>Ga0265338_10003517_pt1 | contig 21943 bp, 15 predicted proteins | sample 42126metaG_FD_193579 | JGI IMG/M metagenome (GOLD analysis project Ga0265338, IMG submission 193579) | Rhizosphere microbial communities from Carex aquatilis grown in University of Washington, Seatle, WA, United States - 4-21-26 metaG | ecosystem: Host-associated > Plants > Roots > Rhizosphere... | reverse complement strand
CCCCGACCGACGTGAAGGACGGCCGGATCATCACGGAGGCCCTGGATCAACGCCTGGCAATGCTGACCCACGACCTGCACGTCTACGGCCGGGTGCTCCGCCGCCAGCGTCAGATCGATCTGGCCGGCACGGCGCCCGGTTTCCTGGCCCGCCTGCGTCTGCCCGTCGCGGCCACGCCCGCGGCCGAGGGGTGAGGGGCTGGCAGAGCGGCAGGGGCGCGGGCCAAGCAGTCAGGGGAAGAGGCTCTGAGCCAAGGGGCAGGGGGTTTGAGCAAAGGGGCAAGGGGCAAGATTTCGTGAATGACGAGCATCCAAACAACCCGCACTGGCGATTTGAGGATCTCGAGATCTGGCAACTCGCGGCGGATCTGGCCGTCGCCTTCCATGCAATCGCGGCGAAACTCGACGAACAAAGCTGTATCGCTATGCGGAACAGCTACGGGCGGCGGGGCTGTCTATCGCCAACAACATAGCCGAAGGCAGTGCGAGCCCGCATCCGCAGGAGTTCCATCAGTTCCTAAACATCGCGCGAAGATCTTTGTTTGAGGATGCGTCGATGCTGCTCGTGTTTCAACGGATGGGCGTGCTGCGGGAAGATCAATCGCGGCGCCTGCTGATCAAAGCCGACGCGCTTAGCCGGAAGATCACCAATTTCTCCAGAAGCCTTTGAACCTTTTTTCCCGCTTAGCCCTCGCCGCTTGGCGCTTAGCCCTTTCCCCCTGGCTTTTGGCCTTTCCGATCGACTTGAGACCTTGGACTTTCGACCTGACACAGGATTTTCTCGTCGGCCCGGCGCTTTCCTCTCTACTCCCTCCAATCCCGCCTGGCTCTCTGCCATTTGCATTTTTCTCCTCCACTCGTTTGTTAACTGTCGCTCCTTGGTCCTTGCCCCCCTGCCGCTTCCCGTTCCCCGCTGGCTTTTGGCTTTCCCCGTTCCTGACTGTTGATGCGCACCGAATCCGTTCACACGCTCATTCTCGGCGCCGGTCCCGCCGGACTGGCCGCAGGCTACACCCTGGCGAAGACCGGCCTCAAGCCGGTCGTGCTCGACCGCGACAAGGTTCCCGGCGGTCTGATGCGCAGTATCCGTCATGGCGACTTCGTCGTCGATGTCGGTCGCAAGGAGTTGTACAACCGGCTGGCCAGGGTCGATGACTTCTGGCGCAGCCTCCTCGGCGCCGACTACCGGCCCTATCCCCATCGCGGCGCCTTCCTCTACCAGGGCCACCTGTTGGAGATGTCTCCGACCTACCGCGGGTTCCGCCGCGGCCTGCCGTGGCCGATGTTCCTGCGCTGCGCGCTGGGCTTCCTGTGGAGCCGCCTCAACGTCTTCGCCCCGCGGCCCCGCAACGTCGAGGAATACTTCTACCGCACCCGCGGGCGCTTCCTCACCCGTGTCGCCTCCCAAGGTTTCCAGGAAAAACTCTCCGGCCAAAAATGGGCCGACTTGATTCTGCCGACCGGTTTTTCGGCCGGGCCGAAGGCGGGATTCCTCCGCACGGTCCGAGCGGCCGCGGTCCGCGCGTTCTCCAAGAAGGAGGTCAATACCTTCAAGGGACTCTGGCGTCACCCCGCCCGGGGCACGGGCCAGATCTGCGACGCCCTGGCCCGGGGCATCACTGATGCCGGGGGTGCCTTTGTCCTCGGGGCAAAACTGGTGGCGGTGAAACCAACTGACGGCCGCCTCGAGTCCGTCGTCGCCGAGATCGATGGCGAGCCCGTCTCCTACACCTTCCAGCACCTCGTTTCGAGCATCCCGCTCGAGGCGCTCATCCCGATGCTCGGCCGCCCGGTGCCGGCGGCCTATGCCAGCGCCACCGCCCATCCCGTCCGGACGCGGACCGTCGTGCTCGTCTACCTTTTCCTCGACCGCGCGCCGGATTTTCCCCACGCCTGGCTCCAAGTGACCTGCCCCCGCACCCGCATCGGCCGGATCACCAACTATTCGGGGTTCAACGCGGACATGGTGCCGCCCGGGAAGGGCTGCCTGTGCTGCGAGTACTATTGCTTCGGGGACGACCCGCTGCTCGCGGTTGCGCCCGACGAACTCACCCGCCTGACCGTGGATTTCTGCGTGGAGTCCGGCCTGCTGGCGCGCGACTCGTTTCGCGAGCCGCTCATCCTGAAGGTCCCCGGCGCGGACGCCTCGCAGAACCGGCACAACTGGATTAATTCGCTGCGTCTCGGCCTGATCGACGAGGTCGCGCCCTACCGGAATCTCTATTTCGTCGGCCGGACCGATCTTGATATCGCGACCCTGGCCGGACTCGAGGCGGCGGAAGCAATCATCACCGGCGACCGCGCGACTTTCGACCGCCATTTCGATCCGACGCAGATCGGCATTCGCAGCGAGCCCAAGGCCTTCGAATTTCGGGTTCCCGTGTTGGCGCACGCCTGAAGCGGGCGCCGCCCGCTCGCCCCGGGCCGCGACTACATTCTGAGATCCGCCCGCGCCGCGGGCGGCGGGGAGGAACACCGGTGGCGGGATTTCTTCCCTGCGGCGCGCATCCGTCCCGCCATGACTCCGACCATTCTGTTCCCATGGAATCCGACTTTGTAGAAATCAGCGTCGAGGGGCAGATGCGGCGGGTTCCGGCGATTTCCATCGATCAGCGGACGGTCATCGCGCGGGGCCGGTGGCTCAGAATCGCCGCCGTCATGGACGAACCGTTCGTCGAGGGCGAAGCCGTCCCGGATCCGGAAGCGTTTATCGCCCGGCTGAGGCAGTGGCCGGTCAGGCCCGACCTCTTCAAGTTTGCCCAGAAGTTCACCGACGCCACGCCGAAGTTCCGCTATCGGATGGAATGGGACAATTTCGCGGTCCTCCCGATCACGACCTACGAGGAATGGCTGGGCAAGCAGGCCAAGAAGGACGTGAAGGAAAACCTGCGCCGGGCCAAACGGGAGGGCGTGGTGACGCGGACATGCGCCTACGACGACGAATTCGTTCGCGGCATCAAGAGTCTCTACGACGAGACGCCCATTCGCCAGGGCCGGCCTTTCTGGCACCACGGAAAGGCGTTCGAGAAGGTGAAGCAGGAGAACGGCACCTATCTCGAGCGCAGCGAATACATCGGCGCCTTCTTCCAGGAGGAGCTGATCGGATTTATCAAGATGGTCTACGTGGGGAACATGGCCAAGACCATGCAGGTGATCTGCAAGGATCGCTTCTTCCAAAAGCGCCCGGCCAACGCGCTGCTCGCCAAGGCCGTGGAGGTTTGCGCCGCCAAGGGGATCGCCTACTTCAACTATGGTCCGTACGAGTACCCCGGGAAAAAGGAGAATTCGCTGACCGATTTCAAAAGCCGCCACGGGTTTCAGCGATTCAACTTCCCCCGGTATTTTGTCCCCCTGACTCTCAAAGGGAGGATCTATCTCGGCTGCGGTCTGCACCGCGGCCTCAAGCGACTGATCCCAACCAGGCTTCTGGCGCTTTTGCTGAAGGCGCGCTCGGGCCTCTATGGCCGTTTCTCCGCGCGCTCCAATAAGCCCGGGGGCCGCGGGCCTTCCCAGTGACGATTCGCATGCCCGCTGGCGCCTAGAACGCGACTGTCTCCGAGGTCCGCCCTGAATCGCGGGCTGTGTCCCCGTCCCCGCGGATCATTGTCCGCCGCCCGACTCATCGACACTGCGGCCCTCGCTATCATCCGTCTTCCATGCCGGGAATAACCGGATATGTTTCTCAGGACTCTGCGGCCCCGTTGTCGTCAACGGTGGCGTCCATGGTCGCGTCCATGCACCACGGCACTCACTGGGCGTCAGGACGGGTTGTTTTTGCCCCGGCCGGTGCCGCCGCGGGCTGGGTCGCGCATCGGGGCTCGTTCGCCGATTGCATGCCCGTCTGGAATGAGTCCCACGACATCTGCCTCGTCTTTTCGGGCGAACATCTCTCCGACGGCCAGGACTTCGCGCGAATCTGCCCGGCCGGGAGCGCCCTGGCGACGACTGACGCCCGCTGGCTCGTGCGCTGGTACGAGCAATCGGGACCGGAGTTCCTGCAGTCCCTGAACGGCGGATTCTGCGGCTTCCTGGCCGATCTCCGGCCCGGCCGGATCCGGCTGCTCCTGTTCACCGACCGGTACGGCCTGGGCCGCCTCTATTGTCACGAGGACGAGACCGGCTTCTATTTCGCCTCGGAGGCCAAGGCACTGCTGCGGATCCGGCCCGGACTCCGCGCGCTCGATCCGGCCGGACTGGGTGAGTTTCTGGCGTGCGGCTGCACCCTGCAGAACCGGAGCCTGTTTGCCGGCATCCAGCTTCTGCCTGCCGGGGCCGTCTGGACCTGGCAGCCGCCCGAGCCGGTCTCCCGCCGCCTCTACTTCGAACGGGCCCGGTGGGAAAACCAGCCGCCCCTCGCCCCCGAGGAATTCTTCGAACGGTTCCGGGACACGTTTTCCCGGGTCGTGCCCCGCTATGCGTCCGGCAGACAACCCGTGGCCATGTCGGTGACCGGCGGCGTCGACAGCCGCATGATCATGGCCGCGCTCCGGCCGCCGCCCGGCTCGCTGCCCTGCTACACCTTTGGCAGACTTCTGCGGGAGTCCGCCGATGTGACCATCGGTCGGCAGGTCGCCCAAGTCTGCGGCCAGTCGCACCAGGTTATCCCGGTGACGTCGCGGTTCTTCGCCGAGTTTCCCGAACTTGCCGCGCAAAGCGTCACTCTGACCGACGGCACGATGGACGTCACCGGCGCTGTCGGGCTATTCTTGAATCGCCTCGCCCGCGAGATCGCCCCGGTGCGGCTCACCGGCAATTACGGCGGCGAGATCCTGCGGGGAATCAGCTCCCTCAAGTTCGATCCGATCGCCGAGGATCTCTTTGACCCCGGGTTCTGCCCGCATCTCCGGCGGGTGGAGGAAACGCTCGCCGCCGAGCGCGCCGGGACGCGGGCCTCCTTGATCGCGTTCAAGGAGGTGCCCTGGCACCATTACAGCCGGCTCGCCCTGGAGAGCAGCCAGCTCACGATCCGCTCGCCGTTTCTCGACAACGAGCTCGTGGGCCTCGCATTCCAGGCCCCGCCCGGCCCGACGCGGGACAAGGCGCTCGCCTACCGTCTGATTGCCGCCGGCAATCCGGCCCTCGCGCACCGGCCCACTGATCGGGGCGCGGCGCGGCGCCCCACGCTCATGCCCCGGGCGGCCTGGAACTGGTGGAAGGAATTCCTGCCGCGGGCCGAATATGTCTACGACTACGGCATGCCGCCGTGGTTTGCCCGCATCGACCGCGTGCTCGGCCCGCTGCACCTGGAGAAGCTTTTCCTCGGCCGCCAGAAATTCGCCCATTTCCGCCTCTGGTACCGGCGGGAGCTGGCCGCCTATGTCAGGCAGGTGCTCCTCGACCGGGCCGCGCTCTCCCGCCCGTATCTCAACGGGAGGCGGGTTGAGGCCGTCGTCACCGCCCATCTCGCCGGGCGGGGCAATTACACGCGGGAGATCCACAAGCTGCTGACGCTTGAACTCGTCCAGCGGCACCTGCTGTCGTAGGCATCCCGGCGCGCGCGGATCCCGACGCTAGACGCCGGACCACTAGAATCTTTTTCATTCAGAAGCCACAAAGCCAGGACGAGAACCCTACGTGGCTTCCTGGCTTCCTCATTGAGTCGAAGTGCGTCAAATGCACATCACCGTCTGCGTCTGTACCTATCGGCGGCCGGACATGCTGCGGCGGCTGCTGGTCGAACTTGGCCGGCAGTCCACCGACGGCCTGTTCACCTTCTCGGTCGTCGTGGCGGACAACGACCGGCTCGAGTCCGCCCGAGGCACGATCGAGCCGATGGTCGCCACGAGCCCGGTGGCGATGGTCTATTGCGTTGAGCCCCTGCAGAACATCGCCCTCGCGCGCAACCGGGCGCTGGCGCAAGCGAAGGGGGAATTCGTCGCTTTCATTGACGACGACGAGTTCCCCGGCCCCGACTGGCTGCGGACGCTCTTCCAGGCCTGCGCCGCGCACGGGGTCCAAGGGGTGCTGGGCCCGGTCCGCCCGCATTTCGAGCCGACGCCGCCCGCCTGGGTGCCGAAGAGCGGACTCTATGACCGGCCGGAACACCCGACCGGCTTCCTCCTGTCCTGGCCCGAATGCCGCACCGGCAACGTTCTCATCCGCCGGGAAATCCTGCCGGTGGACGAGTCCGTCTTTTCTCCGAGCTTTCCCAACGGCGGCGAGGACCAGGATTTCTTCCGCCGCATGATGGCCCGCGGACATCGCTTCGTCTGGTGCAACGAGGCGGTGGTGCTCGAGACCGTGCCGCCGATCCGGTGGAATCGAAAAGTCATGGTCCGGCGCGCCCTCCTGCGCGGCCAGAACACCCTCAAGCACACCCGGGGAATGGCCCGGGTCAGGAGCCTTCTCATTTCGTTCGCCGCCGTACCTCTCTACACGCTCCTCCTGCCGGTCCTGGCCGTCGTCGGCACCCATCTGTTCATGCGCTATCTGATCCGGCTCTGCGACCATCTGGGCAAGCTGCTGGCGGCCGTCGGCCTGGACCGCGTCCGCGAACGGGCGGGATGATGGATGGAAGAGGCCTCCAACCGCTAATCCACGCTAATGGCCGCTAATAGCCCAACCGACTTGCCGGCAGGCGCACCCTTGACCTTGGATTGCGGTTCCGCGGCGCGGTGTCTCTTTACGGGAAGCTGGATCGGTGATGCGATTGGTGCCCATCAATGTCTGACCAAGACCACTGCTTCGATCGGATCAGATCAGCGGCGATTAGCGTTGATTAGCGGTTAAACAGGATTCCGCCGTTCCATGCCTCCGATTCTCGCCCTCGCTCTCGGCACCGGCTTCATCGCCTGGCTCATGCGCAAGGATATGGCCGCCCGCGGCCGCCTGTCCTCGGCCATGTGGGTCCCCTTTCTCTGGCTGCTGATCCACGGCTCGCGGCCGGTGACCACCTGGGTGCACATCGGCGGCGGCGGCGGCGGCGACGCGGAGGGCAACGTGTACGAGGCAGCGATCGCCCTCGCGCTCTTCATCGCGGCCTTCAGCATCCTGCAGCGCCGCGCCTTCGTCTGGAACCGGCTGGTATACCTCAATGTGGCGTTCTTCGTGATCCTGGGCTATCTGGCGCTCAGCACGGTGTGGTCGCCGTTTCCCTTCATCGCGTTCAAGCGGTGGTCCAAGGAATTTGGCAATGTCCTTATCGCCCTGGTGATCCTGACCGAGAAGGATTCCGCCGAGTCGTTCAAGGTCGTCCTCGTCCGCTGCGCCTACATCCTCTTCCCGATGTCGGTGGTGCTGATCAAATATTATCCGCGGTTCGGCCGCGGCTTCAGCGTCGAAGGATTTCCGATGGTGACAGGGGTCACCGATCAGAAGAATTCCCTGGGACTCATCTGCTGCGTCTTTGGCCTGGCGCTGGTCTGGGATATGTTCGATGAGCTGAAGCAGGGCGCCCGCCGGGGTTTCTGGAAACGCCTGCTGCCGCAAGAAATCACCCTGGCGATCGGCATGTGGCTGCTGCTGACCTCGGAGAGCAAGACGTCGCTCCTGGCGCTTCTCGCCGGCACCGCGATCTTCCTCAGCCCTGTCCTCGGAATTCTCCGGCGGCATTCCACCCTGCTCGCCAGGACGTGCGTCGTCGTCGTCCCCGTCCTGCTCATCGTGGCGGCCGTGAATACGGTCGTGTTCGCCCCGGCGTTGGAAGCGGTGGGCCGGGACACGACCTTCACGGAACGGACCAAGATCTGGCACGCCGTGCTGGATCAGCCCATCAATCCCGTCTTGGGAATGGGCTACTTCAGCTTCTGGCTCGAATACCGCGAGGCCGTCCAAGCCGAGGGCGTCCCCCAGGACAACGCGCACAACGGCTACCTGGAGATGTATCTCGACGGCGGGATGGTCGGCTGCGCGCTGCTGGCGATATTCCTGCTCACCACCTGCTGGCGGATGGCCGGAGCATTTTCCCCTGGCAGCAGTTTCTCCCGGGTCACGTTCGCCATCGCGATCGTCGCGCTCATCACCAACTTTGCAGAGGTGTATTTCTTCCGGTTGGACACCCTTTGGTTTTGCCTGGTCTTCTCGGCTCTCGCGACTCGGGCGGTGTCGGCGACCCCGGCGCCGGCGAGCGCGCAGTTCATCGACGTCGAGATCGCGCCCTGACCCAGCCCGATGATGATCGCCGAAGGTTGGCCCGTTGGCACAGGGAAGTTTGGGCCCCGATCGGCGGAATAGTGAGAAACCCACGGATTCCCCGATGCACCCGACAGGTATCGTTGAGCGAATTCGCCAGAAGGCGCGGCGCCTGATTTCCGCGCGGGCGGCGCGGCGGGATCTGGTGTTTGCGCTGCCGCAGCCGATCGTGTCGTTCACGTTCGACGACTTCCCCCGAAACGCGGCCACCGCCGGCGGCCGCATCCTCGGCGACTTCGGGGTCACCGCGACCTACTACCTCTCCTTGGGCTTGATGAATACAACCGCGCCGACCGGCCCGATCGCCGGGGGCGAGGAGATCGCCCCGCTGCTGGCGGCCGGACACGAGCTCGGCTGCCACACCTTCGACCACTGCCACGCCTGGCAGACCGACGCCCGGACGTTTGCCCGGTCGTTGGACCGGAACCAGGAGGAGGCCAGAAAGCTCGTGCCGGCGCTCGTCTTTGAAACCATGTCCTATCCGATCAGCGTGCCCCGGCCGGGCGTGAAGCGGGAGGCGGGCCGGCGCTTTGCGGGCTGCCGGGGCGGCGGACAGAAATTCAACTCCCACCGGCTTGACCGGAGCTATCTCCGGGCGTTCTTCCTCGAGCAGGCCCGGGGCCGCCTTGAGGTCGTCGAGTCGATCATCAACCAGAACCACCAGGCAAACGGCTGGCTGATCTTCGCCACGCACGACATCGACGACCGACCCACGCCCTACGGATGCACACCCGCGTTTCTGGCGGCCACAGTCGACCGGGCCATGAAATCGGGCGCCGTCATCCTCCCGGTGGCCGCGGCCCTCCGGCGAATTACCGCGCAGACATGATTCACCGCAGCCACAGAGGCTGACACGGAGCTCATGGAGAAATCCACTGCGACTTTTGCCACCACCGATCCACCCGGATCTTCACTCTTCGGATCGGCGCGGTGTTCCGCGCGACCCGTCAGGAATGCCCGCCAACGCAGACCATCCGTATCCGCCAGTGCATTGCGGCCCGGGCGGCGCACCTAGGGTCGAAACCCTAGGACTTCGCCTGACAGTCCCCCAAGCCGCGGGCAGCGTGTGTTAAGCGGCGGTTAATCAACGCATCAGAAGGCAATTCTCGTTGAAGCAAAAACTGAGACCGTGAGCATGAGCACCATGTTGCCCCCGCGAAACTTCACCACCGCTCTGATCGGAGCCATTCTTTTTGCCGGCGCCGCGTCGGCCGCCGTCATTCCCGCCGACCGCCTCCCCCCCGCCGGAGCCTGGCAGGCCGCCGGCGTGCCCGGCGGGATTCCCGACTCCACCACCTGGACGACGATTGATATCACCCAGGCGCCCTACAACGCGGACAACTCGGGAGCCGCCAGTGCCGTGTCCGCCATCAATGCCGCCATCGCCGCGGCCGGGTCCCAAACGAAGATCTACTGCCCGGCCGGCACGTACATGATCGACGGCCGGATCACGATGAACAAGAGCAAGGTGGTCCTGGTCGGAGCCCGGGACGGCAGCCTGGCCAACCTGCCGGGTCAGACCACCGCCGGCCTCACGATCTTCAAGCTGCAAGGCAGCGCAAGCGCCGGGATCTATGTGGGCATTTCCAGTTCCTGGAGCACCCCGACTGCCATCGCCGGCGGCGACATTCCCGCGGGGACCTCAACGCTCACCGTGGCCAGCGCCACCGGCATCGCCGTGGGAAAAATGGTCCGCATCCTCCAGGACAACGACCAGACGATCCCGGTAATAAGCGTCACCGGATCGACCAGCCTCCAGGGCCAGCTGACGATGGTGACCAACGTTTCCGGCACGAATATCACGGTTTCTCCCGCGCTGATCTTCCCGTTGAAGGCTTCGCTCAATCCCACGATGTCCGGCAATGCGAACGCCAAGTGCGACATGGGGGTGGAGAACATCTATTTCGACTGCAGCAGCTCAACCGTCGCGACCTACGTCATCCAGCTCGTGAGCACCAAGGGAAGCTGGGTGCGGGGCTGCGGGATCTACCGGAACATCCAATACAATGTCTATTGGGCCACCTCCATGCAATGCGAGTTCCGGCACAACACGATCTGGCAGGAACGGAACGGCAGCGATGGCTCCCTGAGCCACGGGCCCAATATGGCCGGGATCAAATTGGATTCGTGCAGCTCCAATCTGATCGTCGACAATATCTTCTATCAGCAGTTTCCCAGCGTCCAGATCAACGGGTCCTACAATTTCACCAACTCGGCCGCGGCCGGAAACGTGATCGCATACAACTTCAGCACCCAGGCCTACAATGCGTCGGGGTACGCCGGGGTGGACTTCGAGGACAATCACGGTCCCTGCACCCAGTACGACCTGTTTGAAGGGAATGCCGCGGAGAAATTCCAGCATGACGGCTATTACGGGTCCGGCGCCTATGTCACCGTCCTCCGCAACCGCTTTACAGGCGACAATCCGTACACGACCCAAAACAACCGCGCCATCGACATCTGCCGGATGGCCCGCTTCTACAACGTCGTGGGGAATGTCCTGGGCAGCCCGGGCAAGACCTTCACGGTGAGGTCCGTCACCGAAAAGCCCGGCTATGCCGCCCGCTATATCTTCCGTCTGGGCTATCCCAACATGGATAGCGGCGGCTACTCCGGCACCGCCCAGTCGAGCACGGGCGATATGTGGGCCGACTATGGCACCAGCGCCGGGGCCAGCGGTTTCCAGGAACTGGATCTCGACGTCGCCGCGACCGCATTGATCAAGGGGAACTACAATTCACAGGATGCCGCGGTACCTGGGGTCGAGCAATTGGCCGCGGGAGATACCGTTCCCAATAGTTTGTTTCTCCCCGGCAAACCGGGCTGGTTCGGCGATCTCATCTGGCCGGCGTATGATCCGGCTCACCCGACCTTCGCGGCCGACGCCATTCCCGCCGGCTATCGTTATGTGCATGGCGTCGATGCGCCTGGCTCGCTGGTCGCGCGTTTGCCCAGCAACGTCAAAACATCCATCACCGTCCGGCGCTAGGCGCGGGTCAGCGCCAGTTTGCCCGGGGCCACCGGCCCCGGGCGAGGGCGCATTCGGGGATACGAACGAGTCCAAGTCCTTTCGGACCTGGCGCCGAGGCCGGCTCGACGGCCGGACGAAATCGCGCACGGGTTCACTGGTTGCGCTTGGCTAACCGCGGCTGCGCCCGTCCGGCCGCAACCGCCGGTCCGCGGGAATGGGGATCTTCCGAAGAATCGTTTGGCACCAATGGACAAATACGGTGTCAAGCCCGACGGTCTGACCATGAAGTCCGCGTTACCCGGCCCATGGGAGGGCATTTTTCGTTGAATTTGCGCCGCCGCTAACAAGCACCGAACGCGATGCCGTCCCTGCGATTTTTCCTCACCACCCTGGTTGGAGCCCTTCTCGCCGCCGCCTCTGCGCCTGCCGCCGTCATTCCCGCCAGCCGTCTCCCTCCGCCGGGAATCTGGGCGGCCGCGGGCGTCCCCGGCGGCATTCCCGACACCTCCCTCTGGGCCACCATCGACATCACCCGCTGGCCCTACTCGGCAGACAAGACCGGGGCCACCAGCGCGGTGTCGGCCATCAACGCTGCGATCGCGGCGGCTTCGGCTCATACGCGGATCGTCTGCCCGGCCGGCACCTACAAGATCGACGGCCGGATCACGATGAACAAGAGCAACGTCGTCCTGGTTGGGGCCAAGGACGCCAGCTTGGTCAATCTGCCGGGCCAGACTTCCGCGGGGTGCACGACCTTCAAGCTTCAGACCAATGCCAGCGCCGGGGTCTATTTGGGGATCTCGAGCTCCTGGAGCACCCCGACGGCAATCACGGGCACCGATATTCCCGCGGGGGCCCTGGTGCTCGCGGTGGCGAGCTCCAGCGGCATCAAGGCGGGGAAGATGGTCCGCATCGTGCAGGACAACGACCAGACGATTCCGGTGGTCAGCGTTACCGCCTCCAAGAAACTGGAGGGCCAGTTGACGATGGTGACCGCCGTGGCCGGGAATCTCGTCACGATCTATCCCGCGCTGGCCTTCCCGTTGAAAGCCGCGCTCAAGCCGACGATGTCCTGCAACGCGAATATCAAGACCGGACTCGGGATCGAAAACATTTACTTCGACAGCAGCCGTTCCACCCTGCCGACCTACGCCATCCAGCTGGTGAGCACGTGGGGCGGCTGGGTGCGGGGCTGCGGCATCTACCGGAACATCCAATACAACGTCTATTGGGCCCTAACCGTGCAATGTGAGTTCCGGCACAACACAATCTGGCAGGAAAGGAAATCCGACGGCACGCTCAACCACGGTCCCAATATGGCCGGGATCAAGCTGGATTCGTGCAGCTCAGATCTGATCGTCGACAATATCTTTTATCAGCAGTTTCCAAGCGTCCAGATCAACGGCTCCTACAACTACACCAACTCGGCGTCGGCGGGGAATGTGATCGCGTACAACTTCAGCACGCAGGCCTACAATTCCCAGGGCTATGCCGCGACGGACTTTGACGACAACCATGGGCCCTGCACACATCACGACCTGTTCGAAGGGAACGCCGGCGAGAAATTCCAGCACGACGGCTATTACGGTGCGGGCACCTACATCACGCTCCTCCGCAATCGGTTCACTGGCGACAATCCCCACTCGGCGAACAACAACCGGTGCATCGATCTTGGCCGGATGGCCCGACTCTTCAACGTCGTGGGCAACGTGCTCGGCAGGCCGGGGATGACGTTCACCTACAAGTCGGCGACCGAACACCCCGCCTACGCCACCCGCTATATCTTCCGCCTCGGCTATCCGAATATGGACAACGGCGGGTACTCCGGCACCGCGAAGCCCAGCGCCGGCGATTGGTGGGCTGACTATCCCGCCAAAGCCGGGGCCGCCGGCTATCAGGAGCTGGATCTCGACGTCGCGACGACCGCGCTGATCAAGGGCAACTACAATTCCCAAAACGCGGCCATCCCCGCGGGCGAACAACTGGCCGCGGGGGACACGATCCCGGCCAGTCTGTTTCTTCTCCTCAAGCCCGGCTGGTTCGGCGACCTCGCGTGGCCGGCGTTTGACCCGGCCCACCCGAACTTTTCGGCCACGGCCATTCCCGCCGGGTATCGCTACGTCAATGGCGTCGAGGCACCCGGCGTGTCTGCCCTCGTCCCGCCCAGTGGCGGCGTCACCAATATCCTCGTCAAATGATCGGTCCGGCGGCGCGGCCGCCCGGAACGATGCACTAGAGTCGCGCTTTCGTTCGCGGTCTCGTATCTAGTCTGGCGCATGATGGAGGAGCCTGCTTGCCCGCGCCGCGGCGGCGGGGTTTGCAGGCGATCGTCTCCTTCGCATTCGCGAGCAGCCTACCGGAAGTCAGAGCCGCCCATCAACCGCTCGATTCCGTCCCCGGGGTGCCCGGCGGTCCAGCCGCTCCACCGTTCGCCCCAAGGGCCGGCGGCGCCAGCGGGCAGCCCGCGTCCCTATTCCGCATCCACCTCGCTCGAGCCGCCTCGCGGGAGCGCGCGGACTATCCCCTTTTCTTGCCGGCCCGGAGTTTCACCGGCAGATATCCTCCCTGAATCCCCAATGCAGCCGTTGGTTTCCATCCTCATCCCGGCCTACAACGCCGAGCCGTGGATCGCCGACACGATCCGGTGCGCCCTCGCGCAGACCTGGCCGCGCAAGGAGATTGTAGTCGTGGACGACGGCTCGGCGGACCACACCCTCGCCGTGGCGCGCCGCTTCGAGGTCGCAGGAGTCAAAGTCGTCGGCCAAGCCAACCAGGGCGCCAGCGCCGCGCGGAATGCCGCGTTGGGCATGTGCCGGGGCGACTACATCCAGTGGCTCGACGCCGATGACCTGCTCGCGCCGGACAAGATCGGGCAGCAGCTGGCGCTCCTCGAAGGCGGGGCTGGCCCGCGCACGCTCCTTTCCGGCGCCTGGGGGAGCTTTGGCTACCGTGTGTCCAAGGCCGCGTTCGTCCCGACCGCCCTCTGGGAGGACCTGTCCCCGGCCGAATGGCTGCGGCGCAAGCTCGGCCAGAATCTTTACATGATGAACGCCTCCTGGCTGGTGAGCCGCGAGTTGACGGCCGCCGCCGGCCCGTGGGACACCCGGCTGTCGGCTGATGATGACGGGGAGTATTTCTGCCGGGTGCTACTGGCCAGCGACGGAGTCCGTTTCGTCCCGAGGGCGCGATCCTATTATCGCCGCATCAGCTTCGGCAGCCTCAGCCACCTCGGGGAATCGGATCGAAAACTGGATTCGCAATGGCTCTCGATGCAGCGCCACATTGCCGGGCTCCGCTCGCTGGAGGACAGCGCACGGACGCGCCAGGCCGGCCTGACCTACCTCCAGACGTGGCTCACCTGGTTTTATCCCGAGCGGCCGGATCTCGTCGCCCAGCTCGAGCAACTCGCCGCCGAGCTCGGCGGCCGGCTGCAGCCGCCCCGCCTGCGCCGGAAATACGCCTGGCTCCGTCCGCTGCTGGGCTGGACGCGCGCCAAGCGGGCGCAGTTGATCGTGCCGAGGCTCAAGCACGCAGTCATCAGGTTTTGGGACAAGACTCTCTTCCGTTTCGGTGGGGAAGGTCCCGCAGCAGGGCGAGATGGCGGCGCCCATGAAATCCGCGTTTCATAAACCTGTGCAAGGCATGGCCTCACTTAGCATTTAGACCCGGTGAACAGCGACGGTCCTTTTCACATTGGCCAAATGGCCGGACCGTGCACCATCCTATCGTCGGCCGTCCGTGAACTGCCGGCAGTTACCCCGAGCTTCGCCGCCGAAGCAATGTTCTCCTACCCCTCCGTTTCCATTATTGTCTGCAGCCGCAATCGGGCTGCGATCTTGGCGCGGACGCTCGCGGATCTCGGACGCAATTCCATCCCCGCCGGCGGCGCCGAGCTCATTGTCGTGGACAATGGCTCCACGGACGACACCGCCCAAGTCGTCGAGAATGCCCGCCTGACCAACTTCGAGGTGCGCCTGCTGAAGGAACCTCGTCCGGGGGTCAGCCATGCGCGCAATACGGGACTGGCGGGCGCTCGTGGAGGAATCATCCTGTTCACGGATGACGATATCCATCCGGCCGAGAATTGGGCGGAGAAACTGGCGACCCCTCTGCGTGAAGATCGGTACGACGCCGTCGCCGGTCGAATCGTGCTCGCTCCGGAGATCGAGCGTGCGTGGATCCGCCCCGCACACGCCACCTGCCTGGCGAGGATGGATGGCCCAGTGGAAGGCCAGGTCGAGATGTTCTGCGCCAACATGGGATTCCGGCGTTCGGTGCTCGAAAAGGTGCCGGGGTTCGACCCCGAGCTCGGGCCCGGGGCGCTCGGTTTTGGAGAGGATTCCCTGTTCAGCTGGCAGCTGGCGGCGGCGGGATTCCGCCTGGGCTTCATCGAGCAGGCGTTGGTCGTTCACCATCCGGAACCGAGCCGCCTCCAGCGGGCGGCGTGGCTCGACACCTCCCGCAAGCGCGGCCGCACGCTCGCCTACCTGCTGCATCACTGGCGCCACGAAACCGTCCGCAGGCCGCGCCTGCACTGGCTCTATTTCTTCGGGAAACTTACTCTTCGGCGGCTCCTCCAAGGTCCGGGCCACAGCCGGACCGACGGGTGTCCCCTCTGGGAGATGAGCTACGTGAGGAGGCTGGCTCTTTACGAACAGTTTCTCGTCGAATCCCGGCGCCCGCGCAACTACACGAAATACGGATTGGTGAAGCTGGGAACCCGCCGGGAGGACGGACCACCGGCCGCCGGCGGGCAGCCGGCGGGCGTCGAACGGGAGCACGGGGTTGACCAGCTGGTTTGAGCGCGCAGGCGATCGCGCAGCAATACGAGTGCCGGCGCCGCTCGCGGCGCCTGCCGGATTCCAATGGAGACCATGCCACTTGAGGGACAGCCCCCGGTGACCGACACCACCGCGGTCGGCCGAGGCCAGATCGACCCCGTGGTCCCGCCGCCCGGATCAGGATCCGCCGGCGATCCCAACCAGCAGCATTTCGGCACCGAGCATCTGCTGACGAACCTGAAGAGCCGGACGATCTCCAGCGGATTCGTCACGGCCGGTGCCCAGAGCGTCAACTTCGTCCTGACTCTTGGTTCCACGGTGGTGCTGGCCCGGTTACTGACCCCTCATGATTTCGGCCTGATCGCGATGGTGACCGCGGTCATGAGCTTCCTGCAGGTGTTTAAGGACGCCGGCCTGTCGATGGCCACCGTCCAGCGGAAAGAGATCACCCACGCCCAGGTTTCGAACCTGTTTTGGCTCAACACGGCATTTGGCGGAGGCAGCATGCTGACGATCGCGCTCGCCGCCCCGGCCGTCGCGTGGTTCTACCGGGATTCCCGGCTGATCGGGGCCACGCTGGCGCTTTCGGCCAGCTTTCTTCTTGCCGGGCTGACGGTCCAACACATGGCCCTGCTGAACCGGAAGCTTCGGCTCAAGACCGTGGCTGCGATCGAAGTTGCCTCCGGGATGGCGTCCGCGTCGGTCGGCATCGGCCTCGCCGCGCTGCATTGCGGATATTGGTCTCTGGTCGGGCAACAACTGGCCGGCCCGCTGACGTCCCTCCTGCTGACCTGGACGAACTGCGGCTGGCGGCCCCAGGGGCCGCGCCGTGGCGCCGGCACCCGCCCCCTGGTGAATTTCGGCTTCAATCTGACCGCCGGCAACCTGGTCTATTCGATGGCGCGGGGCGTGGACTCCATCCTGATCGGCCGCTTTTTCGGCGCCGAAGCGCTCGGATTCTACTCGCGAGCCGCGGCATTGCTCCGGCGGCCCCTCGAACAATTCCTCAACCCCATCGTATCGGTGGCGGTCCCCGTGCTGTCCCGGATCCAAGCGGAGCAGGAACGGTACCGCCGCGTGTATCTTCACGTGTACGACGCCATGGCGCTGGTCAGCTTTCTGGGCTCCGGGGTCGCCGTGCCCTTGGCCCGGCCGCTCGTGCTCGTGCTGCTCGGGACCCAGTGGGAAAAGGCGGCCGGAATGTACGCCGGCTTCGCCATCGCGGCGATGTACGCGGCGGTGTCCAGTTCTACCTACTGGTTGTTCACGAGTCAGGGACGGGGCCGGGAGCTGTTGAAGGCCAACATGGTCACATCGGTCATCACCATCGCCGCCTTCGCGGCCGGCCTTCCCTTCGGCCCCCTCGGCATGGCGTTCGCCTGGTCGATCTCCGGTTTGGTCGCCCGGCTGCCCTACCTGTACTACATGGCCGGGCGGCAGGGGCCGGTGCGCACCGCGGATCTCTGGCTCAGCTTTTTCCGGCATCTTCCGGTATGGATCGCCGCCCTGGGGGCCACCTGGGGCATGACTCGACTGGTCCAGGATTTCCGTCCGATCATGCAGCTGTTGATCTGCGCACCGGTGGGATTGTCGGTGGGCGTCGCGGTCACCGGCCTGCTGCGCCCCACGCGTCAGACCGCGCTCTATCTGCTGACCACGATCACCGAGTTCCTCGGATTCCGCCGCACCGCGGCCGCCAAGGCGGCATGACCGGACATGCGCCCACGGCGGCCGGCGCCGCCTGCATCCTCCCAACGACGCACCCCGCATTTTCGGCCCGCCTGATTTGATCCCGCCGGGCGCAGCCCAACCAAGATCCTGAGGAAGTACCATGGCGAACTTCGTCGGCATCATCGACCGCGATCCCGCGCGCCGGAGCCAGTTCCTGGCGCGCGCCCGGGACCAGGTATCGGTTCTGCCCGGTCTGGAGGTCCGGACCTGCGAGCACGGCGACTTTGCGCTGGCGTGGGCGGCGGCTTCGCTGGCTCCCGTGGAGATCGATCGCGATCACCGCGGGGTGGCCGTGCTGTGGGGCCGGCCCCGTCAAGCCGGAACCGCGGATCGGGTTTCCGCGCGCGATTGCCGCCGCCGGGCGGGCGTCTCCGACGTCAGCGCTCAGCCGCTGTGCGACGGCTATCACGCGTATGTGAACTACGAGACGGGCCACGGCCTGTGCCTCGGGGCGGACCTCCTCGGCTTGTTCCCGATCTATTATTGGGAAAATGGCAGCGCGATGCTGTTCGGGTCGAGCGGGCGGCTCTTTTCCTCCCACCCGGCGTTCTCGCCGCAGCCAAGCATCAGCGGGCTGATCGGGATCCTGCTGACGATGCATCTGGTCGGCGGCCGAACGTTGCTGGAAGGCGTGCGGCGCCTCGGCGCCGGTTCCGTGTTGATGCGGCCGGCCGGGGGCCCGGCCCGCGAAATCCGGCAATATCAGCCGCCGGTCTCCGACGAACGGACCGACCTCGATTTTCCGGCGCAGGCGGATCTGCTGGGGGACACGCTGAGCGACGCCGTGCGCCGCCAGGTGACCAAAGGCACGCCGGTGCTCCTGCCGCTCTCGGGCGGGCGGGACTCGCGGATGATCGCCGGCTTTCTGCGTGAAAACGCGTTCGATCCGACCGCCTTCACCATGGGCGTGCCGAGTGACGTCGATTACCGATGCGCCCGCGGCGTCGCCCGGCGCCTGCAGATCGCGCAGGACCTCCTCGAGATCCCGTACGCCGATTATGCAGGACTGGCCCGGCTGTCCGTCGAATGGGAGCAGATGGCCAACGGTTTCAACTGCATTCAACAATGGGGCCTGATTCGCATCCTCCGCCTCCGCCCGGCATCCGAGATCGTTTCCGGGTATCTGGCCGACCCGATCATCGCGCACAGTGAACTCGCGTGGCGGCACGAGCCGGAAAAGCGGACCACCCTATTCGACCACCTGTTCACGAAGGTCAACGCCTGGGGCATCCATCCGGCGGTGGTGAAGCGCCTGCTGGCGAACCGGGAACACCGCCAACTGGTGGACGACGTGATCCAGGATCTGCGGACGACATTCGATGCCTACCCGGGGAGTCCGTTCCAGCGGGCCCTTCTCTTCGACCTGCAGCACCGGCAGCGATTCCACACCGGCGGCAATCTGTGGCCGTTCACCTTTGCCGGCTGGCCCGTCGTCCCCGGCGTCGATTCCGAGGTGTTCAAGGTGGTCGCGCGGCTGCCCGCCAGCTCGCTGGGCGACCGCCGGCTTCAAGACTGCATGTTGATCCGCCGCTTTCCGGAAATGGCGCGCCTGCCGGTGGATCGGAACAGCGAGAATGTGCGGCCGCTGGCGCCGAGCCTCGCCTGGCGTGTGCGCAACCGGATCGGGCGCGAACTCCGCCGCCTGCCGCCCTTCCGGTCGAAAGCGAACGCCCGGGACAGTCTCTATTACTATCGGATATTCGACTTCAACCACGCGGGATGGCGCGCGATCAGGGCCGCGGCCGACGAAGTCCGCGGTGCGCTGACGGGGCTCTTTGACGAAAATGTCCTGGCGGAGGTCCTGCCGCCCGCCTCCACGGAAGTGCACCTCGCCTCCCCGATTGCCGGAGCATCCTCCCTGAAGACGCTCGTGGGATTGGCGCTCGGGTGGCGTTTCGTCTCCCCGCCCCTGGCCCCGGGCATCGCGGAACGAAATTCGGAATCTCCGGCTGCAAGGACCCTGCCATGAAGCGCCGCTACGTCGTCGACATCGAGGCGCCGAAGCGCACGGAAGGCACCATCGAGCTGGCGGCCGTGCACCAGCCCCCCGGCGGTGCGCCGTGGCGCGTCTGGTATCGCATTCCGGAGGCGTGGGAGAGTGCGCTGACGGTGCTGGCCGACCCGTTCGCCGTGGGCAGCGTGCTGCCGGCCATGCTGCACGGGAGCGACCTTGAGATCAGGGGGACCGTCTCCCGGTCCCTGCTCGCGAACCTCGAAGACTACGTGGAGGTGTGGCACTGCTGGGACGAAGCCCGTTATGCGCGGATCGACGTGAGAGCGACTCGGGAAACAGACCCCGAAGCGGCTGCCGGCGCGGAAGCCGTGTGCAGTTTTTCGGGCGGGGTCGACGCGAGCTTCACTGTGTTGCGCCATGTGCGGGGCTTGGCCGGCCGGCGATCCCAAAAAATCGGGGCGGCCGTTCTGGTCCATGGGTTCGACATTCCGGTCGGCGACACCGCCGGTTTTGATGGGGCCTTCACGCGCGCGGCTGAAACCCTGCGCCACTACGGGATTCCCTTGATTCCCGTCGTCACCAACTATCGGGAAAACGGGCTGGATTGGTTCTACGCGTTTGGCTCGGCGACGATCGCCTGTCTGCACCTTTTCCAGCGCCGCTTCCGGAGCGGGCTGATCGCCGGCGCGGAGAACTATGCCTACCCCAGCCCGACCGGCGCCCACCCCTTGATCGACCACATGCTGAGCAGCTCGTCCTTCGAGATCATCCACGACGGCGCCGGCTTCACCCGTTCGCAGAAGATCGCCCTCCTCGCCGAGGAACCCCCGCTGGCCCGGGGGCTGCGGGTATGCTGGGAGGGTGGGCATCGGGACCGGAACTGCGGCGTGTGCGAAAAATGCATCCGCACCATTCTGAATTTCCGCGCCATGGGGTATCCCCGGCCGGAGGCTTTTGCGCACGAGGTCACCCTTGCTCAAATCAGGCGGATCCCGATTCGGAATGCGGCGGTTCTGAACGAGTATCGAACCATTCTCGCCGAGGCCGGGCGCCATGGCCTGGCGAACGAGCCGTGGGTCGCGGCGCTGCAAAAACGATTCCGGGCGGCGCAACGCCAGCTGGCCGCGCCGCCATGGCTGCATGCCCTGAAGCAGACGGCAGTCTGGAACCTCCTGAGGCGGTTCCGTGATCGCGTCCGTGGCCCGGCCGTCTAGACGGAACCTCGGATCGTCGGATCAAGGATCGCTGTCCCCCATGCCGGCAATCACTGGAACATGAGCCTTCCCGAGGACCCCTATGTCGAATTCCTCCGCCGGCGGGCCGGGCGGAGCGTGTATCTCAAGCCGTACCTTGGGCACAGCGGCGACAACCTCATCCGGATGGGAAGCGAGCTCCTCCTGACGCAGCTCGGACTCACGCCGATGCTCAATCCGGCAAAAGCGGATATCATTCTCTGGCCGGGCGGCAACCCCGTCATGTGGCCGACCAGCCTGCTGGGGTGGCGGGATTGCTGGCGGTCCTGGCCAAAGGCCGAATTCGTGGTGGGCCCCGCCACCTTCCGGGAATCGGGAACCGACTGGGCCGCGCTGCTCCGCGAAGCGAGGGTCCCGATTGGCGGGGTGTTCGCGCGCGACCCCATCAGCTACGAGAATCTGCGGCACGCGGCGCTGCCGCCGCCGATCACGATCGGCCTCGGGCACGACGCCGCCTTCTGCCTGAAGGACTCGGAATGGGTGCGGCTGCACCGCGAGGCCAGCACGTCCGAATACGCGCTCGCCAGCTTCCGGGACGACCGCGAGGCCGCCGGGTCGACGGCCCTCGCCGCCGGCGGACCGGCAACGCTGCTCCCCCGTTTTGTCCGGCGCCCGTTGGAGCGACGGATCGGCCGGCGGTTGATCGCCCAACGGCTGGAATTGGTCAGGAGCCGCGTGGGCGAAAGCCAACCGCTCGTGGTTCGTGACGCCCCGCTCGACGATTTTCCGAGTTTCGTGGAATGCGTGCGCCGGGCCAGCCAGGTGCACACGGACCGCCTCCATTGCATGATTCTGGCGGCGCTGCTGAACAAGCCGGTATTCGCCTATTCGACCGCCTACGGAAAACTCGAGGCGGTCTACGAGCACAGCATGAAATCATGGGCGCAGGTGGAGTTCGTCCGTTCCCCGGCCGGCGGGACACGGTGAGCGCCGCATTCGCCGTGAGCTTCAAATCGCGGCGCGCCGTTTCCAGCGGGGCGTCCCCGGTGAATTTCGGACCGCCGCCCCGAACCGGCCCCGGCCCAATCACCCCTACACGATCGTGAACAGTCCCACCTGTCGCGTCTCGGTCATCATCTGCACGCGCAATCGGGCGGCGTCGCTTGAGCGCACGTTGCGGGCAT
>Ga0265338_10003515_pt1 | contig 21949 bp, 31 predicted proteins | sample 42126metaG_FD_193579 | JGI IMG/M metagenome (GOLD analysis project Ga0265338, IMG submission 193579) | Rhizosphere microbial communities from Carex aquatilis grown in University of Washington, Seatle, WA, United States - 4-21-26 metaG | ecosystem: Host-associated > Plants > Roots > Rhizosphere... | reverse complement strand
CGACATGCCGTCCTCACGCCCCATTCGGAGGCGGCGCGTCGAACGTCGGGAGGCGCGCGCCGCGCGTCGAGCCCGCCGGTTCGCGCTGCTCATCGTCCTCGCGGTCGTGCTCGTGATCGCGCTCGCGCTCACCGCCTTCGGCGGAGGGGCGACGAGCGACCTCCAACGGCTCTCGGTGTCACGGTCCGGCGTCGTCGCGTCCGAGCCGTTCCCGCAGATCGTCGCCGTGCGCGGCTCCGTTCGCCTGCAGATGCCGGTCATGCAGAGCCTCACGACGGCGATCGGGTACCACAGCGCGAACGACGGCGCCCTGCCGCTCGCCCCGCTCGGCCACCAGGGCAACGAGGGCGTCGTGCAGCGCGTCTTCCATGCGATCTTCGGCGGCTCCGGCGGACACCCGGTGTGGTATCGCCTCGACGGCGGCGCGATGTCGGCGCTCGACGTCGGCGCTCCGCCGGGCACGGACGTCTACGCGCCGGTCGACGGCACGATCGTCGGCATCGCGCCCTTCGTCGTCGCCGGCCGTCGCTTCGGCTCGCAGGTCGACATCCAGCCGCAGAACGCGCCGTCCCTCGTCGTGACGCTGACGCAACTGCGCCCCGACAAGGCCCTCACGGTCGGCAACAGCGTCGTGAGCGGCCGGACGAAGGTCGGCACCGTCGTCGACCTCTCGAGCGTCGAGCACCAGGCGCTCGCGCGCTACACGAACGACGCGGGCAACCACGTGTCGGTGGAAGTCCGGCCCTCCGCTGCGCTGGTCCTCAACTGAGGATCCTCTTCCTCGCGGACGTCTTCGGCCCGCCCGGGCGGCTCGCGGTCGAAGAGCGACTGCCGGCGCTGCGCGACGAGCTCGGCGTCGACGTGTGCATCGTCAACGGCGAGAACGTCGCCGACGGCGCGGGCATCACCGGCAAGCTCGCCGACCGCCTGCTCGCCTCCGGCGCGGACGTCGTCACGCTCGGGAACCACACGTTCCGCCGCGACGGCATAGGCGCGTACCTCGACAAGAGCGAGACCGTGATCCGCCCGGCGAACGCGGGCTCGCATGCGCCCGGGCGCGGCCTCGCGGTCGTCGAAGCGAAGAACGGCGTGAAGGTCGCAGCGATCAACCTTCTCGGCCAGCTGTTCATCGACACGCCGGTCTCGCCGTGGGAGATGGTCGACGAACTCGTCGAGCAGGCGCGCGCGCAGGCTCCGGTCGTCGTCGTCGACTTCCACGCCGAGGCGACGAGCGAGAAAGTCGCGATCGCGACGTGGCTCGACGGCCGCGTCACCGCGGTGATCGGCACGCACACGCACGTGCAGACGAACGACGCGCGCATCCTCCCGCACGGGACTGCAGCCGTAACCGACGCCGGCATGACGGGCCCGCACGACTCGGTCATCGGCGTCGAGGCCGAGCTCGCGATCCGGCGGATGCGGACGCGGCTGCCGGTGCGCTTCGCGCCCGCGCACGGCGGCGTCCGCATCGAGGGCGTCGTCGTCGACTGCTCCGACGCGGGCCGCGCCGAGGCGATCGAGCTGCTCCGGATACCGGCTTAGGAAGGTCTACGGCTAGGATTCGTCTCCTTCCGCCGACCGATCGGAATCGGTATGGACACGACCCACCATCTCCGGGTCTTGATTGCGAATCAACGACCCGACCGTCTCGATGTACTGGCACGCGTTGTCGCCGACCTCGGCCATGAGGTCGTCGTCTCCGAGATCAACGTCGATGACGTCGGAGCGGAAACGGCGCGAGCACGACCCGACGTCGCATTCGTCGGTCTCGGCGAAAGCTCCGATCACGCCCTCGATCTGATCTCGGCGATCGTGCGCGAGTCGTATTGCCCGGTCATCACGCTCCTGTCCGACTACGACAGCGAGTTCATCGACCGCGCCGCCGAGCGGGGCGTGTACGCCTACATCGTCGACTCCCGCCCGGAAGAGCTTCAGAGTGCGATCGACATCACGCTGCGCCGCTTCGCCGACCGGCAGGCTATCCAGGGCGCGTTCGACCAGCGCGTCACGGAGGAGGAGCGTAAGGGGGAGCTTCTCCAGGTTCGGCAGCGGCAGGTGCTCGAGCTCCACGACGGTGTCGTACAGCAGTTGACGGTCGCCCAGCTCGCACTCGACCTCGACCAGGCCGACCGCTCACGAGAAGCTCTGCTGGCCGCTCTGGAAAATGCGCGCGCGGTCGTCACCCGTTCGGTGGACGAGCTGCGAGCCGAAGGCGTGCCGCTCGCCGCGCTGATCGAAGACTCCGTCCAGCACGAGTGATGGGCGCAGAAACAGCTCGGCCTCGCGGCGTCCTCATCTGCGACGACCTGGACGCGATCCGCGAGCTGCTGCGGCTCGTCATCGACGACGAGCCGACAATGCACGTGGTCGGGGAGGCCGCGGACGGCAGAGCCGCGATCAGCGAGGCGGGCCGCCTCCAGCCGGACGTGATCCTGCTCGACCTGGCAATGCCGGTGATGACCGGAATGGAAGCGTTGCCGGAGCTCCGCCGGATCGCGCCTGCCGCCGTGATCATCGTCCTCTCCGGCTTCGCCTCCTCGGTCGCCGATTCAGAGTTGCGCGCGCTCGGCGCGGACGCGTACATCGAGAAAGGTTCGAGCATGGTCGCCATCGTCGACACACTCGCCCGTCTCGCGGCAGAGGCCGCCCCCCTCACATAGCGAGCTAGCCCGCGGACGGGACGAACGGCCACGCGCGGTAGTCCGCTTCCTCGGAGCGGACCGGGACGCGCGCAAACGCAGCGGGGGCGAACGCCGCGATGGCGGCGAAGGGGAAGAACCACGGGATGTACGTGTAGAGCCAGTACGTCTGCACGAGCTCGAAGCCGGCGAGGAGCGCGGCGGTGAGCGCGGCGAGCTGCAACGGCGACTTCCGGCGCGGGAACCACGCAAACGCGAACGCACCGAGGACGAGCGCGGCCTGCAGCACGCGCTGGACGAGGTGGAGGTCAGGCACGCCGCGCGCGTGGTACTGCCGCCAGTCCCAGAGCGAGAACGGCGAGGCGCGGCCGACCTGCCACGCGATGGTGCGATCCCAGAACACGCGCAGCTCGTGCAGCGGCGACGGCTCGAGGAGGACGATGGAGAACGCAGCCAGCGTCGCCGCGGCAAAGGCGGCGAGGAAGCGCCACGACGGCCGCCGGTCGGGATACGTCGCCCACAGCGGCACGACGATGAGCGACGCGAACTTGCTCCACCCCGACAGCGCGCCGAACACGCCGCGTCCGACGGGAGACGACGCGAGCCAGAAGCCGTACACGAGGAGGCACGGCATGATCGTGTCGTTCGTGTTCGAGCTCGACGCGTACTGCGTGAACGGATACGCCGCCCACGCGAACGCGAGCACGGCGGCGAGGCGCGCGCCGCCGAAGCGCCGGCCGACGAGCCACAGACCGATCATCGTCAGGAGGTCGAACAGGATCGACGTGAGGTGCACCGCGGGAAGGTCTTCCCACTTCCCGCTCCAGCCGCGGATGACGTAGCCGGGGATGTACGCCTCGTACGCGGTCGGGCCGTACGTGTCGCCCTGCGGATTCGCAGACTCGCAGCGGCCGTTCGTCTGCACGTGGTCGCGGATCTCCCCGGAGGAGTCCCTAGGCCCGCATGCGGGGAGCGTACCCTCGTTGGGGAAGTGTCCCCACGGCGCCTCGCCCTCGGAAACGATGCGCTCCGCGCCGATGACGCCGGAGTAGCCGACGTCGATGACGTTCGAGGCCTCGACGTTCAGGCCGATGCGGAATCCCGCGAGGAAGACGGTAACGACCAGCAGGATCCACGTCGGCCAGAGGACGCGGGAGCGCGATCCGCGTCCCGTGAAGCCGACCCACAGACCGCGCGCCACCACCCAAACGAGCGCCGGATAGAAGAGCGGGACCGCCGTGAAGACGTCTCCGTGGTTGAAGAACCAGAGCGACGCCGTCGGCGACAGGAGCATCACGAGGTCGAGGTTGCGCAGCGAGAGCGGCCGGCGGAAATCGGCCAGGCCGAGGAGGAACACGAGGCAGAACACGCCCCAGACCCAGGGGGTGTTGATCTTCGCGCCGCCGAACGCGCCCTTGACGCCGCGGGCCATCCCCCACGCCACCTGCGGCCCCGTCCAGGCGGAGGTGACGGCGCCGCTCGCGTCGTCGACCTGCGCCTGGGCGATCTCGCCCGCCTTCCCCCACCAGATCTTCACCGTCCAGCTCTGCGTCGTCGTGTCGTACGACTCGTCGTCGGTGCGACCCTTGACGGGATAGCGCGTCAGCCACGCATGCACCTTCGGGTAGGCGAGGACGATCGCGAGCGCACGCTGCTTCGTCAGCCGCGACTGCGGCGTCGTCGGCACGAACGGGGTCTGGATGAGGTGCCCCTTGCCGTCGAAGACCGGCGCCGTGGGCGTCGTCGCAGCCGTCGCCGCCGGCGCGACCGCAAGGGCGCAGAGGGCTACGAGGAGGAGACGGCGCGCCTGAACGACCAGAGCTTGTTCCCGATGAAGTTCAACGGAGTCACGAGCACGATCGCAATCGCTTGCGCGACGAGCTTACCCGCGCCGACGGTGATCAGCACGTGCAGCACGAGCAGGTTGGCACCGAGCGAGACGAGCGAGACGGCGAAGAAGCGCATCCCCTGCGCGGCGACGCCCGCGCGCCGGTCGCGGAACGTCCACACGCGGTTCCAGAAGTAGTTGCTCGTGACCGCGACGAGGAACGAGCACGTCGCCGCCACGAGGTAGTGCACCCCGGCGTGGAGCACCGCCGCGTACACGCCGAGGTTGATGGCGTAGCCGATTGCGCCGACGGCGCAGAACTTCCCCAGCTGCTCCCAGTTCTGTCGCGCCCGTAATGCGACGCTGACCTGGCTGGTGTCGAGCATGTGGCGAGCGTAGCTGGGAGCGCTCAGGCGGCGGTCGCGGCGGGCGAGGACACGCTCGAGCCGGCGGCCGGAACGCGCCGTGGCCTGCCGTCGACGTCGACCTCGAGCTCGTCGACGTCCGCAGTGCGGGCAACCACGAGGTCGGAGAGAGCGCCGGCATGCCTGCCGGCCCGCTCGATCCCGGCTCCGAGGACGGTGCGGACGGAGAACGCGTGGGCACGGTAGAAGCCGACGTCGTCGAGGAGCATGAGCGGCGAGCCGACCGCGATCTCGTCGTCCCCCGGCTGTGACGCGGCGAAGGGCAGGAAGCGCTCCATCTCGTCGCCGCACTCGACGACGAAGCCGAGCAGCCGCCAGCGGCGGGCGTCGACGAGCAGGTCGGCGGTCCGGCCGAGCCGGCTGCCGTGGAAGCGGACCGGCAGGCCGAGGAGCGACACGGCGGAGCGGGGGGCGGCTTCGACCGACATTGCCGACACGTTCCTAACCGCTCGGGCGCTGGCCAAACTCGACGCGGAAGCCTGCCTCGCCGGCAAGCGGCTCCGGTCGCTCGTCCACGCGCGCGACGTGTGCACCGTTCGGCCCGCGACCGCACCACTCCACGATCGACTCGACGCGGTCGCGCGGCCCCTCGAAGACCGCCTCCACCGAGCCGTCCGCGAGGTTGGCAACCCAGCCGGTGAGGCCGAGCGAGCGGGCGCGCGCCGCCGTCTGCTGACGGAAGCCCACGCCCTGCACCCGGCCCTGGACGCGCACGCGGCGCCGTGCGTGGTCAGCGGCCGTCGAAGCCCTCCTCGCCGACGAGCGGGACGAACCGGCAGGGAACGGTGTGCGCGACGAGCGGGCCGTCCGGGCTCCGAACGACGACGTCGAGGAGCTGCTCCCACCGCCCGCCGACCGGGACGACGAGGCGCCCGCCCGGCTCCAACTGCTCGTAGAGCGCCGCGGGAACCTCCGGCGCGGCCGCCGCGACCGCGATCGCGGCGTACGGCGCGTGCGCGGAGAGGCCGAGCGTGCCGTCGCCGACGTGCACGTGCACCCGGTCGCCGTACCCGGCCGCCGCGAGCGCCGCGCGCGCCCGGTCGGCGAGCGCCGGGATCCGCTCGACCGAGTGCACCTCGCCCGCGAGCTCCGCGATGACCGCCGCCTGGTAGCCCGAGCCCGTGCCGACGTCGAGCACGCGCTCCCCGCCTTCGAGGGCGAGCTCCTCGCAGATGCGCGCGACCATGTACGGCTGCGAGATCGTCTGTCCTTCGCCGATCGGTAGCGCAGCGTCGTCGTACGCGCGGTCGCGGAGGTCGGGCAGGACGAACAGCTCGCGCGGCACGCGCTCCATCGCCGCGAGCACACGCGCGTCCGCGATGCCGCGATCGCGCAGCTGCCGCTCGACCATGGAACCGCGGTCAGACAGCATCGAAGTGCGCGACTACGGCCGGTGTGACGTCGGTGATGCGCTCGATCTCCGCGTCGACGCCGATCGTGAGAACCGGGACGAAGGAATCGCCGGCGACGAGCGAGCCGTGGCTTCCGCCGCCAGCATGGTGCTTGCCGCCGAGGTCCGCGTACTCCCAGCCCTCGGCCGCCGACACGAGCAGCTCGCCCGCGTTCGGGTTGGCGAGGGCGGACCAGACACGGGCGTGCGCGTCCGGGTGATCGAGGATCGACGCATCGCCGGTCGTCTCCCAGCCGCCGGCGTGGGGGCGGAAGCGGACCTCTTCGCCGTCGCGGCGCGCGACCGCCTCGTCCCCTTCCAGCCGGACGCTGACCTCGACCGACGGCTCGCCGTCGAGCAGCGCCGCGACGCCGGCGGCGTCGATGCGCGCGCGGGGGCGCAGGTAGACCTGGCCGGCGCGGTTCGACGCGGTGACGACGATCTGACCCTCGAGCGACGCGAGCGGCGCCTCGAGGCGCGCCGCGCGGTCGACCTGCGTCTGCCCGTGGTCGGCGACGAGCACGACCGCGTATCGCTCGAGGAACTCGTCGCCGCCGCCGGCGGCGTCGAGCAGCGTCTGGATCGCCGCGTCGACGCGGGCGACTGCGACGTCGTCCGGCCCGTCGGGCCCGTGTGCATGCGACGCGTAGTCGTAGTCGGAGAGGTAGTAGGCGAGGAAGTCGAAGCCGTCGCGCGTCACGAGCCACCGCCCGACCGCTGCCGCATACGCGTCCACCGAACCGCCGGCGCGGTCGCGAACCGCGAGCGGCGCCCCCGTGTCGTCGGACTCGAACAGGCTGTAGAAGAAGAACCGCTTCGGGCCGTACGCCGGCTTCGTCACCCACGGCAGCGTCGGCAAGTACCGCGTGCTGCCGCGGTAGCACGTGATGTTCACCGCGGCGGCGACGAGCCCCGACTTCTCGAGCGCTTCGTACACGGTCGTCGCATCCGCGGCGAGGTGCCGGCGGTTCATGTTGTAGATCGTGTCCGTGATCGACTGCGTCATGCCGGCGGCGCGCAAGGCCGCGAACGACGATCCGTACTCGACGATGCGCCGCTCCTTGCGGTGCCACCACACGAGGTGCGGGATGTGGTGCACGCCGGGGCCTGCTCCCGTCGCGATCGAGGAGAGGCACACCGGCGTCAAGGACGGGAACACGCTCGTGCCGCGCCGATAGACGCCGTGTTCGGCGAGAAATGCGAGCGCGGGGGCACGACGATCGGCGACGACGCGCTCGAAGGCGTCGGGCGTCATCCCGTCGACGACGATGAGGACGAGCTTCTTCGCAGGCATGAGGCTAATCCCGGGCGAGCGTGCGCAAACCGGCGTAGCGCTCGGGCTGGCGGCGGCGCAGCCTCGCGGCGAGCGCGGGAAGCGCGAGCGCCTCGAGGTACCCGAGCACCGGGACGAACGCGAGTCCGGCCGCGGCGAGGGCGGCGCCGGCGACGAGCGTCGCCGTCCCGCCGCGCGTTCCGCCGCGCCTGAGGGCGCCGCGGACGATCTGCACGGCGCCGAGCGCGCCGACGGCCGCCCCGACGCCGCCGCCGATCGCGTCGATCGAGCCGCCCGGCTGCCAGACGTCGAGCGCGAAACCGACTCCGACGCCGGCCGCGGCGGCGACGACGATCGCGGCGAGCGGTATCCGCACGAGGCCGGAGACGAACACGCCGAGCGCGGCACCGAGGCCGACGGCGACGCCGATCCAGTACCAGCTGCCCATCTGCCGGCAGTGTAATTGCGTACCCGCCGGGCCGGGTTCGCCGTTGTGGAGACGAACGTCCATGCACTCCGATCCCCGCCTCCTCCTCGTGTTCTTCACGTCGCGTCAGTCCGGTCCGGCACGGCGGATGGAGAGCCTCCTCGCGCACGTCGCGCGGAAGGAGCGCGACCAGTTGGACGTCAAGAAGGTCGACATCGACGAGCGCCCCGACATCGCGAGGCGGTTCCGGGTCGACAAGGCACCTGCGCTCGTGCTCCTCAAGGATCGGCGCGTCGTCGCCCGCATCGACGGCCGGACGACGACGCCGCGCATCGAGGAGATGCTCGCCTCGCACCTCCGCGTAGCGGTGTAGCTACTGCTGCAGGCGCGCGATGACGGCGAGGCCGAAGTCGGCCGCGCGCTTGCCGTCGATGACGCGATGGTCGAACGTCACCGAGACGTTCCCCATCCGGCGCACGACGATCTCTCCGTCACGCACGACTGCACTGTCCTCGATGCGGTGGACGCCGAGGATCGCCACCTCGGGATCGTTCAGGAGCGGCGTGACGAACAGGCCGGCGGAGCGACCGGCGCTCGTCACGGTGAACGTGCCGCCCCGCAGCTCCTCGGGCGAGAGCGCGCCGGCGCCCGCGGCCTGCGCCAGCCGGCGGACATCGGCGTCGAGATCGTCGAGCGGCCGCGCGTCGCACCCGCGGACGACCGGCACGACGAGGCCCTGCTCGGTCTGCACCGCGACGCCGATGTCGTAGCGGTCGAGGTACACGAGCTCTCCATCCTCGACGCGTGCGTTCAGCTCCGGGAACTCGCGCAACGTCTCCGCGCACGCCTTGAGCACGAGCGGGACGAGGAGCTTCAGGTCGACGCCGGTGAAGTCGCACTCCTCCACCCAGGTCACCGTCGGCACGGCGTGCGCCTTCGTCAGGTGCTCGAACATCTGCCGCTTGATCCCGCGGATCGGCTCGCGGCGGCCCTCTCGCGGCGCCGCGCCGCCGCGCACGTCCTGCTCGGTGATGCGCCCCTGCGGGCCAGTGCCCTGAATGGATCCGAGATCGACACCTAGCTCTTGAGCGAGCCGACGGACGAGCGGTGTCGCACGTGCCTTGCCGTCCGGCACCGCACGCGGAGCCTCCGGCACCGCCGCACCGTCACCGCCGATGACGACGAGCACCGTCCCGACCGGAACGACCTCGCCTTCGCCGACGAGGATCTTCGTCACCGTCCCCGCCGCCGGCGACGGAATCTCAACCGTCGTCTTGTCGGTGGCGATCTCGACGAGCGGGTCGTCCTCGGCGATCTCCTGGCCCTCGCTCACGAGCCACCGCGCGATCTCGCCCTCGGTCAGCCCCTCACCGAGGTCGGGCAGCTTGAACTCGTAGCTCACGCGCGCAGTATGGCGTGGACGCCCTTCACCTGGTTCACGATCTGCGTCACGTGCAGATCGACGGAGACGCTCGCGAGCGCGAGCGCCTCGCGGCGCGGAATCGCGAGCTCGCGTTCCATCAGGTCGAGCATCGTCGCCATCGCGTGCTCGGCGGCGAGGTCGAGGTCCTCGTCGAAGCCGAACGCAAGCCACGTGTCGGCCGTCCGCGCGATGGGAGAGCGCAGGTCGAGGTCGCTCAACTCGAGCGTGAGCTGCGCGCGCTCGAGCGGGCACTCGATCGCGGTGCCGGAGACCTCGCCGTCGCCTTGCGCGCCGTGCCCGTCGCCGGCAAACAGGAATGCTCCGTCGACGGGGACCGGCAAGTACAGCGTCGCGCCTGCGGTCAGGAGCTTGCAGTCGATGTTGCCGCCCCAGCGCCTCGGCGGGATCGTCGAGTGCTCGCCCGGCTCGGGCGGCGGCATCCCGATCACGCCGAGGAACGGCGCCGAGCGCGCCTCGTGCGCTCCCATCCTCCACGTACCGCCGTCGAGCGTCCACACGTACGGCTCGCCCTCGGCGTAGGTCACGCCCCAGGTCCCAGGGGTCACCTCGTCGATGCGGACGACGAGTGTCTGCCCGGCGCGCGCGCCGCGCACTTCCACCGGCCCGTAGAGCGCATGGCCCGCGTTCGGCGGCCGTTCCGGCTCCTCGTCGAGATCCCACTGCCAGCGCGCGTTCGGGACCGCGAACTCGACCGTGCCGCCCGGCTCGACGGTCGTGACTGGCTCGAACTCGCGCGAGAACGATCCCCGGATCAACGGCCTACGGCCTCTAGTTTCGTTGCCACTTAGAAGGCCAGCAGGGTCTCTACTGCCTTCCCGACCCGCTCGACGGACGGCATGTACGAGTCCTCGAGCTTCCAGTACGGATACGGGACGTCGTAGCCGGTGACGCGGAGCACCGGCCCGCGCAGGTCGAGCATCGCCTTCTCGGCGAGGATCGCGGCGATCTCCGCGCCGAAGCCGACGGTGCGCGGCGCCTCCTGGACGATGACCACGCGACCCGTCTTCGCAGCGGACGCGAGCAGCGACTCCTCGTCGAGCGGCTTCAGCGTGCGCACGTCGAGCACCTCGCATGACGCCTCGCCGTCGAGCTCTTCCGCGGCCCGCAGGCACAGCGACACCATCGCGCCGTACGCGACGAGCGTGACGTCGCTTCCTTCGCGGGCGATCCGCGCCTTGCCGAGTGGGACGACGTAGTCGCCGTCGGGGACCTCGCCGCGCTCCGTGCGGTAGATGAGCTTCGGCTCGAGGATGACGACGGGGTCCGGGTCGCGGATCGCCGCCGCGAGCAGCCCCTTCGCGTCGGCAGGCGTCGACGGGATCGCCACCTTGATCCCCGGCGTGTGCACGTAGTACGTCTCCGGCGAGTCGTCGTGGAGCTCCGGCGCGCGGACACCGCCGCCGTAAGGCATGCGCACGGTGATCGGGAACTCCATCGCGCCGCCGGTGCGCCACCGGTAGCGCCCGACGTGCGTGATGAGCTGGTCGAGGCACGGATACGAGAACGCGTCGTACTGCATCTCGCACACGGGCCGCCAGCCCGCCATGCAGAGGCCGACCGCCGTGCCGAGGATCCCCGCCTCGGCGAGCGGCGTGTCGACGCAGCGGTTCGCGCCGAAGCGCTCGCGCAGGCCGGCCGTCGCGCGGAACACGCCGCCGGCGCGTCCGACGTCCTCGCCCATCACCATCACCGACGGGTCGCGCTCGAGCTCGACGTGGAGCGCGTCGTTCACCGCTTCGACGAGGAGGCGCTCAGCCATCCCAGCCTTCGCGGAGGTTCGGCGGCGGATCGGCGAACGCCGTGTCGAACAGCAGCTCCGGATCGGGCTCGGGCTCCGCCTCCGCCTCGGCGATGCCGCGCCGCATCGCCTCGGCGGCGCCCGCCTTGATCTCCGCCTCGAGCTCGTCGGTGAGCGCGCCGAGCCGACGGAGGTAGCGCTCGTAGCGGCCGAGGCACTCGTTCTGCTTCTCCCGCTCGACGCGCTCGAGGTCGATGTACGCGCGCGGGTCGTCTGCGGTCGCGTGCGGCGCGGCCCGGTACGAGAGCGCCTCGATGAACGTCGGCCCGCCGCCGGAGCGCGCGCGCTCGACCGCCTCGCGCGTGGCCTCGTAGACCGCGAGGACGTCGCCGCCGTCGACGCGCACGCCGGGCATGCCGTAACCGACGGCCTTGTCGGCGAGCGCCTCCGCGCGTGTCTGCGCCTCGAGCGGAGTGGAGATCGCCCACTGGTTGTTGTTGCAGAAGAGAATGAGCGGTGCGCCCATGACGGCCGCGAAGTTCGCGCCCTCGTGGAACGCGCCCTCGCTCGTCGCGCCGTCGCCGAAGTAGACGATCGCGCACGCGTTCTCGCCCTTCAGCTTCTTGCCCCATGCGAGGCCGGCCGCGTGCGGGACGTGCGTCGCGATCGGGACGCAGATGGAGGCGACGTTGTAGTCGGCCGGGTTCCACCAGCCGGCGGGATGGCCGCGCCACCAGTGCAGCACCGTCGCCGGCGGCATGCCGCGCAGCAGGCCGATCGCCGACTCGCGGTAGCTCGGGAAGATCCAGTCGTCGTCGGCGAGCGCGCGCACGGAGCCGACTTGCATCGCCTCGTGGTTCCAGAAGATCGCGTATGTGCCGATGCGGCCCTGCCGGTGATACACGAGCGAGCGCTCGTCGTACGTCCGCAGGAGCACCATCGAGCGGTAGATGTCGATCAGGCCGTCGCGGTCGAGGCCGTCGAGCTCGCGATCCTCGTCGAGGACGCGGCGCAACTCCGGCTCGCCGTGTGCGACCTGGGCCACACGTGAAGCCTAATTGAGCGCCGTGCCGGCAAAGCCGGCCCGGCTCTTCTGGTCGGCATCGCAAGCGACGCCTCAGTCATACGAGCACCGAAACAGCGCCCCGCTCGGTCTCGAACAGCGCCTCCGCGACGTCGCCGAGGTCCTCCCCGTCGGCGTGCAGCGCGGTCGGCCGGTCGCAGACGATCTCCACCCGGTCGAGGTCGTGTCCGTAGAGCGTGTCGCGGCGGTGGGCCGCACCGCCGGCGAGGATCGACAACGCCGTCGGGACGAGTGTGCGCCGCCGCACGCGAACCGGAGCCACGACGTCGAGGCCGAGCTCGAACTGGGCGTTCGGCGCGATCGGCAGCGGCAGCCGCTTCGCGTACGTGTACGGGCTGCCGTTGGCGATGAGCGCGAACGCGGCCCGGCCGAAGCCCTTCACCTCCAGGACGGGCTCCATGTGCCCGCGCCGCGCGGCGAGCGAGCGGACGATGGCGAGCGCGAAGGCGAGATCGCCGGGGCGCTTCCCCTCGTCCGTGCGCCCCATGCGGTCGACGCGGCGCACGGCCTCCGCGTCGAGCCCGACGCCGGCGCCGAAGGCGAAGCGGCGCCCGTTCACGCGGCCGACGGTGATCTTCCGCGTGCTGCCGCGCACGATCGCGTCCGCGAGCCGGCGCGCGGCAGCGGCAGGGTCGGGAGGGAGGCCGAGCGCGCGCGAGAGCACGCTCGTGCCGCCACCGGGCAGGAACCCGATCGGGACGTCTGCCTCGAGCCCGTTCAGCGCTTCGTTGAAGCCACCGTCACCGGAGAAGACGACGACCGCCTCGCATCCATCCGCGCAGGCGGAACGCACGAGCTCGGTCGCGTGACCGGGACGCTCGGTGAGGAGCACGGTGAGCTCGCCCGCCCGGGCGAGCTCCGTCTCGACCGCGGCGAGCTTCGCCTGCGTGACGCGCGAGGCGAACGGATTGACGATGAGGACGACGGCGGGCAGGCCGTCAGTGAATCACGATCGCGCCGTGCGACAGAGGGCCGCCGACGCTCGCGCGCCTGCCCCAGCCGATCTTGAAGACGTCCCGCCTCCCGCCGTCGACGACGAGCGCGTGGAAGCGCACCTGCGCGCCGCCCGCGACGCCGACGCCGGCGATGAGCACGGCGCGTGCCGTCCAGCGCATCGACGTGAAGCGGAGCGCCCGGAAGAGCGGGACGCCGCGGCGCACGAGCACGAGCTTGTTTCCGGGGCCGGCGCCGAAGTCGACGCGGAAGCTTCCGGCCGACGTGATCCCGAGAGCGTGGACGACGCGGTACCGCGCCGCGTGGACGCCTGCCACGCCGCTCAGCCCGGCGCCCGAGACGATCTCGGGCGAGAGCGCCTGCCCGGGCGGCGCCTGGTCGGCGAGCGCGGGCGCGGCCAGCGCGAGCGCGCAGAGGCCGGCGAGGAGGGCAGAGCGAATCCGCATGCCACCGGTGGAACGGCTGACCGCCGGGATCGGTTACGGGGTGGCGTACCCGCGCATGCCGTCCACGAGCAGCGCGGTGAAGCGGTCGGCGAGCGCGTCCGTGTCGGCGCCGGGCCGCAGCCACGTGTACGCCCAGTTGGCGGCGGAGAGCGCGAGCAGCGCCGCGGTGCCGTCGTCGAGGTCGGTGCGGAGCTCGCCGAGCTCGCGCCCTTCCCGGAAGTACGCGCGGAACCGCTCCTCGTACCGGCGCCGCTCGGCGACGAACTGCTCGCGGCGCTCGCCCTCGAGGTAGCGCCACTCCCGGATGAACACGGTGGCGATGTCGAGCTGCTCGGCGACGACGCGCAGGTGTGCCCGGAGCGCCGCGCGGATGCGCTCGACGACGGGGCCTTCGTCGGGCACGCCGTCGAGGCCGGCGTGGAAGGCGGCGGCTCCCTCGCTCGCGACGTCCCAGAGGAGGTCGGCCTTCGACGCGATGTGCGAGTAGAGCGATCCCTTCTGGACGCCGAGCGCCTGCGCGATGTCCCCGATCGAGGTGCCGTGGTAGCCCTTCTCGGCGAAGAGGCGGGCGGCGGTCCGGGTCAGCTCTATCCGGCGAGTGGTCATTTACACTCTGGAGGCTAACGATCGTTCGGAAGGTGGTGCGTGGTGGCAGCGGTCGAGATTCCACGGGACGAGCAGGCATTTCTCGCGTACGTCCAGGACGGCGGCCAGGTCGAGGTGGCCGACTGGATGCCAGACGACTACCGGGCGAAGCTCGTGAAGTTCATCGAGATGCACGGCAACTCCGAGCTCATGGGCGTCCTGCCTGAGCGCGAGTGGATCCTCCGCGCGCCGACGCTCCAGCGCAAGCTCGCGCTGACGGCGAAGGTGCAGGACGAGGTCGGCCACGCGCAGCTCATCTACCGCGTCGTCGAGGACCTCGGCAAGCCGCGCGAGCAGTGCCTCGCCGATCTCGTCGACGGGAAGTCGAAGTTCCACAACGTCTTCCATTACCCGACGAAGACGTGGGGCGACGTCGGCGTCATCGCGTGGCTCGTCGACGCGGCCGCGATCATCAGCCAGAAGGCGCTGCTCAAGTGCTCGTACGCGCCGTACGCGCGGATCATGAAGAAGATCTGCTGGGAGGAGTCGTTCCACATCCTCCACGGGCGCGACGTCATCCTCGCACTCGTCACCGGCACGCAGGAGCAGTTCGAGCTCGTGCAGGAGGCGGTCGACCGCTGGTGGGGGCCGCTCATGCAGTTCCACGGCAACCCGATTCCGAAGGAAGAGGACCCGATGTACGTCTGGCGCATCAAGTCGCAGGGGAACGAGGAAGCGCGCCAGCAGTTCCTCGAGGGCTACGTGCCGCAGATATGGGAGCTCGGGCTCACCGTTCCCGACCCGAAGCTGCGGCGCCGCGACGACGGGGCGTGGGAGTACACGGAGCCGGACTGGGACGAGCTGAAGCACGTCGTCACCGGCCACGGGCCCATGACCGAGGAGCGGCTCGCGTTCCGGCGCGGCTTCCTCGACCGGGAGCAATGGGTGCGCGACGTCGTGCTCGCCGCATGATCTTCGAGGTGTTCCGGCAGGAGCGGAAGGGCCAGGCGTTCGAGCACGCGGGCTCCGTCGTCGCGCCCGACACCGACTTCGCGGAGGCGTGGGCGCGCGAGCAGTACGGCAGGCGAGGCGAGTCGGTCGCGCTGTGGCTCGTGCCGCGCGATGCGATCCACGACGTCGAGGACTGGGCGGACGAGTTCGACCTCAAATACCGGCGCGTCGACGGCTACTCGATCAAGGCGCGGTTGAAGGAGGCACGTGAACGAGCTGCTTCTCGGCCTCGCTGACGACGAGCTCGTCATCGGCTGGCGCGACTCGGAGTGGACGGGGATCGCGCCGATGCTCGAGGAGGACGTCGCGTTCTCGTCGATCGCGCAGAACGAGATCGGCCACGCGCGCGCCGTGTACCAGCTGCTCTCCGACGACGCCGATGCGCTCGCATTCGACCGTGCGCTCGACGACTACCGCTGCGCGCCGCTCGTCGAGCTGTGCCTGCTCGACTGGGCGCACGCGATCGCGCGCCGGTGGCTGTACGAGGTCGCGGACGAGATCCGCATCACCGCGTTGATGGGGGAGCTGCCGCTCGCGGCGAAGATCAACCGCGAGGAGGCGTACCACCGCATGCACGCGGAGATGTGGCACGAGCGCCTGCGCGACGAGCCACGCTTCCGCACCGCCGTCGCGGAGCTCTGGCCGTACGCGCTCGGCGTCCTCCCGCCGGAGCAGCGCGATGCACTCTCGGCGCGCGTCGGCCTGCCGATTGTCGACGCGTTCGAGCGCGGGACGCACACCGACGAGCTCGCGCCGCTCTGGGAGGAGATGACGGTCGTCAGGCGCTCCGCCCCGGCCGGTGCGCAGTGGTGACCGCGGAGCAGGTCTGGGCGGCGTTCGACGAGATCCCCGACCCGGAGATCCCCGTCGTGTCGCTCGTCGACCTCGGCGTCATCCGTTCGGTCGACGTCCAGAACGGCCGTGTCCACGTGGAGTTCACGCCGACGTTCCTCGGCTGCCCCGCGCTCGAGGCGATGGTGCGGGCGATCGAAGGCAAGGTCGGCGAGCTCGGCGCCGAGGCGGAGGTCGAGGTCGTGAACGACGACTCGTGGTCGACGGACAAGATCACCGCCGCCGGCCGCGAGAAGCTGCGGGAAGCCGGGTTCGCCCCGCCCGCACCGCGGCTTGTGCAGCTGCAGTCGCAGGTGCACCGCTGCCCGTACTGCGGCTCGACGGAGACGAAGCTCGAGAACCTCTTTGGCCCGACCCCGTGCCGCTCGCTCCGCTACTGCGCGAGCTGCCGGCAGCCGTTCGAGCAGTTCAAGACGATCTAGTAGCGGCCTACGCGCCGGGCGTGTGGAGTGGAAGGCCGGCTGCCTGCCACGCCAGCATCCCGCCGCGCAGCTCGACGATTCGCTTGTAGCCGAGATCGTGCAGCGTCTGCACCGCTCGCGCGCTCGTATGACCGCTCCAGCAATACACGGCCAGCCGCGTCGAGATGGGCGGCAGCTGCGCGGCGGCCGCGTTCAGATCGTCGGCGGGGATCGCCAGGTCGGTGCCGGCGATCGTCGGCGCGCCCGGCCCCAGCACGTTCAGCGTCATCACGCCCGGCGCGGCGACAACGCGGGCGAACGCGGCCGGCGAGACGAGCTGAGAGGGAGCGGAGGAACCGCCGCCGCAGCCGGCCAGGACGAGCCCACCCGCTGTCGCCAGCACAGCCAGAGCGATGACAGGAAGACGCCGGCGGATGACCATCGCCCCGAACCTATCCCTGTGTGCCGACGCGGTACGGGGTTGTTGCTACGCGGTGGGGCCGCTCGCCGGCGCCGCATCGAGCCCGACGTTGAGGCTCGGGTACTGCGACGTGACGAGCGAGTAGTACGCCTGCGTCTGCGCGTGGTAGCGGATCGTGAAGGCGAGGAGGTTCCGCATCCCCTCCGGCATCCGCCCGAGGAAGAGGCAGACGAACCACCCGAAGAAGACGAGGATCTCGACGAGGGAGTTCATGGCGGACGAGATGACGAGCGCCGGGATCGCGAGCAGCGTGCGGAAGAACACGCCGAGGCGTCCCTGCTCGGCCGGCGGCGCGATGCGCACGTCGATCGGATAGCTGTCGCCGCCGGAGAAGCCCGGATACGGGTTCGCCGCGAGCGTCAAGTACGCGTAGACGTGCACCTGGTAGCGGATGTAGCCGGCGAGGAACCCGTGCAGCCCGTCAGGGACGCGCTTCGTGAACAGGGCGGCGAACCAGGAGATGATCACCACGAACCACACGGCGATTCCCCAAAGGCAGAGCCAGATGAAGTGCGGGATCGCGAGCAGCAGCCGGAAGAAGACCGTGAGCCGGCTGCGCCTCAGGTCGTCGGTGACCACGAGCGTGACCGCGTGTTCCATTGCACGGCGAGTGTACGCTCCTGCCCGATGAACGTTGAGATCCTCTACTGCCCCGTCTGAAGCGGCTACGACGAACGGGCCGCGAGTCTCGCGGCCGAGCTGACGGCACACGGACTCGACGCGACGGCGCGGCCGGGAGCAAAGAGCCAGTTCGACGTCGTGAGCGACGGCACCGTCGTCTTCTCGAAGCAGGCCGAGCACCGCTTCCCGGACGACGGCGAGGTGCTCGCGCTGCTGACTAGCGGCCGCTGAAGCGCGGCGGGCGCTTCTCGACGAACGCAGCGACGCCCTCTCGGAAGTCCTCCGTCTGCGCGGCGGCCGCCTGAAGCTGCGCCTCCATCTCGAGCTGCTCCTCGAGCGTCGCCGACGTCGCGTGGTCGAACAGCCGCTTCGTCATGCCGATCGCGCGCGTCGGCAGCGCCGCGTACGTCGCCGCCAGCTCCGCCGCGCGCGCGGCAAGGGCGTCCGCCTCCACCACCTCGGAGACGAGCCCCCACGCGTGCGCCTCGGCGGCCGTCAGCCGCCGGTTGGAGGACATCCACTCGAACGCGCGCGGCGCGCCGAGCAGGCGGTGGATGAAGTACGTGCCGCCGGCGTCCGGGATGAGGCCGATCCCGACGAAGCCGGGGACGAACGCCGCGCTGTCCGAGGCGATGCGGATGTCACACGCGCAGGCGAGCGAGAGCCCCGCCCCCGCGCACGCCCCGTTCACGGCTGCGATCACCGGCTTCTCGAGCGCACGGATCGCGAGCACGTTCGGGTGGTACGTCTCGCGCAGGCTGCCGCCGACGTCGGGCACCTCCTGGAACTCGGTCAGGTCCTGCCCCGCGCAGAAGCCGCGACCCGCGCCCGTGATGACGACCGCGCGAACGTCGGGGTCGCGCGCCTCCTTCAGCGCGTCGCGGAGGCCGGCGTGGAGCGCACGGTTGAACGCGTTGAGGACGTCCGGGCGGTTGAGCGTGATCGTCTGTACCGCGCCGTCGCGCGCGACCTCGACCTCGGTCATGCGGCGGAATCTATCCCGCCGCGACCGTCGACGCCGCGATGCCCGACAGCGCGACGTAGTCGGCCGGGGTCATCTGGTCGCCGAGGAACACCGAGAAGCCGCGGGTGCCGAGGTTCTGCAGCAGCGGCACGTACCGGGCGGCGGGAAAGTGGTGGTAGACGCCGATCACGGGGTGGACGAGCGAGAGCGGCCAGCCGGCGCGGACGGCATGCGCCACGGTGAGGTCGGGCCGGTCGTCCGCGTACTGGTTGAAGTACGCCTCGGGGAGCAGATCGAATCCGCCGTGCCGCCAGGCGCCGAAGTCGATCGGCAGCACGTACGGCGCCTTCGCGGCGCCGAGCGTGACGAGCGCCGCCGGGATCGTCGGCTGCATGGCACGGAACGCGAGCACGAACGCCGCCGACCGCTCCCAGCCGGTCGACCGGTGCTTGCCCTCGTACGGCGCTTCGGCGTCGGCGATGTAGAAGTCGAAGCTCCACGTCCGGAGCACCAGGTCGGCGATGCCGGCGCTCGCGATCGGGTTGAGTCCCTCGACGCCCCAGACCCCGACCGAGATGCCGTGCTCGCGCATGGTCGGAATCCACGTCGGATCGGTCCACTCGAGGGTGCCCACGTCGTCGAGATGGAGCGCGATCCACGTGAAGTGATTCGCCTGCATCTCGGCCGCGATGGTCTGCGGGTCGGGGAAGTCCTGGGGGTTGTCGACGAACATGCCGACGCCGGAGAAGACGTCTGCGGGCGCGTCGGCACGCGCAGCCGATGTGGACGCGCCCACACAGATGGCGGCGGCTGCCGCGAGACCCACGACCTTCCTCAGCATGCCCTCGCGACGACGCTACAACGTGTGGGCGCGGCCTTCTAGTGACCGAAAAGGGGAAACGCGCGCTTGTGATGCGCCTTCGCGCGCCGCTTTCGGATCAGCGGGACGACGAGAACGATCGAGAGCACCGCGGCCACCTGGCCGCAGAGCACGCACTTGTGCAGGTTGCGCTCGCCGAAGCCCGGCGTCTTCTCTTCGGGCGGTGCCGTTTTCTCGGCCATCGTGCAGCCTCCTGAGCTCGACGAGGACCAACGTGGCGCCGCCGGTGCCGAAGGCCCATCGGGGATTCCGCGGAGCTACTTGCCCTTGAACTCGGGCGGGCGCTTCTCGAGAAACGCGCTCAACCCCTCGTCGGCGTCCTCAGACGCCCGCGCGACGAAGAACGAGCGGCGCTCGAGCTCGACGCCGGCGGCGAGCGGCGACTCGAACGCCTGGTCGATCGCCTCCTTCGCAAGGCGGACGGCGACCGGCCCCTTCGCCGCGATCTCGCCGGCGGCGCGCTTCGCCTCGTCGAGCCACGCCTCCTTGGCGACGACGCGGGCGACGAGGCCGTACGAGAGCGCCTCGCGCGCGGACAGCATGCGGCCGGTGAGGATCATGTCCATGGCTAGCGCCTTGCCGACCGCGCGCGTCAGCCGCTGCGTGCCGCCGGCGCCGGGGAGCACTCCGAGGTTGATCTCGGGCTGGCCGAACTTCGCCGACTCGGACGCGACGACGAGGTCGCAGAGCATCGCGAGCTCGCAGCCGCCGCCGAGGCAGAACCCCGACACGGCGGCGACGATGGGCGTCCGCACTCTCCGGATCGCGTCCCACTTGTCGAGGCGCCGGTTCTCGTAGAGCGTCACCGGCGTCCCGGCCGAGAGCTCGCCGATGTCGGCGCCCGCCGCGAAGGCGCGCTCGCTTCCGCCGAGCACGATCGCGCGGATCTCCGGGTCGTCGTCGAGCTCGGTGAGCGCAGCCACGACGGCGTCCATGAGCTCGCCCGAGAGCGCGTTGAGCTGCTTCGGCCGGTTCATGAGCACCACCCCGACGCGGCCGTCGCGCTCGACGAGGACGTTAGGCTCCGCCATGTGTACGCCGAGTTTACGAGCCTCGAGATCGACCGTCCCGGGGAAGGGATCCTCCGGATCACGCTCCGGAACCCCGGGAAGCTCAACGCCGTCGGCGACGAGGCGCACAGGCACCTTGCGGCGATCTGGCAGACGGTCGACCGCGACCCGGAGACGCGCGTCGTCGTCGTCCGCGGCGCGGACGGCGCGTTCAGCGCGGGCGGGGACCTCGATCTCGTCGAAAACATCGCGCGCGACTGGGAGACGCGGGTCCGCGTCTTCCACGAGGCGCGCGACCTCGTCTACAACATCGTCAACTGCCGGAAGCCGATCGTCGCGGCGATCGACGGTCCTGCAGTCGGCGCCGGCCTCGCGGTCGCGCTCCTCGCCGACATCAGCATCGCGGCGCCGACGGCGCGGATCGTCGACGGCCACACGCGCCTCGGCATCGCGGCCGGCGACCACGCCGTCATCGTGTGGCCTCTCTTGTGCGGGCTCGCGAAGGCTAAGTACCACCTGCTCCTGTGCGAGCCCGTGGACGGCGAGGAGGCCGAGCGCATCGGCCTCGTCTCGCTCTGCGTGCCGGCCGACGAGCTCGAGGAGCGCGCGCTCGACGTCGCGCGGAGGCTCGCAGCCGGCTCGCAGGCCGCGATCTCGCACACGAAGCTCGCGCTGAACAACTGGCTCCGCGCGGCGGGGCCGGCGTTCGACGCCTCGCTCGCGCTCGAGTTCCTCGACATGACCGGCCCCGACGTCGGCGAAGGCGTCGCCGCCGTCCGCGAGCGCCGCAAGCCGAACTTCAGCTGAGCTCGAGGAACTCGGCGGTCGGCTGCGGGAAGCCGCGCTTGTACGCGTCCTTGCCGCTCGCCATGAACTCGTCGCTCCGGATCGCGCTCTTGAACGCCGCTTCGTCCGCGAACTCCCACTCGGCGTAGTACGCGTGGACGGGCTCGCCCATCGGGGCGCCCGTGATCTTGCCGTGACGGAAGACGCCATTCGGAACCTGCTTGCACACCTCGGCGTGCTCGGCGTACGAGCCCGCCTCCGGCTCCTGGTCGTAGAACACGATCACGCGATACATTCCGGTCCCTTTCAGTCGTTAACGGGAGGAGATTACGAGATGGCCGGTGAAGTGGTTCACATCGAGTTCCCGGCGGGGAACGTCGACCGCGCGGCGGCGTTCTGGGGCGGGCTGTTCGGCTGGGAGTTCGGCGGTCCCGTCATGGAGGGCTTCGACTACCGGATGGCGAGCACGGGAGAGAACGCCGGCGCGGCGGTCATGCCGTCTGACGATCGCGGCCACCCGAACTTCTACTTCGACACGCCCGACATCGAGGCGTCGATGGCGAAGGTACGCGAGCTCGGCGGCGAAGCCGGCGACAAGTCGCCGGTGCCGACGCACGGCTGGTTCGCGGCGTGCACCGACTCCGAAGGCAATGCGTTCCATCTCTGGCAGGCCGATACGAGCGCTGCCTAGAGATTCCTGCGGTCGAGCA
>Ga0265338_10003513_pt1 | contig 21957 bp, 27 predicted proteins | sample 42126metaG_FD_193579 | JGI IMG/M metagenome (GOLD analysis project Ga0265338, IMG submission 193579) | Rhizosphere microbial communities from Carex aquatilis grown in University of Washington, Seatle, WA, United States - 4-21-26 metaG | ecosystem: Host-associated > Plants > Roots > Rhizosphere... | reverse complement strand
CTCATCACAGTGTGTTTTAGCGAGAACAGGCCATGCGAAAATCGCATCGCGTGTACAACACTGTACTGAGGCCTTCCGATGTTTATGTTTCGACCCGATCCGCCTGCGGTGCTGACGCAGGTTTCGCCAAGTCCCTTGCTGATTCACGGCGGCTTCAACCTAGCATTCGACTGTTTGGACTACACGCCAATGGTGCTTGCGATCCGCGTTCGGCCGGAACGAGAACAAGACCTGGTCGAGCCTGAGACACTTACGCTATTCCCGGAAGTGTCGCACACGACCTTCATCGACAATTTCGGCAATCGGTGTACCCGTTTGATTGCACCGCCGGGGCGACTCTCCATCTGGAACCGCTTTGTCATGGCCGATAGCGGCCTGCCCGAGGAATTGCCGACCGCGGCCTACCAGCATCAGGTCGGGAATTGCCCGAAGATACTCTCGGCTACCTGCTCGGTAGTCGCTATTGCGATACCGACAAGCTGGCTGATTTGGCTTGGCGCATGTTCGGGGGATATTGGCGTGGGTGGCCGCTGGTGAAGGCGATCCTCGACTACACCCATGATCGTCTTGCCTTCAATTACGGTATGGCGAGGTCGGATCGCACGGCTTTTGATGCGCCTGAAGCCCGGACAGGGGTTTGCCGCGACTATGCCCACCTTGCGATCACGCTGTGCCGTTGCATGAACATCTCGGCCCGTTACTGCACGGGCTATTTGGGAGACATCGGCGTTCCGCTCGATCCGGCGCCGATGGATTTCAGCGCCTGGTTCGAAGTCTATATGGGTGGCCGTTGGTGGACACTGGACGCCCGGCACAATCAGCCGAGGATCGGCAGAATTGTCATGGCCCGTGGCCGTGATGCGGCCGACGTGGCGATCAGCACCGCGTTTGGGCAGGCGCCACTCGCGGAATTCAAGGTCATCACCGAACTCTGACCCCGCAAGGGCTGGCTGAACGCGTCGAACAGGACTAGCGTTGAACCACAGACTCGGGGGCCAATGACCAACGCGACGTTGTTTTTCGCCGCTGTCGGCGTTGTCGGGATGGCTGCGCAGTGGCTCGCGTGGCGCTTTCGAATTCCAGCCATCATTCTGCTTCTGGCCGCCGGGCTCGTGTTTGGACCAGCCACGGGCATCCTCGTTCCAGCGCACATCTTGGGCAGCCTTATCCAGCCCATGGTGGCAGCGGCTGTTGCCATTATTCTTTTCGAAGGCGGATTGACGCTCGACTTCGCGGGCCTGAAGGACGCAAGCCAAGCTGTCCGACGCATCGTGTTCGTGACCGCGCCGCTGATGTGGCTTCTAATCACGTTGACCGCGCACTATGTGGCACTTCTGTCCTGGCCGACTGCCACCGTCCTGGGCGGCATCCTTGTCGTCACAGGTCCGACCGTGGTGCAGCCGCTGTTGCGCAACGCCAAGATGGAGCCAAGACCGGCGTCTGTTTTGCGCTGGGAAGCCATTGTGAACGATCCGATTGGCGCCCTGTTTGCGGTACTTGCCTTCGAAGTCTTTGTCCAAAGTCACACCGGCAAGCCGGCATTGGAGATTGGCCTGTCCTTGGCAACGTATATCGCGATAGCCGGTGGTCTTGGCTACGGACTGGCGCGCGCGATCTCCTATGCCTATCGCACGACGCTGGTGCCGGAATATCTCAAGGTGCCAATGTTGTTTGTGCTGGTGCTGGCATGCTTCGTAGGGGGCAACCTGCTTCTGGATGAGGCCGGTCTTCTGGCGGTAACGGTCATGGGGGTCACGCTCGGAAATTCCAAAATTGCGAGCTTGGCCGAAATCCGCCGCTTCAAGGAGCACGCGGCAGTCTTGCTGGTATCGGGGGTGTTCGTCGTTCTGACCGCCAACATCGATCCGCACATGTTGATGACGTTGAACTTGCCCATGGCGTTTTTCGTAGGACTGCTCATCGTTGTCCTCCGCCCGGTCGGGGTCTTCATCACCACCATTGGGACAAATCTGACCTGGAAAGAGCGGTTGCTGATTGGCTGGGTGGCCCCACGTGGCGTGGTCGCCGTGGCAACCGCGGCCGTCTTCGGCACAGTTTTGGTGGCCAATGGCGCTCCCGATGGCGCCAGAGTTCCCGCGCTGGTCTTCGCCATCGTCCTGGTGACGGTTGTGCTCTATGGACTGACGACGGTTCTGCTGGCCCGGTGGTTGGGCCTCGCGTCGAGCGCGCAGCCCGGTGTTTTGATTGTTGGGGCCAATCCCTGGACGTTGGCCCTGGCGGAAACGTTCAAGGAGTTGGAGATACCGGCCACGATCGCCGATCAATCTTGGATGCGGCTGAAGCCAGTGCGGGATGCCGCGGTCCCGACCTATTACGGTGAGATCCTGGCGGAAGCGGCGAGCCATCGTCTGGATCACGCGCGATTTGGTGAGTTAATCGCGGCCACGGATTCCAATCCGTATAATACGCTGGTCTGTACGGATCTGGCCCCGATCTTTGGGAGGCAACATGCCTATCAAATTGGCCGGATGGAAAGTCAGGAGGCCGACCCCAACGATATCGCACTGACCTTGGGTGGCCGGACACTCATGAAGGCCGGTTTTGACCACGATGGCCTCAACAGGCGGCTCCAGGACGGTTGGGTCTTCCGCAAAACCAAGTTGACCGACACCTTCGATTTCGACGCGTATTTTGCAACGCTCACGGAAAACGCACAGCTGCTCTTTGCGCTGAAGGCCGATGGCAGGTTGAGCTTTGCCACGACCAACAGCGGACCACGTCCCGCCCCAGGCGACACTGTGGTGGCATTCTCGCCGGGCGAAAACACCTCGCATTAGTTGCTGAACCGCCAGCGTTGTCCCGTTTTGAGATCATGGACGCCGCGCCGTCGCAACCGGTTACGTTGCTCTGGGCAAGGTGAGACTTGCGCTGAGGCCACCCAGCGCTGCCCGTTCCAATACCAAGTGTCCGCCGTAGAGCTCCGCCAATTCTCGCGCGATTGGAAGGCCAAAGCCATATCCCGGCGCGTGCTCATCGAGCCGTTGGCCTGGTCGTATAACGTTCGCAATGGCTTCCGTGGTGAGGCCAGGACCATCGTCTTCGATGCGAATGACTGTGGAGGCGTCTTTGCACTGCACCGAAATGCGAACCTGCGATGCGGCCCACTTGAATGCATTGTCAACCAAGTTACCCAGCATCTCGTCGACATCCTGCGGCTCGCAACGCACGGCAGCATCAGGCTCTGCCACCACTTCGCAGGCGATCCCGCGCTCTGCATGAATTTGCATCATCGCCGCAACAACGTCCGACACGCGTGTGCCTAGGCGCGTTTGCGCGCGCGCCGGCCCATCCAAGGCTGCGACTCGGGCGCGAGCCAGATGATGGCGGATGCGGCGGTCCATCACTCCCACAAGAGCTTGCAGTTCCGGCGAGTCACCGTGGCGTTGCAGGGCCAAGCTCAAATTGGCGAGTGGCGTTTTTAGGCCATGCGCGAGATTGGCGACATGGCGCCTGGACCGCGCCAGGCCATGGGCATTATCGGCGATCAGTTTGTTAAGCTCATCGGTTAGTGGCGCGATCTCAAGGGGCTGGCCGCCGGGCAATCTCTCGGCCCGGCCGGCACGAATGTCCGCCACGGCTCGGCGCAGCACCTGAAGTGGCTTGAGGCCCAACTGGACCTGAAACATCATGGCGGCGACCAAGGCTGCCGCTGTGATGAGCAAAGCCAATAAAACCGGCGTCATTGCGTCTCGCAGGGGCCTGACGAAGGCGTCTTGCGGTGCGGTTGCTGTAATCGTTATGGGCTGTCCGCCAAGCGCGAAGGTCTTGGTACGAAAATGCAGGCTCTGACCATCTGGACCAGGTCCGTCACCCGGCCGTGGCGGACCACCTTCAAACAGATCGGGCAGCGGCCGCGACGCCCTTTCATTGGGCGGCGGCGGTGGAGGCACCAGCACGGGCGGCCCGGCCGGAATATCGAGCGTATGGCCACTCAGCGAGCGCGACCGCAGGACGGAACCACCTGAATTGATCTGCCAATACCAACCAGGCCGATCGAAGGGGGGCCCATCGACCTGTCGGCCTTCTTCCATCCCCGCAGCGGTGGTGACCAACGTGGACCGAAGCGCAAGAATTTCCGAGTCCAGCTGCTGGTCGATCTGGCGGTGCATGAAATGGTCAAGAATAACGTATGTCACTGCCGCCGTACCGATCAGGGCAGCAGCAATCAAGATCGTGGCGGCGAGCAAAAGCCGGCCGCGCAGTGAGGCTGTCAGCCAGCTCATGCCATGTCCGCCGTCAGGCGGTAACCCAGCCCGCGCACGGTTTCGATGCGCACGGCACCCAGCTTGCGCCGCAAGCGCGTGATGATGACTTCTACAGAGTTGGAATCGACCTCGGCATCGCCCTCATAGACCCGTTCGAGCAAGTCCGCGCGTTGCACGACCATCTCTTTGCGCAACGCCAAGCAGGACAGAACGCGCCATTCCAACCCAGTAAGCCGCAGCGGCAGGCCGTCGAGTTCGAAAAGGCCGAGCTGGGTATCATACGACAGCGCGCCACAACGAATGTTGGTGTCGCCATGCCCAGCCGCGCGGCGCACAAGTGCCCGCAGCCGCATCACGACTTCTTCGATACGAAAGGGCTTGGTGAGAAAATCGTCCGCGCCCGCTTTAAAGCCGTCAACCTTTTCCGACCAGCCATCGCGGGCGGTCAATATCAAAACCGGCAGTGTGCGTCCGGCAGACCGCCAAGCCCGCAACACCTGGGCGCCATCCATCTTTGGCAGGCCCAAGTCCAGGATAGCCACGTCGTAGGCTTCCGTGAGTCCCAAGTGGCGACCGTCCTCGCCATTGGCGGCGATATCGACCGCGAAATTTTCTGCACGCAGGAAATCCGCCATCTGGCGCGCCAGGGCGCTGTCATCTTCTACGAGGAGAACGCGCATGTTGGTTTCCGGTACGGGCCAAAGTTCCCTAGCGCGCCCAGCTTAACTCAACCTGAACGATACCGTTCAGGCTGGATTTCGGCCGGTCTTCTACAAAGGCGCCGTTCAACAACAGGAGCCCCTCAATGAAGAAGATCCTCGTTCTGGCCAGTGTGGCGTTGCTAGCTGCCGGTGGCGGCCTCGCGGTCGCCCAGCCGGCGCCCCCGCCGCCGCCGCCCGATGCCGCCCAAGCGCCGCCGCCACCGGACGGGCCGCGCACTGCGCCGCCGCCGCCCAGGGCGGATGGTCGGGGGCCATCGGGTCCGGCCCGGTTCGCCGAACGCGGCCCGGTGCCGCCGCCCCCTGATGGCCCTGGCCCGCGCGGTCCGATGCCGCCGCCCCCGCCTTCGCCGGGCGCACATTTCCATGTCGAGCGGGGCGGCAACGTCGTCGATGTAAAGTGTGCCGACGATCAGCCGATGCAAGCCTGCGCGACGATTGCCCAGCAGCTTTTGTCCGAAGGTCGCAAACTCTAACGACACCAACAGGAGCGTTCCGGACCGAAGTGCGTTACCGCACCAATCCTCCGGGGCGCTTCCTGTCGGTCGCTCTTCATTCCAATTGACGCCCAGTCTCGCGTGCGGTGTTGCCGCGCCGATTATTCAAAGGATATCCCATGCACTGGCTCGATCCCGACTATCTTCCTGAAACCGCCGGCAAAGTGGCGCAGTTTCTCATCAATCCGCATGGCGAGATTGATGGTCTTCTGCTGGATGACGGCACGGAAATTCATACGCCACCGCACCTGTCCGACAAGATCGCCAAGGCGGTCGCCCTGGGCGAGAAGATCAAAATCCGTGGCGTGCGTCCTCGCGGCGTTCCTATGATTACGGCCGTCGCGATCGAAACCGTCAAAGGCGTTCGCATCGTGGATGACGGACCACCAGACGTTCACAAGCATGCCAAACACAAGCATAAGGAAAAGGCCAAGGATCCGGCCAAACCGGCAGACGTGAGTGGCGTGGTGCGGCACGCGCTACACGGCCCCAAAGGCGAAGTGCGCGGCGTTCTCCTCGAAGATGGCACCGCCATTCGCTTTCCCAAGCACGCGGCCGAGAATCTGAAGCCCCTAACCAAGGCGGGCGCCAAGTGCGCGGCCCATGGACATTTGACAACGTCCGGATACGGATCGGTGCTGGACGCCCGTGAGATTGGATCATCGTCCAAGACGATGAAACCGTTTGGCTCAAAGCCGGGCAGGCCGCATTCCAAGCATAAGCACCCAGCTGAGTTACACTAATCAGGAGCACGCGGCGCCGTGACTCAAGCCTCCGCAAAGCCAAACAATGCCTTGCAGGCAAAGGCACGGCGCCCGCTTCAGGCGCTGAACTTCTTTGTGGCGGACGCCCAGGCCGGCATCGGGCCGTTCCTGGGCGTTTTCCTCCAGGGTCGCGGTTGGAGCACAGGCGCGATCGGCACTGTGATGACGATCGGCGGCATCGCCGGCATGGCAGTGACCGCACCGGCTGGTGCTCTGGTGGACGACACCACCCACAAGCGGCGTTACATCATCGTTTCCGCCATTTGTACGATCCTGGCATCTGCGTTGATTTGGGTATCACAGAGCTTCTGGGTCATCGCGGGATCACAGGTCGCAACTGCCATCGCGGGGGCTGCGATCGGGCCGGGGATGGCTGGCCTCACGCTGGGCATCTTTCGTCAGCAGGGCTTCAATCGCCAGAACGGGCGCAACCAGGCGTTCAATCATGCCGGTAATATGGTGGGTGCGGCGCTGTCCGGTCTTCTGGGGTGGAAGTTCGGCTTCATTGCCGTTTTCTGGCTGGCCGCCGTGTTTGCGGTGCTGGCCATCGTTTCGACAATGCTGATCCCCAAGCGGGCGATCGATGATCGGATTGCCCGCGGACTGAAGGACGAGAGCGAGGATGACACCAAGGCGAAAGGTTTTCAGATCCTGTGGGAATGCAAGCCGCTGCTGATCTTGGCGGCGGCGCTGGCGCTATTCCATCTGGGCAACGGCGCCATGCTGCCGCTCTACGGTCTGGCGGTGGTCGGCGCGCACGAAGCCAATCCGGCGGGCTTCGTCGCTATGACGATCGTCGTCGCCCAAGCCGTGATGATCGCGGCCTCTCTTGCGGCCATGCGGATGGCCGAAACAAAAGGCTACTGGCTGGTGATCCTGATCACTTTCTTGGCCTTGCCGATCCGGGGTGTCGTGGCCGCGTCCTTTATCCATGGTTGGGGCGTCTATCCGGTCCAGGCGCTGGATGGCATCGGGGCTGGATTGCAAAGCGTGGCCGTTCCCGGACTGGTCGCGCGCATGCTGAACGGCACGGGACGGGTCAATGTCGGCCAGGGCGCCGTCATGACCATGCAGGGTATCGGCGCCTCATTGAGTCCCGCGCTCGGCGGCTTCATCGCCCAGTATTTTGGCTATCGCTTGGCGTTTCTGATACTGGGAAGCTTCGCCATCGGCTCAGCCCTGCTCTGGCTGGCATTCGCCTCCATCCTCAAGCCCGCCTGCGCCGACGAGACAGTGCAGGCTCCAAAGGCGACGTAACCTCCGAGATCCCAGAAATGACGGCAATGGCGGCCCATCTGCTCACCTGGGCGATCGTACTGATAGCAACAGCATGTGTGATTGCCCGGCCTTTCCGGTGGCCGGAAGCTATCTGGGCGGTTGGTGGCGCTGGCCTTTTGGTCATTCTGGGATTGCTTCCTGTCGCATCCGCGGTGCGCGCCGTTGCCAAAGGCAATGACGTCTATCTGTTCCTGACCGGGATGATGCTCTTGTCAGAGGTTGCCCGCCGCGAGGGCCTGTTCGATTGGGTCGCGACGATGGCTGTCAACGCGTCACACAGATCACCGGCGCGTCTTTTCCTGCTGGTGTACGCCGTCGGTACGATCGTCACGGTCTTTCTGTCCAACGACGCGACCGCAGTGGTTTTGACACCGGCTGTCTTCGCGGCGACGAGAAAGGCAAGAGTCGAGCCACTTCCCTATCTGTTTATCTGCGCCTTCATCGCCAACGCGGCCAGCTTCGTCTTGCCGATTTCCAACCCCGCCAATCTTGTCCTCTATGGTAATCACGTGCCCGCCCTGGGCGCGTGGCTGCCACGCTTCGCGGTCCCGTCGCTGGGGTCGATTGTTGCCACCTATATCGCTCTACGTTTCACCCAAAGTCGCAGGCTGGGGAGACAGTGTGAGGCTGCGCTCGCTCAGCCAATGCTATCCCGGGATGGTGCGACGGCGCTGCTGGGCATTTGCGCGACCGCCATCGTGCTGATGATTGTTTCAGCGTTCGACCTTTCGCTGGGACTTCCAACGGCGTTGATGGGAGGCCTGACAGCACTCGTTATCATCCTTCAGCAACGCGCTTCGCCCTGGCCCATCGTCAAGGACATCTCCTGGTCCGTTCTGCCCTTGGTCGCGGGTCTGTTCGTTTTGGTCGAGGCTCTGGGAAGCACCGGCGTCATAACCGCACTGGCTGGTGCGCTGCGAAATGCGGCGAGCGCATCGGAGGTTATGACAGCGGCCGGCGCCGGCGGATTGATTGCACTGGCGTCCAACCTCATCAACAACTTGCCTGCGGGACTAATCGCCAGCGCACTCGTGGATGCCGCGCACGCCACGCAGCGTATAACCGACGCGGTTCTGATCGGCGTTGATCTGGGGCCCAACCTCTCTATTACAGGCTCGCTCGCCACCATCTTGTGGCTGACGGCCATTCGCCGAGACGGAGGGAATGTCAGTTTTGTCCAATTCTTGAAGGTTGGCCTCGTGGTGATGACGCCCGCTTTGTCGTTGGCGCTTGCTTGTCGCCTGTTGCTTTGATGGGTAATTCCCCTGGCATAAAGTAGGATCTGTGCTATACCGTACACGGGCGGTCCGCTACGGCCGGGGGCAAGATGACACGCTATTTTTTCCATATCCGATAGGCCGCCATCGTCATTCCAGACGAGGAAGGCTTGGAGTTGCAAGATATTCAGGCCGCTCGGATCGAAGCGCGCCGAAGCGCCTATGATTTGGGGACCGCTGAATTTCGCCGCGGGTGTGGCGTCGAGCGGCGCGCTATAGAAATCGCAGATCGGGACGGTAATGTTCTCGAAACATTGCCGCTACGAGCTTTTTTGAATTGATGGCAGGGGCCGGGACCACGGTCTCATCAACCATGCAGAGCAGATTGGATTTGATGCTTTAGCGAGGGAGAGCATATGCCGCTTCCCACAATCGCCCATGGCGCGTTCAAGTTTGCGCTCATCGCGAGCAGCGGAGGAATCCTTGTTCGCATTCGGCGCGCGGACGGCAGCGCGATCATCTTCAACGGCATTGAGCAGGCCGCCATCGGGACCAGGCCATTTGCGACCCAGCAAGAAGCTCTAGATGAAGCCAAGGCAATTATTCGGCGGAAGGGATGGGACCACGAAGTATAAGCGCGCCAGTCATTGCAAGACGCGCCCGTTATGAGGTGGCGGAGCCGGGATCACGATTGATCTGACCGCGCCGGCGCGCTCGTACGGTTTCGTGGATATGATCGGATATTGCTTTCAACGCGTACGGTTTTTGGAAAAATTTCGCGCCGCAGAGTTCGTGCGAGGCATATATTTTCCCCGTGTCACCAGAAGCCAAAAGCACGGGTACGCCAGGGCGGTTGTCGGATAACCATTTCGCCAAGGCTATGCCGCCCATGCCGGGCATCCGAACGTCGCTGAAGACGAGGTCCGCTTCGCCCCCTGCTTCAAGGATCTCAATCGCCTCCTCGGCGTCGCAAGCCTCCAAGACCAGAAAGCCGCAGTCCCGCAGGTGATCTGTAACCGCTTCACGAATCAGAGATCCACAGAAGCGGAAACCCGGTTCACGTTTTCAATGCAGACGAATGCCGCGTGATACCGCTTTCAAGACATGATGGTCTCAAGAGAGGCTACGCAGCCAGTCTATCGATATGTGCCACAAGCTGTTCTGGCTGATAAGGCTTTGACAGGAAAACGCTGCCGACGGGCAAATCCGATTCTGCAGCTTTGTAATGCCCAGACACCACAATAATGTGGATCGGTGGCCAGCGGCGCTTTACGGCCGCTGCCAGACGCAGGCCGTTCATAGAACCCGCCGGCATATCAATATCGGTCACAATGAGGACGACATCATCTCGTGATTCAAGAATGCGAATTGCTTCGCCGGCGTTGCTGGCTTCAAGAACATCAAAACCAGCTTCTTCGACTATGTCGACGGCACTCATTCGCACCAAAGCTTCGTCATCGATAACCAGAATAAGGCCCCTGCCCGACCGCTTGGTGTGTCCGGACATCGAAAATTTCCATTCTGTTACTGGGTGCCGGCGCCCAAACGCATTGCGCCGAATGATCGGTAATGTACAGCAGAAGCTACCGTTCCCTGCATATTGGCTTTTATTTAAAGAACTAGCGCACAGAAGAACTCAACAAGGTGTGGCGGCACCAGCCTGCGCTAGCATTCCAGCGGGCCGGCGGTAGGGCCCTTTCATACGGCAATATCGATCGCATTCGCACAGCGACAACGGCCTTGTGGAAGGTATTGGTCGGGATATGGAACCGCCATAGCAACCCTGCGTTGCTACTGGAACCGGATAATAAGGAAACTGCCATGGGGATCAAAACCGCCCTCAAGAGAGCTTCTCGTAGCGTCGAGAAGGCCTTCACCGGGGAAGAACCCCAAATGGATATTCTGGACACACTTGCCGACGAGCATGAGGTAGTGGCCGCCCTGCTCCAAGATTTGGTGGACGGCAAGAGCAGTGCCCAGCGCGCTTCAACTCTGAAGCAAATCAAAAAGAACCTTGTCCCGCATGCGCGTGCTGAGGAGTCGGTGCTCTACAACGCGATAATCCGGGTTAAAGACAAAGACACGAAGAGAGATGGAGAAGAGGGCTTTATCGAACATAGCCTAGTCGATTTTCTCCTCCAGACGCTCAGCGGCATGAGAGACAAAATGTCACCACGTTTCGGAGCCGCAGCGAAGGTTCTCATGGAGATCGTCACACACCACGTGAAGGAAGAAGAAAGTGATCTTTTCTCCGACGCCAGAGACAACTTCTCCAGCGAGCAGCGGGTGAAGATGAATCAGACTTACTTGACTAAGAAAAAGTCCATCAAAGTCCCTGCATAGGAAATCACATGCGAAAACTCGTCTGGCTCGCCCTGGCAATTGGAGCCGCAGAGCTTCTAAAGCGCGAGGCGAACAAGCGCGGCCTTACCCTGCCCGCTCTGCTGTCAACCCTTGCTGCCGGCACCGCCGCTCGTCTCACTGCCGAGCCCCCGCCTCTCTCCAAAACATAAGGAGAATAGTCACGGCTACCAACGCACAGGCTGGCGACGGCCACCGCAATGGCGCCATACGCAAACGCTCACAGCTTAAGATGAGGGTCATGGGGGAAGAGCACTTCACCAGGCCGACAAGTCCACCGGTTAACTCGATAGACCGTTGACCTCACAAATGGCCTTGGCGATTAACGCAGATTTGAACAACGCGCTTTGGGCCGCAGTTGCTCAGTATTGCGGTCTTCGCAGGGTTCAGATGTGGTACAGAAAAATGATGCCCCGCGTAGCCCCCCACGCTGCCCCTAACATCACTCCGAACGATACCAACGACGCGGTCAGGGTGAAACTTAGTAACAAGCCATCTTCTTCAAGATAGGCCAGCGCAATGAACATTGTGATGACACCCGGAACGATATTGCTGAGCGGTACAGGAACAAACAGCGTCATCGCCATTAGCAGCAGCACCAGGCCAACAACTCGCTTGGTGGCCAAGAATGGCGTTTGCCAACGCGGATGAATGAACCGCTCCAAAACTCTAATGACCGGGATTACGCGCCTTATTAGAACCACAAATTGATTCCGAGGCAGAGGGCTGCGTGCCATAAACCGCGGCAACACAGGGACCTCGCGTCCCATTAACATTTGAACGCTAAGAGCGATGAGAACTGCACCCGCAAGCACGCAGACGCCCGGCAAAATCGCGATCGACCCAAGAAGCAGCATGATTATGCCAAAGGATCGTTGACGAAGGTTTGAGAACAGCCATCCCAAGGTGACATGGCCGGGAGTGGAAGACGCCAGAAGCTTTTCCAAAAGCGTCGATGTTGGTGTGCGCTCAGCTTTATAACCGTCCAACGAAGGGAATGGCGCCGAGGGCACCTCTTTAGTTAACCCAACTGCTAGGTCGACAACCGTCTCACGCATGATCTGCCACACCAATGTGTGGAACGCGCAGTTTGGCTTCGCGACACCAAGATTTTCCGGACCTTTTCCGAAAACCCGACAAAACGGCGAAAGTGACATTAATGCCGCAAACAGTAAAGCATTCGGCTTTATGTTGTTCCAGACCTTATTTTGTTGGCATTCGTAGTTACTTCTCCCGTGTGGGCAGCCTTCAGTGGAAAGGCTTCACCGATCGACCTATTCGTCCGACTGGGACGCCAGCGCGGTTTGGAAGGCTCTCCGACGCCTTGCGCGGTGGACCTTGAAGCTTTCCATCCCGATGAGTCTCTAAGACATGAGAGGAATGTAGAGTATGGCAGCCCGCAGGAGTCACGCGAAAAGAAAGAGCAAAAGGCGTCGCCATGCGAAAGCACGGAACACTTCGGCCGCCTCGGTGGACCGCACACACATTCGATGAACGCGTAGCGCTGGCGTTCGAATAGATACAAAAGGTCGTGGGGGACATTCCATTCTTTGCCGCGGGGGCGACAAGAACTTAGGAGCAAATTCGATGGCCTATCCATCTAATCGCGGCATGCCGAAAGGCCCAATCCTTTCCGATGGGGAAATTATCGTCCTGCGAGACGTCGCGAAGTGCGTAGCGGTGGAGCGCTCCAGGTGTCGGCGTCTTAAAAAGTTGGGTTTTATAGAAGAGAGACTTGGCAGCTTAATTCTCACGCCACAGGGGCAGATTCGGCTGATGTTCAGCGACGCGCGATAACCCTCTTTCGGACCGGTTATGGCTCGGCGATCGCATTGTCCCGGCGCCTTGAGACAGGCTCGCCGGGACTGGTTGGCCAGCCACTCATCCGAGACGGATGGTGGCATTCTATATCCTGGGAAATTCCGCCGCACCTTCAGGGCCATCCCGGATCTCTCTGCGCCCAGAGACTCACTTCTCCTCAAAATGGACGTCTCAAAGGCCCACGATTGGGCTCAGTCTCTGCGCTGCTGCTAGGAATTTCCGCATGTCAGCAGAGACGCTTGTTGGAGACGGGTTCGACCTAGATGAAGCGAGGCGCTCAGCTAGCTATTCGAACTGCAAATTCGCTGTGGCAGGGAGCCTCTTCAGTGATGGTCATGCCTCTCACCATTTTCGCCAGGACGGGCGGACTTTGATCCGCGACGAAGAAAGCATGGAATGCCGTACCATGGCAGCCGTACTGGACGAGGCGCGCGCCAGTTCACGCGACATAGCAAGCGAGGCGCGCTGGAGCTCGGATACGCCGCTCCCCTGTATTGAAATTGAGGATGAGGATGGCAACGAGGTGCAGCCTCGAGTATCATTGACAGGCTTCACCGAGAGCACCGTGAGGTTATTCGAAGAATGGGGAACACATCTCGCTCAAGCGACCTAAGCGCTTCTAGACGGGCGGAGCTGGAAATACGATTTCGAGAGATTGACGCTCTAATCGTGCGCCAGAAACAAGCCCTTCAAGAGGTTCGTAAGAGTGGCGCGATTTTCGTGGCTGCCGCCCAAGATAGCTGGCTCAAGGTAGCCCAGAGTTACCGGGATTTGGCTAAGCAGACGTGACCTTAGCTGAATGGTGATCGTCTTCCGGGTACCGATAGACGAATCGATCCAGATCCCAAACCTCGAATCCCTCGGCACCGCGCGGCAAACCCTTCAATGTGAAAAGCTGCCGCGCTTCTTTGATGCGGTCTTCGTCCGTGGTAGCGGAGAGAAGTTCGACCGACGCAATACGGCCGCTCTTCATAAAGTAGACGCGCATGGACAGGCTCGTCTCAAAAGCGTAGGCAATATTTCTTGAATGTAATCCAGAGATGTGCCCGAACTGTGTCGGCCGTTGGTACGTCACCGCACCTTAATGAAGGGGATTGCGGGGCGTTCGCGCCAGCACTGATCCCCCGAGCTGACTGCCGTAGCTGCTTTATCTTCAGCGCAATATCTTGCCAGAGGCGGAAGCCTTCGAATTCACCCGTCTTCACGAACTCAGCGGCTCGAAGACCGGCTTGATATTCCGCTTTGTCGCCGGGCGCGGTTATCAGCTGCTGGGCGATGCGCCAGCGCTCTAGCTCGCCAACTGTCACAGTATGCCAATTGGGCTAAGCCGGTTCAGAAATCTGCTTATTCCAGGGCGCTAGTCGTACCGGCCGACTTTATCTCGTTGGTGCTGTAATCGCGATTATTGCCCTGCCTGAGATCGACTCCTGCACGGGTTCAGTTTGCCTTAATCGCCAGGTGCAACGAACTCTACTGACCGCGCGTTAACTCACGCTCAGCGAAATTTCACAGCCAAAGAGCGGCGATCCGCCATGATCGCGCGCTTGGCGGGTAGTGCCCGATTGCTCAGCGTTGCGGCATAGAAAGCACATTATGAAGAACCTGAACCGGGCGATTGTCCCATGAAGACTTGGGCCCGCTTGGCCATTCATCTGGCGCCGCTTGTCTTGCCACTATCGGTCCAGGCTCAGTCGCTTCCAGGGCCGTCGATGAGCATCCCCGAAGCGTCGTCAAAAATGGGCTTTGACTGGGGCGCCTCCCTGGAATTCGACTACCTTACGAGCGCCGATTGCAGCCTGCTCAACACGTCCGTCTCCTGCACCACCACGAGTTCATCGGCGTTCTCCATCTCCCCTGCGGTGATGGCGCAGTTCGATCGGCTGCGTGTCGAAGTGACAGTTCCCTATGTCGATATCGAAGGGCCCGGCACACTCAGTGGCGCACTGGGTCCGCGCACAATCGTGGCCCAGCAAGGCACCCCAACCAATCGCCGGTCAGGCCTGGGAGACGTCTCCGTCGGCGCGGCATTCATCATCCTGCGGGAGGGCAAAATTCTGCCGCGCCTGGAGATTGCGGGCGTCGTCAAGGTGCCCACGGCGGGCAACGGATTGGGGACCGGCCAAACAGATTACGGCGCGCAGGTGACTTTCTACCGCCCGCTGCTGAGCGGCGTCAGGCTGTTCGGCTCGGTTGGCTACCAGCGGATCGGCGATCCCAACACGCTTCAACTGCACGACGGAGAACGGGCCACGGTCGGCCTCGATATCAACTACTCCAACTGGGGCGGGGGCGCGCTGCTCGATTACGAGAAAAGCTTGTTTCCGGGCGTGCCGAACTCTTTCACGGTCGATCCCTATGTGACGGTGCCCTTCCTGTTTGGATCGGGCCTGCAGGTTTACACCACCATTGCGCTGACGCGGCTGAGCCCCAACCACGAAGTCGGCGTTCGGCTGGTTTTGTGAGGCTGGCAATGTCCGCTTTGGGTCAGAAGCGGATTTTTCTGCCGAGCAGCTATTAGGATTTGCTCCATTTGCCCGTTTTTATGTCGAACTTCACACGGCCCTCGGACCGCATGCGCATCAGTTGTTCCTGCAAGGCCTCGGTAGTCCTGTTGTTGGGATCTAATCGTTGCTGTAGCGGATAAATGGCGCGCGGCTTGTCGAGCGCGGCCAACACATCTTCGTCATTCACCAAAATGGCCTCTTTTCATTTTTAGACATTCTCCGGACAGTGCGGCAGCAAAGTTAGCATAATGGCCAAATCACCACTCGATTTTTGCCTTGTGGGAGCCTGGATGCCAGCAGGTTTGCCCTAATGGCAACCGATGAAGGAACAATCCCAGCGCCCGCGGTTTATGACTTATTGAGCCAAACAATTGGAGCGTCAGATGAGCGTCAAGGGACATATCAAGGAAGCCGCGGGTTACGTGAAGGAAGAAGCCAACGAGCACGGTAAGTCACCGGAAAGTCAGAAGAAGGCGGCGGAAGGTCGCGAACTTCGCAACGAAGGGCGTGTCGAGGATGGCAAAGCCCCCAAAACGAGCAAGCCGGGCACCAACCATCCCGAGAAATAGTCATCGGGCTGGGGGCTCCTTTAGGGAACTTCAGCCTCGCGTGAGCTTTTTACAAAAGGCGCGCCGCGATTATCGCGAGCGCGCTTTTTCGTACTGAGGCCAAATGTTTCATTGTCGTCCTGATCCATCGTCCGCTAACGCACCCTTCTGTGGGCCCATCATGCTGATCAAGGGCGGCTATAACCTGGCATACGATTTTCTCGACTACACGCCGGTCATCCTGACAATCCATATCCGGCCCGAAGAGACTGCCAAACTCGTCGAACCGGAGACATTCACGCTCTTTCCAGAGACAAGCTACGTCAACTATATCGACAGCTTCGGAAACAAATGCACCAGACTGATAGCGCCACCGGGACGGCTTTCAATCTGGAATAGGTTTGTAATGGCCGATGACGGGTTGCCGGAACAGCTTCCTGTAAGCGCTTATCAGCACACCGTGCCGGAGCTTCCGGAAGATACATTGCTGTACCTGCTTGGCAGCCGCTATTGCGATACCCAAAAATTATCGACGCTCGCATGGTCTCTCTTCGGCGGATATTGGAAGGGCTGGCCGCTGGTGAAGGCCATCCTGGACTACACCCACAACCGCATCCGCTTTAGTTACCCTAACGCACGGGACGAGCGAACCGCATTTGAAGCACACCAGGAGCGCACTGGCGTGTGCCGAGACTACGCCCACTTAGCCATTACGCTGTGCCGCTGCATGAACATCCCTGCGCGATATTGCACGGGTTATCTTGGTGATATAGGTGTGCCAATCGATCCCGCTCCAATGGACTTTAGTGCCTGGTTTGAGGTTTTCATGGGGGGGCGCTGGTGGACACTTGACGCCCGTCATAATCAACCCCGCATCGGCCGTATCGTCATCGCCCGTGGCCGGGATGCGGCCGATGTCGCGATAAGCACAACCTTCGGAAATGCAAAACTGGCGGAGTTCAAAGTAATCACTGAAATATAGACGAGCTAACCGATGTTGGATGTCGGTAAAGCGTCGTAGGCGTCACTGAGCGCAGTTTCTATGCAGTATGTGTTGCCGCCAAATGAGGCACCTGCTGCCTCCAAACGGGTCAAAGTATCTCACAGAAGTCTGGTCGTTCCGGCCCCACTAGTTCACGCAAATGGTCCCGAATCGTTTCGGGTCCTAGCAAGCTAGCAGAGTGCCAACCCCTTCGTTCGCTCGGTGAGCGGATCCGTTTGCTTGCGTCACCCGGGGGAGGACGAGGGGAAGATTTCGCCGGGGAGCATCAGGGCCAGATCTTTTTGCAAGTACCATCTGGCTGCTGTACGCAAACCATCACATCCAAGCCCTTATCCCGATCTCGCTGCGCAGCGGCAACAGCCCAATCTATTGCGATATTCACCTCATATGCGAACCATCCGACGAAGGCATCATCCCGTTCAACATCCCAGCGTTATTCCGCCTCATCTTCATCTTCGACGATCAGCCCGGCATCTCCCACATAGCGATCGAACTCCTCGGCATAACGGGCAGTCAGCCGCTCCTCTTCGTCAGGCGAGGACTTTTCCTTCAGATCCAAGAACCAGTTGCCCTCTTCTTCATACATATGATGGAGAAGCGCGCCCTTGATATGCTCAAGCTTGTCGTCAAACTCCTCGCTCAGGGGCTCGAGCTTTTCCAGGGCCGCCATCTGCATCTTGACCATCGCCTGTTCCGAATACCCCATGTCCGCATGCCCGGTTGCGGAATTGGCGGACAGGGCGGGGTAGAGAACCCCCTCCTCCGCGATCGCATGGCCGGTCAGCAATATTGCAAATTCCTTGAGTGCCTCGCTCTGTTCATCTGCCGTTATGGCGTCCTCTACGGTCGCCAATGCGTCTTCCAGCTCGATATGATGATCAAGTACCAGCGAAAGCCAGTCGCCATCCTCGGCCGCGGTCGTGGCCTTGGCCCGCGCTTCGGCGCGATCCTCGTCGCTTTCAACCGGTGTAACGGCGGCAATGACCTTGTCAACGATGGACATGATGGCGGCTCCTGATGGTGAGGTTCTTGGTAACGCGCCCGTGCGGGATTGGCCCAAGTTGGCAACTTGAAGCTTGGCCTAAGACACGCTTTTCTTGATGGAGTGCCCAACCTGGCGCTTCTGGGATCGCGGCAGCAATTTCATCACCAGAATAAAGCCTGAAAGACCAAAGCAGATCACGTTAGAGGCAACCAGCGGCCATTGACGCAGAATGACCCCGTAGATAGCCCAGAGCGCGAACGCAGTGACCGTGATCACGTACATTCCGGCTGAGATATCCTTGGTTTCGGCGGTTTGAATGATCTTCCAGGCCTGAGGCGTAAAGCTGACCGTTGAAGCTATCGCCGCGGCGGTTCCGAGCCATGTAACAAGCACCTGACTAGCCCCCTAACTCATGGAAAAAGGCCCGCCGGCTTCCCGGCGGGCCTCGCCTGTTTTACGGCTTAAAGCGGATAACCCTGTCGTTCCCGGCGAACCTGTTCGGAATTGTACACGGGCGCGGAAGGGTCATATCCCGACCATCCTTGCGAGCGATAAGCCGTCGCGCGTTGTGTCATATCAATGGCCGACTGGTCCAGAATGGCGGCGTATTTGCCCTCCTCCTTCTCTGGCACCTTGGCGGTGACGATCGCACCACCGCGGCGCAGGGCTTCGGCGTAAAGCTCGGCATTTTCCTTGCTGGTGCCCGATTCCACTAGGGCGCCGACAATTCCGCCCGCAGCGCCGCCGGCGACCGCGCCCGCCGCCAGGCTGGCGAGCCAACCCATTGCGACGACCGGGCCGATACCAGGAATGGCCAACATGCCCAAGCCTGCCGCCACGCCGACTGCACCGCCGGCGATAGCGCCCACGCCGCCACCTGCAGCGGCGCCTTCAGAGCGGTCATCCTTGCCATCGCGATCTTTATCATGCTTGGGGTCGACATCGCTGCCGCCCGGCTTGTGCCAGCCATCGGCATTGCTGGCGACGATACCGATATGGCTGTCGCCCAAACCAGCTGCCTTGAGCCGCTGCACAGCAACGTCTGCGGCTGCATAATCGCTGAAAATGCGCGTCAGTGTTTTGGTCATATTTTCTCCTGAGGTATGTAAATGAAGGGTTGGACGCATGCGATTAGTTCACATTGCCTTGGTAATCGACGCTGACCGGCCCGCTCTGGCCGTCCTTGGTCGCCATGCCACGCCAGACGCCATCCTTGTCCTTTTTCAACTTGGCGACGTGCGTGTAGCCCTTGGCCTGAATGGCTGATTTGGCCTCACCCATGGTAAAGCTGTTCGCGCCCATCACGGGAGTTGGGGAATTGTTTTCATGCATGGATTTGACGGCAGGGTTGGCGGGACCATTCTGGGCAGGAGCGTCTTGAGCGACGGCAACAGACGCAAACAGGCTGCACGCGGCAGCTGCCGCGAGTAAAAGACGCATAGGGTTCTCCGGGGTTGAATCCCACCATTAACGTTGGCGTTACACCCGTTGTTCCGTGACCTGCACTTTTATTCCTATCCCGGAGAGGAGCTGCGCCGATTGGTGAACAAAAGTTCCGGCCCCGCGTTCAGAAGAGGTTCTCAACATCACTAGCCAGGCAACCGTGAACACATCCACGCCCAGGGTCATCGACCTCAATTGTACGTTTTCCATCCAACGCTGGTGCCGGCATTGGAATGTCGCGCGTGTCCAACTGCAAATCGCGACGCGACGCGTCGGCGTTCGACCAGCGGACGTCGCCCGAGAACTTGGTCTGGGTGACAATACCGGGGCAATAGCCCCAGCCCCGGTTCTCCATGACGCTGCTTGAAACCGACGCAACCGTCCTGCGCGCCGACTGCGCCGCAGAAATTGCGGCAGAAAAGGTCAACGAAGGTCCGATCTCAGCTTGGTTCACTCATCTAGCCAGCGCAACGGCCCATGCAGCCGGACGTCCGGCGACATTTGCTCTTTGCTGCCTGACTATCTTGGTATGGGCGATCACCGGCCCTCTGTTCCACTATTCTGACACCTGGCAGCTCATCATCAATACAGGAACCACCATCGTTACATTCCTGATGGTCTTTCTTATCCAGAATACTCAGAATAGGGACGGCGCCGCACTGCAGGCGAAGCTGGACGAGCTTATCCGCGCAACGCACGACGCGCGCAACGCCTATATGGGTATCGAGCATCTGCCAGAAAGCGAGCTTGAACAGATGCGCGATCATTGCGCAGATCGTGAACGAGATTCTGCCGTCCTCCCTGAGCACTGACCAATGGACGTCGAATGCCTCATCATCGGCGGCGGGCCGGCCGGACTGACGGCGGGCACCTATCTGGGTCGCTTCCGGCGGCGCACCCTGCTGATCGACGCAGGTCAGAGCCGCGCGGCGTGGATCCCCATCACGCACAATCTCCCTGGTTTCACGGAAGGCATTTCCGGCCCGGATTTGCTCAATAGGATGCATGCGCAGTCGGACCTGTATGGAACCAAGCGCCTGGCAGGAACGGTCGAACGGCTGACCAGGAGTAAAACAGGCGCGTTCCTCGCAACCGTCGGTCGGACGGAAATCACGGCGCAACGCGTGCTGCTCGCCACGGGCAGCCTTGACGTCGAGCCCGAAATCCGCGGCATCCGGGACGCAGTTCGGGACGGTCTGATCCGCTACTGTCCCATATGCGACGCCTTCGAAGCCGCCGGAAAAAAGGTGGCTTTGGTGGCATACGGCAAGTGCCGAATAAAGGAGGCTCTGTTACTACGAGGTTATAGTGACAATCTTACGGTCCTCACCTTGGGCCGGGAGATGCATAACACCAAAGAGGAGAGCCAGCTGCTGGTCGATGCCGGCATTCAAATCGTAACTGACCCCATATCGCGCTTTTCTCGTTTTGGCGATGACCTCGCCGCATGGCCAATGGACACCGACGAACCCCTTCTTTTTGACGTCCTCTACTCCGCGCTGGGCACTCGAATCCGCTCTCAGCTCGCGATCGGCCTGGGAGCGAGCTTTGACGAAGATGGCGCGCTTGTGGTCGATCGCCACCAGCGAACGACGATTCCGGGGCTATTTGCTGCCGGCGACGTCGTTCAAGGGCTGTCTCAGGTCAGCATAGCATCCGCGCATGCCGCCATTGCCGCCACCACGATGAACGCGGAACTGCCGCCGCTCCTGTTTCCGGGCGGCACGCAGGCCCCTCTTACAATTTGACCAGATGCGAGCCTCCATCACTTCCAAAACCGCTTAGCGTACATTGGCGGTGCGGATTTAAGGGCATTGACGCCACGCCTCGGCATGCTGGAGTAAATACCCGACCTGAATCCGGAATCTCGTGGAGGTGCTGATCTATTTCGGGCTCAATCGCCGGACATGTGGAACGTGCATGTCACCCGGGGTGTTAGTGCTTAACATCCCACAGGACAGATCACATGGCAGCCACCGGCAAGAAGACAAAGGCTGCGCGATCCGCAGGCAAGCAGTCCGATACCGCACCCTCCGATGCGATAGCGCTGTTGGAGAGCGATCACCGCGAAGTGGAAGGATATTTCGGGCAATACGAGGGCGCCCGGTCCAAACAGGACAAGAAGGGCCTAGCCGAAAGGATCTGCGCCGCCTTGCGGGTTCACGCCCAGATCGAAGAAGAACTCTTTTACCCCGCGGCACGAAAAGCGATCAAAGACAACGACTTGCTGGACGAAGCGACGGTGGAGCATGCTGGCGCCAAGGTCCTGATCGCCGAGATCGAGGCCATGCAGCCTGGTATGCCGCTCTACGATGCCAAGATCACGGTGCTGTGCGAGCAAATCCAACATCACGTCAAGGAAGAGGAAGGTGAACTGTTTCCCAAAGTCCGGGAGACACGCCTCGATCTGAAGACCCTTGGCAAACAAATGGCCGAGCGCAAGGCAGAGCTGACAACGGCGCTGTCGGATGCCGCCCTCGCTTAACAAACATCTATTCCAATTGAGGCCCCCGAGGCCGGAGGAACAATGAAGAAGTCCAACAGGGGCGCGGAAGCGTCGTCAGAGCAATCGCCTACTGTTCTGGGAAACG
>Ga0265338_10003512_pt1 | contig 21968 bp, 13 predicted proteins | sample 42126metaG_FD_193579 | JGI IMG/M metagenome (GOLD analysis project Ga0265338, IMG submission 193579) | Rhizosphere microbial communities from Carex aquatilis grown in University of Washington, Seatle, WA, United States - 4-21-26 metaG | ecosystem: Host-associated > Plants > Roots > Rhizosphere... | reverse complement strand
TCACTGCTCGCGGGAAAAATTGCGCCGATTGATTATGGCGACGGCGCGGGCATGAACCTGATGGACATCCGGAAAAAGATCTGGCATTCGGGCGCCCTCCAGGCCACTGCACCGGGTTTGAAGGAGAAACTGCCGCCGCTCGCCGCGTCGGGAAAAGTTTTCGGCAAGGTCAGCGCCTATTTCGTCCGGAAATACGGTCTCAATCCCGAAGCGCTCGCCACCGTCTGGACCGGCGACAATCCGGCGAGCGTCATCGGGCTTGGCCTGATCAAGCCCGGCCAGGTCGCGATCAGCCTCGGCACGAGCGACACGTTTTTTGGTTCGATGCAAAAATGCCAGACCGATGCGAATGGTGAAGGCCACGTCTTCGGCTCGCCCGCGGGCGGCTACATGACGCTCATCTGTTTCAAGAATGGTTCGCTCGCCCGCGAAAAAATCCGCGACGCCTTTGGCATCAAGGATTGGGAAAAGTTTGGCGCGGTGCTGAAAGCAACCCGGCCGGGCGGCCGGGGCGGCATCCTGTTGCCATGGTTCGAGGCGGAAATTGTCCCGCGCGTGAACCGGCCGGGCATCCATCGTTTTGATCTCGACGAAAAGGACGCCGCGGTGAACTGCCGCGCCATCGTTGAGGCGCAGATGATGTCCATGCGGCTGCACTCGCAATGGATGAAGGTCGCGCCCGATTGCATTTACGCCACCGGCGGGGCCTCGAACGCCCTGCCGCTGCTGCAGATCATGGCTGACGTCATGAACTGCCGGGTGTTACGAATTGAAGTTTCCAAGAGCGCCGCGCTCGGCGCGGCGTTGCAGGCAGCGCACGGCTGGCTGGTCAAGGCCGGGAAAAAACCAAAGTGGGAAACGGTCGTGGCTGGCTTCACCGCACCGATTCGTAACAGTGAAATCAAACCGAACGCGAAGGCGGCAAAAGTTTACGACCAGCTTGTCAGGAAATACGCGGCGTGCGAACGAGAAGCGTTGGGATCAATTTAATCGTGCTGATCCGTCCCACTGGAACGTTTTGCCCTTTTTGATTTTCACATCTAAGGTCACGTCGCCGTAATGCAACCGGCAGGGGTTGCCCAGCAGCGAATGCACGGTGGCGGAAACCAGCTTGCCGGCCTTCCAGGTGAGGTCCACTTCGAAGCCGCCGCGGGCGCGTAATCCTTTCACGTTGCCGTCGGGCCAGGCTTCCGGCAGCGCCGGCAACAAATCCAGAATTCGGAGTTCGGAGTCCGGAGCTCGGAGTTCGAGTTGCTCGGATTGGAGGAGCATTTCGCACATGCCGGCGGTGATGCCGAAATTGCCGTCAATCTGCATCGGCGGATGCAACCCGAAGAGGTTCGGACAGGTGTTGCGCGCGGCGAACAACTGCTGGAGCATCAAATGGGCGTTCGCGGCATCATGCAGATGCGCATACAGCGCGGTGCGCCAGGCAAATGACCATTCGCGGACGTCGCTGGCCGGATCAATGCCGCGCGCGTTGAGCAGCACCTTTGCCGCCGCCGCCAGTTCGGGCGTTTTGACGACGCTGATCTGGTGGCCCGGATAAACCGCGAACAGCGGCGAGGTGTGGCGATGATGGTCGTTGGGTGTGTCGAGGTCGGGATACTTCGGGTCGTGCAATTCCGTCATCCATTCGAGCAACTGGCCCCAGCTGCCGATGCCCGGCCTGACCAGCTTGTCCCGCAGGGCGGCGATTTTGTCCCGGAACGCGCGGTCGGTGCCGAGCGCCTCGCCGGCCTTGACCGTGTTGTCGAAGAGGTCCCAGACAATTTCCTGGTTGTAGCTTACGCCGTCCTGGACCGGGCCGTGTTCCGGCGACCAGCCATCGGGCACAACCAGCCGTCCATCGGGTAATGCCTTCAGATGGTCCGCCCAAAACTCGCAGGTTTCCTTCATGACGGGCCACGCTTCGTTCTTTAAAAACTTTTTATCGCCGGTGAAGAGGCAATGTTCCCAGAAACCATGGCAGTACCAGGCATTGGCGGTCTTGTCCCATTTCCAGCCCATGCCGCCATATATATTATGCGAGGTGCGGATGGCCCACCCTCGTCCGGTCATGGCGCCGGCAGGGGTTTTGAGGTCGGAAGAAGTGTCGGTGGTCTGGCGCCAGACCGGGAGCTGGCTCTGAACGAGGTCGAAAAATGGCTGGTGGCACGAAGACAGGTTGGCCACTTCGACCGGCCAGTAATTCATCTCCACGTTGATGTTCGCGTGATAATCGGAATGCCACGGCGGATTGTTGAGGTCGTTCCAAAGCCCCTGCAGATTGGCCGGCAGGCCGCCGGGCCGTGAACACGAGATCAACAGGTAACGTCCGTATTGGAACAACAGCGCTTCGAATTCGGGGTCAACATTCGTGAAAGCCTCCAGTTTGCGCCGGTCGGTGGGCAACGCGGTTTGAGCGGCGGAAGATTTTCCCAGATCGAGCGCCACACGATCGAACAGCAAGTGATAATCTTTTTCGTGCCCGGCCTTGAGGTCGTCGTAGTTTTTCGCCGCGGCGATTTCAACCTGCCGGGTCACGCGCGCGTGCGGGTCCGGTCCACGGTAATGACGGTTGTAATCCATCGCGTAGTCCGTGCCCGCTGCGATGAGGAGCGTGAGGCTATCGCAATTCTTGAACTCGATTGACGCGCCGTTGGTCGCCAGCGACCCGCCCCCCGGGACGACGGTCAATTGCGTCTCGTATTTCAGTCCGTTCGAAAGCGCCCCGGCGGCAGTGAGACGGTTTTTCCCCGCGATGATCCTGGCGTTGTGGGCATCCTGCAATTCCAGACTGCCGCTATAGCTGCCGGCCCGGTCGGCGGTAAGCCGTACAACGAGGACGCCGGCCGGCTGGCTGCAAAAATATTCGCGCCGGTAATTCACACCGCCCGAGGTGTAGCTGACCTGCGCCAGCGCATTGCCGATGTCGAGGTCGCGCCGGTAATCCGAGGCTTTTTCGTGTCCCGGCAGATTGATGAACAAATTACCAAGGCATTGGTAGGCGCCCATTGTTTTGTCGTCGCCCGAGGGGTTTTCGTCGCCGGTCCACAGGCTGTCCTCGTTGAGCACGATGCGTTCGCGGGCGGTTCCACCGGCGATCAGACCGCCGAGGCGGCCATTGCCGATGGGCAGCGCTTCATTGATGAACCGGGATGCCTTGCCGCCGGCCAGGCCGAGGGTCGGTGCATTCCTGTTGGTTGTAGCCGGCTCGTTCGTAGCGGCTCCCACCGGTTGCTGAAACCAAATGGTGAGATCACCGGCACAGGTTGCGACTTCAGATCCAAGAAGGGCGAACCCACAAAAGGCGGTTGCGAATTTCATGGAAGCGTTGAACACACAAACATCCTCTCAATTTGCCGCCAGGTTGCCAGATTTTTTGCAAGGGCAGTGAGCGGACAGACAGCTGCCGAGCCAAACTCACCGCTCACTTCGCAGCGGTGACGTTTAGCGGCGCATGCAGCCGGATGTCATCGGAGGCCGCGCCCACGAGCAGTTCATAGTCGCCGGATTCGACGACAGATTGCTTTTTTACCGTGTCCCAACTGCGGAACCGTTCCACGGGGATGTTCATGGTGAACCGGGCGCCCTGGCCGGCCGCCAGATGTATTCGCGCAAAGCTGCACAGCGCGAGCCTGGGCTGGACCCGGGCGGAGTTCACGTGCCGGAAATAAACCTGGACGACTTCATCGCCGTCCCATCCGCCAACGTTCAACAGCCCGAACGTGGCCTTGACGGTATCGCCTGCTGTGAACGTGGTTCCGTTGATTTTCAAATCCTCGTAACCAAACCGGGTGTAGCTCAGGCCGTGCCCAAAGGCAAAGTCCGGCTGGCCTTTAAAATAACGGTAAGTGCGGTTGAGCATCGAATAGTTATCAAAGGCCGGCAGGTCGGCGGTGGCATGGTAAAAGGTGACTGGCAGGCGTCCGGCGGGATTGGCATCGCCAAACAACACGTCGGCGACGGCGCGGCCGCCTTGTTCGCCCGGATACCAGGCCTGCACGATGGCCGGCACGTTGGTGATGGCCCAAGGCATGGCGATGGCGCTGCCGCTGCAATTGACAAACACCACCGGCTTGCCGGTTCCCTGCAGCGCCTTGAGCAATTCGGTTTGTACGTCGGGCAGTTCAATCTCCGTGCGGTCGCCGCTGTCGAAGCCGTCATAGTTCACCTTCATTTCCTCGCCTTCGAGATGCGAACTAATGCCGCCGGCGTAAATGATCACGTCCGCCATCCACGCGGCCTTGATCGCCCCGGTCCACTGCTGGATGTCGGGCTTGTCTGTTCCGTCGTGGTGCATCGCCAGCGGACAGCCCGGCTCATAAACCACCTCAACGTTCGGTCCCACGGCCTGTTTGATGCCGTCGAGCAGGGTCACCGGCCGGGCGGGCGTGCCATTGTAATTGCCGAGCAGCACCGAAATGGACGCTGCGTTGGTGCCGATGACGGCGATGCGTTTGATTTTGGCCCGGTCGAGTGGCAAAAACCCGTCATTCTTCAAAAGCACGATGGATTCGCGGGCCATTTTCAGCGCCAGCACCTCATGCTCGGGCGTGTCGTTTTCCGTGATCGGGATCTGCGCGTAAGGCGCCTTGTCCGGGGGATCAAACAGTCCGAGCCGGAACCGTGCCTCCAGCACGCGGCCGACGGCCGTGTCAATTTCCGTTTCCGAAATCAACCCGGCCTTGACCGCGCGTGCCAGCGAATTGTAATCCATGCCGCAGCAGAGGTCGTCGCCCGCCTTGACCGCCGCCGCCGCCGCTTCCTCCGGAGTGCCGGTGAATTTGTGGTTGGCATAGATGTCGTAAATCGCGCCGCAATCGGACACGACGTGCCCGTCAAAACCCCATTGCTTGCGCAAAATGTCCGTGAGCAGAAGCGGGTTCGCGCAGGCCGGGTCGCCATAGACGGAATTGTAGGCGCCCATCACGGCGCCGACGTGGCCTTCACGCACGGCGGCCTCAAACTGCGGCAGGTACGTTTCATGAAAATCGCGTTCCGTCGGGGCCACGTCAAACGAGTGGCGCTCCGATTCCGGGCCGCTGTGGACGGCAAAATGTTTGGCGCAGGCCATCGCCTTGAGGTGGTTCGGATCGTCGCCCTGCAACCCGCGGATGAACGCCACGCCCAGTTGCGCGGTGAGGAACGGGTCTTCGCCGTAGGTTTCCTGGCCGCGGCCCCAGCGCGGATCGCGGAAGATGTTGAGGTTCGGCGTCCAGAACGTCAGCCCGAAATAGCGCGCGCTGTCACCGTCGTGCTGGCGGACGTAGTCGTTGTGCTTGGCGCGGGCCTCGGTGGCGATGACGCCGGCGGTTTCGCGCAGGAGCGGCGCGTCCCAGGTGGCGGCCATGCCGATGGCTTGCGGAAAAACCGTGGCCACACCGGCGCGCGCGACGCCGTGCAGACATTCGCTCCAGTAATCGTAGGCGGGCACACCGAGCCGCGGGATGGCCGGCGCGCTGTTCCGCATCTGCAACACCTTTTCCGCAAGCGACAGCCGGCGCACCAGGTCATGGACGCGCACGGCGGCGGGCTGCGTGGTGTCTTTCCAAAGTTCCGGCCCGGTGACGGCGGGCACCTGCAGCGCCGTGGCATCCCCGGCACTGATAAAATCCGCGGCCGACATGGAAATGATGGACTGGCCGGAGTCGTCCTTGAGTTCGAACGTGTTCAACTTCGCGGCGCTGTTGTGCCCGGTAAAGGTCAGCGTGAGCGGCCCGCCGACCGCGTCGCCGGGAAAATCAATCTCGCTGGTGATGAACCAGACCTTTCCCGCGCCGCCGGCGGTGGCGAAAATGTCCAGGTTGCTGGCGAGCGTCTGATCGCCGCAGGTGATGTCGAACACACGCGCCCCGGCGTTGGTGAAATCAACCTCGGCGACGCCAATCTCGACGGTGTATTTGGCGGCCGGCAGATTGGGCACGGACAGCGTAAAATTCGTTCCGCAGATTTCCTCGCGGAAGGCTTCCTCGCCACGCTTGGGCGCGCCTTGGATCGCCAGGCTTTCGTGCCCGCGCCCGTGACTGAGCTCGCCGCTGACCAGCACTTTCCGGTCGCAGGCCACACACAACTCCTCGTCACCAAAAGCGACACCGCCTGAAAATAAAATGGTGAGACCGGCCAGCGCGCAAAGAATCGTCCGTTGCATGACCGCGAAATTACACGGCGCCGATGACACGCGCCAACAAGTTTTTCCGCAGACGATGCAAGGCCATCACAAGACCTGATCCCACGGTGGACAAAATTTGAATGGTCCTTGGCGACGGCGTTCAGGGCACGGCCGGTCGCGGGGTGCAGGGCAGGGATCGGACGGGCACGGTTGCCGGCGATAAACCGTCCGCGCTGGCGGTCAGCTTGATTTCGCCGGGTTCCTTGGTGGATTGCACGATGATTTGCGCGAGGCCGTTGAACACGCTGCGCGACCAGGCAACCGCAACCGGTTTGTCGGCAAATTGCAGGGCGACACCCTTGTTGATGCCACCGGCGCCGTTCCAGTTGGCCACGCCGATGGCGATGGTGTTCCCGCCCGGATGCAACGCGGATTTGACATCGAACGCCGCCGGCGTCCGCCAGTCATGCGTTTCACCAACGCGCTGGCCATTCACATAGACCCAGCCATCCTCGTCCACCATGCCGATGCACAATTCCACCGATTCCGCGGTGAGATCCTGCTCACTCACCTGGATTTTGGCGCGAAAAACCGCCTGCTCCTGTTCACCCAAGGGACCGCTGTCCGACAGCGGATGGGCCGTGTCCCAGCTCGAATCGTCGAAGTCCGCCTTGAATTCAGCCAGATCCTGGTCACGGACATCCGGAAGTTTTTTCCAGCGCCAGCCGTCGTTCTCCGGTACGGTGTGCATCGGCGGTTGCTGGACAAAAACATCCGGTTCGTGACAGCTGGGATCGCCATTGCCCACGCCCAGGATTTTCCCCGGCCCGCTCAAGTCAAAATGGACCAGGTTGGTCGCCACCGGCACGATGCGTCCCTGGGCATCGGCCACGGAAACGGTGAACACGCTGACATCCTCGCCATCGGCGTTGATGATGGAGCGGTCGGGCGTTAGCCGGACGGCGGAAGGATCGCCGGTGGTTTCGACTTTTGTTTCCGAGACGAGCCGGCCGTCGGTGTAACCCTTGGCGCTCAAAACGCCGGGCGCGTATTTCACCGGCCAGTGCAGATGCGAATAATTTGTCATCGTTTGCCGGCCGAGACTCTGGCCGTTCAGGAACAGCTCGACCTGCTGGCAATTGGCGTAGCACCACACGTCAATGTCCTTGCCTTGCAGGTCCGGCCAGTTCCAGTGCGGCAGCAGGTGCAGCACCGGTTGTTTCGTCCACCAGGCTTGGTAATACCAGAAGTTGTCCTTGGGAAAACCACAGGTGTCGAGAATGCCGAAATGCGAATTGACGCACGGCCAGCCGTAGGGCGTCGGCTCGCCGCGATAATCAAACCCCGTCCAGACGAAGCCGCCGGACAGCCACGGGCGCTCGGCGAAGAAACCATACCAGCGCTCGGCGCTATGCGCCCAGGGCGGCGCATTGACATCGTAGGCGCTCACGTAGCCACGCTGTGCATCGTTTTCATAGATGCCGCGCGTGCTGACGGTGCTGCCCTGTTCGGTGCCGACGTTGGGTTGCTGGGGATGCTCCTGGTGGTAATTGTCAATGTCCTGGCCGACACGATAATTCCAGCCGCGAACTTCGAGTGCGCCCATCAGTCCGCTAAAAACGTCGCCAATATTTTCTGCGGCAGTGACTGGTCGCGTGGGGTCCAGCCGATTCACCAGCTTCTGCATCGTCCGGCCCACGCGTCCGCCTTCCAGGCTGTCTTGGCGCGGCTCTTCATTGCAAATGGACCAGATGGCGACGCTCGGATGGTTGCGGTCGCGCCGGACCTGGCCTTCCAAGTGGCGCAAGTTTTCCTCGTCGCTGCCGAGCAGGCGGTTTTCATCCATCACGAGCATCCCCAGCCGGTCACAGGCCTGAAGCAACTCCGGCGTGGGCGGGTTGTGCGAGGTGCGATAGGCGTTGACGCCCATCTCCTTGAGTTTTGCGATGCGGAAATATTGCAGGGCATCGGGCAGCGCCGCGCCGACGCCGGCATGGTCCTGGTGATTGCAGGTGCCCTTGAGTTCGTAGGGCTTGCCGTTCAGTAAAAATCCCTTGTCGGCATCGAACGCGACGGTGCGGATGCCGAATGCAGTTTCCGTGCGGTCAATCATTTTGCCGTCCGCTTCGACAGTCGTGATTAGCTTGTAGAGTCTTGGCGATTCGGGCGACCAAAGTTCGTATGATCCAAATTTTGCAGCGCCAAACAATTCTGATTGCTCCTTGCCGTGAATCTGACTCGAATCTTTGAATTTTCCCAAAGATTTGCCTTCCGGAGAAATAATTTCAAACCGTGCGGTGGCTGCTAAAATGAAATTAGTTGATTGGTTCAACAAATCGGCTTCAACAACAATTTCGACTGGTCCTTCTGGAATTTTATTATTCTTAAACACACTTTGAACAAAAATCCCGTCCGGTGCGATGGCGACCGGCGCGGTCTTCACGAGCCAGACATGGCGGTAAATGCCCGCGCCTTCGTAGAACCAGCCTTCGAATTGCGACGCGTCCACTTTCACGGCGACGACATTTTTGCCGCCGACGTCCGCCACATCAGTGATATCATAGCGGAAGCCGTTGTAACCGCCCTCGTGATGGCCGACGAACCAGCCGTTGACGAATACTTCGCAATCGCGGAACACGCCGTCGAACTCAAGCCACAGGCGCTTGCCGGTGTCGGCCTTCGGCAATTCGAAAGTGCGGCGATACCACGCCACGCTGTTGGTGGGGAAGCCTGGCCCGACGGGATGGAATCCGTGGCTGCCATCCGCCTCCGGGTCAAACGGCAGCTCCACCACCCAATCGTGCGGCAGATTGACCGTGCGCCAGCCGGCGTCGCCGAACGAACGGCCGGCCGGGCCGCTGCCGCTGCCGGCCTTGGCCAGGTTCTGGGTGTGGCTCCATTCGTTGCTCAGGTGAAATTTCCAGCCGAAATCGAGCAGCAACCGTTCGCGCGGGCTGTTGGTGTCGGCGGCGAGAACGGTGGAAGACAGGACCAGGGAAAGCGTGATGGCAAAAAAACGTCGAAGCGATTTGGCGGATTGCATGAAGGCGAAGTTAGGAAATGAATGGCCAAAGGCAACCCCAAAGTCTGTCGTCAAAATATGTGGCGGCAGATTGGCAGCCCGGTTGCCGGGCGCCCTCAGGGCACGCGAACCGCGCTTTCCGACCGGGCGATCCAGACGGCCATTTCACCACGCCCGCGATTCGCCCAGGCGAAATAAGGAATGGCCTTGAAGTCCTGTTCCGTTTTCGCCAGCGAGCCGTCGGCGTTTTTGGCAACACTGAACGCCCGGCCCTGGATGGTTTCGACGCCGTTGAGCAGCGCGGGCTCGAATTTGGCGGTGAGCGGCTGGTCGTCGGGCAGCAGCAGGTTGCGGACTTTGCCGGCCGGGTTGTCCGGCCACTCGGCGCAAAACACGATCGGCCCGCGCTGCAACGCCACCCGGTCTGTGTCCGCCTTCACGTTGGAATTGGCGGCAACGCGGCGGATGGGCATCGGCAGCTTGAGTTCAATCACGTCGCCAGGTTTCCAGGTTCGATCAAGGCTTGCGTAACCGTGATTGAGTTTAACCGGCACCTCGCGGCCGTTGACCTTGAGCGTCACCGCTTCCTTCGCGTCATCCAGAAACTGGTAGAGATCGCCGGGCGCGACCTCGTTGCGCGCCCAGCCGGGAACGCGGACGTTGACGGTGAATTCCGATTTTTTTTCCGGGGCCACGATGATCTTAACCAACCCGTCCCACGGGTAGCGCGTTTGCTGCGTGAATTTGATTTTACGTCCATCGTCGAGCGCGATGTCCGCCGTGCCGCCGGCGTAGAGGTTCACAAAAATCCTGTCGCCCTGCTGGCCGTAAAAATAACCGGGGAGGGACGGCAGGAAGCGGGTGATGTTGCCCGGGCAGCAGGCGCAGCCGAACCATGGGCTGCGTTGGTGCGAGCCGTCGGATTCGAGCGGATTGGGATAAAAGAATCTGGTGCCGTCCAGCGAGACCCCGGACAGCAGCCCATTATAGAGTGTGCGTTCGAGCACGTCCACGTACCGCGCGTCGCCGTGCAACAGGAACAGGCGCTCGTTCCAGTAATCGTTGGCGACGGCGGCGCAGGTTTCGTTGTAGGCGGTGAGGTTGGGCAGTTCATAGTTGGCGCCAAAGGCCTCGCCTTTCGCCCGGGCGCCGATGCCGCCGGTGAGGTAAAGTTTTTTGCCCGTCGCATTTTCCCAGATCGCGTCAATGGCGTGAACGTAACGCTGGTCGCCGGTCAGGGCCGCGACATCAGCCATGCCGCTGTAGAGATACCCGGCGCGCACGGCGTGGCCGATGGCCTCGGTCTGGTCCACGGGCGGAATGCGGGATTGGTGGTAGTCATCGCCGCCCGGATGGCTGCCGCGGACATCAATGAAATATTTGGCGAGGTCGAGGTAACGCTGGCGGCCGGTGACGCGGTAAAGTTTCACGAGTCCCATCTCGACGATTTCATGGCCGGGCCAGAGATGCAGCTGGTTGGTCCCGGGGCCGAAGGTCTGGCACAACAAATCCGCCTCCCGGGTGGCGACCGTGAGCAGGTTGGTTTTGCCGGTGGCCCGGTAATGCGCGGCGGCGGCTTCGAACAGATGGCCGGCGTTGTAAAGTTCATGGCTGAGCTGGGGGTCGTTCACCCAACGGTTCGTGCCGGCCCACTTGTGTGGATGTTCCGGGTCAATGGTGCGGGTGGTGTAAAGATAGCCGTCCGGTTCCTGCGCGGCCGCAAACAGGGCGATGAGCGAGTCGAGATAAGCCGCCCTCTGCGGATCGGGCTGGACGGCCAGGGCATACGAGGCGCCTTCGAGGACCTTGTAGGGATCCGTGTCGTCGAACGGAAAACCAGGCGGCTGGCGGTTGGTGATGTTCTCGCCGCGCAACACGGCGGCGGCGCGTTCAAAATTGTCCATGCGTCCGGACGCCTGGCACTGTCCAAAGGCATAGGGAATGGTGACCACGCGGTTGGTCTCCAGGCGCGGCGCCCAGAAGTTGTCATCGAGATGCACGGCGGTGAAGGGTACGGGCTGGACTGGATAATCGTGCGTTGCCGGATTGGCGGCAGCCAGATTCAAAGTGAATACGCCGGAAAACGCGCAGACAAAAAGGCAACGGCAGACCGGGGCGGTTTGCATGGCAACATTCTTATCGGACTGGCTGGGGCGCGACAACTGCAAACTGCCGGCAGCGGCGTCAAAATAGGATGTCAAATGTTCAATAAAGAATCAGGAGTCGGCATTGACAATTCCCACTCCGGCTGAATAACTTCTTCGCGCATTCTGCGGGGCGTTGTGATACCGTGTGATGTAAAACCGTTGTGGCAGAACAAGACGATTATCTGGTGGATTTACTGGTGGACCTCGGCTTCGTGACCGCCGAGCAGCTCGCCAAGACTCGCAGCGAAGCCCAGGCTTCGAGTGTGGGTGTGGTGGATTTGTTGCTGGCCAACAAGCTGATCCGGCCGGCGGACGTGACCCAGGCCAAGGCCGCGCAATTCGGCGCCGAGGTGGTGCAGTTGAGCGGATTGCAGATTCCTGACGATGTTATTTCCATCATTCCGCGCCACACCGCGAAAAAATACCGCGTCGTTCCCGTTTTCAAATCCGAGGGCAAGGTCGCCGTCGCCATCGCCGACCCGTCCGACCTGAACACCATTGACACGCTGACGCACCTGCTCAACGCGGAAATCGAGTTGCGCGTGGCGTCGGAGCAGGACATCGAGGCCGCGCTCAACAAGTATTATGGCGGCGTCGAGAAAAAGAACATAGCCAACGACGACCGTTTCAAGGACGTCATCCAGGAACTGACCGAGGATCATGTCGAAGCCAGCCTGCCCGGTGCGGATGACGGCGCGGCGGTGGACGCGGACGCGCCGTTGATCCGGCTGGTGAACCAGATCATCGTGGACGCCTTCAAGCTGCGCGCGTCGGACATCCATCTGGAGCCGCTGTCGAAAAAATTCCGGCTGCGCTACCGCATTGACGGCGTGATGCAGGAGATGAAGGCGCCGCCGAAGCGGCTGCAGGCCTCCATCATCGCCCGGTTGAAGATCCAGTCGAACCTTTCCATTTCCGAGCATCGCATTCCCCAGGACGGCCGCATTCAGTCGAAGGTCGGCAGCAAATTGATTGATCTCCGCGTCTCGTGCCTGCCGACGAACCACGGCGAGAGCATCGTCATGCGTATTCTCGACAAGGAAGGTTTGAAGCTGGGGTTGCCGGAACTCGGGTTTTTCACGGACGACCAGCAGACGTTCGAGCGGATCATCGGTCTGCCCGACGGCATCCTGCTCGTCACCGGCCCGACCGGTTCCGGCAAGACCACGACGCTATACTCCTGCCTGCACTTCATCAACCGGCCGGACCGGAAAATCATCACGGTCGAGGACCCGGTCGAATACATCCTGGCCGGCATCAACCAGGTGCAGGTGAGCGAATCGGTGGGGCTGACCTTTTCCGTGGCCCTGCGTTCCATTCTCCGCCAGGCGCCGAACATCGTGATGATCGGTGAAATTCGCGACCTGGAAACCGCGAGCATCGCGATCAACGCGTCGCTCACCGGCCATCTGGTCTTCTCCACGCTGCACACGAATGACGCGCCCAGCGCCGTCACCCGCCTCATGGACATCGGGGTGAAACCCTTTCTGGTCGCCTCGTCCACCCGCTGCCTCATGGCCCAGCGGCTGGTGCGCAAAATCTGCCGCAAGTGCGCGCAGCCCTACGAACTGACGGAAGTGGAAATGAAAGGGCTGAACCTGACGCCGGACCAGTTGAAAAACGCCACGCCGCAGAAGGGCCGCGGCTGCAACGATTGTTCAAACACCGGCTGCCGCGGCCGTTTCGGCATCTTTGAAATTTTCGTCATTGACGATGAGACGCGGAAACTGATCTACGACAAGGCGACCTCCTCCGTGTTGCGCGCCCGCGCCCGCGAGATGGGCATGCGCACGCTGCGCGAGGACGGCATCCGCAAGGTGCTTGCCGGCCTGACGACGGCCGAGGAGGTCATCCGCTCGACGGTCGGAGATGAAGCGTAACCCAATAAGATTTTATGTCATATCAGATGTCTGATTTGTTGCAGTTGGTGGTGGCCGAAGGCGCATCCGACCTGCACATCCGGGTGGCGGCGCCGCCGGTGATCCGCGTGCACGGCATCCTGCACCGCGTGGAAGGCCCGGCGCTCAAGGCCGAGGACACCGAGGAGCTGATGCGCAGCATCACTTCCGAGGAACACATCCAAAGCGTGCGCGAGCGCGGCGGCGCGGACTTCGGTTTTGCGTTCGGCGACGCGGCGCGGTTCCGGGTGAGCGTGTTCAAGGCCAAGGGCGACTTCGGCCTGGTGCTGCGGCAGATTCCCAGCAAGCTGCTGACGATGGAACAGATCGGCATTCCGCCCAGCGCCAAGGAACTGCTCTACAAGCCGCGCGGCCTGTGCCTCGTCACCGGCCCGACCGGGTCGGGCAAGACCACGACGCTCGCCTCGATGATCAACATCATCAACGAGGAGCGCGAAGAGGCTCACATCATCACCATCGAGGACCCGATCGAATATTATCACAAACACAAAAAGGCGCTGGTCACGCAGCGCGAAATCGGCGTGGACGTGCCGAACTTCGCCGAGGGCCTGCGCCGCGCGCTGCGCCAGGACCCGGACGTGGTGCTGGTCGGTGAAATGCGCGACCTGGAAACCATTGACGCCGCGATCACGGCGGCGGAAACGGGGCATCTGGTCTTCGGCACGCTGCACACGACCGGCGCGGCCAAGACGATTGACCGTATTGTCAACGCCTTCCCGACGAACCAGCAGGAGCAGATCCGCACCCAGTTGTCCACCGTGCTGCAGGCGGTGATTTCGCAGTTGCTCATCCCGCGCGTGGACAAGCCGGGCCGCGTGGCGGTGTTCGAGATCATGGTCAACACGCCGTCCATCGCCGCGCTGATCCGCGACAACAAGACGTTCCGCCTCAACTCGGACATCCAGACCGGCGCGAAGTTCGGCATGGTGACGCTCGACAGTTTCCTGATTGATAAATACCAGCAGGGCATGATTTCCCGCGAGGAAGTGGTCACGAAGTCACAGGATCCGACGACGGTGCAGCAGAAATTGCAGGAACTGGAGCTGGCCGCGGCCGGGTCCAAATAAGGATGACCTTTTAACATGCCCGAAGAAATTTCACACCCGTTGCTCTCGCTCGTCCGGGACCAGCAACTGATTGACGACCTGCAATACGAGGAGGTTGCCTCCGAGTTCAAGCGCAGCGGCGCGCCGGTGGTCCAGCTCCTGCAGGATTTTGGGATCATGAAGATTGACGACATCCTGCACGTGATGGCCGCCAATCTGGGCACCGAGGTCGTCTCGCTGCGCGACATCAACTTTTCCCCGGAGCTTTTGGCCACCATTCCGGCCAATGTTGCGCGGATGTATCATTGCGTGCCGGTGTCGTTGAACGGCGGAACGCTGAAGGTGGCGCTGGCCGAACCGCTCGACCCGGCGCACGCGGATGAAGTTGGTTTTGCCAGCAAACGCGACGTGCAGGTGGTGGTGGCCGACCCGGCCGAGATTGAAAAGACCATTGACCGACATTACGGCCAGGAAGAAAGCGAGAATTTTTCCGAAATCCTCAAGGAACTCGGTGCCGACAAGGACATTGCGCGCGAGGTCAGCGAGGCGGAGGCCGGGGACGCCCGGCAGACGGAAGATCTGGCCAATGCGGCGCCCATCGTGAAGTTTGTGAACCTGGTTTTGCAACAGGCCGTTCAGGACCGGGCGAGCGACATTCACTTCGAGCCGTTTGAAACCGAATTCCGCATCCGCTACCGCGTGGACGGCGCGTTGTACGAAATGGCGCCGCCGCCGAAGCACCTGGCGCTGCCGGTGATCTCGCGCCTCAAGGTCATGGCGAACCTGAATATTTCCGAGCGGCGCATGCCGCAGGACGGCCGCATCAAACACATGATCGGCAACCGCCAGGTGGACCTCCGTGTGTCCACGCTGCCGACGCAGTTTGGCGAATCGGTCGTGTTGCGCGTGCTCGACCGCGCGTCCGTCAAGCTCGACATCGGCATGCTCGGATTTCCCAAGTACCTGAACGATTACGTCCTCGACGCCATCCAGCGGCCCAACGGCATCCTGATCGTCACCGGCCCGACGGGCTCGGGCAAGACGACGACGCTTTACTCCTGTCTGCAGAAGGTCAACACGATTGATTCCAAGCTGCTCACCGCCGAGGATCCCGTCGAATACGACATCGAGGGCATCATGCAGGTGGCCATCAACGAGGCGGCGGGGATGACCTTCAGCAAGGCGCTGCGGTCCTTTTTGCGCCAGGACCCGGACATCATCATGGTCGGGGAAATGCGCGACCTGGAAACGGCGCAGATTTCCATCCAGGCCTCGCTGACGGGCCACCTGGTCCTCAGCACCCTGCACACCAACGACGCCACCGGCGCGGTGACGCGTCTGATTGACATGGGCGTCGAGCCGTTTTTGATTTCGTCCACGTTGATGGCTGTGCTGGCGCAACGGCTGGTGCGGACCGTGTGCAAGGACTGCCGGACACCGTTCGAGCCGACCGAGGAACAACTGGGGCTGTTGAATCTTTCGGCGCATGACCTGGGCGACAAGGTGTTTCATTACGGCCGCGGCTGCTCGACCTGCAACGACACCGGTTACAAGGGCCGGAAGGGCATTTTTGAGCTGCTCATCATCAGCGAGGCGATCCGGGGGCTGATCAACGACCGGGCGCCGACGATTGTCCTGCGGCAGAAGGCGATCGAGCTGGGCATGGTGCCGTTGCGTGAAGACGGCTTGCGCAGCATCTTCGAAGGTGATACCACTATTGAAGAAGTCGTCAAATATACCTGAGCAAATCCGTTATGCCAAAATACGATTACGTGGCGTTGGACTCCCGCGGCAAGGAAACGAAGGGGACGGTGGAGGTTGCCAACCAGAACGAGGCCATCGGCCGGGTCAAGGAGATGGGCCTGTTCCCCACCAAGATCGTCGAAACGGAAAAATCCCCGGAAAAGAAGACCGCCCAGAAGAAGTCCAAGTCCGCCTCCAAATCCGGCAAAAAAGGCGGCATCAACATCAATCTCAACCTCAAGATCCCGGGCATGGGCGGGAAGGTGAAGCCGAAGGTGTTGATGACCTTCACCCGGCAGTTGGCGACGCTGGTGGACTCGGGCCTGCCGCTCCTGCGCGGCCTGCGCGTGCTCGAGAAACAGGAGCGCAACGGCGCGCTCAAAAGAATCCTCGGCGAACTTGCGCTGTCCATCGAGGGGGGCAGCACATTTTCCGAGGGGCTGGCGCAGCATCCCAAGGTGTTCAACCGCCTGTTCGTGAACATGGTCAAGGCGGGCGAACTGGGCGGCGTGCTCGAAGTGGTTTTGAAACGCCTCGCGGAATTTTCCGAAAAGGCCCAGAAGATCCGGGCCAAGGTCAAGGCCGCCCTGTTTTATCCCATCGCCGTGCTGATTGTGGCGGTGGGCATCCTCACGCTGCTGATGGTCATGGTGGTTCCCAAGTTCAAGGAGGTGTTCGCTGGCATGGGGGTCAAGATGCCCGGGTTCACCCTGTTCGTGCTCGCGTGCAGTGATGCCATCCGGTTCCACATCCTGCCCGTGATGGGCATAATGGCGGTGTTCGTGGTTTTGTTCCTGCTGGCCATCAAAACGAAAATGGGGCGTCTCTTGTGGGACAAGTTCAAGCTCAAAATGCCGGTGATGGGGCCGGTCATCAGCAAGGTGGCCATCGCCCGTTTCACGCGCACGCTCGGCACGCTCGTCAGCAGCGGTGTTCCCATTTTGCAGTCGCTGACCATTGTCAAGGAAACCGCCGGCAACGTCGTCATCAGCAACGCCATCGCCGGGGTGCATGAAAGCGTGAAGGAAGGTGAAACCATCACCGCACCGCTCGAGGCCTCCGGCGTCTTCCCGCCCATGGTCGTCAGCATGGTGGACGTCGGCGAACAAACCGGCGCCCTGCCGGAAATGCTCCTGCGCATCTCCGACAACTATGACGAGGAAGTGGACAATGCCGTCGCCTCCATGACGTCGCTGCTCGAACCGATCATGATTGTCTTTTTGGCGGTGGTGGTCGGCAGCATCGTCATTGCGATGTTCCTGCCCCTGATTGCCATGATTACCAACCTCAGCGGCGGTGAAGGCGGCGGCGGCGGCGATTGACCGGTCCGCTGTGGGCAACCTTTGTTTCAGGACTTTTGGGCAGCGTCCTGGTCTCAATCTTGTTCTTGATCGGAATCGTTGGCCGAAGCCGATTAAGTTTATGATGAAGATGATTCGGATGAGGACATTACCGGCTTTTGTTTCAGGTTCAGGAATAAACACAATAATATTTGACAGATTGAAGCGTCCATGCGTAAATACATTGTAAACACATTGCATGGGCGTTCTATTTACAATTAACTCATTATGGAGTTTGATTGGAACAATTCGCCCTTCGAGTTGGGCAGTTCTTTGACTCGGCTGGAAATTGAAGAGTCCTTTGAGGATCCGTTTGCCATCCGGCTGTTGCCGGACTCGCCCCGGTTTGGCGTGCAGGCGCGCTTTTTCAACCTGGGCATGTCCACCGGCGGCATCGGCGTTGTCAGCGTGTACCGGACGAACGGCCGGATGATCCGGGTGTTGCATGCCCGCGTCTTCGAGTCGGAAGAACGGTTCTTCTACCAGCGGAAAATGGACAAGACCTTGAATGCCGGGGAAAAGTGAAGCCTGGCCGGTAATCTGTGAACAGCGTCCAGTGAAAAGTAAAAAGTGAAACCCGGCGGAGGCTGGTGAAATCCTCCTCCTCGTCGTCCTCGTTCTCGAAATCGGGAATAACAAATCGAGGACGAGGACGAGAGCGAGGACGAGTTGGAAGAGTGGGCCATGAGAACGTTTGCCAATTGGGAAGACGTGCCGATCTTCGACAACGAAGAGGCCGAGGCGGAATTCTGGATGGAGAACCGTCCGGACCTCCGGCTGATGGAAGTGGCGACGGCCGGCAACGCGGAGGCCGCCGAGTCCGTGACCATCACGCTGCGGATTGATCCGCGGATGCTGGCGCGGATCAAGCGGCTCGCCCGGGCCCGGTTTTTGAATTACCAGAGCATGATCAAGCAATGGCTCAGCGAACGGATGGAAGACGAATTGAGGGAAAAATAAACTGACATGAAAAAAATTCAGACAGTCGAGGGACGAGGAACGAGGGACGAGGGCGGAAAAGCGGTCGTGCGGCGTCCGGCATGCCTTCGACGCTCGACGCTCGACGCTCGACTTGCTTTTACTTTGATCGAGCTCCTCGTGGTCATCGCCGTCATCGGCACCCTGGCGGCATTGATCCTGCCGGTGGTGGGCGCGGTGAAAAAGCACCAGTACATTTACAACGCCCAGGCGGAAATGGCCCAGCTCGAGACGGCCATCGAACGCTACAAGTCCACCTACGGGTTTTATCCGCCCAGCAACACAAACTCCCCCGGCAATATGGCAAGTTGCAAAACCAACCAGCTCTACTATGAACTGGTCGGAACGACGAACACCAGCGCTCCAAACAGTCCTCCGGTCTATCAAACGCTTGACGGCAGCACGAACATCAGTGCCTCGGACGTTGCCACCGTCTTTGGCGTGGGCGGCATCATGAATTGCAGCAAGCCCGGCTCCAGTGAGGATTCGACGGCCGCCAAAAGTTTCCTCACCGATTTGCGCCCGCGGCAACTGGCCACCATCACGGTTGGCGCGACGACGGTAAAAATGCTGGCGGTCTCGGTCGGCGGGCCGGATGCCATCTATAAGCCCATGGGTTTGCCGGACATCAATCCCTGGCGCTACAATTCCCTGAACCCGACCAACAATCCCGGTTCGTATGAACTATGGGTGCAGCTCGCCGTTGGCGGAAAAACCAATCTCATCTGCAACTGGACAAAACAGGTCCAGGTGAACAACCCAATGCCCTGAATTTTTTATGTGCTTTGCGTCAAAATCCGGACCCGGCCGCGAACGTTCCGTTGCCGTTGACTGGCACGATTGCGCGTGGTCTCCCCGCATCGTGGTGCAGCCACCGGCGGCGGCATCCTGCCGGCGGACGACAAAACGATTGCCCGGTTCCCCCGCCATGTTGCATCATGCCCGTTCCATTTTTAAGCCCATGAAAATCATCCTTATGAAAAACTGTCAATCTGACGAGCGTCGAGCGCCGGGCGTCGGGGGCGGAAAGTCTGGAGCGCTGCGCCCCGCTGGCTCTCGACCCTCGACCTTCGGCTCTCGACCAGGCATCGCCTTCACCATCGTCGAATTGCTCACCGTCATTGCCATCATCTCCATCCTGGCGGCGCTGCTGCTGCCGGTGTTGTCCAAGGCCAAGACCACCGCGAAGAAACGGCAGGCCCAGGTGGAAATCACCCAGATCGTCGGCGCCATCCAGCAATATGACTCCGTCTATGGCCGCTACCCGGTTTCCGCGTATGCCCAGTCCCTGGCCAGCAGCCTCAATGATGTCACCTACGGCGGGATTTTCACCAACTGGCTGGCCCAGCCCGGCTATATGATCACCAACCATTCCACTGCCTTTGCCAATGCCGAGGTGATGGCCATCCTGCTGGACCTCACCAATTATCCCGACACCACGCTGGGAACCACGTCGAACACCAACCACCAGAAAAATCCGCAGCAGACCATTTTCCTGAATGCCAAAATGTCGGGCGATTCGCCGCAGGTTTTCCCCTATCAGCCGGGGGTCGGCCCGGACCTGGCTTATCGCGATCCGTGGGGCAACCCCTATTTCATCACGATGGATGTGAATTACGACGAGCAGTGCAAGGATGCGTTTTACTGCCTGAAAGCGATTTCCCAAATCAACGGTGCGGGTGCGGCCGGTTACAATGGGCTGGTTGACCCGACTGATCCGACCGGCAACGACAGCAATTTTCTTTATCACGGCAAGGTCATGGTCTGGTCCGCCGGGCCGGACGGCAAAATCGATCCCGCCGCGCCGGCCAACGCCGGGGCCAACAAGGACAACATCCTGAGCTGGCAGCAATAAATGAAAATCTATGAGTCGAAAGTCGAGAGTCGAGAGTCGAGCGCCAAAGACCGGCGCCCGGGAAAGTCCGGCTTTCGTCCCTCGACCTTCGTCCCTCGACCCTCGTCAGGTTTTACGCTGCTCGAGCTGCTGGTGGTGATCGCCATCCTGGGCATCTTGGCGGCGCTGTCCGTGCCCGTGCTCAAGAATTTCGGGAAATCCGACGCCACCCTCAGCGCCGCGCGCCAGTTGCTCGACGACGTCGGCCGCGCCCGCCAACTGGCCATCAGCCAGCGCACGACGGTCTATATGGTTTTCGTGCCGCGGAGTTTCTGGACCAACAGCTGGGTTGACTCCAGTGGCAACTTTCTTCCCGCGTGGAACACCTTGACCATGGCGCAAAAAACCGCCGCTACCAACCTGTGCGACAAGCAGTTTACCGGCTACACTTTTGTCAGCTTGCGCTCGGTGGGCGATCAGCCGGGACAGCGCACGATGCGTTATCTGGCGCCGTGGCAGACGCTGCCGGATGGCACGTTCATTGCCACCAACAAATTTCAGTCGCCCGGCACGCTGCTTTCTTCCTCTGCCCAGCCGCTTTACCTGAACTGGAACACGAACTATCCCCATCCCGACCAAAACCGGGTTTACAGTTTTTCCGCCAATGCCGCCATCCAGTTTCCGACGGCGGATTCCCCCACCCAAATCCAGCCGCCTTACATCGCGTTCAACTACCTCGGCCAGCTCACCACCAACGGGACGGACATGTCGCTCTCCGACGAATACATTCCGGTTGCGAAAGGCAGTGTGGTTTATGCCCGGGACGCGGCGACCAAATTGTTTCAGTTCAACGCGCCGGACGCCCTGGAGACGCCGCCCGGCAACAGCACCAACCTTTCCTACAACATCATCCACGTGGACCGGCTGACCGGCCGCGCCGTCGTCGAGTTTGAAAAGGTCAAATGAAGACTCAAATCCAGTCGAGCGTCGAAAGTCGAGAGTCGAGCGTCACTCGGTTCGTCGGGATTTCCGGCACTCGTCCCTCGACCCTCGTCGCTCGGCTTTGTTTTGGCTCTCGACCCTCGACCCTCGACCCTCGACCCCTTGCCGGCTTTACCATGGTGGAAATTGCCATCAGCCTGGCCATCATCGGCATTGCCCTCGTCGCCATCATCGGCGTCCTGCCCATCGGGATGAACACGCAGCGCGACAACCGCGAGGAAACCATCATCAACCAGGACGCCACCATCCTGATGGACGCCATCCGCAACGGCGCGCGCGGGCTGGATGACCTGACCAACTACGTCTATGCCATCACGAATTATTGGACCAATACAATCAGTCACGCTTCGGGTGCCAATGGTTACAACTATAACAATTCTTACATCTACAATACGGCGACAACATTTGCCCTCACCAATGGCTTCAACATCATCGGGCTGTTGAGCACGCCGGAGTTCACGGATTTCTATGGCAATCCCACCAACAATCTCCTCCTCGGCGGCTACAGCAACCACATTGTCGCCTATGTCCATTCCATCAGCGGGCCGGACGTCGAAAAAACGCCGCAGGATCCCAATGGCGTCGTCGTTGCTGATTCCTTCGGCTACCGCGTTCTGTGTGTCAATGCGCCGGTGGCGATGGACACGAACAGCTTTAATCTGCCGTTCAGCCAGCAGTCTTACACCCGGCAGCTCGCCGCGAACCTGCACGAGGTGCGCCTCACGTTTCTCTGGCCGCAGTTGCCCAACGGCAGCCTGGGCCCCGGCCGCCAGACCTTCCGCACCATGGTCGCCGGGCAGATCGTCACCAACAGCGTTGCGGGGCAGATTTTGTATTTTTACC
>Ga0265338_10003510_pt1 | contig 21985 bp, 19 predicted proteins | sample 42126metaG_FD_193579 | JGI IMG/M metagenome (GOLD analysis project Ga0265338, IMG submission 193579) | Rhizosphere microbial communities from Carex aquatilis grown in University of Washington, Seatle, WA, United States - 4-21-26 metaG | ecosystem: Host-associated > Plants > Roots > Rhizosphere... | reverse complement strand
TTTTAAAGAACGTTTCGCTGGCTTCAGAACCCGAACATTGCTGCTCGCCTTCCTTTACCGCGCCGCTGCATCTGCAGCAGAGAAGCGAGATTATCTATCGCTTCCACCAACTCGTCAACAAGTTTTTTTACTTCACCTCCGACTTGCCGACCCCCGCAAACCCATGCCCAGCACCGGTTTGCGGCCCCCTCTCATCGCCCGCAAACTTATGCATAGCGACTCAAGGGAGACGAATTCTAACCACCCCTTTCGTTATGTGCAAGCGGTATTTTCATACTGCTGTCACACCACACCTAACGATGCTTGAAGACCGGTTTCCGCTTCTCGATAAATGCCGCCATACCTTCTTTCTGATCTTCCGTCGCAAACAAAGAATGGAACACGCGACGCTCGAAAGTAATGCCTTCCGCAAGCGTGGTTTCATACGCGCGGTTAACCGATTCCTTGGCCATCATCACTGCCGGCAGAGAGAACTCCGCAATTTGATTCGCCGCGGCCAGCGCTTCGGCAAGCAACGCGTCGGCCGGCACGACACGCGACACCAACCCGGCGCGCTCGGCTTCAGCCGCATCCATCATGCGCCCGGTCAGGCACAGATCCATGGCTTTGGCTTTGGAGACGGCGCGCGGCAAGCGCTGCGTACCACCGGCGCCCGGGATAACGCCCAGTTTGATTTCCGGCTGCCCGAACTTGGCCGTATCTGCGGCGATGATGATGTCGCACATCATCGCGAGCTCACAGCCCCCGCCCAGCGCAAAACCGGCCACCGCAGCAATGATGGGCTTGCGGATCGAGCGCACCGCCTCCCAATTGCGCGTGATGTAGTCGCCTTTATAGACATCCATGTAGCTATAGCTCGCCATCATGCCGATGTCCGCACCAGCCGCGAATGCCTTCTCGCTGCCCGTCAACACGATCACGCCAACCGTCTCATCCGCATCGAATGCACGCAATGCCGCGCCTAGTTCGTCCATCAATGCGTCGTTCAGCGCATTGAGCGCTTTAGGACGGTGGAGCGTCACCAAACCGACCCGCCCACGCACTTCCACTAATATATTCTCGTACGCCATGCCGCCTCCTGGTTATTGGACGATGCGATCGACTGTGCCGAGGCACGAAAAGATTGCTCGCCGTAGAAATTTGATGCTAACATTAACCAACCAACCGGTCGGTTAATTTATTGGGACTTTCGCTACGGTAAACGCTGCACTCAGCCAATAGCGTTGGGCTCAGACTTCGTAACCCGCCTTTTTAGCCTCCATCAGCTCTTTACCGCCCTTACCTCTGCCGCCCATGACACACCCCTTCTTCGACAAGCATCAAACTACCCTCGCCAAAGCTACCGAAGCCATCACGACGCGCGGCTACTGGAGTCCGTTCAGCGAAATGCCTAGTCCGAAAGTGTACGGCGAAACGGCGGCCGCCGATGGCGAAGCGGCATTCAATGCTCACTTGAATCGACCGTTCGAACTGGACCAGCCGGGCACAGGCAAGACCGTCGGCGCAGAACAGTCGCCGTTCGGCATCCAACTCGGAATAACTTATCCGGAGGCCGACCCCGAGGCGCTTTTTGCCGCCTCCGCGAAAGCCGGCGTGCAATGGCGTAAGGCTGGAGCGCAGGCATGGGTCGGCGTATGCCTGGAAATCCTGGCGCGCCTTAACAAAGCCAGCTTCGAGATCGCTAATAGCGTGATGCACACCACAGGCCAAGCATTCATGATGGCGTTCCAGGCCGGCGGCCCGCACGCCCAGGACCGCGCTTTGGAAGCCGTTGCGTACGCCTGGCAAGAGTTGAGTCGTGTCCCGCAGACGGCCCATTGGGAAAAGCCACAAGGCAAAAATCCGCCGTTGGCGATGCGCAAGGAATTTACCGTGGTGCCCCGCGGCACGGGCCTCGTGATCGGCTGCAGCACTTTCCCGACCTGGAACGGCTATCCCGGCCTCTTCGCCGATCTCGCGACCGGCAACACGGTTGTGGTCAAACCGCATCCAGCCGCGATCCTGCCGCTGGCCATTACGGTACGCATCGCGCGCGAAGTGCTCAAAGAGGCCGGCTTCGATCCCAACGTCGTGACCTTGTTCGCCACCAATCCTGACGACGGCGCGATCGTCCAGTCGCTGGCCTTGCGTGCGGACGTCAAGCTGATCGACTTCACCGGCAGCAGCGCAAACGGCAACTGGCTGGAACGCAACGCACACCAGGCACAGGTCTACACCGAAAAATCGGGCGTTAACCAGATCGTGATCGATTCGGTGGACGATCTGAAGTCAGCCGTGCGCAATATTGCGTTTTCGCTGGCTTTATATTCTGGCCAGATGTGCACGGCGCCGCAAAACATCTACGTGCCGCGCGGCGGAATCCGTACCGCCGAAGGCACGGTCGATTTCGATACCGTCGCCCAAGCCATTGCCGACGCGGTGCAAAAGCTGACCTCCGACCCGGCCCGCGCGGTCGACCTGATCGGCGCGATCCAGAACACACAGGTGGTCGAACGCATCGAACGCGCACGCAGTCTCGGCCAGGTGCTGCTCGATAGCCAGCAACTGACGCATCCGGCATTCCCCAACGCGCGCGTGCATACGCCGCTATTAATCAAACTCGACACCGCGCGCGACAGCGAGAAACTGACCGGCGAGTGGTTTGGCCCGATCGCCTTCGTCGTCGCGACCGATTCCACCGACGCGGCGCTCGCGCTGGCAGGCAATATTGCGGCTACACACGGCGCGCTGACGCTCTCGGTTTATAGTACGGATGAGAAGGTGCTGAGCGCCGCGCATGAAGCTTCGTTGGTCGGCGGCGTCGCGCTTTCAATCAATCTGACAGGCGCGGTATTTGTCAATCAGTCCGCCGCGTTTTCCGATTTTCATGGCACAGGAGCAAATCCGGCGGCTAATGCTGCGCTGACCGACCCGGCGTTCGTCGTGAACCGCTTCCGCGTGATTCAGAGCAGAGTTCACGTCGCGCCGCGCGCACAGCCAGCGGCAGCAGCGTAAGGTACGCGCGCACGGCCGCCATCGCCTTGCCTTAACCGATTCGTTTGATGGAACATGCTCATGACGCAGGCTTTTATTTGTGACGCAATTCGCACGCCGATCGGCCGTTACGGCGGCATTCTGAAAGATGTGCGCACCGATGACCTTGGCGCCGTGCCAATCAAGGCATTGATGGCACGCAACCCGAAAGTCGACTGGCGCGCCGTCGACGATGTTCTGTACGGCTGCGCCAATCAGGCGGGCGAAGACAACCGCAACGTTGCGCGCATGTCCGCGCTGCTGGCAGGCTTGCCGGTCGAAGTGCCCGGCGCCACGATCAACCGGCTTTGCGGTTCAGGTATGGATGCCGTGGGCAGCGCCGCGCGGGCGATCAAGGCCGGCGAAGCACGGCTGATGATTGCGGGTGGCGTGGAAAGCATGACTCGCGCACCGTTCGTGATGGGCAAGGCCAGTGCGGCATTTTCGCGTACCGCCGAAATTTTCGATACGACGATAGGCTGGCGTTTCATCAACCGGCTGATGAAACAGCAATACGGTGTCGATTCAATGCCGGAAACGGCCGAGAACGTAGCAACGGACTTCAACATCAGCCGCGCCGACCAGGACACCATGGCGATGCGCAGTCAGCAGCGCGCCGCGCGCGCGCAGGCCGAAGGCATCTTCTCCCGTGAAATAACGCCGGTGCAGGTTCCGCAGAAAAAGGGGGAGTTCGTCAGCGTGGTGCGGGACGAGCATCCCCGCGAAACGAGCCTTGAATCGCTGGCACGCCTCAAAGGCGTCGTACGGCCCGACGGCTCCGTGACCGCCGGCAATGCGTCCGGCGTCAATGACGGTGCATGCGCCCTGCTGATCGCCGGCGAAGCCGCGGTCAAGCAGCATGGCCTGACGCCGCGCGCACGCATTCTGGGCATGGCCACTGCCGGTGTCCCACCGCGCATCATGGGCATCGGCCCCGCGCCGGCCACCCAAAAGTTGCTCGCTCAACTAGGCCTCTCGCTCGATCAGTTCGACGTGATCGAACTCAACGAAGCGTTCGCAGCTCAAGGCTTGGCGGTACTGCGCCTGCTCGGCATTCCCGACGACGACCCGCGCGTCAATCCGAACGGCGGCGCCATCGCGCTGGGCCATCCGCTGGGTGCCTCCGGCGCCCGTCTGATCACTACAGCGTTATGCGAACTCGAACGTGTCAATGGTCGCTACGCCCTGTGCACGATGTGCATCGGCGTCGGCCAAGGCATTGCGATTGCGATTGAGCGCGTCTGACGAGTAAGTCCAACGCGTCGAAGCGCGTAGAAAAAACGCGCTCCAAAATAATAGCGTGGAGGAGACCCCACTATGAGCACCACCCCCGCCATCCTGCTCGATTACGATGCGACCACGCAGGTGGCGGTCCTGACGTTGAACCGTCCGGATCGTTTAAATAGCATCACCCGCCAGATGCATATCGAATTGCGCGATGCGCTCGACCAGGTCGAGGCGTCGGGCGCTCGCGCGTTGATTATCACCGGCGCCGGGCGCGGTTTCTGCGCGGGCCAAGACCTGTCGGACCTCGATCTCGATACCGCGACGCCCGTCGATCCGGGCGACCTGCTCACCGAATACTACAATCCGCTGATCCTGCGCCTGCAATCATTGCCGCTGCCCGTGATCGCGGCCGTCAACGGCACGGCCGCCGGCGCCGGCGTGAACTTGGCGCTCGCCTGCGACCTGGTGCTTGCAGCGCGTTCGGCCAAATTCATCCAGGCGTTCGTCAAAATCGGCCTGCTCCCCGATGCCGGGGGCTCCTGGCAACTACCGCGACGCGTCGGCATTGCGCGCGCGCTGGGTTTGGCGATGACCGGTGAGCCGATAAGCGGCGAGCAGGCTGAACAATGGGGTTTGATTTGGCGCGCAGTCGAGGCCGAGACCTTGCAGGAACAAGCGCGACAACTCGCCACACAATTGGCCGCTCAACCCACGCGCGCGATCGCGGCGATCAAACAGGCGCTGCGCGCGAGCGCAAGCCAGTCGCTCGAACTCACGCTCGACCTGGAAGCGCGATTGCAAAGCGAGCTCAGCCGCAGCGACGATTACCGCGAAGGCGTCGAGGCATTCCAGAACAAGCGCGCACCGCGCTTCACCGGGCGCTGAAACCACGCCCGCCTACCCCGCGCTAGCGTCCGCCCGCCGCATGCACTTGTCTGCCCTCCCTCACACCGAGCCGATCGACATACACCTCCCAACCATGACACCACAAGAACTTGCGGACGCCGCTGCACAAGCCATGTACCGAAACGACCATGCCACCAAAGCGCTGGGCATCGTCCTTGAAGCGGTACGCCCCGGCTATGCACGCATGTCGATGGTGGTGCGCCACGACATGCTCAACGGCCACCAGATCTGCCACGGCGGCGTGATTTTTACGCTGTGCGATTCGACTTTCGCATTTGCCTGCAATAGCTACAACATCAATACGGTCGCCGCAGGCTGCTCGATCGAGTTCATGCAGCCGGTCAGCTTCGACGATCACCTGACTGCCGAAGCGACTGAACAAACGCTGAGCGGACGCCACGGTGTTTACGACATCCGCGTGACCAACCGCGCCGCTCAAGTGGTCGCCCTATTCAGAGGCAAATCGACCCAAATACGGGGCAACGTGGCCCCGATCGCAGAATAACCATCCAGGAGATGAACATGGAGCGCGTCGCGAGCAAACGCAACGAACAAGGGCTGGTGCTCGAACCGATCGAAACGGCCAGCCAGGACGAACTACGGGCGCTGCAATTTACGCGGCTTGCGGCTACGCTCAATCACGCGTATCAAGACTCGCCGGTCTATCGAAAAAAATTCGACGACGCCGGGGTTCATCCGTCCGAGCTTAAAGATCTATCGGATCTGGCGCGCTTTCCGTTTACCGTAAAACACGATTTACGCGACAACTACCCCTTCGGCATGTTCGCCGTACCGATGGATCAGGTTTCGCGCATCCATGCTTCGTCGGGCACCACCGGCAAACCGACGGTGGTCGGCTACACCGCCAACGACATCGACACCTGGGCCAACCTGGTGGCGCGTTCGATCCGCGCAGCGGGCGCGCGGCGCGGCGACAAAGTCCATGTGAGCTACGGCTACGGCCTATTTACCGGCGGTCTGGGTGCGCACTATGGCGCGGAGCGCGCCGGCCTCACGGTGATACCGTTCGGCGGCGGCCAGACTGAACGCCAGGTCCAGTTGATCCAGGATTTCAAGCCCGACATCATCATGGTCACGCCCAGCTACATGCTGTCGATTGCCGACGAGTTCGAACGCCAAGGCCTGGACCCCACGCAATCGTCGCTACGTACTGGCATCTTCGGTGCCGAACCCTGGACCAACGACATGCGCTCGGCGCTGGAAGCGCGCATGCATATCGATGCAGTCGACATCTACGGTCTTTCCGAAGTGATGGGCCCGGGCGTAGCGTCGGAGTGTGTCGAGACCAAAGACGGCCCGACCATCTGGGAAGATCATTTTTATCCGGAAATCATCGATCCCGTCACAGGCGCCGTGCTGCCCGATGGAGAATTCGGCGAGCTCGTGTTTACCTCGCTGACCAAGGAGGCGCTGCCTATCATTCGCTACCGGACGCGCGATCTGACGCGCCTGCTGCCGGGATCGGCGCGCACCATGCGGCGTATGGAAAAAATCACGGGCCGCAGCGACGATATGATGATCATTCGCGGGGTCAATGTATTCCCGTCGCAAATCGAAGAATTACTGTTCAAGCAGACGATGCTGGCGCCCCACTACCAGATCGTCTTGACCAAGCAGGGCCCTATGGACTGCATCGCCGTCCATGTCGAACCGGCGCCCGAAAGCGCGCTTGATACCATGGCATTGCGCGGCGCGGCAGACGCGCTCGCCTATGACATCAAGGTGTTTATCGGGATCACGGCGCAAATCGAGATCAAACCGGTCAACGGGATTGAACGTTCGGTGGGCAAGGCTCGTCGGGTGGTCGACCAGCGTAAGTAAGTGCGCGTGAAACCGCGCGGCCGATCCGTCTGGGGCAATTGCAGTGGGTTTATCGCTGCGGGTTGCATGGGCGCGTGATATTAACCCGCGGGTTTCACTGGCGGATATGGCGGCAAGATACGGCGGCAAGATGCGGCGGGCAGCAGGATCCAGCGGCGGGTTACATGTTCGGCAGCAACAACCACATCCGCCCCGCTTGCTTCATCTTGCCCGCCAGATCGCCCGCGGCATCGCCCAGCCCCCAAAAAAAATCGGCGCGCACACCACCGCGAATCGCACTACCGACGTCCTGCGCGAAAACCAACTGGTTCATGGGCGCATTCGTCAGCGGCCGCGTGGTGGAGAGAAATACCGGCAGGCCAAGCGGAATCGCGCTCGGGTCGACCGCAATCGAGCGTTCCGGCGTAAGCGGCACGCCGAGCGCACCGATCGGCCCATCGAGATCTGTCGAGGCGCCCGCGCCGCCACCCGGCATTTCCTTGAAAAAGACAAAGCGTGGATTCACGTCCAGCAAGGCCTCGACCTGCCCCGGATGAGCGCGCGCCCATCCTTTGATACCTTGCATTGACGCTTGTGCGGGCGCCAATTCGCGATTTTCGATCAGCCAACTGCCGATCGACCGGTAAGGCTGATTGTTCGTGCCGCCGAACCCCACCCGCATCACCGTACCGTCATCCATGAGGATCTGGCCCGAACCCTGCACCTGCAGGAAGAATGCCTCGATGGGATCATCCACGTACACCAGCTCCGCCCCGCTTAACAGGCCACTTTGCACGAGGCGTGCTCGTTCGGGCAGCGTTGCGCCGCGCGCATAGCCCGCCGGCCAGCGATACAGTGGATAAAGATAGGGTGCGTGCCGCACCCGCGATCCGTGCAATTCCGGCTCGTAATAGCCCGTCACCAAGCCCTGCACCGTGCCATCGTTGTTGGCGAGTTGATACGGCGTGAAGTAGCTTTCGAAGAACGTACGCGCCGACGAAGGGTCGAGCTCATCGATCTGCACGGCGGCAGCACACGCGCGCGCCCAATCGGTTTGACGCGCCAACTTGCTACAATTGGCCCGCAACGCTGCCGCCGCGCCGATCAAGGTGTCGTCCTGCCAACCTTCGACCTGCCGCCAGGAAACCTGGGTCAGCCGGGACGACGCGAGCCCGGCACGGCCCGGCGCGCCGTAAGATGCGCTATTGCTCGCCACAGGCGACGGTCCCCGCGAGGCACACGATGCCAGCAACAAAGCCAGCATCAGCGCACCCAAGCTCTTTGCCCAACCCCGAAAACCGCGAGTCCCGACAAAAAGTGGCATGGCTGAACTCATCGATCAATATCCTGTTCTGCTGTTATTGCCCGAGGCGCTGGTGGCAGCGGTAATACTCGGCTGCATCATTGCGGGCGGGCGCCGGCGCAAAAAGAGAAGTAGCCCCGCTCAGCGGCCCCACTCCCGAACCGGACATCGCCAGCGCTAAAGTCAAAGTAACATCAATGGAGTGTGCGCGGCATCTGCAGGGAAAACTCCGGCACTGGCGCGTCGAAACGCTCGCCATCCTCGGCGACGCAGAAAAATTCGCCTCGCATTGAACCGACCGGGGTTGCGATCACGGCCCAACTCGTATATTCGAATTGTTCGCCGGCAGCGAGCAGCGGCTGATGACCCACGACGCCCAAGCCCTTGACCTCCTGGACATGGCTTTCGCTATCGGTGATGACCCAATGCCGCGCAATCAGTTGGGCCGGAACCTTGCCGCTGTTCCGTATCGTAATCGTGTAGGCGAACGCATACTGATGCTGCTCCGGGTTGGACTGCTCCGGCAGATAGCGCGTAAGCACCGTTACATTGAGTTCGTACTGGCTCATCATATTTCCGAAAAGAGACGCGGCGCGTTGCGCGCTAGGTGGCTGCGTTGCGATCGCTCCCGGCTCAATCCGGGATCCGACTCGGGACCGCCCCCCGGACCGCCACAGGGAGTCAATCGGCCAACCGCACCTGAAGCCCGCCGCCCGTGCCGCGGACCCAAAATGCATTCTGCTTGATCGCGCCTCGCGCCGCAAGCAGCGTCGGCGGGAAAGCGCCGATTCTGCACGCACCCAGGAGCGGGGATCGCCCGAGCGCGATCAGCGGCGCGCGGAGTAAAATAGCGTTTTCGCTTTCCTCCCCGCCCGCCATGACGCAATATCGCATCGCCCCATCCATTCTGTCCGCCGATTTCGCGCGGCTCGGAGAAGAAGTCCGCAATGTCGTAGCAGCAGGCGCCGACTGGATCCATTTCGACGTGATGGACAACCATTATGTGCCCAACCTGACGATGGGCCCGATGGTTTGCGAGGCTATCCGCCCGTACGTCGATGTCCCGATCGACGTGCACCTGATGGTACGCCCGGTCGATCGCATCGTGCCCGATTTCGCCAAAGCTGGCGCCCATACCATCAGTTTCCATCCGGAAGCATCGGACCATGTCGATCGCACTCTGTCACTGATCCGCGATAACGGTTGCGAAGCGGGCCTGGTGCTCAATCCGGCCACGGCGCTCGATCACCTCGACCATGTCATGGACCGGCTCGACCTGATCCTGCTCATGTCCGTGAACCCGGGCTTTGGCGGCCAGTCGTTCATCCCGGAAACACTCAACAAGCTGCGTCTAGTGAGGGCTCGTATCGACGCCTACACCGCGCGCACCGGCCGGGAAATCCGCCTGGAAGTGGACGGTGGCGTAAAAGCCGAGAACATCGCGGAAATCGCCGCGGCCGGGGCGGACACCTTCGTGGCCGGCTCCGCGATCTTCGGCAAGCCCGACTACAAGGCGGTGATCGATGACATGCGCGCCGCACTTGCAAGCGTGGCCGCACGATGAGCACACCGCTGAAAGCTGTCGCCTCCCTGCAGGACACGACCTACAGCGTCGCACTGGACGCGCAAATCCACGCTGCGCTGATCGATCTCGACGGCACCATGGTCGACACCGCGCTTGATTTCACTGCGGCGCTCAACGCCATGCTCCATGAAATCGGCGCCGCGCCGATCGAACACGCCGAAGTGCTGCGCTATATCGGCAAAGGCTCCGAAAACCTGATCAGCTCGGTGCTTGCCCCCCGCTACGACGCGCCGCGCGCGGCAGTCCTATTTGAACGCGCCTATGCGCTCTACCAAGCCGAATATGCGCGCATCAACGGCCAGCAGTCGGCGCTCTACCCCGAAGTGGAACGCGGCCTCATTGCCTTGCGCGACGCAGGCATCAAGCTCGCCTGCATCACCAACAAACCGCACCGGTTCGCGATCGAGCTGCTGCGCCACTACGGATTGGTCGACTATTTCGCGCTGGTGTACGGCGGTGACACCTGGCCTCGAAAAAAGCCCGACCCGATGCCGATGGTCGAGGCCTGCAAAGCGCTCGGCGTGACAGCCGCCCATGCCGTCGCCATCGGCGATTCGGAAAACGATGCGCTCGCGGCCCGCGCAGCAGGGCTCTGGTCGCTTGCAGTCCCATACGGATATAACCACGGCCAACCGGTGCAAACAATCCCGGCCGATGGTATAGTCGAAAATCTATATCGTGCTGCGTGTTTAATTCTGCGGCTCGATTAAAATTGACCTGAATGTTAATTCAACGCCGATGCGGGCCTTGCTGCTTGCATCCCGATCACCTCAATTGACCTCATCGCGTATGTTTCTGAATAAAAAACGGAGTCTGGACAGCATCGACCGGGGCGCATGGCCCTGGCGTCGCTGGTCTTGGTGATACTCGCCTGGTAGCCGCTGAAGCGCGTCTTCAGCATCCGTTTTTTATTACGCCGCAGGTAACTCCCTCCCGCAGGTAACCCCTTCGGTCTCGCATCCGACTCTCGGTTTCGAGCATCGGCGAGCATCGGTAAACATCAGTTTTCCGAGCTGCACGCGAGCTGCATGGCTTCCGACAAAGAGCCGCGGCCGTTGCGAGTTGAGGGCGCGGCACGCCGTCCGTGTATCCTAATGCCCAGCACCGCGCCGATCGAGCGCGTTGCAGGTTTGCAGGTCACGTGAGGCAACAGGAACAGTAAATGACCGAACTCGAATTTCAATCGCTGGCCGCCGAAGGCTACAACCGCATTCCGTTGATTGCGGAAGCGCTCGCGGACCTCGAAACGCCGCTATCCCTCTATCTGAAGCTGGCCCAGGCCGAGCGCAACGGTGCCAATTCGTTCCTGCTGGAATCGGTGGTCGGCGGCGAACGCTTCGGCCGCTATTCGTTCATCGGCCTGCCGGCGCGCACGCTGATCCGCGCCAGCGGCCAGCGCTGCGAAGTGGTGCACGACGGCGTAGTGACCGAAACCCACCAGGGCGACCCACTCGATTTTATCGGTCAATTCCAGGCGCGTTTCAAAGTTGCCCAACGCCCCGGTTTGCCCCGTTTCTCGGGTGGTCTGGCCGGCTACTTCGGCTACGATGCGGTACGCTTCATCGAGAAGAAGCTGGCCGATACAGCTCCGCCCGACGATCTGGGGCTGCCCGATATCCAGTTGCTGCTCACCGAAGAGGTGGCTGTCATCGACAATCTGGCCGGCAAGCTTTACCTCATCGTCTACGTCGACCCGACCGCGCCCGAAGCCTATACACGTGGACGCCAGCGCCTGCGCGAGTTGCGCGCGCGACTGCGCTCGAGCGTGCAACCGCCGGTCACCTCGGCCAGCGTGCGCACCGATACATACCGTGAATTCGCGCGTGAAGATTATCTGCGCGCAGTCCTGAAAGCCAAGGAAAACATCGCTGCCGGCGAACTGATGCAGGTGCAGATCGGTCAGCGCCTGATCAAGCCGTTCCGCGATAACCCGCTTTCGCTGTACCGAGCGCTGCGTTCGCTGAACCCATCGCCGTACATGTATTTTTACAATTTCGGCGATTTTCAGGTGGTGGGTTCCTCGCCGGAAATCCTGGTGCGGCAGGAAAAACGCAATACGGAACATGGCACCGAGCGCATCGTCACGATTCGTCCGCTGGCCGGCACCCGCCCGCGGGGCTCGACGCCCGAACGCGATGCCGAGCTGGCCGTCGAACTGCTGCATGACCCCAAGGAAATTGCCGAACACGTGATGCTGATCGACCTGGCTCGCAATGACGTGGGTCGCATCGCGAAGGTCGGCTCGGTCGTCGTGACCGATCAGATGGCGATCGAAAAATATTCGCACGTGCAACACATCGTCAGCTCGGTCGAGGGTCATCTGAAAGACGGCGTGAGCAACCTCGATGTGTTGCGCGCCACGTTCCCGGCGGGCACCCTGTCGGGCGCGCCCAAGGTACGCGCGATGGAATTGATCGATGAACTGGAGCCGGTCAAGCGCGGCCTGTACGGCGGCGCCGTCGGCTATTTGTCGTTCTCCGGCGAAATGGACCTGGCGATCGCGATTCGCACCGGCATCATTCACGGCGGCAACCTTTACGTGCAGGCGGCTGCGGGCATCGTTGCCGATTCGGTCCCAGAGAGCGAATGGCAAGAAACTGAAAACAAGGCACGCGCGGTATTGCGCGCGGCGGAACAGGTGCAAGACGGTCTCGACCGTGGCACGGAGGAGTTTTGACCACGCTTGGATGCTAATCAGCATTAGCATCCGAGCTCCCGTGAAAACAGCCAAGGCACTTGCCGCGAACGCCGCTCTGTCGCCGAGCAGCGGGTGAAGGCCGGCGCATTCATCCCAAGGCTCACGACGAACAGCAAGTTGCGCGGACCCAGGCCGAACAAGCGACAACGTTCCGGGGCGGAACTTCTGAATGGATTGAGCTAAAGCAGGCCAAGTGGTCACCGTACTACCTTCAGCAGGTAACGAACTTCACAACACGCTACATCATTGCCTTGCCAGCGCTGCAAGCTCCCACCGTAACGACTCCTACGTCAGGGAGAAATGCAGCCGGGAAAGCCGTCATCACAAAATTGGGCGGAGTAGCGCCGCCTCGCGCAAGGTGCCCGAAGGACTCACATTGAATAGTTTCCGGTAGTCCGCTGAAAACTGGCTGAGATGCCAGAACCCCCATTTTGCTGCGATGTCCTGCACGCTGCGCATCTCGTCGCCAAGGGCGCCGAGCAGATCGCGCCGCACGCCGTTGAGACGGATCGCTTTCAGATAGGCGACCGGCGTCATCCCGTATATCTCCTGAAAGCAATACTGCAGGGTGCGGCGGCTTACGCGCAATTGCGTGCAGAGTTCGGGGATCGCCACCGGGCGATTCCGATGTTCGAGCACGTAGGCGCGCGCCTGCGAGACGATCCACTGGCGGTGAGGCCTGGACGGCAGCGGCACTGGCAGCGCGGGTTCGCCCATGGAGAGGTCGAACAGGGTTGCGAGGATCAGCGCCTGAAGATGCTCCTGAGACCCAATTGAAGGCTGCGCGGCGGTCTGGGCCACGCCTCTCAAGATGATCTGCAGCATGCGGCACAGATGCGCCTTACGCTCGACGCCGACGGAAACGGTCTCGTCCGTGAGCAGTTCGTCGATCGACGCCCGGTGTTCCACTTCGCACGTATAGTGGTGCAGCACGTCGCGCTTTATCACGATGCCGTAGATATTGTAGTCTTCGGGTGTGACGAGTTCGAACTCCACATTGCCACGTTTGACGGCAAGCCCGTCGGGTCCGATCACGCGCCCGGAGATCCGCCCGCAAGCGGCTTCGCCGGCGGGAATGCCGAACCAGTACGAGTCAGGTGTCACGACGCAGGTCTGCCTGAGTGCGCGGCTCGTCGTTTCCGAAAAGAGGTGCATCTGCTGGAGTCGCAACTCGGTGATCGAACCTTCAAAGCGACCCGGCCCGAGCTGGTCATAGATCTGGGTCCAGCCAGCGATCGCGCGTGCCTGATCGTTGGCGTCATGCGCGAGGCGGCATTCGACGCGCCATCCGCCCTCTTTGTCTGTGAGCGCTGGAGCGGCCGGCAAAGAAGCCGACAGCGAGTCCCTCCCGCTCGAAACGTCGTTACGTTCGAGGGGTGCCGTGCTTGAGGCGGAAGTCGTCATGGCGAAGGGCCGGTTTAGGTTCCGAACGCATTGCAGATTCCAGGTGTGGATAGCTCAAAAGCCGGTGGTACTCTACTCGGCCGCCTTGTCTGGCCTTGCGCGCACGAGTGCCTCGTGCACGAGCGATGCCTCAAGCAGCGTGTCGCTATCGTCCTTTAGGCCCACCCCGGACAACGAGAGGCGGCGGGATTGCACCATCAGGTAATGCAGCTTGAACGCAGCCTGTTCGTAGACGAGGCCTTCGGGGCGCACGTTGGAGATGCAGTTGCGCTCGGCGTCACTGCGGCCGCTGCGCGGCTCACAGGTAAGATAGATGCCAAGGCTGTCCGGCGAGCTGAGACCCGGCCGCTCACCGATCAACACGACCACCATGCGCGCGCGCAAGCGTTCACCGATGCAGTCGCCGAGCGCAACCCGCGCTTGTCGCGCGACAACGATCGGCCCGATATTCCAGCCTTCCAGCCTGGCACTCACCGCGGCGAGAACGGGCACCGCATGGCGGGCCGCAGCATAGGCCGACAAGCCGTCCGCGACGACGTACACCACGTCTGGAATACCGCTCATCGTACTCGCGTACTCGGAGAGATACGCATCACTCTCGTCGCTCAACGTCCTACCGAGATCCGGACGCCGCAGATAGAACGTGCGGTCGGAGGCCGCACTCGCGACGTCGAGGGTCTGGAATCCGACCTGGCGCAGAGATCTGTGCAGAGCCGCCGTATCGAGTGGCTGATGCACGGCATCACGTGCCTGCGCATGCGCGAGATTGAATTCCAGCAGCGGCACGGTCGGCAGGCTGTTGCCCACGCGGCCGAGCGCAATTCGCGCGCGAGTGAAGCGTCGTAGTGCTTCCCACGAGTTCGCGCCCAGGCTCGTGGCTGAAGGCTTCGGCGACACATCCGCGGCCGATTTCATTTCCAGTCTAGCGTCCGTTCTTTCGATAGCCCTGTTCATCTCAATGCTCGATCCATTCGCGCTCGCCCTCGAGCAACGGTACACAGGCTGACTGGGAGAGCAGAGCACCATGGCCGTCCGCGATCTGCATGGCTTCGAGCCATGCTTCAAATTCCGGCGCGCGCCGCAGGTTCAGTACCTCGCGCACGTAGAGCGCGTCGTGAAACGACGTGCTCTGGTAGTTCAGCATGACATCGTCGGCACCGGGGATACCCATGATGAAATTAACGTTGGCAACACCGAGCAGCGTGAGGAGATTGTCCATGTCGTCCTGATCGGCTTCAGCGTGGTTGGTATAGCAGATGTCGCAGCCCATGGGAACGCCGAGCAGCTTGCCGCAAAAGTGGTCTTCGAGTCCCGCGCGAATGATTTGCCGGCCGTCGTAAAGATATTCCGGACCGATGAAGCCCACCACGGTATTGGTCAGGAAGGGATTGAACTTGCGAGCAACCGCATAGGCGCGCACTTCGCAGGTTTGCTGGTCGACGCCATGATGGGCATTCGCCGAGAGGGCGCTCCCCTGACCAGTCTCGAAGTACATGAGGTTATCGCCGACCGTGCCGCGCTTAAGGGACAGCCCGGCCTCATAAGCTTCCTGAAGAAGAGAGAGAGAAATCCCAAAGCTTTCGTTTGCTTTCTGAGTGCCTGCAATCGACTGGAACACGAGATCGACGGGTGCACCGTTCTCGATCGCGGCAACGGTGTTGGTGACATGGGTCAGCACGCAAGACTGTGTCGGCACGTTGTAGCGCTGACGGAATTCATCGACCATTACGAGCAATTTGGTGATTGCGTTGAGCGAGTCAGTCGCGGGGTTGATGCCGATCATCGCGTCGCCGCAGCCATACATGAGGCCATCGAGCATCGACGCGGCGATGCCCTTGACATCGTCTGTCGGATGGTTGGGTTGGAGCCGCACGGACATGCGGCCAGGCAGCCCGACCGTATTGCGGAAGCGCGTGATCACGGGCCGTTTCCTGGCTGCGAGGATCAGGTCCTGATTACGCATCAGCTTCGAGACGGCCGCGGCCATTTCCGGCGTGAGGCCCGGTGCGATCCGGATCAGCGCGCTGGAAGAGGTCGTATCCGCGAGGAGCCAGTTGCGAAAGTCTCCTACGGTCAAATGCGAAATTTCGGCAAAGGCAGCACTCGAATGATCGTCAATGATCATCCGGGTGACCTCGTCCGCCTCATACGGGATCAAGGCTTCGTTCAGAAACGTGCGCAGCGGCAGCTGCGCGAGTGCCATCTTAGCCGCCACGCGCTCTTCCTCCGTGGCAGCACAAAGGCCTGCTAACTGATCACCGGAGCGCAGCGGGCTAGCCTTAGCCAGCAGCGTCTTTAGTGTGTCGAACCGGTAGGTCCTGTTTCCGATCGTCTCTGCGTAGCTCATGCCTCGGTCCCCGTTTGCGACGCCTTGCCTTTGCCTGCATGGTGTTCTGTCCGGGCGTAGTATCGGCCGCATCCAGCGAACTCGTCGCTACTTCGGCGAGCATCCGGGTATGGCCGATTCGGTGGCGAAGGCGCCGCCGCCCTCGCTGTACAGCTTGCACGGTGTCCGTATCCCATGCGACTATTTTTATTCCTCGATCAGCACGTCGGGCAGCGCGGTTTCGCGCTGGCTGCGCGTCGCGAGGAAGTAGGCGAAGCCCAGCACGAGAAACACAGCGAAGATTCCTGCGACCAGCAAGTTGAAGTAGACCATCGTCGCAAGGCAAATCACCGCGGCCCCCAGCGCGAACGCAGGGAAAATCGGGAAAAGCGGTGCCTTGTAGGGGCGGTCCATGTTCGGTTCCATACGGCGCAGCTTGAAGAGCGACATCATGCTGACGATGTACATCACGATCGCGCCGAATACCGACATCGTCACGATGTTCGCGGTCAGTGTCTGTCCGCCGAACTGCATCAGGTCGTCGCTGTAGATCGCGGCGATACCGATGACGCCGCCGGCGAGAATCGCACGATGCGGAGTCTTGAAGCGCGGATGAACCTTCGAGAGCCATTCCGGCAGGTAACCCGCGCGCGCCAGCGCGAAAATCTGCCGCGAGTAGCCGAGGATGATGCCGTGGAACGAGGCGACCAGGCCGAACAGACCCAGCCACACCAGCATATGCAGCCAGCCGCTGTTGCTGCCGACAATGAATTTCATCGCCTGCGGGAGCGGGTCGTTGATGTTGGCGAGCTTGGTCCAGTCGCCCGCCGCGCCCGCAAACACCATAACGCCCATCGCGAGCAGCACAAGCGTGATGATGCCGGCGACATAGGCGATCGGAATCGAACGTTTGGGGTTGCGAGTTTCCTCGGCCGCCATCGCCACCCCTTCGATGGCGAGGAAGAACCAGATCGCAAATGGAATCGCAGCGAACATGCCGCTGAATGAGCCAATCGAGAAATGATCCCCGCCCGACCAGCCGCCCTTGGTAAAGTTCGACCAAGCGAAGCCCGGCGAGACGACGCCCATGAACACGAGCAATTCGAAGATCGCGAGCACCGTCACGAAGAGTTCGAACGCCGCAGCAATCTGCACCCCAACGATATTCAGTGCCATGAAGATCAGATACGCACCCATTGCCGCGTTTTTCGGTTCGAGGCCAGGAAACTGCACATGGAGATAGGCGCCGATCGCGAGCGCGATAGCGGGCGGCGCGAACACGAACTCAACCAAGGTTGCGGCGCCCGCGATATATCCCCCGACCGGTCCGAAGGCCCGCCGGGCATAGGCGAACGGGCCGCCCGCATGCGGGATTGAAGTGGTCAATTCGGTAAAACTGAAAATGAACGTGGTGTACATTGCAGCAATGAAGAGCGACGTAATCACAAAGCCGAGCGTTCCCGCGCTTGCCCAGCCGTAACTCCACCCGAAATACTCTCCGGAGATGACGAGGCCGACTGCAATGCCCCACAGTTGCCAGGTACCAAGCGTCTGCTTGAGTTCGTGATGTGTAACAGCGCCCACAGGATGCTTTTTTGATTCCGACTTCATCGCAGTGTTCTTCCTGAAGTGTAAACGCGAGCATGTTAGGAGTCGGCCAGACGTATGGCCGCGAAGACACTTCAATGTATTGAGTCAAAATTGCAGGTGTTATCGAAAATCGGCAAAACAGCGAGCCGTATTCGTTTCCCCACAGGCACTCGATGCACTTGACTTTCTTTGATAGTTGGGTTCTTTAATCGTTGTTAATATGGCCTCGATGGCACTCTGCCACCGCAGGTTGTCAAGATGCGCGATTGATCTTAAACCCCACCCCTCCCGATGTTGATGCGTCGGTCCAGCGCACGCGCCAGGGCTCATCCTTTTTCGCCCTCGTCCGAGGCAACCGTCCTACCCGCAAGGTGGCGACCAAGCATTACGGCATGCAGCATCGCTAACCGGCGGTGTGCACATTTGTGGGAAACGTTGGCGGCCGAGCTGTCGAGGCAGCAGCTATTCTGCAATCGGCCGCATGCACTCTCTGCCGGCTTAGAGAGCGAGCTCACGCCCCCGCGCCCAGCAGACCGCTGGTAGAATGTCTGAATTATGCGAACCATCAGCAAATACCCCTCGGGTTTGATCCTTCACGGCTGGCGTTGACCGCCACGCACGCCTATCCGCGCGTCCGCGCACTGTCCCGTCGCGCCGTTTTTATCATCCGCAGTGCCCCTGTGTTCAAGTTGATGGTAAAACGGCAGTCAGGACAACCCGAAAACCCCGCCCGTCCTTATTTTGCAAGGGTTAGGAGTAAATTATGCTGCTGATGATCGACAACTACGATTCGTTCACCTACAACCTCGTGCAGTACTTCGGCGAACTCGGTGAAGAAGTGCAGACCATGCGCAACGACGAGATTACGCTGGACGAAATTGCCGCGCTCAAACCGGAACGCATCTGCCTGTCGCCCGGCCCGAGCAACCCTGCCCACGCCGGCATTACCTTGTCGGTGCTCAAGCGCTTTGCCGGGCAATTGCCGATACTGGGCGTGTGCCTGGGGCATCAGGCGATCGGCGAGGCATTCGGCGGCCGCGTGATTCGCGCGCAAACCATCATGCATGGGAAAACCAGCACGATCAAAACCGACGGGCGCGGGGTGTTCCGCGACCTGCCCGAACAGTTCACGGTAACGCGTTACCACTCGCTGGCGATCGAACGCGCGACCTTGCCGGCCTGTCTGGAAATTTCGGCATGGACCGAGGACGGCGAAATCATGGGCGTGCGTCACAAGGAATACGACATCGAAGGGGTGCAGTTTCACCCCGAATCGATACTGTCCGAGCACGGCCACGCGCTGCTTGAAAACTTCATCCGGGGCAAGCGCGCTTGAGTCCGGCGGGCGGTGAACCGTCGCCCGTCGTCCCGCGCACCTGCCTCCACTCGATCTGGATCGACTATGCCGATTACTCCGCAGGAAGCCCTGCAACGCACTATCGAACACCGTGAAATTTTTCACGACGAAATGCTGCACCTGATGCGCCTGATCATGCGCGGCGAAATCTCGCCCATCATGACCGCCGCGATCCTCACCGGGCTGCGTGTCAAAAAAGAAACCATCGGCGAAATTGCGGCGGCGGCCACCGTAATGCGCGAATTTGCCACGCATGTGGAAGTCGCCGATCGATCGCATTTCGTCGATATTGTCGGAACCGGTGGCGACGGCTCCAATACGTTCAACATTTCCACGGCCAGCACCTTTGTGTGTGCGGCGGCCGGCGCCAAGGTCGCCAAGCATGGCAATCGCAGCGTCTCGAGCAAATCGGGCAGCGCCGATGTTCTAGAAGCGCTGGGCGTCAATATCATGCTCGATCCGCAGCAAGTCGCGCAGAGCATCGAAGCGACCGGCATCGGTTTCATGTTCGCGCCCAATCACCATCCGGCCATGAAAAACGTGGCGCCGGTACGGCGCGAACTGGGCGTGCGGACCATCTTCAACATCCTCGGTCCGCTGACCAATCCGGCGGACGCGCCCCATCAGTTGATGGGCGTGTTCCACCCCGATTTGGTCGGCATTCAGGCGCGCGTAATGCAGCGACTGGGCGCCAAGCATGTGCTGGTAGTGCACGGCATGGACGGCATGGACGAAGTGTCGATGGGCGCCACAACGCTGGTCGGAGAGCTGCGCGACGATCTGGTGAGCGAGTACGAGATTCATCCTGAAGATTTTGGCCTGCAGATGCAGTCCAACCGCAGCCTCAAGGTGGCCAACGCCGAAGAGTCGCGCAAGATGCTGTTGGGCGCCCTCGACAACGAGCCCGGCGTGGCGCGCGAAATCGTCGCATTGAATGCGGGAGCGGCACTCTACGCCGCCGATCTGGTGCCTTCCATCGGTGCCGGAATAGAACGTTCGCGTGAAGTCATCGCGAGCGGGGCGGCACGCGCCAAGGTCGACGACCTGGTGCGCTTCACTCAACAATTTAAACGGTAGTCACCTGCACCATGAGCGATATCCTCAAACGCATCATCACTGTCAAGCACGAAGAAGTCGCTGCTGCCCAGCGCATAGTCCCACTGCCGGCGCTGCTGGAAACGGCGCGAGCACGCGTTGACCCGCGCGATTTTATCGGCGCACTGCGCGCCAAGGTGACTGAAGGCGCTGCAGCGGTGATCGCTGAAGTGAAAAAGGCGAGCCCGTCCAAAGGCGTAATACGCGAGCATTTTGTCCCGGCCGAGATTGCTGCAAGCTACGCGGAACATGGCGCCGCCTGTTTGTCGGTGCTCACTGATACCCCGTTTTTCCAAGGCAGCGCCGACTATCTTCGGCAAGCTCGCGCCGCCTGCACGTTGCCGGTGCTGCGCAAGGATTTCATGGTCGATGGCTATCAGATCGTGGAAGCCGCCGCGATGGGAGCGGATTGCATCCTGCTGATTGCGGCAGCGCTCTCGCTATCGGCAATGCAGGAATTCGAAACGTTGGCCCACTCGCTAGGCCTGGCCGTATTGGTCGAAGTCCACGACGGCGCCGAACTCGACACCGCGCTGACTTTGAAAACGCCATTGATCGGTATCAATAACCGCAATCTGCGTACCTTCGAAGTCAGCCTGGAAAACACCTTCGACCTGCTCGAACGCATTCCGGACGATCGCATGGTAGTAACGGAGTCCGGCATACTGACACGCGCGGACGTGGAGCGAGTGCGCGCGCGCGGCGTGCATACCTTCCTGGTCGGCGAGGCGTTCATGCGCGCTGAAAACCCCGGCCAAGCACTGGCGCAGATGTTTCACTGAACCGCCGTCGTTCGCCGCTGGGCGGGTGAGCGTTGGCACCCTTTTCAGCGACTGCTTTCGGCCACATTGTTATCGGAACTGTCATGGCAATCGAACAGGAAATGAAACTCGCGCTACCGGAGGCTGACGTCCACGCGTCGATCGCCTTCCTGACACAACGCGCCGGCGCACCGCCTACCTCGATTGCGCTGGAAAACATTTATTTCGATACGCCGGACTGCGCGCTCGCCCAGGTCAAAAGCGCTGTGCGCCTACGCCGCACGCCGCACGGCTGGCTGCAAACGTTCAAAGCAGGCGGCGGTTCGCGCGACGGGCTACATAGCCGTAACGAGTGGGAAATGCCGGTTGCCGGTGCCCAACTCGAACCGATGCCGCTGCTAGCAGCCTGCGCGGCCCACCCGGCGGCGTTGATCCTTAAGCTGGCCGTACCCAAGTTGCAAGCGCTGTTCAGAACTGACTTCACGCGCTTGCTGTGGAATCTGCAGCACGACGGCGCGCAGATCGAAGCCGCGCTGGATCGGGGTGTAGTCGAAGTCGAGCGGGATGGGCAACGCCGTACGGTGCCGATCTGCGAAATCGAACTCGAACTCAAGGGCGGTCCCGAGCAAGCGTTGCTGAGCATGGCACAGGCGCTGCGTCAGGTCATTCCGGCGTTGAAACCGGACGACACCAGCAAAGCACAACGCGGCTATGCACTCTATCGCGCGTGACTCTTTCGTCCATCACTTTCCCGTTCATCGCTGTCTCGTCCATGATTTTCCAGTTCATGAAGCGCTAATCCGTGAGCAAACGAGCAATGCGTCGCCAGCCCTCGTGGCTTTTTTCCAATTTTTGCGAGCATCATGGCCCCCACTCCTCCACGCCCGCGGCCCCGAATCC
>Ga0265338_10003509_pt1 | contig 21990 bp, 18 predicted proteins | sample 42126metaG_FD_193579 | JGI IMG/M metagenome (GOLD analysis project Ga0265338, IMG submission 193579) | Rhizosphere microbial communities from Carex aquatilis grown in University of Washington, Seatle, WA, United States - 4-21-26 metaG | ecosystem: Host-associated > Plants > Roots > Rhizosphere... | reverse complement strand
CAGCAGGTTGCCCGAACCCACCCGCGTCACGCCCCCGCCGCCCACCGTTCCGCGGCTAATCGTCACGCACTCGCGAATCGTATTCCCATCGCCGACCACCGTCTCAGTAGGCTCGTTCTTATACTTCAAATCCTGTGGCGGCACGCCAATCGACGTAAATGGATACACCACATTCCGCGCACCAATCGTCGTGCGCCCATCAACCACCACATGCGAGATCAGGTTGCACTCTTCGCCCAGCACCACCTCGGGCCCGATAGTGCAAAAGGGCCCAACCGTACACGACTCCGGAACCACGGCGCCCGCCGCAACAATGGCGCTTGCATGCGTGCTCACTGCTGACCTGCCTCGCCTGCAGTTCCGTCAGAAGGAGCCGCCGGCGCATCACCACCCTCAGCCGACTTGTCCCCATGCGCCTTCTGCTCGCGCTCGCGCGTAACCACGGCGCAAGTAAGCGTGGCCTCGCACACCAGCGCGCCGTCAACCGTCGCGCGCGCCGCAATCCGCCCCGCCCGCGACCTGAATGCCAGCACATCAACCTCAATGCGCAACTGGTCCCCGGGAGTCACCGGCTTGCGGAACTTGGCCCGCTCAATGCCCGTGAAAACCACCAGCTTTTTCTGCCGATCCGGCATCTCGGCCATCATAATCATGCCGCCGGCCTGCGCCATCGCCTCAACCACCAGCACGGCCGGCATAATCGGAAACCCCGGAAAGTGTCCCTGGAAAAACGGCTCGTTGATGGTCACATTCTTAATCGCGACCAGCCGCTTCTTCGGCTCAAACTCCACCACCCTGTCGATCAGCAGAAATGGATAGCGGTGGGGCAGAAAATCCAGGATCTCCTGGATGTTAAAGGTCATGCTTCAGCTCCAGTCAAGCGCGCAAACGGAGCCGTTCCACGCTCCAAAGGATTATAAATAACAAGGATCAGGGGCTACCGATCATTGGCCCCCCTCAGGATCTCGCCGCAGCGATCGCGTTGTTCTGATCCCTGATCCCTATTCCCTATCTTTTCACTTCACCTTCTTGATCCGCGCCGTAGCCGCATCCACATCCCAAAAATCCCCAGCCAGCGTCAGATCGTATTTAGCCCCGGTCACAAAATACTGCCGCGTCATCTCGCCGTTCTTGTACCGCGTAATCGTAAACGCAGTCGGAATACCCTGGATCGTGTGGTAATCGTCGTACTCCTCGGCGTCGGTGTTCTTGTCGTGATACAGCGGATCGCGCCATTGGAACTCCCGCCGCAGCGGCAAATGCGTCCCCGCATCCATCATGATGGTCACCGCATCGTTCTGCGGAGAAATCACCGTCACCTGCACCGCATCGCGACGCTCCACCATGTGCGGGCCTTCATAAATCAAAATAGTGCTCGGATCCTTCAGCCACTGCTTCACCACCATTTCAATCGAGTGGTCGCGCCGCCGCAAATAGTCGTCCAGCGCTTCCTTCCCGGTCTGATCGCTGTCCATCGCTTTCTTGCCGCGGAAGGTCACCTCCCATCCCTGGCGCCCGATATAAAACTCCACCACGTCGCGGTGTTTGGTCACGTCAATGCGGTCGTGATCGGGCCACTGGTGGTATTCGTACGTCATCGTAGTCCCCATGTCGGGATTGCCCTGGTAGAACGCAGCCACGTGGCCCTCAATTTCCTTGTTCTTTATATCCAGCCAGGCCTGCCCGCCCATCGCCTGCACCATTGCATCCAATGCCGCCCGCGCCTGTCCCGCGTTCTTAGCCGCGTCGTCGTTGGCCAACTGCGTAGTGGTTTGCGCCTGCGCAAGCCCCGCCACCGGCCACGCCAGCAATGCCAGCCCCGCCACTACCACCAAAATTGCCTTCGTGCCTCTCACTCGCATCAACACCTCAATGCATTAGACGCAAACTAATCACCGCTCCACACAAGTCCCGGAGGGACGACAGATTTTAGCCCCGGGTGGAGCAAGACCCGGCGACTTGTCGCTGGGGCGTAGCGCAACCCGGGGGAAAGCCCGTTTACAAGATTCAAGCCCCGGAGGGGCGACAGAAGATCTCTATGGAAAAGTCAACATCGTCAAAGCCCAATCGGTTCCCTACTCCCTAGACCCTATTCCCTGGCCCCTGGTGGGCTGATCGCGAAGCGATCAGCCCACCAACACCGCCCCGCCGTTAACATTCAAAATCTCCCCGCTGATAAACCCGGCCAGCGGCGTGCACAAAAACAGCACCGGCCCGGCAATCTCCCGCGCAGTAGCAACCCGCCCCACAGGAATCCCCGCGCCAATCTTTGCCCCCAGCTCAGCATCGGCCAGCGTCGCCGCCGACATGTCGGTGTTCACCCACCCCGGAGCCACGCAGTTCACCATAATCCCCTTCGGCGCCAGCTCCGTCGACAGGCTTTTGGTGAGACTGATCAGCGCCCCCTTGGTCACTGCGTAATCGGCATGGTAAGCCTCGCCCCGCTGCCCTGCAGTAGAACTGATCAGAACGATGTGGCCGTGAGTACCGCCGGAAACAGTAGCGCCGGGCTCCAGCCCGGTTGTACTGCCGGCGTCCACGCCGGTAGAGTTGTTTCGCCCCAGCATCACCCCCACGGCCTCCTGCACCAACCCAAAGACCGCATCGAGATTCACCCCAAGCGTCCGCCGCCACTGCGCCTCGCTCATCTCTTCAATCGGAGCATCCCCCGGCTCCCACACACCATGATTCGCAACCAGAATGTCAATCCGCCCCAGCGCCTCCACAGCCTTCCTCACCAGCGAACGTCCATCTTCAGCGGAACTCAACTCCTGCTCAATAGCCACGCACCGGTCAACGCCTCCGCACTCATTCACCAGCGCCTCAGCCTGCCCCCGCGCCGCCCGGTAGCTGAAGACAACCCGCGCCCCAGCCTCCACAAACAGCTGCACAGTCTCCGCGCCAATCCCCCGCGAACCGCCGCTAATCAGCGCAGTCTTCCCATCCAATGCCAAACGAACGCCACTCATAGGCTCACGCTAATTGATTGTTGTTTGAAGTGTCGAGCCGACCAGGGCAATCGCATGAAATGTTGTCGTTGACTTCAGGAGTTCGGATCGCTTCGCGCCGTAGGCGCAACGTATGTTAGCCCAGCGTTTCAACGCTGGGAAAGCACCCGAAAAATTCCCCGGAGCCCCGTAGGGGCGGCGGAAGTTTGCAGTTACGCTGAGAATTTCACCTTCATGCGATTGCCCTGTCGAGTCGATTCGCAATCGCCCCATCAATATCAGAATGCCTGTATCATTGTTTCCAAATCCAAATCTATCCACCCGGAACCGTCCTTCCGCCATGGAAAAGAACATCGACATCGAGTCGTTTCGCCGCACGCCTGCGGAAAATCTCCGCCTCTGGTTCAGCGATCTTCTCAATAGCATTTCTCATCGCGGCTGGAAGGAGACGGATGCTCGGGTAGAGCAGTGCGGCGCGATGCAGGTGCAGGATTCCGGGAGCACCGGGGGATACGCGGCCGTCCTCTCCTACGAAGTTGACGGCAAGCGCTACGAGGCCGAAGCGATCACGCTGTTCGAAGTGCAATTACATGAAACCGTAAAAATCCACTATAACCCCCGGCATCCGGAGCAGAACAATTCATTCGGGTCCGAAACAAGCTGGGCTTCGCCCCTGGTCAGAATCGGGACAATCCTGATGGTGCTTCTCCTACTCGCTCTGCTTGCGGCCGGAATCATGATGCGAACATAAGCCGACAGCTTTCCTCATCCCCCATGCCTCTTCCAAAACTCCGCAGGCGTAACAATTGGGTATCGCTCCGCAAGGGCGAGCAGGTCTTTGTCTCCAGTCACAAGGTAATCGGCATTTGCCGCGCGCAGCGTTCCCAGAATCGCTTGATCGGACTGGTCGCGAAGGGTATTATCCAGCCCGGTATCGGGTTCAACGGTCTCAGCCAACAACATCAGGCCATCAGCAATATCACGAATCTCCGTCGCGCTAAATGAAACATGCTTCAGTCTGGGCAAGACGCGAACGAACTCATCGAGAATGCAGCGCGACAGGACCATGGTGATCGCGCCGTGCTTCCACGCGTCGAGAATGCGTCCCGGAATCCCATTCGGATATGCAAAGCCCGACACCAGCACGTTGGTGTCGAGAACCACACGTAGTCCCGGCACTATCGCTTCCGCTCGGCCGCAATGGCCGCGTCGATCTCCGCCGTGCCCTCGTCCTCAGGCACCCCGGCATATGCCTCGGCAATCCGGCTGGTCAGCGTATCGAATCGCTCTCGCATGCGACGTATACGCGCAAAAAGATCGGCGTCCACAAGAGCGGCCACAGGTTTCCCATCCTTGTGGATCACAATGCTGTCATTCCGATACTGGACCTGGTTCAGCATGTCGCCCAGGTTCTGGCGAAAAGTTACGGCGTTAACTTCGGTGATCACTGAACCTCCAATCATATCGACCAATATGATCATTATGATTGGCATGCATGAACAAGTCAAGGAGGAGGAAGGATGCCACCTTTTTTAGGTTGAAGCTGATAGCGAAGAACTATTGGCTATTGGCTACTCCCTACTGCCTGCCTTTCAAACCCCCCGCAGCACCCGCGCCGGGAACAGGAAAATCGCCCCAATCAGCGCCAGCACCCCGCCCACAGCAATCCCCATCACGCGAAACGGAAGAAGCACCAGCCAAACAATCGGATACAGAATCAAGGCCGCCAGCGCAATCGGCCAGCACAACACCAGCAATATGCAGAACAAAAGAAACTTGACCATCGCTCTCAACTCCTAACGGTCGTGGGCTCGCGCTCCCGGCCACTCGCCTTCAATTGATCAATAATACGAAGCCCCACCCAAAACTGTTCCCTGGCAACCGAACCGAGTACCGCCGGGCTCCAGCCCGGTTGTACCGCCGGTCTCCTGACCGGCTGTACTGAGGGTCTCCCGACCCTCAGCCACTCCCCCGAAACCACCAGACAGCAAACGAGATAAGACGCCCAGGCGTCTTATCTCGTCCTATCCAGAAATGTCCCAAAATCATTTGCAGATAATTACCCGCCCGCGTCGCATAATGATTCCATGCTGACATCTCGCCCCGTTGCTCCCTTGCTCCCTTGCTCCCTAGCTCCCTGTTTTTCACCATTTATTAAGCCGCGAGGGGGGGGACCACCCCTACCCCTCCCCCCGGGTAACCAGAAAGTTAACAGACCTCGCAGCCGCCAACTTATAAACAAATCAATCACTTACGAAAATGTAACAAGTCAAAATCTGTTACATTGATGCTCGTATAGACCCTAAAATGCCCTTAACGCGCGTTTCCCTTCGCTTTCAGCACTTTCTTCCGTTCTCGGATCACCTTCAGACGTTCCTTCTCCGGCAAAAGCAGAATCTTCTTCGTTCGCGGCGCCAGCTTGGCAAAGATAAGTTCATAGGCCTGTTTCAATTCCTGCTCAATCTGGCGAGGCCGCAGCACATCCCAGCGCTCGACTGTTACCCAATGAACCCTCGCTAGATAGGGCGACGCAATAATGCCTTCAACCTCAAGCAGTTCGTGAAACCGTTCCGCGCCGCAGTGGAACCATAGCACGCCGGTGCCAGATCCATCGAGATCGGTCATGGCAAACATTTTGCCGCCGATGTCGCGATCGCCAACAAAATACACCAGGTGATGTCCCCAATTTACCGTCTCGCAAACGTGGGGCATCGCCATGCAGATCTCGCGTATGCGCTCATTGTCCATGCAGCATCCTGTCGTATTCGGGTCCCTGAAACTTCGCCTCGAACGCTCCAAACCGCCGCTCAAGTTCCCATTGCGCTGCGGCCTTCTGACTGCCGCGCAAAAATTCCTCGCAGCTCGCAGGAACCTCTCCGTTGAATCCGGCCCGGCATGCGCCAACCATCAACCGGTAATCGTCCGGCTTGATCCACAAATCTGCCCCGGGCAAAAAGCTATGTTCAAGGCCGGTCCGAGCCATCTGCTTAAGGTCGCGATAACTCAGGTTGTAATCAATAGCCGCGCGCACGTACTCATGAGTTATGTCGATGCGGCTCACACCCTCGTCGTCGGTCGACAGCGCCACCGGAACATGCGCCGAGCGGTACACGGGGAAAGGATGCTGGTCGCCCTCGACGCCCAGAATGCCCTCGTTCGAGCTCAGGTTAATCTCCACCATTACATGCTTGTTCGCCATCTCCTCGAGCAGTTGCCGCGCGTTGTCCTCATACATCACGTCCACGCCGTGGCCGATCCGCTCGGCGCCCGCAATCTCCACCGCCTGCCGTATGTGCGAGCGCAGCCCTTCAGGCGGCACAATGCCCATTGTCAGCTCGCCCGCATGCAACGAGATGTGCACCTTGGGATAAACCGTATGCAGGTACGCCACCATCTTCATGTGCAGCGTGTAGTCGCGCATCGCTACAAAATCGTCTTCCGGCCGTACCAGGTTGATTCCAACCCAGGTGCTCTCTCCGGCTTCCATGCTCGCATTCACCGTCTCAAACCCCAGCAGCGTCTGCGCAAATACCTGTTCAGGCGAAAAGTCCCGTAATACCTGCCATATATATCTCACCTCAACCTGGCAGGCAGCCGCTGCCTGCGCCGTTCCGCAGTGCTCCATTTGCTTGCGCTGCGCCTCCGCAGTCAGCACCTGCTCGCGATCTGCCGCAACTTCGTCGCGCAAGCCGCCATCCAGCAATTGCTGGCGAAAACGCGCAAAGGCCGCCGGATCGCCCTGCGCGAGCTGTGGGTTCCACCCAACCTTGCCCGCGATCCCGATGGCATGCGTGAACGGCGGCGTCACCATCAACTCCAGATATTGCTGGTTCTCTGCTGCCGCACGCGCGGCCACCTCGTCGACCCATTCGCCGGTATGATCTTTGAGCCCGCCGGTGCGGTCGAAGACGGCAAAGAAGTGGTCGTGCTCGCTCCAGCCCGGCGTGGCCACAAAACTCCTGACCGATAGCGTATCGATCAGCTTGTCATACAGCAACTGGGTCTGCCTGTCGACGTTGCCTGAGAATGTCTTTGCCGGAATCAGCTTGCCCCGGCAAGGCGGCTTGGCAAAGCTCAGCGTCGTGGTATCCACGCAAGCTCCATCTTCCGCCGCGTCGCGTACCAACGTCTCCGCATACACCGCTCCCGAAAGATGCACGTGCAGGTCCGCCCCTTTGGGAAAGTCGGCAAGGAATGATCGCAACGCCTCGGGGCCCTGGTGCAGATTGGCCTCGTAGATCATCCCCGCGCGCCTCTCAGCCCGCGTTATCTTGCCCTGGACGCCGATGGGCTTGCGTTCGCATCCATTAAGGGCGGCCAGCATGAGGCAAACGGTGAATCGAAAGAGAAGGGAAGCGGTCTTGCTTCGCATGATTGCAAACCAGTGTAGTGCAACCGGGCCGTGCCTGCGCTGTAGAGTCAATCTGAATCTCTAACCCGTTCAAACGCCCGTCGCTGGCTTGCCCGGGTTGGCCCCGATCACAGTCGCTTGTTATACTGTTCAGGTTGTTGCAGCGTACTGTTCGTGGATAGACCCGCGCTCGCCCCTGCCAACAACTCCAATCTGCACCGATTGGCCAGATAGCTCAGTGGTAGAGCGCGGCCCTGAAAAGGCCGGCGTCGGCGGTTCAATCCCGTCTCTGGCCACCATCATTTGAATAGCTTAGAGCAAAATCAGGGAAATACACTCACCCGCAGTCCACCCGTGATTCCATCGAGCAATAGTTTTGAGGGCCGACTTAACGCTTACCGTTTTCCTAATCTTTGGGATTTCAGAACACCGATGGCAGGCTTGAATGGATTCGGAGGATTGAAACGCTTTCGCTGCGTTGTGTCCTCTATGTCAGGTGGAAAGCTCGGGCCTACACGAAGTAATGGTTCGACAGCCACGAATCCATATCCAGGCGAAGTTCCTCGGAAATGACCACGTTAATTTTGTTCGAATCTATGAGTACGTGGTCGAGATGCCACTGAAGCCGTGCCTTCTCGCTTTTAGCGTGGGATGCTCCTTTTCCTAAAACAATAAGCCCATGAAAAGATGCCCCGCGGTCTCCGAAGGCATGTTCGAACTGAGGTGTGCCGCGAAGTCCATCCCGGCTGTGCGTCCAGTCCACCAACTGAGAGAACGCAGATTTGAACCGAGGTGACCAATCGGAAGTGGCCTTCCGACCTTTCCTTCGTAAAATGCTATCCGGAGCGCCGCTCTCGAATTCGACGAGCACGTATCTGTGCCTTTTTGAATCGCCTACGATCAGGTCGATCCTGAAATCTCCGAAAATTGGAAATTCATGGGCAAATACATCGGCTTGCGTGACCACAGGAAAATAAGTGGCTACCCGTATAGGTCCGGCCAGCAAACCTGTCATGCTTGAAGATGAGGCCCGGACAGGTTCGGCGAGCGAACCCAAATCGGGTCTTTCTCTCTCCCGAAGGGGTGGTGTACGCTGCCATCTTCGAGGAGGGGAGTACCGGGTACATCTCAATGAGGTCCTGACGCTCGTGCCCAGCGCTACCAGCAGTACGTAGCAACGATGTCCGGAGTGCTCGGAAGCTGGTTGATGGCGGTGGTATGTAAAACGATCTGTAGATTCTTCTTTTCCCAACCTTTGGGCAGGGACTTGACCAACGCCGAGATCGCTTGTGGATTGGTGAGGAATTCGGCTGCGGCACGGGTTCCTACATATCCGATTCCTGCCGCAGTGATGACGGTTGTGCCCGTCTTGGAATTCAAAATCCGAGATACGATCGCGTAGTCCTCGGTAAAGCCAACATTGGCGGACCAACGCTTTTGAACGTTCGAGCGGTCCAGGATCGCCATGGGACCATCGAAGACATAGCGCAGGTTTCCGGTCATGGTGAGAGTCCAGGGATTGTTGTGCGCACCGATTAGGATCGTGGGGCCCTCGCGAAGATCTCCATAGGCCACATCGTTTCCATATCGAATGTCGAACTGCCGGTTACGATGCACCAGTAAAGTCACGATCTTTGTTGTCGCTGCCACGTCGCCGACGGTAACGAAAGTGTCCTTCGCGGGATATAGATCCTGAACGTCAATCTTTGTGCCCGGGGGTAATGGGATGTAGGACTCCATCCCCATCTCCTCGTTCTCGCTGCGAGGGTGTTGTTTGTAATACGAGGCAATGTAAGAAGGAGACAACTGATAGACAGCATTGCTGCCGATATAGATCAAAACAGGATTGGATTTATCCAGAACGGGTGACCAGAACTGATTGAAGGCGCGCTCATCTGAAGGCACAAAGTAGTGCTCGATTGCCCAACCCAGAAGTATCACGGTGGCGGCAATCGCCAACCATCCTATACGCCCCAGGAGTCTCGCTGACGATGGCCGAAGTTGCGCCATTTCAACCGCGTGGCGGCTCGCCTGGACCACAGGTTCAAGAGATGGGTGACCTCCCTCCGGATCGAGTTGCGGTGACGACGCCGAGTGAATCGGCGCCCTTTCAGCCCTTTCGAAAACACCCTTGAACGAACCGGAGGGGATACTTATCAGGACGGCTTCCTCACGCGCAGTCTGATAGTAGAGCGCGAGGCGTTTCCTCACTTCTGCCGCGCGGGCTCGAACGATCGGATCAACATTTGTGTCGTAATCCGGGCGCCTTTTAAAAACATTCGCCCCGATCACCCGTTCCTTGAGCATTTCCAGGTGGCCAGTAAGACTCTGTTCGACGATATATTGCAGCAGTTCCTGAGACTGTTTGCTGGAGTGAAAGGGAGGACTTTGCAAGATTGCAGACAAAGTCTTACGGACTTCGGCCACAGGAACCTTCTCCGGGAACCTTTCGCGATCAGTTGAGTCGACCTTTTCGACGGTGGACTCCATAGGGTGACTCGAATCCTCGTCTTGCACCCGTACTGTACCCCCCTTCTAACTCCATTGACAAGAGCTAATTGCAGTAACGCTCTCGGACAGTACCATACAGCACGTTGCAAGCCCTAATGGAATCAGCGTCAACTTGCGGCCGTAACTAAGTTAACGTTTACTTCAATTTGAAATCAAGACGTTCACTCATGCCCCTAAAAAGGATGGAAGAATTGGGCCGTCATATCGGGAATCAGCAGGCCGATCAGTCTCGTTTTCGTGAGTCCGGACCCGTTCGAACAGGGCTTGCCTTTAACCAGCTGCAAAGAAAAAAGAGAAAGAATCTCTGGAGGCGACATGATTAGATCTCGTTTCGTTCTCTCGACAATCCTGGTGGCGATCCTCCTTGGATTGATCTTGATGCCCGTGCTCCACGCACAGTCGAAAAGCACGACAGCCTCATTGTCGGGCGCGGTTACCGACCCGTCGGGAGCCAGAATCCCGAAAGCCACGGTGAAGCTTACCAATCCGGAAACTGGAATCACGCGACTGGACGCCTCAACCGCGACGGGAGAGTTTACGTTTGCCTTTCTCCCCGAAGGCACCTATGTTCTAGAGGCGAGCGCGCCGGGATTTAAGACTACCAAGCAAGCCGGAATCGTCCTAAGTGGAGGAGACAATCAGAACATGGCGGTCAGCCTAACGGTTGGCGCAACCGAGCAGGTCGTAGTGAATGCAGGCGGGCCGCTGCTGCAAACGCAAGACGCGAACATCAGCACCGATCTTGCAACCAAGCAAATCGAGGAGCTTCCCCTCAACCTCAGAAACGTGCTTTCGTTTGTGACGCTGGATTCGGCTGTCAATGTGCAGGGCGACCGGCAGCTGCTGGCGGCAGGTGGAAGTGAAGATACGGCCGATCAGGATTACTCCTTCCTGAATTTTGGAGGCGGCTACTTCGGGACCAACCTGTTCCTGTTGGAGGGCGGCTACGATGTGGCCCAGGGTTGGGGAGGAATTCTGTATGTGCCCGCCCCGGAGGATACGGATCAAGTCAAGGTAACCAGCTACTCATTCTCAGCCGAATACGGATTCAGCACCGGCAATGTGATCAGCCTTACCACCAAGGCCGGCACTCACGACTGGCATTTCGTTGCCGACGAATACATTCGCAATCAGGACCTGGACTCCAACCTTTATTTCAATAATCTGGCTGGCACGCCCAGACCTGACGACCATCGTAATCAATTTGGAGTCGCCGGCGGTGGTCCGTTGTATATTCCGGGTATCTATAAACAGCGCGACAAGACATTCTTTTTCGCCAACTACGAGGGCTTGCGATTAAACGGTGGCCTCTCTTACAGCGCGGAAGTACCCACCTCCGCCCAATTGGGGGGCGACTTCTCATCCGAGCTAACGACGACATCATTGGATACGGACTGTATGGGCCGGACCATTTATCAGGGCGCGATCTACAATCCCTACTCGTTGTCAACTTGCCCGGATGGAAGCTCAATTCGCAATCCCTATCCGGGAAACATCATAACCAATATCGACCCACTGGCGAATAAGTTTGCTTCGGGTAACTACTGGCCGGCGCCAAAGAATCCGGGCGGCGGCTTCAACTTCAACACCACGGTGAGTGCACCGACTACTTCCAATGAGTGGGGAATTCGCATCGACCAGAACATCAACGCGAATAACCGCATTTATGGACAATTCTCAAATAAGCATGAGGGAAAGGTCCAAACAGGGGCCTTTTACGGAAACGATGTTGCAGGTCCCTACGTATTCGACCCTAACAACCGCATGTTCGGGGTTTTGGGATATTCTCACGTCTTCACGCCAACGTTTGCTCTGACCAGCAGCCTGTTTTTCATTCGCAACCCCGGGGGGAACGTTGTTCAGGGTTACCCTTTCAAACCTTCCTCGCTTGGGTTGCCAGCTCAACTGGATTCGTGGACACCGCAATTTCCGCAAGTTGAGTTTGGGAACACCTTTAGCGGGTCAGGATTCTATGCCCCCCTTGGAGCGACACAAGGCTCCGGAGAGGCCGACTTCCCGCAGAATAACGGCAGTCTGACCGTGGACCTGAATAAATCTTTGAAAACACAGTCAATTTCTGTCGGTTATCTGGGTGTATGGCAAACAGACGATGGCGGCAGGCTCATTGCGACTCAATTGAATTTTAGTAACCAAATGACTGCCGGTCCTGACCCATCCAACCTGAAGGGTGAAAGCCCCGGAGATGCGCTCGCTTCATTTATGGTGGGCGCCGGCAATCCTGGATCCGGTGCGGCCGGATCCACGGGATTTAACGCGTATCCCGCGCCAACCTACTACATGCACGGTATGTACGTTCAGGACGATTGGAAGGCAACCAACAAGCTTACCTTGAACCTGGGCCTTCGCTATGAAATCCAGATGCCAACAACGGCGCGGCACGACGAGCAGGCCTATTTCGATCTCCACGCCCTCAACCCGATCAGCGTGGCGACGGGAATTCCGGTTTATGGGGAGATCGTTTACAACCACCCGGGAGACCGTCATCTATGGGACGTCAATTTGAAGGACTTCGCGCCCCGTCTTGGCTTCGCATACGCTGTGACGCCGAAGCTGGTTATGCGAGGCGGCTTTGGCATCTATTATGCGAGAAACTTCTATAGCGGCAATGGACCGGACCCGGGGTATTCGACATCGGGGGTGTGGACTTCGTCGGCCGATGGCATCCACGTGATTTCGCCACTCTCGCAGTCATTCCAGACAGGTCTTGTGCCGGTCACCGGGAACGCGCTGGGAGGCCTGACCCAGGTGGGCCAGAGCCCCAGCGTGGTAGATCGGAACCGCCCCGAACCCATGACTAAGCAATTCAGTTTCGGATTTCAATACGCCTTTACTCCCAACGATGTGCTTGATATCAACTATGTGGGGAGCCGCGGAAGTCGAATTACTCTTGGCGGTATGAACTACGGCCAGCTGAATCCAAGCTATCTCTCCATGGGTTCAGCGCTAAATAACACTTTGCCTAGCGACCCCTATGCCACCGCCTTGACTAACCTGGGCCTTACTCCACCGAGCTGTCCCTACACGGTGGCGCAATCGTTGATGCCATATCCGGAGTTCTGCGGCGCCGTCTCAGCCCAGGGTGAACCGATCGCAAACAACAACTACAACGCATTACAGGCAAGCTTCAAACATCGATTTGGCGCCGGCCTGGTCTTTACCACCTCCTACACCTTCTCGAAGTTCATGTCCGACACAGGAGGTCCGGAGGAGTGGGGTTCTATCAATGGCGACCAGGGGGGCTCGAGTATCCGCAACTACTATGACTTGAAATCGGACTGGTCGGTGGACGGCGACGATATCCCCGAATCACTGGTTTTGAACTATGTGTATGAATTACCGGTTGGCCAGGGCAAGCGGTTCGGATCGGGCATGAACCGGGCCGAGGATGCAGCCGCAGGTGGCTGGGAGGTGTCGGGAATTACCACGGTCCAGAGTGGGTTCCCGATGTCGATCGGCTCCGGAACCAATGGCGAGACTGTTTTTGGCGGCGGCCAGCACGCCAATTTGACCGGGCAGCCACTTAAGAGCGGCAACTGCGGTGGCACCAGTGGTGTACCCGAAATTCCCGTGGGATCCAAGTACTGCTTCTTCAACCCAGCGGCCTTTGAGGCGCCAGATGCCTTTACCTTCGGCAACGCTCCCCGCTACTTTTCCAATCTCAGAGCGCCTCGATACGTGGATGAAGATTTGACTTTGGGCAAGTGGTTCAGATTCAGTGAGAAGTTCCAACTGCAGTTCGCTGTCCAGATGTTTAACGCATTCAACCATCCCAATTTCGGCATACCTAACGCCAGCGTTGGCAGCCCCAACATGGGCCTAGCCTCCAGCACCCAGGGAGCGCGCGAAATGCAGGGTGTGCTGAAGATAACTTATTAGGGTTTTTGTCTATGCAAAGGGTCGTAGTTGCATTCTGCCTGACGATCGCGTTCACGTTTGGATTTATGAACGTGATCGTTTTCGCAGAAACTTCAGCAGAAACCCTTCAGTCTCTCGTGGCCAACGCCCGCGATGCCCAGGCGAGGGGAGATTTTCGTTCTGCGGCAGAAGCGTACCGCAAAGCCACAGAGCTCGATTCATCTATCCCCGAACTGTGGGCCAACTTGGGGCTCATGTATCACCAGCTAGGCAAGCACACCGAAGCAATCGTAAGCTTCAGGCAGGCGATCAAACTCAACTCGTCCCTGTTCGTGCCTCAGTTGTTTTTAGGCATTGACTACCTTGAGATTCAGAAACCAGATGCGGCTCTTCCATTCCTTGAGACCGCCACGCGGCTTAATCCGAAGGATCCGTACGCCGAACTCAATTTGGGAAAGGCCTTCGCGATGCTGAATCGCGACGAACGCGCGATTGAGGCCTTTTGGAAGACAATTCGGCTGGTTCCGAATGATGGAGGTGCATGGCTCGGCCTCGGTAACGCATACCTGCAACACGTCGACAGCGATGCGCGTCTCATGACTACAAGCTACAACCATTCGCCGTACGTCAACCTGCGGGCCGCGGAGACGCTTGCCGAGGAGGACAAACTGGTTCAAGCGGAAAAGGCGTTCAAAGCGGCGATCGCATCTGCTATTGCGGTGCCCTGCGCTCATGCTTCGCTCGGGATTACGCTGCTTCGAGAAAACAAGATCGCCGAGGCGCGCGAGCAATTCGAAGCAGAGACTCGAAACGAATCGAATTGCGGATTAGCGGCGCTGGGGAATGCTGTCGCCGAAGCAGCTGAAGGGCATTCAGATATTGCACTCAAATCGCTCTACTCGATTGCGGCGGCGGACTCAGGATTTCTTCAGTCGAATCTTTATCTTTTCCGCGGAGCACTATCGGCTGACCAAGCCAGAGAGTTGGCAGAAATGGCACGAAAGCAGCAAAGCACGGGGGATTTGACAATCGATTTTGGGCTCATTGTTGAGCAGGCGTTCCTCTCTGGTATTGCGCCCGCCGCGGAAATCGATGAGGGCAGCTTGCCTCAAACGACGGGAGAACTGATGCCCGTGGATGCCGAACGGCTTTATGCGGCAGGGAAATATTCCGCCTGCGCTCAAGCCCTGAACCCGGAGTGGGAAACGTTGAATAGCGCTCAGCAGCAGCTTCTGGCTTTCTGCTCGTTTTACGCAGGCGACTTTCTCACAACTGCCAAGATTGCCGAACGGCAGAAAACGAATCCTGCGACGTTGGTGCGGGGGTTGTACTGGGAAACCAAAGCGGACCAAAAACTGGCAATTGCCACGCTGACGCGAGCAGGTGAAATCAACCCCGACTCTCCTCGCATGCATGTCCTGACCGGAGATGTGTTTCGTCAAAGGCGGCACTGGAGTGAGGCAGAGGCAGAGTACCGAAAAGCACTCGCCATCGATCCAACGAGTCATGGAGCACGCCTCAGCCTGGGGATTGTGTTGTTCACCGAATTGAAGACTGATGAAGCACTCCAGATTGCGAAGTCTCTATTGACTGAGGCTCCGGACGACCCTGAAGCGAATATGCTGGCGGGAGAGATCCTGGCACAGGAACACAAATTTGAAGACGCCGAGCAATATCTGTCCCGATGCCGGAACCTCGATCCGGACCTCATCCCCCGTCTTCATATTCTGCTTGGGCAGGTGTATGCGGCAACGAATCGAACCCCAGCTGCTATCGCGGAATACAAATTGGGAATGCTAAGCGACGAGGATGGCAGCATTCACTATCAACTGGCGCGCCTCTATTTGAAAACAGGTGACAAGAAAAGTGCCGATGAGGCTATTCAAGTTTCAAAACAGTTGCGCCAGCGGTGGGACTCGAGCGGAAGTGCCGCGGTCGAGCAATTGAGTAGTGAGATTAGCCGGCAGTGAGAGGCCAACAGAAATCGGATGACTTGCAAACGCAAAAAAGAACAGGAATGCGTGATTCATGGTTAGTGTAAACGAAGCAATTGGCGGGGATGAAGGATTTGCGGTTCATGATCACTTTGCATTTCAGACAGAGACGAATTCGTTCTACTGCAGGAGTTTATCTTGAAATCTATACGCCTGATAGGTACAGCCCTTGGAGCTGCGGTCCTGGCTTTTCCGGGATCAACACTCTCGCCTTGCGCGTCCAGCCCGATTCGGTCCTTCGAACGAAACTCGAGTGGCATTACGCTTCATTCCGATGGTGGCGCTTTGCGTATCGACGTCTGCTCGGATCGCATCATCCACGTCATCGCCAGCCCAACGCCAAAGATTTCCCCCGTGATTGTTCCTGCGGTGATCCATCCGTGTCAGGACAATAACTTCAAGGTTGTGTCGGACAAATCGACGGTTACCATCCACACGGCCGCGCTCGAAATCAGCATCGACCGCGGAACCGGGGCTCTTCGCTTTCTCTCCCCTGACGGCATATCAGTTCTCAGCGAGCCCGGCGACGGAGGAAGAACTCTTACTCCAATCACGATCGATGGATCGCGGACTTTCCATGTACAACAGGCGTTTATGTCTCCACAGGATGAGGCTCTCTACGGTCTGGGCCAGCATCAGGAAGGCTTCTTCAACCTGCGAGGTATTCCGCTTCGCTTGCAGCAAGCCAATACGAATATCTCAATTCCTGTGCTGCTCTCGACAAAAGGCTACGGGTTGATCTGGAATAATGCATCGTTGACGGACTTCAATGCTGCTGATCAGCCTATCCAATTGGACGCCGCAGGCAAGGGAAGTTTCCACAGTGGCCAGTCGGGAGAGTACGGTTTTCTGCTGGGCGGAAATGAGAGAGGCCGCCTTCGTCTTTCGGTCGGCGATGAGACAGTCATCGATCTTCATAACATGTGGGTTCCGGATACCGCCGGCGCCAAGATCAATTTAAGGGCGGACTCGGATTATCAGATATCGGCGCAAACCGGAGGCAATACTCAGTTGTTTGTGCGCCCGCCTTCTGATACGACGGAATTTCGTTCCGAAGCCGGCGGAGCAGTGGACTATTACTTCTTGTATGGGCCAGAGTTGGACCGCGTCGTTCAGGAGTATCGCGAGATGACCGGCCCTGCTCCGCTGTTGCCGCGTTGGGCTTATGGCTTTTGGCAGTGCAGGGAGCGGTATTCAAGCCAGCAACAAATTTTGGATACTGCCGCCGAATTCCGCAAACGACAGATCCCGGTGGACGTAATCGTTCAGGATTGGCAGTACTGGGGTAAATATGGCTGGAATGCCATGCGCTTTGATGAGAGTGAGTATCCCGATCCGGCGAAGCTCATGTCTGATCTGCATCGGCAGAATTTTCATATGGTCATCTCGGTATGGGCCAAGTTTGGCATAGAGACTGAAGTCGATCACGAATTGGCAAAAGCCCACCTGCTTCTTACCAGCGACGCAAAAACCGGTGAGCCAGGCGAGGCCAAAGAAAAAGAGAACTGGGTGGATCTATTTAACCTGAAAGCGCAAAAGGCCTACTGGTCGGATATTGATCGAAATCTTTTCAGCGCAGGTCTGGACGGTTGGTGGCTCGATGCGTCTGAACCGGAAGGGGATCCTCTAAAGAACGATGAGACCTACCTGGGCCCTGGAGTTCTGGTTCGCAATGCGTTTCCGTTGTTTGAGACTTCGGCCGTCTTCAACGGACAAAGAGCGACCACTGAGAGCAAGCGAGTCGTAATCTTGTCCCGCTCCGCATTCACTGGGCAGCAACGCAACAGTTCCATTTCCTGGTCAGGTGACATCTCGGGCAACTGGGAGACGTTACACCGACAGATTCCAGCAGGCCTCAGCTTCTCAATGTCGGGTCTTCCTTACTGGACAACTGACATTGGCGGATTCTTCCGGCCGCCGGACCAATACACATCGGCCGACTACCACGAGCTGCTGATCCGGTGGTTCCAGTTCGGCGCCTTTTGCCCAATCTTTCGCGTTCACGGTTACCGCTCCGAAACCGAAATGTGGAAGTACGGTCCTGGTGTAGAGAAGGCTCTCACGCAAATCGACGGTCTCCGTTATCGCCTGCTCCCTTATATCTACTCCGAAGCCTGGGGCGTGACCAATCGTGGAGAAACCCTTATGCAGGGACTGCCATTGGTCTATCCGAATGACACGGCCGTGCGCGACGTGACCGACGAATTTCTGTTTGGCAATTCTATGCTGGTGAGCCCGGTTACGCAGAAGGGTGCAACAACGCGCAATGTGGTTTTGCCAGCCGGAAACGACTGGGTCGATTTCTGGACGGGGCAAAGGCAGCGCGGCGGGCAAACTATTGCAGTCCATGCCCCATTGGATCGAATCCCAATTCTGGTCAAGGCGGGCAGTATCGTGCCCATGGGCCCAGCCGTTCAATCCGCCGCTGAACCTGAAGAGCCACTGGAAATCCGCATATACGGTGGCAGTGATGCAGACTTTCAGTTGTACGACGACAGCGGAGACGGCTACGCCTACGAGCATGGTGCCCGTGCGACAGTTCATCTCCACTGGAATGACAATCAAAAAACGCTGTTAATTGGAGATCGATCGGGAGCTTTCCCCGGAATGCTGGCGAAACGCAACTTCCGGATCGTATTTGTGAAGCAAGATCATGGAGTAGGAGCCGAACCAGATCCCGACGCTGATCGCTCGGTAACCTATGTGGGCCGTAAGGTCTCGATCAACCTCGGCGAACCGAGATAGAACATTGCGCCCACTTCAAAGTCGGAGAGACGGGTCATCTTCATCCGTCAAGTATTCACATTCCAGATTCCGATTTGAGAAATAAAGTGGGGGAAATCAGGTGATCATGCATCGTCGATCTTTCCTCGCGGGTGGAGTTTCTCTATTCGCGCTGAGTCGAATGGCAAAGGGATTGGGAGACTCCCCATTCTTTCGGGGAAAGGTTCCGCAGGGCCCCTTTCAGCCTTATTGGGAGTCGCTGAAGTCCTATCAGTGCCCTGACTGGTTTCGCGACGCAAAATTCGGAATCTGGGCCCATTGGAGTCCGCAATGCGTGCCTGAACAGGGAGACTGGTATGCGCGCAACATGTATATCCAGGGATCGCGTCAATACGAATACCATGTCAAGACCTATGGGCACCCGTCCCAGTTTGGATACAAGGACATTTGTCCACTCTGGAAAGCCGAGAGATGGGATCCAGAGGCGTTGGTCAAGCTTTACAAACGTGCAGGGGCTGAGTACCTCGTGGCTCTAGCTACCCACCATGACAACTTCGATTGCTGGAATTCAAAATACCAGCCGTGGAACTGCGTCAACATCGGTCCAAAGAAAGACATCGTTGGCACATGGGCCAGGGTGGCACGCTCGAATGGATTGCGATTTGGGGTGAGCTACCACGGAACGCCGCATCGCGTGTGGGACGAGTTTCTTCCCGTTCGCTACAAAAGCGACACCACAGGCCCGCTCGCGCGCGTCCCTTACGATGGTGTGCAGACGATAGCCGACGGCAAGGGCAAGTGGTGGGATGGGCGAGATCCCCAGATGATCAATGGGAAGCCCCATGCGAAGGGCAGCCCATGCCCAGAGTTTGTGCAGCAGTTTCTTCTTCGTGTGCAGGATGTAATCGATAGCTACAGTCCCGACATATTGAACTTCGACGACGGGGCGCAGTTCAACTTCGATCGCGGCGGGCCGGGGGCTCCGGATTTAAGTGTTTGGCTTGGAATACCGGACCTGGCGCCGGAAATCATGGCCTATTACTACAACAAGAATGTACAGGCTCACAATGGCCGTCTTGAAGGAGTTCTCGACCTCAAAGAAGTTCCCGAGCCGGTATGGGGAACACTCACCCGCGACTTCGAAATGACTCTGGCAGATACGCTGCAAAAAGTCCCCTGGCAAACAGAAGCTTGCATCGGGCATTGGCACTACGATCGCAAAGTCTTCGAAGACCATACTTACCAGAAGGCCTCTTTGATGATTCCTCTGATGGTGGACGTCATCAGCAAGAATGGCAATCTTCTTCTCAGCATCCCCTTGCCCGGGTACGGAGAGCCGGACAGCGATGAGATCGCATTCCTCGGAGAACTTGCTGATTGGCAACAGGTCAATTTCGAGGCAATCAAGGGGACGCGTCCCTGGACCATCTACGGGGAAGGCCCCGCAACGGAAGCGGCCAAGGCATTGCCCATGTATCAATTGTCCAGACTCAAGTTTCAACCCACAGACATACGGTTCACCACAAAGGGCGACACCCTCTACGCGATTGCCCTAGGCTGGCCGTCCGATGGAAAGATCGTGGTCACGTCCCTTGCTAAAGACTCTGCGAATTATTCGCGCCAGATTCGCAAGGTCGAGCTGCTCGGGGCGAAATCAGAGTTGAAGTGGACGCGGTCTGCACTTGGTCTCGAGATTCAGTTGCCCGACGAGCCACCTTGTAAATACGCGTTTTCCTTCCGAATCGTTCCGGGCTGAAGTGTGAGTCATTCAATGTGACGGGACTTTCGCGAAAGGGCCGTGGACAGGGTCAATCCAAATATTTGGTTCCTATATTGTGCGGTATGTCGATCTTCATGAAAATTGTCGCGAAGGATCTGAACATGTCCGAACTTCCAGTTCTCAGGGCTTCTCGAAATCACCCCGATTTTGTCGAGGAATCCTTGCTTATAGAATCGAACGCCAGCCCAATACCGGTGTGACGGTCTGCAGTGGCAAGATCCAGAATTTGCTGAATGCGCGTCCCTTTACGATGCCTACGCCTTCCCGGATGGTGATAAGCTGATCGGCGGTAACTGCGGGGTACTTCTCGACGAGTCCGAGCGGCCAATGAACCTCAATGTCGGCGGTGGTCGCAGCGCCGAGGCCGAAGTGCAGACGGGGATCGCCGGCGGAAAGATAACTGGATTGGCTCAGTACCTCCTGCACCTGAACTTTGCCACCGTAGCGAGCCAGGACACGCGCTCCGATTGCGCTGCGGTTGCTTTTTACTCCTTCAAGACGGATCTTGATCCAGCGGTTGCCGGCCGGAGCGTCGTTGCGCAGCAACGACGGCGGCTCATTGACATTCATGATCAGGGCATCAATATCGCCGTCGTTGTCAAAGTCGCCAAATGCCAGGCCGCGACCGCAGTGTCGGGCAGAGATTCCGGTACCGGCGTCAGGACCTACCTCGGTGAACGTGCCGTCGCCTCGATTGCGAAACAGGACGCATGGAGTGCGTAGAGCATACTTGGGCGAGAAGTGATCCAGCTCAGGATAAACAGAACCTGTAGAAATAAGGGTGTCCGGGTAGCCGTCGTTGTCGAAATCGACCAGGCCTGCGCCAAAGCAGGTGTAGCGGGTTTCGCTGCCGAGGCCGGCCTGAGTGTTCTGGTCGTCGAAATTACCTTTGCCGTCGTTACTGTAGATACCTGGGGCCTGATCCAGAATGTGGGTCTTGACCAGGTCTGTGTGTCCGTCCAGATTGAAATCGCCGACACCCACGCCCATGCCGCTCATCTGACGACCGTCGGCGCTGAGCGCGACGCCGCGAATCAAGCCCTCTTCGCGAAAGGTACCGTCATGGTTATTCATAAGCATTAAGGATGGCGTGGAGTCGCAAGCGACGAAGATATCTGGCCATCCGTCTTCATCGGCATCGAAGCTGACCGCGGTCAGGCAGTATGATCCGCGGAACCCGCCTACGCCGGACTCATTCGATACGTTTGTAAAGGTGCCATCGCCGTTGTTGCGGTAGAGGTAGTTCTGGCCTTGGGCAGGCCGTTGGGGCCACAGTTGACCGGCACGTTTTCAAAACTGCAGTTGACCACCGAGAGCGACGGCTTGGGCGCTGTGGCCAAGTCGATCTCAAGATAGTTGGCGACGAAAAGGTCGAGCAGTCCGTCGCGGTTGTAATCCACGAAAGTGCGTCCGCTGCTGAAGCGCGTGCTGGGGTGAAGCAGGCCGGCTTTCTCGGTGACATTGGCGAAGGTGCCATCGCCGTTGTTGCGATAGAGGCGATTTTGGCCGTAATAGGTGAGGAAGAGATCTTCGAAGCCGTCGTTGTTGTAGTCTCCAACGCAAACTCCTTGCGCCCATCCGATATCGGTCAAGCCTGCTCTGGCGGTAACGTCAGTGAATGTGCCGTCGCGGTCGTTCCTGTAGAGGCGGTTGGTGGCGTTGGGGGGCGTGTTCTCAAGTCACTGCTGTCCAAAATAGCTTTTTGAATTGATAAGTTGAGCCGCCCTCCGGCGGCGTGTTTCAGAATGACTTTGTCGAGAAGTCGCTGAAAAGCGCTGTGGAGGGCGTGAGTCATGGTACAAGTCG
>Ga0265338_10003507_pt1 | contig 21996 bp, 20 predicted proteins | sample 42126metaG_FD_193579 | JGI IMG/M metagenome (GOLD analysis project Ga0265338, IMG submission 193579) | Rhizosphere microbial communities from Carex aquatilis grown in University of Washington, Seatle, WA, United States - 4-21-26 metaG | ecosystem: Host-associated > Plants > Roots > Rhizosphere... | reverse complement strand
ACGATCGCATGTTCCCGGCCGCCCCCGCCAATGACAAGTACTCGCACGTCCGGGAGCCTACTCCCTGGCCCGCTGCTCCTCGGGGATCAGGGGAAGTGCGGGGGCGCAGCGGGGAAAGCCGCGTCGTTCGGGCGGCCGGTCGGTCTTACCGGACGCCCGACGTGACGCGGCGTCCCCCGCAAGCCCGGCGTCCCCCGCAAGCCCGGCGTCCCCCGCAAGCCCGGCGTCCCCCGCAAGCCCGGCGTCCCCCGCAAGCCCCGCGCGCCCCTACCCCTGGCTGCTTGAGCCGCTGGCGGTACCGCTAGGGGGCCCGCCCGGGGCGGGCGGCGAAGGCGGTGAGGGGAAGCTGACGCAGCTCGGCGCCGGCCCGGAGGTCAGCTCCGATGCGATCCCCATGGGCGGGGCGGTCCCGACCGCGCGCTTGTGGCTGGCCGCGGCCGAGTGGCCATTCACGGTCACGTGGCCCTTCGCGGTCGGCTCGCGCTGGCCCTTGCTCTGGCTCGTCGACTCTTGCATGGAGAACGTGAACCGCCCGCCGGTCTGCGAGAAGCCGAGCACGAGGATGTCACCGGCCGGGACGCCCTGCGCGTCCACGGTGACGGAGCCGTCGCTCGACCCGCTTGCCTCGACCGAGATCTGCGCGGCCCGCACGGCGGGGGCCGGCAGCGAGCTGATGCTCGGGCAGCCGGGCTGGACGGGTACCACGACCACGCGGTCACCGAGCTGGTGAAGCTTCGAGTTGGCCCCTGCTATCCCGGACGTCTGGTACACCGCGAGGGTCACCGTGCCGTCGGGGTGCGTGGTCAGCGCGTAGGCGGGGGAGCCGCCGCCGGCGGCCACCAGGGTGCCGGCCGCGGCCGCGACGGCAACGCCGCCCGCGCCCGCCGTCATCAGTGCCGGGCGCGCGGTGAGGCGCCGGTTCCTGGCCGTGGGCACGCCGGCGCTTGCCAGCGCCTGCCCGTGCTCGCGCATCAGGTCATCGAATAGGTCGTCGGCGAATCTGGTCATTTCCCTGTCACCCCTGATCTGTTTCGTGGTGGGACTTGCGCAGCCGGGCACGGGCCCGCATCAGCCGCATCCGCACGGTTCCCGGCGGGAGCCCGAGCGCGACGGCCGCCTCCTTCGGCTGGAGGCCGGCGATGTCGACCAGGTCGATGACCGCGCGGTCCTGCTTGGAGAGCCTGGCCAGCTCGGCGAGCAGGCCCCGCGCCGCGCGCTCGGCATCGATCCGTTCGAGCAGCTCATCGACTTGGTCCTGGTCGAGTTCCCTGCGCCCACCCAGCCGCTCAAGCCGTTGCTGCTGCTGGCTGTACGCCTGGCAGTACGAGGCGTACACGTGCCCGGCGATGCCGAACACCCACGCTCGTGCGGTGCCCTTGTGCGGATCGAAGGACCCGAAGCCGGTGATCGCCGCGACGAACGTGTCCGCGGTGAGGTCCGCGACCACTTGCGGATCGGTGCTGCGCCGGGCGAAGTACGCCGTCACTCCGTCGACGTTCGCCCGGTAAAGCCCCTCGAACTCGGCGGCTGCCCCGGTCCCCGCGGGCCGCTCGCCCGTCCGGGTCCCGGCGCCCGGTACTGCTGTTTCCTCGGTCACGTCTCTAGTTGCCGTTGCGCGACCCGCGCGTCACGCATTGCGGGAGCGCCCCCGCTACAGGAGCGGGCGGATCTGGAGGGTCTGGTCGCGGCGCGGCCCGACGCCGATCGCGCTGACCGGCGCGCCGGACAGCTCCTCGATCGCCTTGACGTAGTCCTGCGCCGCCTTGGGCAGGTCGTTAAACGAGCGGGCGTGGGAGATGTCCTCCCACCAGCCGTCCAGGTACTCGTAGACGGGCTTTGCGTGGTGGAAGTCGGTCTGAGTCATCGGGATCTCGTCGTAGCGCTTGCCGTCAATCTCGTAGGCCACGCAGACGGGCACCTTGTCGAGCGATGACAGCACGTCAAGCTTGGTGACGAAGAAGTCCGTGACTCCGTTCACCCGGGTGGCGTACCGGGCGATCACCGCGTCGAACCAGCCGCAGCGGCGGGCCCGGCCGGTGGTCACGCCGAATTCGCCGCCGGTCTTGCGCAGGTACTCGCCCCATTCGTCCTTGAGCTCGGTGGGGAACGGGCCGGAGCCGACCCGGGTGGTGTACGCCTTGACGATGCCGATCACCTTGCTGATCCGCGTCGGCCCGACGCCCGCGCCGACGCACGCCCCGCCGGCGGTCGGGTTGGACGAGGTGACGAACGGATAGGTGCCGTGATCGATGTCGAGCAGCGAGCCCTGCGCGCCCTCAAGGAGCACGGTCTCGCCGTTGTCGAGCGCCTTTGCGAGCACCAGGCCCACGTCGGCGACGTACGGCCGCAGCCGCTCGCCGTACGCCAGGTACTCGTCGGCGACCTGCTGGGCGTCCACGCCGCGCCGGTTGTAGACCTTCGTGAGGAGCTGGTTCTTGTCCCTGAGCGCCAGCTCGAGCTTCTGCGTGAGGATGCCGGGGTCGAACAGGTCCTGAACCCTGATGCCCACGCGCGCGATCTTGTCACCGTAGGTCGGCCCGATGCCCCGGCCGGTGGTACCGATCTTGGCATTGCCGAGGAACCGCTCGCTGACCTTGTCCAGCGCCCGGTGGTACGGCATGATCAGGTGCGCGCTGGCGCTGACCAGCAGGCGCCCGCAGCTGACGCCGCGCGCCTCAAGGGCGTCGACCTCCTCGAAGAGCACCTTGGGGTCGATGACCACGCCGTTGCCGATAACCGGCGTGACGTCCGGGGAAAGCACCCCCGACGGCAGCACGTGCAGTGCGTACTTCTCATCGCCGATTACCACCGTATGCCCGGCGTTGTTGCCGCCCTGGTACCTGACGACGTACTGGACACGGTCCCCGAGCAGGTCGGTCGCCTTGCCCTTACCCTCGTCGCCCCACTGGGCACCGATCAGCACGATCGCGGGCATTATCTTCACGCCTTTCACACGACGAAAGCCCCTGCAGCGCAAGTGCGCGACAGGGGCTCTTGCGTACAGAGAGTACCCGAAACGCCCAGCTGGAACCTAGTCCGTGACAATCGGTCCGCGACAGCCGTCCGCTTACCGGTCTGGCAGACTCGTCCCATGAGCGATCACAGGAACCTGCTCGGCGAGCCTCCCGCCACCCTGCTGCCCGCGACGGCGGCGGCCGAGGCCCTCTTGGCGTCCGGCGCCGCCCCGGTAGACGTCGCGGCCAAGTACCCGGCGTTCCCCCTCGCCTGGGCGCTGCTCGCGGAGGAGGCGCTAGACGGCGGACGCCCAGTCGAGGCCTACGCGTACGCCCGCACCGGCTACCACCGCAGCCTCGACGCCCTTCGCAGGAACGGCTGGAAGGGCCACGGCCCGGTCCCGTGGTCCCACGAGCCCAACCGTGGCTTCCTCCGCTGCCTAGCCGCCCTGGCGAGAGCCGCAGGTGACATTAATGAGACTGACGAAGAACAGCGCTGCTGGTCGTTCCTAGCCGACAGCAGCAAGGAAGCGTACGCGGAACTGAAGCGGTAGCGCTCTTCGCTTATTGACTCAGGGCGCGGGCGGCGGGGGTGAGCCAGCGCGCGTTCGGCGTCCCGAGAGGTTTTGTCGGGGCGCCGACTGCGCGATGGCGATCCCCTCCGCCCGCGACCGCAGGGTCACAGGGCAGGAGAAGATGAAACACCCTCCCGTTCGGACGAATAAATCTAAGAAAGCCTGGTGCCGGCGGAGAGCAGGTCCTGGCAGGCCTGGGTGATCCGGGCCGCCATGCCGGCCTCGGCGGACTTACCCCAGGTGCGCGGGTCGTAGGCCTTCTTGTTGCCGACCTCGCCGTCCACCTTGAGCACGCCGTCGTAGTTGGCGAACATGTGGCCGGCCACCGGGCGGGTGAAGGCGTACTGCGTGTCGGTGTCGACGTTCATCTTCACCACGCCGTAGCCGATCGCCTCGCGGATCTCGGACTCCGCTGAGCCGGAGCCGCCGTGGAAGACCAGGTCGAACGGCTTTTCCTTGCCGTACTTGGTGCCCACCGCGTCCTGGATCTCCTTGAGCACGGCCGGGCGGAGCTTGACGTGCCCTGGCTTGTACACGCCGTGCACGTTGCCGAAGGTCGCGGCGAGTATGTACCGGCCGCGCTCGCCGAGGCCCAGGGCCTCCGCCGTGGCCAGGGCGTCCTCCGTCGTGGAGTACAGCTTCTCGTTGATCTCGCCGACGATGCCGTCTTCCTCGCCGCCGACGACGCCGATCTCGAGCTCCATGATGATCTTGGCCTCGGCGCACCTGGCGAGCAGGTCCCTGGCGATCTCCAGGTTCTCCTCGAGCGGCACCGCGGAGCCGTCCCACATGTGCGACTGGAAGAGCGGCTCCCGGCCGCTCTTCACCCGCTCGGCGGAGATCGCGACCAGCGGGCGCATGTAGCCGTCGAGCTTGTCCTTGGGGCAGTGGTCGGTGTGCAGCGCCACGTTGACCGGGTACCGGCCGGCGACGACGTGAGCGAACTCGGCGAGCGCGGTCGCGCCTGTGACCATGTCCTTGACCGACTGGCCGGACAGGTACTCGGCCCCGCCGGTGGAGATCTGGAGGATCCCGTCGCTCTCGGCGTCGGCGAAGCCCTTGAGCGCCGCGTTCAGCGTCTGGCTCGAGGTCACGTTGATGGCCGGGTAGGCGAAGCCCTGCTGCTTGGCCCGGTCGAGCATCTGCGCGTAGATCTCTGGGGTCGCGATCGGCATGGGGATGTACTCCTGTGTCGGTTGGTCTGCTGCCACTTTAGTGGGCGGCCCTGGCCCGCTTCAGGCCGGCTCCGTGCCGGGGGAGTTGCGGAAATTCAGTAAAATCTCAGAGGCGGCTACCGCCCGAAGTGGACGATGCCCCCTGTGGCATGCTGTACAAAGGTGCCCATGACGAGCTTCTTGATTTCACACGCCATCTATGCAGTGATCATCTTTGGCGTGCTCGAAGCCGCGTGCGTCCCAATCTCCTCCGAGCTGACCTTCCTGCTCGGCGGCGCGGTCGCCTCCGGTGCCATCCCCGGCACGCACCAGCACCCCTCGCTGCTGCTGGTGATCGTCCTCGGGACGCTCGCGGAGCTCGTCGGCTCCTACATCTCCTACTGGGTCGGCCGGGTCGGCGGCAAGCCGCTGGTGCACCGCTGGGGCCGGTACCTCCTGATCACCGAGTCGGATGTGGCGCGGGCCGAGCGGTTCCTCGTCGGGCGGGGCGTGTGGGCTCTGCCGGTGGCGCGCATGCTGCCCTTCATCCGGGCCTTCGCGTCGATCGTGGCCGGGCTCGTGGACATCCCGCCGGTCCGCTTCGGCGTGCTCAGCGGAATCGGCACCCTGGTCTACGTGGTGGTGCTGTCCAGCATCGGCTACAGCATCGGCGGGGAGTGGGCCAAGGTCAACCACAGCCTGACGATGATCACCTACATCGTGGTCGCCGTCGTGGTGGTCGCGATCATCGGGTTCGTCTTCTACCGGCTGCGCGAGTTCCGCAAGGAGGCCGCTGCGGCGGCGGCGGCACGCGGCGACGCCCCCCACAGCCACCGGGCCCGGCGCTAGACGCCGAGCTCGCTGAGCTCGTACACCGCGATGTAGGGCAGGCCGCGGTCGATGACTTTCTGCCTGGCGCCGCGGTCCACGATGACGGCCACGCCGACCACCTCGGCGCCGGCCTCGCGCAGCGCGTCCACGGCGGTGAGCACGGAACTGCCGGTGGTCGAGGTGTCCTCGAGCGCTAGCACCCGGCGGCCTCGCACGTCGGGTCCCTCAATCCGCCGCTGCAGGCCGTGTGCCTTCTCCGCCTTTCGCACCACGAACGCGTCGACCGGCGTGCCCCGGTTGGCCGCCGCGTGCATCATGGCCGTCGCTACCGGGTCCGCGCCGAGCGTCAGCCCGCCGACCGCGTCAAAGGACAGGTCCGCGGTCGCGTTCAGCAGCACCCGGCCGACTAGCGGCGCGAGCCGGCCGTCGAGCGTTACCCGGCGCAGGTCCACGTAGCTGGTGGCTCGCGCGCCCGATGCCAGCTCGAAGTCGCCGTGCACGATTCCCTTGGCCTTGATCCCGGCCAGCAGTTCCGCTCGATCATCCACGTCTCCAGAGCATACGGGAGTGCTTACGGGGCGTGACTTCCCGGTGAGTTCCTGCGGAACGGCCATCGCGGGCGGCGGGCTTTATTACCCTAGAGAGGGCGGAGGACATCCGACTGCTGTCTCTATGCGGTCTCTGAACTGGCATGTTCTCGTACATAGGGAAGGCAGGTGTGCGGTGGATCGCTGTGCGCTGTTCGTGGACGCGGGCTATGTACTCGCGGACGGTGCGATGGCGGTGCACGGTACGCGCCGCCGTGAGTCGGTGTCCTGGGATTACGCGGGGCTGCTGCAACTGTTCGGCAGCCTGGCCATGGAGCGCACCAGGCTGCCGCTGCTGCGCTGCTACTGGTATGAGGCGACCGTCGAGGGCCGGCGGACAGCCGATCACGAGACCCTCGCCGACCTGCCCGGCGTCAAGCTCCGGGTGGCGAAGGCGCGGCCGGGCCGCCGGGAGGGCGTCGAGAGCGAGATTCGCCGGGACCTTACGACGCTCGCGCAGCACAAGGCCGTCAGCGACGTGGTGGTGGTCAGCGCCGAGGAGGACCTCGCGCAGGTGATCGCCGACGTTCAGGACATGGGCCTCCGGGTCACGCTGCTGCACGTCGACCTTGAGGGCAGCTGGGCGGCGTCTCGCTCGCTCCGGCAGGAGTGCGATGACTTCGTAGAGATCAGCGCCGGGCACCTGCGGCCCTACGTTGAGCTGATCTCCGGGGCAGAGCCCCCACGCCCGGACGAGTCGGAGGCGCTAGCGCTTCGCCCCATCATCAACGGCAACGGTCACCACGTGAGCAGCGCGAACGGCAAGATGTCCGCGACGGGACGCATCGTCGGGTACGCGCCGCAGGGCAGGCAGGAACAGCCAGGCGACGCTCCGCCCGCGCCAGAAGCAGGGCAGCCGGATCAGGGGCAGCCACTGCGGGCGGACGTCGCTCAGGCGGCGGACTTCGGCGCGGTCCCGGACCTGAGCGCCAACGTGGACTACAGCGCGTCCGTCGATTACGGCGCGCCCGCGGACTACCCGCCGGTCGCCGACCACCGGGCCGGTGACTACCGTGCCGGTGAGCAGGGCCCGGCCGCCGAGTACCCGACCGCACTTGACTACGGGACAGCGGAATACGCCCCCGGCCCTGACTACCTGGCCCCTGACTATCCGGCACCGGTTCCGGCACCGACGCCGCTGCCGGCGGCGCGCCAGGACGTCTACGCCGCACCCGTCGCCATCCCGGTGCCGCCAGGCAACGCGGGAGCCGGCTCGGCTCAGATCAGGCGGCTGCCTACCCGTGACGGTGCGCCCGCCGGGCCGCCAGCAGCGCCTGCGCCGGCGAACATGCCGCCCGCCCCGCCGCCGCCTACCGCGGCGGAGGTCGTTATCGCCAGGCCGCCGAGCGCTATGCCGCCTGGTGGCCAGTTCCCTGGCGCCCAGTTCCCTGGCGCCCAGCAGCAGCCGAGCGGTCAGCCGACGGGCGGGCAGCCGGTGCTGCCCTATGGGCCGCCGTCCGCCGTGCGTCCGGGCGCGCCCGGCGTCCAGATGGCCCCGCTGCCCGCGCCGGTCGCAGCCGGACAGCAGGAGGTCGGCGCGCCGTCCGGCCCCATAGGCCTGGTCGGCCCCGGCGGTTACCCGGGCGGTGCGCCCGGTGTCTCCCTCGGTGACGCCGTGCAGTCGGCGCACGAGGAAGGCCTGGCGTTCGGTGAATCGGTGGCGCGCGACGCTCCGGCGCTGTGGCTCGAGGCCGTCCTCGCCAGGAAGCCGAGGATGCCCTCGGACCTTGAGGCGCGGCTGTTGCAGGGATCGGCCCTGCCGATCGATTTCCTGCTGCACGACGAGGTGCGGCATGCGCTGCGCCGCGGCTTCTGGGACGCACTCGAGCGATCACGCCGCTAGCCGCTCGCGGTGCGGACGCAAAAACGTAGGAATCGGGAAGGGCCGCTGGGGTAGCGTGAGAAGAATGGCGAGCGTCGAGGAATTCGACGAGATCGAGTTCCAGGCGGCACGTACTGGCAACCATGTGCGGGCCGCCGTCCAGATGAGCGAACTGGCCCAGCAGGCCGAGCTGGGCCTGCGCGCCGAGTTCCACTTGCGGGCAGGCGAGCAGTGGATGAGCGCTGACGACCCGCAGCGCGCGGCGGATGAGTTCTCCGCCGCGATCGAGGATGGCGGCGTCACGTTCGCCGACCCCAGGGTGCCGCTGGCCCGGGCGCTACTCGACCTCGGCCGTGACGTCGAGGCGCGGGTGATGCTGAGCGCGCTCACCGCTGACCGCGACGCGGTCACCCCGCGCACCTGTGACCTGCTCGCCGAGCTGTTCACCGAGCAGGGAGACCTGCGCGGTGCCCTCGACTGGGCGACGTCCGGGGTCGAGCGGTGCATACAGCTTGGCGATGACGCCGAGCTCCAGCTGCTGCTCCGCCTGCGCTACCGGATCCGGGTGGATCTCGGCCTCGATGAGGACGATTACGACCACATGCTGGACGACACCCACCCGGCCCGTTAGCGGATCCGGCTGGTCACACCCGGGCGGCCGCCTTCACGGTAAGCGCGTCCGCGTCCTGGTCGAGGTCCACGATCACCTCGTCGCCGTCGGCGATCGACCCGGTTAGCAGCCCCTTCGCCAGCTTGTCGCCGATCGCCGACTGCACGAGCCGCCGCAGCGGCCGGGCCCCGTACACCGGGTCGAACCCGGTGAGCGCCAGCCAGTCCCTGGCGGCCGACGTGACCGTCAGGGTGAGCCGCCGCGCGGACAGCCGCTTGCCGAGCCGCGCGACCTGGATGTCGACGATGCGGCTCAGCTCCGCCGTGGACAGCGAGTCGAAGATGATCACGTCGTCCAGCCGGTTGAGGAACTCGGGCTTGAACGCGGCGCGAACCGCGGCCATCACCGCCTCGCGCTTCGCCCGGTCGTCCAGGGCGGGATCGGCGATGAAGGACGAGCCCAGGTTCGAGGTGAGGATGAGGATCGTGTTACGGAAGTCCACGGTCCGTCCTTGCCCGTCGGTGAGCCGCCCGTCATCGAGGACCTGAAGCAGCACATCGAAGACCTCGGAGTGCGCCTTTTCCACCTCGTCGAGCAGCACGACGCAGTACGGACGCCGCCGCACCGCCTCGGTGAGCTGCCCGCCCTCCTCATAGCCGACGTAGCCGGGCGGCGCGCCGACCAGCCGCGCGACCGAGTGCTTCTCGCCGTACTCGCTCATGTCGATGCGGATCATCGCCCGCTCGTCATCGAACAGGAACTCGGCGAGGGCCTTAGCCAGCTCCGTCTTGCCGACTCCGGTCGGCCCGAGGAACAAGAAGGATCCGGTCGGCCGGTCCGGGTCGGACACCCCCGCCCGCGCTCGGCGCACCGCGTCGGACACCGCCTGCACGGCGCTCGCCTGGCCGATTACCCGGGACCCGAGCTCGTCCTCCATGCGCAGCAGCTTGCCAGTCTCGCCCTCGAGCAGCCGCCCGGCGGGGATTCCGGTCCACGCTGACACGACGTCGGCCACGTCGTCCGGTCCGACCTCTTCCTTCACCATGGGCGGCGCAGCGGGCACCGCGGCCTCGGCAGGCTTGTCGCTCGCCGCTGCCTTGGCGATCTCCTTCTCCAGCGCCGGGATCTCGCCGTAGTCCAGCCTGGAGGCAGCCTCGAGGTCCCCGTCGCGCTTGGCCCGCTCGGACTGGCCCTTGAGGTCGTCGAGCCTCTTCTTGAGCTCGCCGACCCGGTTCAGCCCGGACTTCTCCTGCTCCCAGCGCGCGGTCAGCGCGGTGAGCTGCTCCTGCCGGTCCGCTAGGTCGGCGCGCAGCTTCTCCAGGCGGTCCTTGCTCGCCGCGTCGGACTCACGGGAGAGCGCGAGCTCCTCCATCTTCATCCGGTCGACCGTGCGGCGCAGCTCGTCAACTTCCACGGGGGAGGAGTCGATCTCCATCCGCAGCCGGGAGGCGGCCTCGTCCACCAGGTCGATGGCCTTGTCTGGCAGGAACCTGGCGGTGATGTAGCGGTCGGACAGCGCCGCCGCCGCGACCAGCGCCGCATCGGAGATCTGCACCTGGTGATGCGCCTCGTACCGGCCCTTGAGCCCGCGCAGGATCGCGATCGTGTCCTCGACGGACGGCTCGCCCACCAGGACCTGCTGGAACCGGCGCTCGAGCGCCGGGTCCTTCTCGATCCGCTCGCGGTACTCATCAAGCGTAGTGGCGCCGACCATGCGCAGCTCGCCGCGGGCGAGCATCGGCTTGAGCATGTTGCCCGCGTCCATCGCCCCGTCGGCCCGGCCGGCCCCGACGACCGTGTGCAGCTCGTCGATGAACGTGATCACCTGGCCGTCGCTCGCCTTGATCTCGTTGAGCACGGCCTTGAGCCGCTCCTCGAACTCGCCGCGGTACTTCGCGCCGGCGACCATGCTGCCAAGGTCAAGCGAGATCAGTCGCTTGCCGCGCAGCGACTCGGGCACGTCGCCCGCCACGATGCGCTGGGCGAGGCCTTCCACGACGGCCGTCTTGCCGACGCCGGGCTCGCCGATGAGCACCGGGTTGTTCTTCGTCCGCCTGGACAGCACCTGGACCACGCGACGGATCTCGGAGTCGCGGCCGATCACCGGGTCAAGCTTGCCGTCCCGCGCCAGCTGGGTGAAGTCGACGCCGAACTTCTCAAGCGCCTGGAAGGTGGTCTCCGGGTCCGGTGTGGTGACCCGGGCGCCGCCCCGCAGCTGCTTGATGGCGTCGGTCAGCGCCTCCGGGGTGGCGCCGGCCTGCTGCAGGGCCCTGGCCAGCGGCCCGTTGCCGGTCGCCAGGCCTACGAGCAGGTGCTCGGTGGAGAGGTAGTCATCGCCCATCTCCCTGGCCAGTTCCTCGGCGGTGTTGAGCACCGACAGCAGCTGGCGGGACCCGTCGGGACGGCTCGCCGCCGCGCCGTGGGTCTGCGGGAGCTTCTGCCGTAGCGCCGCCGCCTCCCCGCGCACCTTGGCCAGGTCCGCGCCGACCCTTTCGAACACCGGCTGGATCATGCCATCCGGCTGCTGCAGCAGCGAGAGAAGCAGGTGCACCGGCTCGACCTGGGGGTTACCGTCCGCAGTCGCCTGCTGGATGGCCGCGCCGATCGCTTCCTCGCTCTTGGTGGTTCTCTTGTAAGCCATGAGTCTGATCCCCCTGGATCGCTATTAACTTGTTCACTACTCGGCCGCGCCGCGCTGACCGCCCTGCTTCGGACCGCCCTGCCAGAAGGTCATCCTGGTCGAGGGCCGGACCGGCACGAGCGCGGCCGCCGGGTCGACGGTCTGCGAGCGCCGCAGCTCGGCGAGCCGCGCGGCCACCGCGCGGGTTGATTCCAGCTCGTTGCGCAGCACAGACAGCTCGGCGTGCAACTCGGCCGCCATCAGCCTGGTCTGCTCAAGCTCCCGCTCGAGATCGAGGATGCGCTTGATGCCGGAGAGATTGATGCCCTCGTCCTGGGAGAGCCGCTGGATCTCCCGGAGCGCCAGGATGTCCCGCATCGAGTAGCGGCGGCCACCGCCTGAGGTGCGCCGTGGCGTCACCAGGCCGACCCTCTCATAGCCACGCAGCGTCTGCGGATGCATGCCGGACAGGCTCGCGGCCACGGAGATGACGTACACGGGCATGTCATCGGACAGCTGGTAGGGGCTGCTCATGTCATCTCCTTCCTTCCGTCCCGGTCGATCGGGTGAACTTTGCTACTCTTCCCGAGCCCGGCGGAGCAGTTCCTCGCGCGGGTCAGGGCCGGCCGTGGCGATCCGCAGGTCCTCAAGCGCCGACTTGGCCTTCTTGCTGAGGTCTTGCGGCACCGTCACCTCAAGGGTGGCGCGCAGGTCGCCCATCGTCCCGTCCTTGCGGCGGACTCCCCGGCCAGCGACCCGCATGACGGTCCCGTTCGCCGAGCCAGGCTTGATGCGCACGGTGACCGCGGGGCCGCGGTGCGTCGGCACCTTGATATCCGCGCCGAGCGCCAGTTCGGTGATGGTGACGGGCACCGACACCGTCAGGTTGTCGCCGCTCCGGCCGAACACCCCGTGCGGGGTGACGTGCACCCGTACGTACAGGTCGCCCGCCTTGCCGCCGTGCTCGCCGGGAGCCCCCTTGCCGGGGATCTTGATCCGCTGGCCGTCGGCCACGCCGGCCGGGATGCGCACCGGGATGGTCCGCGAGCTCATCGCCCGGCCGCTGCCGCTGCACGCCTGGCAGGGATCCTCCACCACGAGGCCCCGGCCCCGGCACGTCTTGCAGGGCTCGGAGAGCCCGAAGCCGCCCAGGTTCCTCGACTGCTGCCCGGTGCCGTGGCAGTCCGGGCAGACCTTGGGCACCGTGCCCGACTTCGCGCCCGTGCCGCCGCAGACCGGGCAGGGGCCCTCGCCGGTCAGCCGCAGTGACACGGTAGCGCCGTCGATCGCGTCGCCGAAGGACAGCGTGGTCTCGGTCTCCACGTCCGCGCCGCGCCGCGCCCGGCTGCCTGCCGTGCCGGTGCGGTTGCGGAAGATCCCGCCAAGGACGTCACCGAGCCCGTCGCTGCCCCCGAAGAGGTCACCAAGGTCGAACGTGGTGCCGCCAGGCCCGGGCCTGGTCCCCGTGGGCACGCGGAACCCGCCGAACATCGAGCGCGCCTCGTCGTACTCCTTGCGCTGCTTCTCATCGGAGAGCACGTTGTACGCCTCGGTGATCTCCTTGAAGCGCTCCTCGGCGTCGGCGCTGCCCTTGTTCGCGTCGGGATGCCACTTCCGCGCGAGCTCACGGTAGGACTTCTTGATCTCGGCGGCCGTCGCGGTCTTCGGCACGCCAAGCGTCTTGTAGTAGTCCTTCTGGTAGTCCTTCGCGCTCATCTGGCCTCGCTGGGCTGTTTAGTTGTTGTCTTCACCGGTCGGCCAGTCGGCGGTGTTGCCGCTTCCGTCCGGCCCGGTGGCCGGGGCAGCGACCGCTACGCGGGCCGGCCGCAGGATCCGCTCGCCTACCTTGTAGCCCGGCTGGAAGATCTCCACGCAGGTGTCCTCGGTCACGTCGGCGGAGTAGGTGTGCGTCAGCGCCTCGTGGATCTTCGGGTCGAAGGCGTCGCCGCGCTGCCCGTAGCTGACCAGCCCGAGCTTGCCCGTCACCGCCTGGAGCGAGTCCGCCACCGACTTGAAGCCGCCGGACAGCTCGCCGTGATCGCGGGCCTGGCCGATGGCGTCAAGGACGGGCAGCAGCTCGAGCAGGGTCCCGGCGACCGCGTGCTCGCGCACCGTGACCCGGTCCCTGTCCACCCGCTTGCGGTAGTTGGCGTACTCCGCCTGGAGTCGCTGCAGGTCGGCGGTGCGCTCAGCCAGCTGACCCTGCAGCTTGCTGACCTGGGCCAGCTCGGCCGGGGCGGACTGGGCACCGCCGCCCGCGCCCGCGGCCGGCGCTGACCCGCCCTCGGGCGGGGTGACTACCTCCGCCGGGGAGCTGGCGTCCTCGCCCGCCCTGACGTGCCGGGCCGCGCCGGGCCCCCCCGGCCGGCCGGCACCCATGGTGCCGGCCGGCTGGGAAGCCGCGTGCTTGCCCCTTCGCGCCTGCCCGGTGACCGGGTCGATCCGCCGGTTATCGCGGATCACCGGCCCCGTGCCAGGTTCCTCAGGTGCTGTCATCAGGCAGCGCCGCCTTCGCCTTCGTCGACGATCTCGGCGTCAACCACGTCCTCGTCCTGGTCCTGCGGGGCTTCCGAGCCGGCGCCGCCGGCCTCGCCGGAGGCCTGCCGCTCGGCCTGGGCCGCGGCGTAGATGGCGCTGCCCATCTTCTGGCTGACCGTGGCGGCGTGCTCGCTCGCCGTCTTGATGGCGTCGATGTCGTTGCCCTCGATGGCCTTCTTCAGGTCGGCGATGGCGTCCTTCACCTCGGCCTTGACGTCCGCGGGCACCTTCTCGTCGTTCTCGGCGAGGAACTTCTCCGTCGAGTAGACGAGCGTGTCGGCCTGGTTGCGGACCTCGGCCTCCTCGCGGCGCTTGCGGTCCTCCTCGGCGTACTGCTCAGCGTCGCGGACCATCTTCTCGATGTCGTCCTTGTTCAGCGCCGAGCCGCCGGTGATCTGCACCGACTGCTGCTTGCCCGTGCCCAGGTCCTTGGCGGACACGCTCACGATGCCGTTGGCGTCGATGTCGAAGGCGACCTCGATCTGCGGGATGCCGCGCGGGGCCGGCGCGATGCCGGTCAGGTCGAACATGCCCAGCTTCTTGTTGTACGCGGCGATCTCACGCTCGCCCTGGTACACCTGGATCTGCACCGACGGCTGGTTGTCGTCCGCCGTGGTGAAGATCTCCGACTTCTTGGTCGGGATCGTGGTGTTGCGCTCGATGAGCTTGGTGAAGATACCGCCCTTGGTCTCGATGCCAAGGGACAGCGGGGTCACGTCGAGCAGCAGGATGTCCTTGACCTCGCCCTTGAGCACGCCGGCCTGCAGGCAGGCGCCAACGGCGACGACCTCGTCCGGGTTAACGCCCTTGTTGGGCTCCTTGCCGCCGGTCAGCGACTTGACCAGGTCCACGACGGCGGGCATCCGGGTGGAGCCGCCGACGAGCACGACGTGGTCGATCTCGCTCAGCTTGGCGTTGGCGTCCTTGATGACCTGCTGGAACGGGCCCTTGCAGCGGTCGAGCAGGTCGGAGGTCATCCGCTGGAACTCGGCCCGGGTGAGCCGGGTGTCCAGGTGCAGGGGGCCGTCCGGGCCGTGGCTGATGTAGGGCAGGTTGATCTGCGACTCCATCGACTGCGACAGCTCGATCTTGGCCTTCTCCGCCGCCTCGCGCAGCCGCTGCAGCGCCATCTTGTCCTTGGACAAGTCAAGGCCGTAGCCGGACTTGAAGTCCTGCACCAGCCAGTCGACGATCCGCTGGTCCCAGTCGTCGCCACCGAGGTGGTTGTCGCCGCTGGTCGCCTCGACCTCGACCACGCCGTCGCCGACATCGAGCAGAGAGACGTCGAAGGTGCCGCCGCCCAGGTCGAAGACCAGGATCTTGGCCGACCCTTCCTTCTCCAGGTGGTAGGCGAGAGCCGCAGAGGTCGGCTCGTTGATGATCCGCAGGACGTTGAGGCCCGCGATGGCGCCGGCCTCCTTGGTCGCCTGCCGCTGCGCGTCGCTGAAGTACGCGGGGACGGTGATCACCGCGTCGGTGATCTTCTCGCCCAGGTACGCCTCGGCGTCCCGCTTGAGCTTCTGCAGGATGAACGCGCTGATCTGCTGGGGGTTGAACTTCTTGCCGTCGATGGTGACGGACCAGTCGGTCCCCATGTGCCGCTTGACCGAACGGATCGTCCGGTCCACGTTGGTGACGGCCTGCCGCTTCGCGACCTCGCCGACAAGCACCTCAGCGTTCTTTGCGAACGCGACGACGGACGGCGTAGTCCGTGAGCCCTCCGCGTTTGCGATGACCGTCGGCTCCCCGCCTTCGAGGACAGCGACAACAGAGTTGGTCGTCCCGAGGTCAATACCTACCGCACGTGCCATGAGCAGTCCTTGTAGTGTGTGTGAAGTTGAGTCTTCCGGGCTCAAGCCTGCCCGAGGGTTGCCCGGCTGTCAAATGACTTGAGTCACTTACGCTCAACTTTTCTGCTCCGCGGATCATTCCCGCCCGCCGAAAGAATTTCCTGCTAAGTTACTCATCAGTAGGGATTGGCTGCGGTCCGCCCTGCGGCACCGGATCTTGGGCATCACAGGCCACGCCGTTAGGCTGGGTCATCAGGCATACAAGGAGGTTGCGCGTGGTCCTGCGGATGATCGTCGGCCTGGTGCTGACCGCGGCGGCGTTTGCCGTGGCCGGGCAGCGGGTGTGGTGGCTGAAGCGGCTGGCGTTCAGCGGCCAGCCCGCGCCGGAGCGGCTGGAGTACGCGAAGTCGCACCCGGGGGGTGAGGCGGAAACGCAGCTGACCGAGGTGATCGGGCAGCGGAAGCTGCTGAAGTGGACAGTTCCCGGGATGGCGCACGCCGCCACGTTCTGGGGCTTCCTCGTGCTGATGCTGACGATCCTGGAGGCCTACGGGTCGCTGTTCCAGCGGACGTTCTCGATCCCGTGGATCGGGCACTGGGCGGTTGTCGGGTTCATCGAGGACCTGTTCGCCGTCGGGGTGCTCTGCGGCATCGCCACGTTCACGGTCATCCGGCTGCGCAACGACCCGCATAAGGAAGGCCGCAAGTCACGGTTCTTCGGCTCGCACACCAGGGCCGCCTGGGTCGTGCTCGGCATGATCGCCTCGGTCATCATCACGCTGCTGATCTACCGGGGCGCGCAGCAGAACACCGGCGTGTTCCCCTACCCGCACGCCTGGGCGTTCGCGTCCTGGGTCGTGGCCCAGATCCTGCACCCGCTCGGGTACGGGGTCAACTCGGTGCTCGAGGTCGTCTTCATCCTGCTGCAGCTGGCCGTGGTCCTCGCCTTCCTGGTGATCGTGACCTACTCCAAGCACCTGCACATCTTCCTCGCCCCGGTGAACGTCATGTTCTCCCGCCGCCCGGACGCCCTGGGGCCGCTTGAGCCGATGCGCTCGGGCGGGAAGGTGCTCGACTTCGAGGAAGCCGACCCGGACACCGACGTGTTCGGCATCGGCAAGGTCGAGGACCTGACCTGGAAGGGCATGCTCGACCTGGGCACCTGCACCGAGTGCGGCCGCTGCCAGTCGCAGTGCCCCGCCTGGGTGACCGGCAAGCCATTGAGCCCCAAGCAGCTGATCCTCGACCTGCGCGACCACGCGTTCGCCAAGGCCCCGTACCTGCTGGCCAGCGAGGAGCAGCGGGAAAGCCTGTCCGACCTGATCAAGGCCGAGGCGTCCCGCCCGCTGGTCGGCCCCGAGGCGGACAACGGGGTCATCGATCCCGAGGTGATCTGGGCGTGCACCAACTGCGGCGCGTGCGTGAACGAGTGCCCGGTCGACATCGAGCACATCGACCACATCAACGGGATGCGCCGCCACCAGGTGCTCATCGAGTCCGCCTTCCCCACCGAGGCGACCACGATGCTGAACAACCTGGAGCGCCGCGGTAACCCGTGGGGCATGGCCGAGGACAAGCGGCTTGAGTGGATCACCGAGCTTGACTTCGAGGTCCCCGTCCTCGACGGTGTCATCCCCGCCGACGTGGAGTACCTGTACTGGGTCGGCTGCGCCGGGGCGCTTGAGGACCGGGCGAAGAAGGCCACCAAGGCGATCGCGGAACTGCTGCACGTGGCCGGGGTGAAGTTCGCCGTGCTCGGCCCGATGGAGGCGTGCACCGGCGACCCGGCCCGCCGCCTGGGCAACGAGTTCGTGTTCAACATGCTCGCCCAGCAGAACATCGAGACACTCAACGACGCCGGCGTGGGCGCGGGGACGGGCAAGAAGGTCATCGCCTCCTGCCCGCACTGCTTCAACACCATCAGCCGCGAGTACCCGCAGCTCGGCGGCAACTACGAGGTGATACACCACACCCAGCTGCTCGCCCGGCTCGTCGAGGAGGGCAAGCTCACCCCGGTCAACCCGGTGGAGGAGAAGATCACCTACCACGACCCGTGCTTCCTTGGCCGGCACAACAAGGTCTACACGCCGCCGCGGGAGATCATCGACGCCGTCCCCGGCACCCGGGCCGAGGAGATGCACCGGTGCAAGGGCAAAGGCTTCTGCTGCGGCGCCGGCGGCGCCCGCATGTGGCTCGAGGAGAGAACCGGCAAGAGGATCAACGAGGAACGGATCGACGAGGCCCTCGCCCTGGACCCCGACACCATCTCCACCGCCTGCCCCTACTGCATGGTCATGCTCGGCGACGCCGTCAACGCCAAGAAGGCAGCCGGCCAGGCCAAGCAGACCCTCGAGGTCATCGACGTCGCCCAGCTCCTGGTCCGCGCCGTCAAGCTCCGCGAGGGAGCGGTGCAGGGGGACGGGGCCGAAGCGTAAGAGAAGGCAAGCAGTCAGCGCGAACGCAGGCGGGCTTCGCCGGTCACCGGCCCCCGGCACACGGGCAGTCGGGCGGCGAAGCCTCCGGGCTGGGCAGTTCGGCGCGGGGCTCTTCGCGGCGGACGGTGGCGTCGTACCGCAGCAGCTCGAATCGTGAGTCCCGGTACTGATGGACAAGCCCGCCGCACCGTTCGGTGACGTGCCAGTACCACCAGCGAGCCTCGGCATCGGTCATTGCGTAGAGCCTTGCGCCAGCGCGGCGCGGTAGCCCGACCAGCCAGGCCGCGCAGCTCCCGCAGGCGAACCGAACCCGGTTACCGACCCGGGCGGCCAGCCCGCTCCCCCCGGTCACCTGGGTCGCGCAGGAGTGGTCCCACATGCAGACGGCAGCCGCGATCAGTCCCGGGCCGGCTGCTGGAACTTCCGGTGTTTCCGTTGCGTTACTAATAGGCCAATGGGGCTTGTCATTTCTGTACAGGTTGCTACCGTAGAACACGTCACTAGCCCTTCTCGGTGGTTCCTGAGGACGGGTGGTGCTTTGCTGGGTCGGTGTGGCAGCACCGGCCCAGCGGCATTTCCAGGGCATCTCGTCCTTCACCTGGCTCGCACCGCAGTGCAGGACTGGTTGCGGTCTTGGATCCTGGGCCTTCGACCTGCGTTGCCTGGCCGGGGCACGCGCGCTCGCACATAGTGGAAGCGGACGCACGGAATGAGCAGCGATGGCATTGCCTCCATCTCAAAATCGCCGGCTCGCGCGACGCCCTTTGGCTAGCGATCTTGGATCGGTAACCCTTTGGGTCACCGCTCGACCCCGTTGTCGGCGGGTCGCTTGAGGATGCCTTCTGCGGACTAATTTCATGGTGCATCCCGCATGTGCTGTTGGCAAGTGCCAAAGCAAAGTGACATACTCATGTGCCATCGGCATGGAGCGGGAGACCATGCTTACCTGGGCTTTCTTGGTACGTGTCCCGTAGTGCTCCTCCTGGCGTGGAAGGCAGGGAGCTTCAGTGTCAGACGTGCGCAGTCCCACGCTCCGCCGTCGTGAACTCGGTGCCCGGCTTCGCGCCCTTCGCCTCGAGAAAGGGCTAACGGTTGACCAAGTCGCCGAGTTGCTACTGTGCTCGCCCTCGAAGGTGAGCAGAATGGAGACCGGGCAGCGCGGTGCGACACCGCGAGATATTCGTGACCTGAGTGGCATATATGGCGTTACCGATCAGGCGCAGGTCGCCTATATGACGGAGCTCGCCAAGGAAGGCAAGCAACAGGGCTGGTGGCAGTCTCACGACCTGGACTTTGCGGCCTACGTCGACCTGGAGCAGGCCGCTATGGCCACCAGTTATTACCAGTCATCGATCGTTCCTGGCCTGCTGCAGACAGTCGGCTACATGCGGGCGATGTACTCGGGCGGCCTGCCAGGGGAGATTACGCCGGAAAGAGCGGACGAGCTAATGACCGTCCGGTTCAGGAGGCAGGAGATACTTACCAGGGAGACGCCCCTGCCGTTGCACACGATTCTGGATGAGGCTGTTCTGCACCGGGTCATCGGCGGGGGAGCAACGATGGCCGGGCAACTGCGGCATCTCAAGGCGGTGGCAAGCCGGCCCAGCGTCACGCTCCAGGTCCTCCCGTACGCCGCAGGCGCGCACCCGGCAATGGATAACATGTTTAACATCCTCGAGTTCGACGTGGTGCCGCCTGTGGTATATGTAGAGGGCTTGATGGGCTGGCTGTACATCGAGCGTGAGTCTGAAGTCGCTCGATACCAGCAAATATTCGAATATCTGCAAAATATCGCATTGGATCCACAAGAGACAATAGCGCTGCTGTCTGAGATCGCTGTCGAGTACGGTTCGGCCGATTTAACAGTCATGAATCCTTGAACGCGGAACACCGTGCGAGGATGCAGGATAAGTACCAGGAAGCCTGGCATTCTCGGGTGCCAGGCTATCAGCATGAAGGGAGGGATAATGGCTATCGACTCTGTTGAAAGCGACCGTCTTCCCTGGCGGAAGGCGGCCAGAAGCATGAATAATGGGGCCTGTGTGGAAGTTGCCGCAGCCAGTGGAATTATTTTTGTACGTGACTCGATGAATCCCGGCGGACAGGTAGTTCGCTATCCCGCGAGTTCCTGGCTGCCGTTTATCGCGACGACGCGACAGGGTGCTTTCGACATAGTGCTTTAACATCAGGCCGTTCGGTTCTCTCCGTGATACGCGTAGGACCTGAACGGCTTGATGTATCTTCAGGCCGCTTCCGGCCGTTTTCCGGTATGGATCTCTGTTCACCTCTCGGCCCTGCTATTTTCTTTTGTGCGTTGACTCCCCTCTGTTAAGCTAGAGTTTCCCTCGAAACTGAACGGGGTGATCAACATGTCAAGCCAACCGGATATGAGCGGCGGGTTGCCGCAACAGAGGTCTCCTTGGCGCACGTCCCGCCACAGCATGAACAACGGCAATTGCGTGGAAGTTGCCGTCGACTTGAACCAGGTCGTGATCCGTGACTCTGCGAACCGCCTGGCATCGGCGGTCCGGTGTTCCACCCAGGCATGGCGTGCCTTCCTTGACCGCGCGAGCCGCGGCGAGTACGACGTCGGGGCGTCCTAGCGACACGCGGACGCGCGCCGGTCTCGCGGCAGTGCCGGACTCGCGGGCAGACATCAGCGCAGGGGGCGCGAGCTAGCCGCCGTTCCGGTAGGATGTGCGAGTCAAGGCGCGTAGCCCTGCGCGCGACTGCGGTCGCACCTGCGGATGTAGTTCAATGGCAGAACATCAGCTTCCCAAGCTGACAGTGCGGGTTCGATTCCCGTCATCCGCTCCATTTCGCAGGTCAGAGAGCCTGTGGTCGGAGTCGATTGACTGCCAACCCGCACCGTGCCATTAAGGACCGTTGAGCGCCCGTCGGCACTCGCCTGCTACTCGAGGTCCAGTACGGCGCGTAGGGCCACGTTGATTTCCATGAGTTCATCCGCGTCCAGGCGGCCCGCGAAGTCGCCGAGGCGCTGCGGGTCGACAGCGGTAGTCTGCTCGACCAGTACCCGGACGTCCTGGCCGAGGAGTTGGATGGTGGGGTGGATCATGGATCCGAAGGACTTAGTGGTCGTCGGGGCCACGAGCCAGGTTGAGAGGTGTTCGTAGGCGTTGGCCTGGACGACGACGGCGTAGCGTTCGCCTTGCTGCTCGTGTCCTTGTGCGGAGCGGGGCCTCTTGAGCCGGTAGACGTCACCACGCACGGAGCTCGTCCAGTTCCTCGCGAACCGCGCGGATTTCCGCCTGGTACTCGGGATTAGCGGCCAGCCGTGCTGCGTCGGCGCGCAGGTCTTCCTGGCGTTTGCTGTGCGCGGCGAGTTCCAGCGCGTGCCGGATCGCGTGAGTCGGGCTGGTGCCGTCCGCCGTCAGGATCGCGAGATTTTCTGTATCCTCAGCCGTGGGGCGGAATGTAATCGGATCTGCCATACCGAAAGTATACATCTCTTGCCTGACGGCGGAAGGGCCTGCGAAGCCGCGCACAGCTGCCTGGCGGGGCTACTCGCCCTTGTCATGCGCGGAGTCGTGAAGAGATTGCTCGACTTGCTGTATCGCGGCCAGAGTCTCGTCTTCCCCCTCCCGGAAAGGAGATTCCAGCGTGTCCAAGATCTCTGCTTCCGAGCGGCCGGACTCGCTGCTGAACCAGCGGACGACGGCCGCCAGCAGGGCCAGCGACTGTATCTGAGCCAGCTCACCCAGGCCCCTTGAGCGCTCAGCCAGATTCCCTAGTGCGACCAGTGCGCCCTGGTCGTCTGGCCCTGTGCTCTGTGCCCGGTCGAGACTTTCACCCTCCACCGGAAGGGCAGCGAGGTAATCTCAGACCGCTGCGATGATGCTCGGCCCTGACTCAGCCTGCACACGGGCCCACTCGGCAGCGGACGCTGTGTATCTCGCCAGGGATGCTTCGAGCTCGTCGTCGGGCGTCGCATCGCGGTCCTGCACAGTGAGAGCATACGACCAGCGCGGTGGGAGCCACAGTGGGAGCCGAGCGGATGAACGACTCTCCGACTCCCTGGACTTTCCTGGACAGCCGACCAGAATCCCGCCGAGGTCACGG
>Ga0265338_10003506_pt1 | contig 21999 bp, 18 predicted proteins | sample 42126metaG_FD_193579 | JGI IMG/M metagenome (GOLD analysis project Ga0265338, IMG submission 193579) | Rhizosphere microbial communities from Carex aquatilis grown in University of Washington, Seatle, WA, United States - 4-21-26 metaG | ecosystem: Host-associated > Plants > Roots > Rhizosphere... | reverse complement strand
TGACGAGCGCAGTGACGTCACCCGGAGTGGCGCGAAGCGCCCGCTGCAGATTGGCCACGACGTCGTCGATGCGGCCGAGCTGACCCGCTGCCAGCGCCAGGCCGACCAGAGCGGGACCGAACTCGGGTTGGCTCTTCAAGGCGGCCTCGAAGCGACTCCAGGCCTCCTCCGGCTGATGCCGCTCCAACAGAACCCGGCCCAGCCCGCACAGCGCCCTGGCATCGTCCGGCCGCTGCCGGGCCACGCGATCGAAGGCGGCATAGGCCTCGTCAAGGCGGCCGGCCTGTTCCAGCGCTTGCGCGAGTCCCCCTTGCGCCGCCGGATCATCCGGCTGCAGCGCGACGGCCTGCCGGGCCTGCTCGACGGCCTCCGCCGTCTGCCCGGCCTCACCCAGCATTCCCGCGAAATTGAGATGCGTCTGGGCGACTTGCGGGGCGAGCCGCAGGGCGGTTTCGAAATGCCGCCGTCCCTCGGGGTATCGTCCCAGCGTCGCCAGCATCCCGGCATATTCATTGTGCAGCGTCCAGTCCTTCGGCTCGAGCGCCAGCGCTTTCTCGAAGTTGGCGATGGCAGCGGCCGGATCGCGGCGCATCGCCTCCACCTGCGCCAGCCCGGAATAGGCGGAGGCAAGGTTGGGTTTCGACCGCAGGGCGGCTTCATAGTGCGCGGCGGCCTCGTCGAGTCGGTTCAAGCGCAGGAACAGGTCGCCGAGGTCGCGGTGGGTGGTGGCGGAGCGCGGCGTCTGCTTGAGCACCGCGCCGAATTCCGCGATCGCCTCATCGACCCGGCCCTGCTGCAGGCGCACGAGAGCGAGCGCTTCATGACCGGCGCCGAAAGCCGGGTTGATTGCCACCGCGCGCCGCGCGTGGGCTTCGGCTTCGGCGACGCGTCCCTCCGAGAGCCGGGTGAAGCCGAGAAAGGCTTCGGCCGCGAAGTTGTTCCGGGTCACCGCGAGCGCGTGGTTCAACATCGTGCTTGGATCGCGCCAGGTCGCCTGCTGGTCCCAGGTGCGCCAGGCGCAGGCGGCGAGCAGCAGAACGGCGCCGCCCGCCTTCAGCCATGACGGCGTCCGGACCGGCAACGCCGTCCGCGCAATCGACAGCAGCCCGAACTCCAGGCCCAGAATCGGCAGATAGGTGTAGCGATCGGCCAGGGCCTGAAAGCCGACCTGCAGCAACCCGAGGCTCGGCAGCAGCATGAGCAGGAACCAACCCCAGCCGGTCAGCAGCCACGGCTGCCCGCGCCCCGGCGGACGGAACCGCCAGGCCGCCGCGCCGGTGATCGCCAGGATCAGGAGGCTGGCGGCGATCACGCTGCCGCCGGGCCAGGTGCCCGGGTGCGGATAGATCACCGTCAGGTCGACGGGCCAGAAGAACATTCCGAGATAGCGCGCAATCGACACCAGCGCGTTCGCGATCCGCGCGGCCAGCGGGACCGTCAGCGTGAACGCGCCGCTCTCCGCCTGGATCCGGATCGTGATCACCGCGAACATAACCGAGAGCAGGCCGAACGGCACCTTCTCGAGCAGCAGGCTGCCCGGCGTTTCGTCCCGCGCGGCCGGCGCCGGGGTCGCTTCAGGGCCCGTTCGCGCCGACCACCATCCGGGCAGCGCCAGCCGGCGCAGCGGCCACACATCGAGCAGCAAAAGCAAGCCCGGCAGCACGACGACCACCGGCTTGCACATCAGCGCGGCCGCATAGGCCGCCAGTGTCCACGCATAACGCGACCGCGCGGGCCGCCCGCCGGCGCGCCGTCTGGCATAGGCGACATAGGCCAGGAGCGTGAGCAGGAAGAAGAATCCGCTCATGACGTCCTTGCGCTCGGTGATCCACGTCACGGACTCGACCCGCAGCGGATGCCAGGCGAACAGCGCGGCGCCGAACGCGCTGGTCCAGAACGCACCGGTCAGCCGGCGCATCAGGAGGAAGGCCAGCACGGCATTGGCCGCGTGCCACAGGATGTTCGTCAGATGGTGGCCCCAGGGGCGGGCGCCGAAGATCTGCGCGGCCGCCATGTGCGACAGCCAGCCAAGCGGCTGCCAGAAATCGATCCGCGCGATGAAGGCCCAGCGCAGGCTTTCCCAGCTCAGCCCGCCCTGGACGTGGAGGTTTCCGGTGACGTAGGTGGGATCGTCGTAGTTGGAGAAGCCATAACCCAGCGACCGGGCAAACAGGGCGACCGTGCCCAGGAACAGCACGAGGCCGACGGCATAGAGGCGCCGATCGGCGGCCGGACCGCCCGGCGCGGCGGGGCGGCGGCCGGGGGATTTGCGCAGAGCGGGGAGCCGGAGCGCCATGCCCAGCAGCGTCCTGAGTTCGGGCCGGACTTCAAGGACAAGGTTGGGAGGCGGAGAGCAGACGACCGAGGACGGACGACAGGGGCCAGAGGTCAGAGACCAGTGGCCAGAGGCCAGAAATCAGCGGGCAGAGATCAGCGGGCAGAGATCAGACGTCAGTGCCTATAGGTAGGGCGGGACCGCTGGGCCCGCCGCTTCGGTTGAAGGCGACATTCGCAGGAGGGCGGGATCGTCCTCTTTCGCCAGGCCTACGACGGGAGAACATGGGCCCGCGGCTGCGGTTGAAGCCGACAGTTCCGGTAGACGCGCCCGCCCGCTGCAATCTCGCCGTCGCGGGGCTATCGATGGCTGGCGATCGCTGGCAGGTTTGGCTTCAGCGGTTCCGCGGCGATCCGGCAAAAGCCAAGACCCGGGCAGCTGATTCCGCCATTAAGAATTTCCCAACTCGTCTGCTTTCCGGGGGATACACCCGGGTGCAATATGGTTGCCCGGGCCGGGTTTTTGGCTTTTACAAGAGATACACAATTTCCTCCTAATCTAATCTCTCTGTCCCAATAACACTGTTAGGATGAGGAGCTCACATGACTGAGCCTTGGCTAGAGGTTTTGATCGGCATCTCGTTGTGCGCCTCCTTCGTCGGCATGGCCTACATGTCTTCAGCCCTGCGAAAGCGGGAAATCGCAGTATCGCAATGGGAACAGTGGACCAACCTCGGACATTTCTTGGCTTTGATCCGAAATGAGCGGGAGCCGATCCTTAGGCGAAGGTACAAGACTATCCTAGGTTTAATCGGTTTCAGTTACGCCTCGTTGTTCGCCGAGTTCATCGTAATGGTGCGGATTGAAATTCATCCCAACCAGGCAGCGCTGCCAACGACCACAACCGTCACGCCCCCTGCGGGGCAGGAGGCGCGCCGGCCGTAGTCGCGGCAGGCCTTCAGCGTTCGGCCATGCAACTGCGCGTAGAGATCATCTGTGTTCTGTTGGCGATTGCTGGCGGCAGTTACGCTCGGGCCAGCGAAAGCCAGCGTCCAGATGCCGACTGCTCGGGCTTTGCGGCAGTTCTCGGGTTTCGAGGGGTGGCCAAAGTGGAGGCGATCCAAGCCCGCTTGAACGAGCATTGGATCGGCAAATCCAGAGACGATATGCAGGCGTACCTGAACGAAGCCATTCTACGCCGAGGCCCCATGGGTGCCGTGAAAAACGGGCGCCAAAGCCTGCTGTCTCTGTCATCATGGGAAGCTTCGTTCGTTGTCCATGTCGTGTATGACAAGACCGGCCATGTTACCCGCGTCGAATGCAGGTTAAGAGAGAGGAATGGAGCGGCCGAACCAACCATTGGTGCCGGCGCCGAGCAACGCGGTCCAAGTAGCCTTGGTCAGCCGTCAGGCGCGGCACACCTCTGAGCGTTAGCCCATGCCAAAACTGCGACCTGTGCCCAAAATCATGAAACAGCAAATTCGTCTCCGCGTCTTGTTTGCCTTGGCGTCAAGTCTTGCATTCAGCGGATGCATTACGCCGAAGTCGTTTGTTGACCCTTCAGTCACCAAGCAAACCTATGAGGACCTCCAGCACCCCGCCCAACCGCTGCGCTTGACACTGGCGGTTGCGTTCCAAAGAAACGGCGTGCCCTTGCCCAAGGCGGATTCGACCTTGCGCGACGACACGGAGCGGATTCTACGCGCCTCAGGCGTCATCCTGCCCGTGTCTGGCGGAAGTGAGGGTCAGATCAAAGTCACCGTTAATAACATTGCGGACAAGAGTGCCGCGGCAGCGAAGGGATTTGGCACCGGACTGACGTTTGGGCTCGTCGGGTCGACCGTCATGGACGCATATGAACTGTCCGTCGCCATCACCGTCGGATCAAAGACATTCACACGAACGGCGGTCAGGCACGCGATTTACACCATGATCGGCAACACCACGGCGCCCGCCGGGGTTGAGACGGTTCCTCCCAACGTGGCTTTCCAACGCGTACTTGAACAAATGCTCATTCGAGTGCTTAGGGAGTACCAGGGTACCGCAACAGACCAAGCGAACAAGTCGCCTGAGGCGACGCCTGGCGAGCGAGCGCCGGCCACTCAGAATCCAGCCTCCGGCGCGCCCCTGCTCTAGCCGTCTGAAACCACAGACGACCCATGAAAAAATCCCCACCCAGTATTTCCGCGAGCGGCGGGCCGCGCCGTTTTCCGATGTCTCCGGCGGGCGGGAAGCAGCTGCCGTTCTCCGAAGCGGTTCAGTTGGGCGACACACTTTATGTTTCCGGCCAGGTCGGGGTTCAGCCGGGAACCCTCGCGCTGGCGGCGGGTGGACTCGTGCCCGAAGCGCGGCGGGCGCTCGAGAATATGAAGGCGATCCTGGAGCGCCACGGCAGCGGGCTCGAGCACGTGGTGAAGTGCACGATCTTCCTGGCCGACATCGCCGATTGGCCGGCCTTCAACGAGGTCTACCGGGAATTCTTCAAGTCCAGCCTGCCCGCCCGCAGCGCCCTGGCCGCCAGCGGCCTGGCGCTCGGCGCGCGAGTCGAACTCGAATGCATCGCGTTTGTCCCGGGCGGGCGATAGTGGAAGAGCCCATCCAGCCGCCGCCGGGCGACGTCGATTCCGCCAGCACGGCGGGCTCCGAAAACCGGATCCGGGGTCGCAGGTAGTGAAAGGTCCGGCCCACGATGAAAAAAGCCCTCCTGCTGCTGTCATGCCTGATCGCCATCGCCACCGGAATGTCGGTCGCGGCGCGACATGCCTATCTGCTTCCGACCTACGGCTCGGTCCTGAATCTCCTGCGGCCGCCCCACGACCTGTGGGTGCCGCTGGCGTCGGCACCGGTGCAGAAGGGAGTCCGGAAATACGAGTTGGCCGTGCGCCATAAGTATCCTGGAAATCATGAGGTGAGGATTTCGATTCCGCGCCAACCGGGGATGGTTCCATTTCCCGGCGATCTGCGGGTGACCCTGGAAATCCAGGAGGAGGGAGGCCGCCGGATGAAACGATCGGGACCGGGCACGGCCTTCTGGGGAGCCACGCGACAAGTCGCCGGGTTCTGTTCCTACTCTTTCCCGCAAGAGGTCAGCTCTCGCGGCAATGTCGTGTGCACCGTCGCGATCGACGGCGATGTCGGTGCCTTGGTGGAGCGGTATGGCGACGTGACGATCGAGATTGCCAAGGGACCCGACGAATGAGCTTGAACTCGCCGCCGCGGCCAGCGCGGGCCGAATACCCGGCCTACGACGCCGCCTCGAGACGGCGCGCGGCCTCTTCCCAGGCCAGGTTGGCCGCCTGGATCTGATCCACGATGCTCGTCAGTTCCCGGTTCAGGTGCTGCGGCTTGCCCGGCACGGTGTAGATGTCCGGCGTTTCGAGCTCGGCGACGAGTTCCGCCTGCTTGGCCTCCAGCCGGGCGACCTCCTCCTCGAGGCGGCCGACCTCCGTGCGGAGCATCCGCAGTTCCTTCTGGCTCGTGCGGCGCACGACCGGTTTGGCCTCGGATTTCGCGGCAGCCGGCGAGACCGGCGCCGGCGGACGCCCGTCGCTCAAGCCGGCCGTGAGCGCCGCGCGCTCGTTGGCGGCCTTCGACTTGTCCAGATAGTAGTCGTAGTTGCCGGCGTAGGACGTGAGGCGCCCCGCCTGGACGTGGAGCACCTGGCGCGCGAGGGCGCGGATCACATACACGTCGTGGCTGATGAAGATGAGCGTGCCGTCGTAGTGGGCGAGGGCGTGCAGCAGGGCGTCAATCGAGGGGATGTCGAGATGCGTGGTCGGCTCGTCCATCAGCAGGAGATTGGGCGGATCGATCAGCAGGCGGACGAGGGCGAGGCGCGACTTCTCGCCGCCGGAAAGCACGGACACCTTCTTGAAGACGTCGTCCTTGCGGAAGAGGAACGCGCCGAGCAGGGTGCGGGCGCGCTCCTCGGTGAGCGCGTTCTTCGCAGTGCGAAGCTCCATCACGTTCGCAAGCACCGTGGCCGTGGTCGTCAGCGTGTCCGCGCGGTTCTGGGCAAAATAGCCGGGCACGACGTTGCTCCCGAGCTGGCGGCTGCCGCCCTGGATGGGCACGACGCCGCCGAGGATCTTCAGCAGAGTGGACTTGCCGGCGCCGTTGGGGCCGACGAGCACGATGCGCTCTCCGCGCTGGGCCTCGAAGTTCAGGTCCCGGTACACGACCTGCTCGCCGTAGGCCTGCTCGACATGCTCGAGGGTGACCACCTTGAGACCCGAGCGGGGCGGCGGCGGAAAGCGGAAATGCACCCGCTTGAGTTCGGCCACCGGCTCCTCCACCGCCACCGCCTGCAGGCGCGCGATCTGTTTCTCCTTGGACTTGGCCCGGGAGGCGAGGGTGGCTTTGGCGCCGAACCGGTCGACGAAGCGCTGGAGGTGGGCGATCTCGCGTTGCTGGTTCTTGAACCGCGCAGCCTGCTGCTCGCGGCGGGCGTCCTTCTGGGCGAGAAAGTCGTCGTAGTTGCCGGTGTATCGGTGGAGCGTGCCGTCGCGAAGCTCGAGGATGCCGTTGCAGAGGATATTGAGAAAGGCGCGATCGTGGGAGATGACGACGAGGCCGCCGGGATAGCGCGTCAGGGTATCCTGAAACCACAGCAGCGCCTCCAGATCGAGATGGTTGGTGGGTTCGTCCAGCAGGAGCAGCGCGGGCTGGCGGACGAGGAGACGGGCGAGGTGGGCGCGCATCACCCAGCCACCCGAGAACGACTGGGCGGGGCGATGGTGGTCGCGCTCGCGGAAGCCGAGTCCGGCTAGGACCGATTTGGCGCGCGGTTCAAGCGTCCAATCGGTCTCCTGGTCGGCGTGACCGGAGCCGGGGGCGGCCGGCCGGCCGCCGGTCGCCAGCTGCAGGATGGTCTCGTCGCCGGCCGGGGCGGTTTCCTGCGGCAGGTAGCCAAAGTCGGCCCCGCGCTCCCAGGAGATCGTGCCGGCATCGGGCGCCTCCGCCCCGAGGATCAGGTTGAACAGGGTCGTCTTTCCCGTGCCGTTGGCGCCGACGAGGCCATAGCGGTCCGTGCGCGCCACGAAGAGGGAGACCTCCTCGAACAACAGGCGCGTGCCGTAGGACTTGGCGACATCGGCGATGGTGAGCATTGAGCCGGACAACAAACGGGGGCGCAGGGTCGGTCGTCAAGGTCGGCGAGAGGGGGATGGTGCGATTTCCCCTCTGGCGGGGATAAATCCGCCCCACCATTCAATCAGAATCCAGACCCTGTGGCGGGGATGAACCCCGCCCCACCATTCAATCCGCGGCCGGACCCTCCGGTGGGGCGGACTTAACGTCCGCCATCCTGGAGGCGGCGCGTGCAAGCACGCGGCCGACAGAGCGCCGATCACAGGATTGACCGAGAACGCCAGTCGGTCGGCGATCGACGTTGTAGGCTGCCTGCTCGGAGGCGCCCATCTGGCTTGCAGCAAACCGGGCGGATGTCTGTCGTAGGAGTCCGTCGGCCCTGGGCCGAGTCAGATCCCGCCGGCTTCCTGTCCATGCATCCCCGCCTCAGCGAACTCTTCGCCCGTCATTTCGGCGCCCCGCCCGTCGCGGCGGGACCGCTGCCGGCGCACGGGTCCGAGCGCAAGCTGTTCCGGATGCGCGCGGGCGACGGCCGGACGGCCATCGGGGCGGAGCATCACGACGATGACGAGAACGCCGCGTTTCTCGGCTTCTCGCGTTACTTCCGCGCGGCGGGCCTGCCGGTGCCCGCGATCTACATCGATGACCTGGCCGCCGGCGTCTACCTGGAGGAGGATCTCGGCGACACGACCCTGTTCGACCTGCTGCAGCGGGACCGCGGCGCGGCCCCGGACGTTCCGCCGGCGGTGGCGGTCGTCTACGAGAAATCGGTTCGCCTGCTCGCGCAGATGCAGATCGCGGCGGGACCGGGACTCGACTACGGCCTCTGCTATCCGCACTCGGTGTTCGACCGGCGGTCGATGAGCTGGGACCTGAACTATTTCAAGTACTACTTTCTCAAGCTCGCGCACGTTCCCTTCCACGAGCGGAAACTGGAAAACGATTTCGAGGCGCTGTGCAGTTTCCTCCTGCAGGCCCCGGCCGATTTCTTCCTCTTCCGAGACTTCCAGTCGCGCAACATCATGGTGCGCGACGGGGAGCCGTGGTTCATCGACTACCAGGGCGGGCGGCACGGCGCCCTTCCGTATGACCTCGCCTCCCTCCTGCTCGACGCCAAGGCGAACCTGCCGTTCGACTTTCGCGACCGACTCAAGACGCAGTACCTGGAGGCCGCCGCCGCCCTGACGCCGATCGACCGCGCCCGCTTCGAGGAATTCTACGGCGGGTTTTCGCTCATCCGCATCCTGCAGGCGATGGGGGCGTACGGTTATCGCGGTTTCTACGAGCGCAAGGCGCACTTCCTGCAAAGCGTGCCTTATGCCATCCGCAACCTGGAACGGCTGCTGGCGGACGGCGGGCTGCCCGTGGACCTGCCCGCGCTCCGGGAGGCGCTGCAGCGGGTCGTGGCGTCGACCCGGCTGCGGGAGATTGCGCCGGCGCCGGCGGCGGGGCTGGGCGTGCGCATCGAGAGCTTTTCCTACCAGCAGGGCTACCCGGCGGACGAATCCGGCCACGGGGGCGGCTTCGTCTTCGACTGCCGGGCCCTGCCCAATCCGGGGCGCGAGTCCCGGTTTGCCGGCCTCACCGGCTGCGATCCCGCGGTGGTCGCGTGGCTCGACCAGCACGTGGAGACGGGCCGGTTTCTCAGCCGGGTCACGGAGTTGCTGGAGCCGACGCTGGCCGCCTATCTGGCGCGGAATTTCACCTATCTTTCGGTGGCCTTTGGCTGCACCGGGGGCCAGCACCGGAGCGTTTATTGCGCCGAGGCGCTGGCCCGAGCCCTGCGCGGCCGCTCCGGCATCTGGGTGGAGGTGCGTCACCGTGAGGCCGCCCGCTGGCCCGGGCGCGCGGGCGGCTCGGAGCCCGGTCCATGAAAGCCATGGTCCTCGCGGCCGGCCGCGGCAGCCGGCTCCATCCCTTGACCGACTCCCGGCCCAAGGCGCTCGTGGAGGTGGCCGGCCGCTGCCTGCTCGAACACGTGCTGCGCCGGCTGGCCGGAGCCGGGGTCACCGAGGTCATCATCAATCTCCATCACCTGGGCGGGCAGATCCCGCCGTTTCTGGAGAAGCACGGGTGTTTCGGGTTGGGGCGCGTAGTCTATTCGGAGGAGGCGTCCCTGCTGGGCACGGGCGGAGGCTTGAAGCAGGCCGCGTGGTTCTTCGACGACGGCCAGCCGTTCCTGCTCCACAACGTCGATGTGCTCAGCGACATCGATCTCGGCGCGCTCCTGCAGGTGCACCGGGAATCCGGCGCCCTGGCCTCGCTGGCGGTGATGGCCCGCCCGACGTCGCGCCCGCTGTGCTTCGACGCGGACGGCCGGCTTTGCGGCCGGCGTGTCGCGGACCAGGGCGACGAGCTGGTGGGCCCGCCGCGCGGGGCGGTCACCGCGCTCGGATTCGCCGGCATCCACGCGGTCTCGCCGGCGATCTTTGGCAAGCTGACCGAGTCGGGAACCTTCTCGCTGACCGAGGCCTACCTGCGGCTGGCGGGCGCGGGCGAGCTGATCCGGGCCCATCGGGTGGACGGCGCGAAGTGGCGCGACTGCGGCCGCCCCGAAGACCTGCGCCCGCTCTAGATTTGGATTGAAGGCGGCGGCGCGGTGGCCGTTGCTGCAGGTGGCAAACCCCCCGTGTCAGCGCCGCTGAGAGTAATCTTCATGGGTTCCGATCCCATCGCCCTGCCGCTGCTCGACTGGCTCGCGGGCGAGGGCGGGACGCTGGCGGAGGTCGTGGCGGTCTACACGCAGCCGGACCGGCCCGCGGGCCGCGGGCAGAAGGTCGCGGCCGGGCCGATCAAGCGGTGGGCGGAGGCGCACGGCCGGCCGGTCCGGCAGCCGGAGAAGCTCACGCCCGACGAACGGGCCTGGATCGCGGCGCTCGCGGCCGATGTGACCCTGGTCATGGCGTACGGTCACCTGCTCGGCGACGAGTTCATCGCCACACCCCGGCTCGGCACCCTGAACCTCCATGCCTCGCTCCTTCCGCACTACCGCGGCGCCTCGCCGATCCAGACGGCGATTGCCGCCGGCGAACGCGAGACCGGCGTCACGCTCATGCGCATCGTGCGCCGCCTGGATGCCGGGCCGGTGGGCGGCAGCGAACGGGTGGCCATCGGTCCGCTGGACGGCGCGCCCGAGGTCGAGGCGGGCCTGGCGCGGGCCGGCGTGACGCTGCTCGCCCGCACGCTCCCGCTGCTGCGCGACGGCGCGCTGCCCTTCGTGCCCCAGGACGAGGCGCGGGCGTCTTACTGCCGGCGCCTGACGAAGGAGGACGGCCGGCTCGATTTCCAGGCGCCGGCGGCGGCGCTGGCCGCGCGCGTCAACGGGCTCCATCCCTGGCCCGGCTGCACGGCCGAGATCGGCGGCGTGACGGTCAGGATCGGCCTGGCGGACGCGCCCGCCCCGGCCGGCGGCGCCGCGGCGCCGGGGACGGTGCTCGGGGCCGATGCGATGGGCCTGCTGGTGGCGACCGGCGCGGGGACGCTGCGGCTGCGCCGGCTCCAGCGCCCCGGCGGCAAGCTGCTGCCGGCACCGGAATTCCTGCGCGGGCGCGCCGTGCCGGCCGGCACGCGATTGGCCTCGCACCCGATGACCACGCTGGCCGGCCCGGCGCCGTTCCGCTGAGCGACCGGGCGGGTCTCCCGGTGGTTCGGGACTCTTCGCTTGTTTTTGCGGATGTTTTTTCCAATGCTGGCGGTCTTATGGCGCGTCACCCCTGTTTTCATCCGGCCGGCGGGTTGATGGCCGCGCTGGCCCTGTTCCCGCTTCTGGCCATCGCGCAGACCGGCGGCGCCGGCTACGAGCTGGCCAGCCTCCGGGAGGACGTCCGGGTTCTGACCCAGCGGCTGGACGACCTCCGCCTGCGCACCGAGCAGCTCGAGCGCGCCAACACCAGCCTCGAGGCGAAGTCGAACCAGGCCTACGTCACGCTGGCGGAGCTCAACGAGGCGATCGCGGCGGCACAACGGACGACCCAAGCGGCCCTGCGCGAGCAGAAGCGGGAGACGCTCGAGCAGGTGAGCCGGCAGCTCGAGAAGCTCGCCACCGACACGCAGTCCGCCATCAACGCATTGGCCAAGGGCGCGGCGACCCGCCCGCCCGTGACGGCGCCGACGTTTACCGAGGATTACTCCAAGGAGGGCGTGAGCTACACGGTGCAGCGCGGCGACACCCTTTCGAGCATCGTTCACAAGACCGGCGCCAAGATGCAGGATGTCATCAACGCGAACAAGATCGCCGACCCCACGCGGCTGCAGGTGGGGCAGACGCTGTTCATCCCGCAGGCCAAATAAGACCCCATCATGGCTGCACCGAAATCCAGACTGGGCCGCGGCCTGGGCGCGTTGATCGCGAGCGGCGCCTCGGCGGCGCCCAAGATCGATTCCCGGGCGATGCCGCCGACCGCGGGCGGCCAGGCGCCGTCCGCCGGCTTCCAGGAGGTCGCCGTGCACCTGGTGGAGCCGAGTCCGTACAAGCCGCGCAAGGACATCAATCCCGAGCAGCTCGCCGAACTGGCGGAAAGCATCCGGGCGGAGGGCCTGTTGCAGCCGATCGTGGTGCGCCGGGCGGGGGACAAGTTCCAGCTGATCGCCGGCGAGCGCCGCTGGCGGGCGTTCCAGCAGCTGAAGCTCCGGACGATTCCGGCCCGGGTGATCGAAGCCAGCGACGCGTCGTCGGCCGCCCTGACGCTGATCGAGAATCTGCAGCGGGAAGGCCTCAACCCGATCGAGGAGGCCTACGGCTATGCCAGCCTGATTCGTGATTTCGACCTGACGCAGGAACGGGTGGCCGAGCGCGTCGGGCGGGGCCGCGCCACGGTGGCCAACGCCCTGCGGCTCCTCACGCTCGAGGCCGAACTCCAGGGCTTCCTCGGCAAGGGGCTGCTGAGTGTCGGCCACGCGAAGGTCCTGCTCGGCGTGGAGGAGACGGCTCGGCGCGCGGTGCTCGCCCGCCGGGTGATCGAGGAGGGGCTCAGCGTGCGGACCCTCGAAAAGCTCGCGCAGGGGCACCGGGTGTCCCGCGCGGGTCGCGTCGGAGGCCGGCCGGTGCCGCCCGCCGAGGCGGCCGCCGTGGCGGACATCGAGAAACGCCTGACGACCCACCTGGGCGCGCGCGTGGCGCTCCGGCATTCACCGAAGCGCGGCCGGATCGTGATCGCATACGCCGGCAACAGCGATTTGCAGAGGATTCTGGAGAAAATCGGCCTTCCGGGATAGGTTCGGGCGGATGCTCGTATGAGTGTCGCTGAAACTGTCCGGGAGACGCTGTCTGACACGCAGGCTTTGCGGGCCAAGATGTTCCGCCTGCGCTTTCCGTTTATCGGCGAGTTTCGCCAGTATTCCTGGGTCAAACTCCGGGCGGATCTTATCGCCGGGGCCACCCTGACCCTGGTGTCGGTGCCCCAGGCCATCGGCTTTGCGCTCATCCTGGGGCTGCCGCCGATGGCCGTCATCATGTCGGTGGTGGTGGGCGGCTTTTGCAGCGCGCTTTTCTTCTCGTCGCACTTTCACGTCTTCGGCCCGACGACGTCGATCTGCCTGATCACCGCGGCCACGATCGCCGCCAACGCGGACCTCGGCATGCACCCCCTGATGCTCGCGGCCTACATCGCCTTCCTCATCGGGGTGATGCAGTTCGCGGCGGGCCTCCTCAATTTTGGCGAGGTCACCAAGTTCATTTCGCGGTCCGTGGTCATCGGCTACACCGCCGCGATCGGCGTCCTGCTGGTTGCGAGTCAGGTGCCCAACTTCCTGGGCTTTCACGTGCCGGCCGGGCAGGACTTCCTCACGGTGATCGGGGAGATCGCCACAGCGGTCCGGGCGATCAACATTTCCTGGTGGGCGATCGGGATCGGCGCGCTGACGCTGGCCATCTTCGTGGGCATCACGCGCTGGCGGAAGACCTGGCCCGAGGCCCTCATCGGCTTGGGGATCCTCGGGATCGGCGCGCGGGTGTTCAGCTATTTTGTCGCCCGCGACCACATTCTCGGGCTGCAGGCCGTGCCGTTCCTGATGGTGCAGGACGAGGGCGCGCTGACGGCCGCGTTGCCGAGCCTCGAGTGGCTGCCGCCGCTGGCCACGCAGGTCCAGTTGCTGCCGAAACTCGCCAGCACCGCGGTGGCCATCGCGATCATCGGCATGCTCGAAGCCACCGCGATCACCAAGTCGCTGGCGGCCCGCAGCGGCCAGCACCTCGACCCCAATCAGGAGCTGCTCGGCATGGGCGCGGGCAACATGGCCGCCGGACTCTTCGGCGTCACGCCGGGCTCCTCGTCGTTCACCCGCTCGGCCGTCAATTACCAGAGCGGCGCGGCCTCCCAGCTTTCCTCGATGCTGAGCAGCGTGGTCGTGCTGCTGATCCTGTTTTTCATCACACCCATCTTTAATTATATCCCCGTGGCGGCGCTGGCGGCGCACCTGATGCGGGTGGGCTGCCGGCTGATCAGCCGATCGCAAATCCGGATCGCGCTGCGGTCCACGCGGTCCGATGCCGCGGTGTTCGCGGTGACGCTCGGCTCGGCGCTCTTCTTCCGGCTGGAGACGGCGATCTATGTCGGCATCGGGACGGCGCTGATCCTCTTCCTGCAGAAGACCAGCACGCCCTCGCTGGTGGAGTACGGCTTCAACGAAAGCGGGCAGCTCGCGGAGGTGAGCGATCCGTCCAAGCGATCCAATCCGCAGATCTCGATCATCCACGTCGAGGGCGAGTTGTTCTTCGGCGCCGCGGACCTGTTCCAGGAGCAGGTGCGGCGCCTCGCCGAGGACGAGCATATCCGGGTCTTCGTGCTCCGCATGAAGAACGCCCGCCATCTGGACGCCACGGCGGTCATGGCGATCGAGGCCCTCCATGACTACCTGCGCCGGAGCGGCCGCTACATGTTGATCAGCGGATGCAACGCGGCGGTCCTACGCGTGCTGCGCAACAGCGGGCTGCTGGCGCAAATCGGGCCCGAGAACATCTTCCCGGCCGAGATCAATCTCACCATGAGCACCAAGTGCGCCCTGACCCGGGCCACCGAGTTGCTGCACACCCGCCGGGCCGACATCCGCCTTTTCTACGGCCGCAAGGAGGAGAAGGCCACCGAGGTCGCGGAAACCCCGCCGGCATCGCGCCCGGAGGACTACCAGATATAGGTCTAATCGGTCCTATAGGACCTATGGTTGACATCTGGCGCTCCAGCCTGTTGTCATGCGCCCTTTATGATCTCGGTTTTCATCGGAATCTGCACGGTGGTGCTCATCTTGGTGGCGCTGGTTCTGGTTCTGGTCGTGCTCGCGCAGCGCGCCAGCACCGATTCCGGCATGGCGGCCATGGGCGGCGGCATGATGGAGTCGACCTTTGGCCCGGACACCTCCAACGTCCTGAGCCGCCTGACCATCCGGCTGACGGTCGGCTTCTTTGTCCTCAGCTTCCTGGTTTACCTCGGCTATTCCTACCAACGGAGCCACGGGTCGACCACCCGGGGCACGCTCCCCAATATTCCGGTGTCGACGGCGCCCGCCACGCCAGGAACCGCGACTCCGCAACCTATGGCTGGTCCGACAGTTGCCGTGCCGCCGACGGCCGCTCCCAATGCCGCCAATCCTCCTCCTGCGGGCGCTCCGGCCCCCCGGAAGCCCTGAACGGGCTGTGTTGGCGAAAAGGTTCCGGCGGTCCGCGGGTGCTCTGTTCGCCGGATTGGTGTTCGCCGCGCTCACCGGTGCACCGGGCGCCCTGGCGCAGAGGAGCGAGCGCCCGCCGCCCAGCTATCTTCAGCTCGGCAAGCCGGACCAGAATGAAGGCCGGCGGATTCTCGAGGAGTTCCGCCAGCAGGGAATCGCCGGGGACTATTACCTGGAGTTCACCCTGGATGTGATTCCCCGCCAGGGCTCGGAACGCATCCTGGCGGGCCGCCTGTGGGGCTCGCGCAACGCGGCGGGGCCCATTTCCCGGGTGAGCGTCCGTTTGGAGACGGGACCGGCGGCGCCCGAGCAGCGCCTGCTGTTGCAGGGCGGTGCCAGTCCGGGATTGTGGGAGTGGCGCGCCGGAGCGGCGGCGACGGGGGCCCCGGCCGGCGTCGGGGAGTTGTTTGTCCCGGTCGCCGGCACCGACCTTACCGCGTTCGAGCTGCAAATGCCGTTCCTCTACTGGCCGGAGTTTGCCTACGAGGGACTGGCCCGCATTCACGGCCGGCCGGCGCACCAGTTCCTGCTTTATCCGCCGCCGGAGGTCACCGCGCACCGTCCGGAGCTCAGCGGCGTGCGCGTCTATCTTGACACCCAGTACACGGCGCTGGTCGAGGCGGAGATGATTGGGGAGGGTGGGCGCCCGCTCCGTTCCCTCAGCGTGCTCGATCTGAAGAAGGTCGAGGGGCAATGGATCGTCAAATCGATCGACATCCGCGATGAGGTCACGCGCAACAAGACCCGGTTCGAGGTCACCGCGGTCGCACTCAACCAGCGCTTTCCGGCGGCGGTGTGGAACCCGGCTCAGCTGGCCGAACCGGCGCCCACCCCAACCGCGCCGGCCCTGATGCGCGTGACGCCATGAGCCGGGCGCGCGGGTACCGGGGCGTCGTGTTCGACCTGGATGGGACGCTGGTCGACAGCATGTCGATCGTGGTGGCGGGCCTGACGGCGGCCGTGGCGCCGTATCGCCCCCGGCCGTCGCCCGAAGAGGTGATGGCGGAATTGGGCGGGCCCTCGGATGCCTGCGTGCGCCGCCTGCTGGGCTCCCGCAAACATCTGGCCGCCGCCCTCGCGGCGTATCTCGACTTTTTGCGCCGGCATGAAGAGCGGATCCGGCCGTTTCGCGGCGCCCGGCGCCTGCTCGCCGACCTTTCCCGCGCTTCCGTGCCGCTGGGGATCTGGACCGGCCGGGAGCGGGCGTCGACGCTGGTGCGGCTGGAGGCGCTGGCATTGGGCGGTTGTTTCGACGTGCTGGTCTGCGGCGACGATCTTCGCTCGCACAAGCCGGATCCCGCCGGCATGCGCCGGATCCTCCGGCGGTGGCGATTGCCGCCGACGGCGGTGGTCTTTGTCGGCGATTCCGACCAGGACCTGGCCGGAGGCGTCGCGGCCGGCGTCGCGGTGGTGACGATCAGTCACGGGCGACGCATCGCGCCGGCCCTGGTCAGGCAGGCCTTCGCGGTGGAGGCCACCCCGGCCGGGGCTTACGCCTGGGTGCGAAAGCTGGTGCTGGCGGGGCGAGGGGATTGATCCGCGGCGCGGGTACGCGCCCAGGGAACATCGGCGGCGAACCCGGCAAGCCAACGCCGCGACCCCTACAGATTTGCGTTGCCCTTCTCCGCCGGTCCGGCTTCTTCATCGGCAGCGAGTACGATTCTCGCGGGATTCAACCCCCAATCCCATGGCTTCACCCCGTAGTTCCGTCACGACCCCGCTCACCTTCGAACTTCCCCGTGCACTGGTCGAACAGATCCAGTCCTGGCGGGGACGATTCGGACTGAAATCAGCCAGCGATGTGGTGCGCCGCGCGCTGGACGAGTTCGACTTCGAGGCGTTCCAGGCACCCAACCGGGATCAATGCCAGATTTCCGTGCGGCTGCCACCGGCGCGAAAGCGCTCCCTTTTCACCAGTGCCCGCCGGCACAAGGTGAGTGCGGGGGAATTGCTCCGCGCGGCCCTCGAATCATTCTCGCCGAAACCGGTGCGCGCGGCCAACGGTCATCGCCGCCAGAATTCCCGCCGGCGCTAGGCGGCGCCGGGTGGGGCCCGCCCCGGCAGAACGAGGCCGGGCGGGACCGTGCCGGGCGGCCGGCTGGCCGGCCCTCCGAGGCGGGGCTTGCTTTTGAAAGGCCGGTTTCTTTAGTGGTGCGCGCTTCCCATGAATTCCGCATTGCCTCCCCTGTCCAGCTGGGCCCGCAACGTGACGCCGTCGCCGACTCTCGCCGTGGACGCGAAAGCCAAGGCGTTGCAGGCGGCGGGTGAGGACGTCTGCGGATTCGGCGCCGGCGAGCCCGATTTCGACACGCCGGACTTCATCAAGGATGCGTGCATCGCCGCGCTGCGAGCCGGCCAGACAAAATACGCGCCGACCCCGGGCATCCCCGAGTTGCGCGCGGCGATCGCGGAGCGCTATCTGGCGGACTATGGGCTGAAATTCGCCCCCGGCCAGGTGGTCGTCAGTCCGGGCGGCAAGTTCTCCTGCTATCTCGCGATCCTGGCGACGTGCAGCCCGGGTGACGAGGTCGTCATTCCGGCGCCGTACTGGGTCAGCTACCCCGAAATGGTCAAGCTGGCGGGAGCCGTGCCGGTCATTGTCCCGACCGACGACACGATGGGCTTCAAGCTGACGCCGGCGGCTTTCGAGGCGGCCCTCACGCCGAAGGCGCGGCTGGTGATCATCAACTCGCCGTCCAATCCGACGGGGACGATCTACACGCGGGCGGAACTCGCGGGGCTGGCCGAGGTCGCGGCCCGGCACAACATCTACATCCTGTCGGACGAGATCTACGAGTATCTCACCTACGACGGAGTGACCCATCATTGCCTGGCGGCGCTCAGCCCGGAAATCGGGACCCGCACCATCGTGGTGTCCGGCTTCAGCAAGCCGTATGCCATGACCGGCTGGCGCCTCGGCACCCTGGTGGCGCCGGCGCCCATCGCCAAGGCTTGTGCGGAGATCCAGAGCCAGACGACCTCGAATGCGACGACCTTCGGCCAGTTCGGCGCCCTAGCGGCGCTCCGGGAGAAGGCCAAGGCCCGGGAGACGCTGGCGCTCATGCTGGCGGCGTTCGACCGGCGCCGGAAGTTCCTCCACGCCGAGCTCAACAAGATCCCGGGCGTGACCTGCCTGCTCGCCCAGGGCGCGTTCTATCTGTTTCCCAATATTTCCCGCTTCGGGCTCAGCTCGCAGGATTTCTGCGCGCGCCTGCTCGATCAGGAAAAGGTCTCGGCCGTGCCGGGCGGTGGCTTCGGGGCCGAAGGCTATCTTCGCCTGAGCTACGCCACCAGCGACGAGGTCATCGCCAAGGGAGTTTCGCGCCTGGCCCGGTTCTGCGCCTCGCTGGGTCCCCGGTAGGCGGCCCGGCGGCGGCCGGGCACAATCGGACGAGGCCGTGCGGCCCCGCTTGCCGCGAGCGGCTTTGGGCGCATCGTCTATCTCTCCCACCATGCCTTACCAGAATGTGACCCCTCCCGCCGGCGACCGCATCACCGTGGCCGGCGGACGCCTGCAGGTCCCGGACCATCCGGTCCTGCCCTTCATCGAAGGCGACGGCACCGGCCCGGACATCTGGCGGGCCGCCGTGCGCGTCTTTGATGCCGCGGTGGAAAAAGCGTACCGCGGGAAACGGCGGATCTCGTGGTTCGAGGTCTATGCCGGGGAAAAAGCCCACCAGAAGTTCCAGACCTGGCTGCCGGAAGACACCCTGACCGCCTTCCGCGAATATCTGGTCGGCATCAAGGGCCCGCTCACCACGCCCGTGGGCGGCGGCATGCGCTCGCTCAACGTCGCCCTGCGCCAGGAACTCGACCTTTTCGTCTGCCTGCGGCCGGTGCGCTATTTCCAGGGCATGGAGACGCCGGTCAAGCGGCCCGACCTGGTCAACATGGTGATCTTCCGCGAGAACACGGAGGACATTTACGCCGGCATTGAGTACGCCGCCGGCACGCCCGAGGCGGCGCGCCTGCTCGAGTTCCTCGCCCGCGAGTTTCCGGCGGGCTTTGCCAAGGTGCGGTTCGGTTCCCTGGCGAAGGCACAGGCCTGGCAGCAGCAGCTGGAGGCGATCGGCCTGCCCCACCGCGAGGTTGGGGTGGAGGTCGGCCTGGGCCTCAAGCCCGTCAGCTACCTCGGCACCGAGCGCCTGGTCCACAGCGCGATCAGCTACGCGATCCAGGCGAAGCGGCGGAGCGTGACCCTGGTGCACAAGGGCAACATCATGAAGTTCACCGAGGGCGGCTTCCGCGACTGGGGTTACCGCGTCGCCCAGCAGTTCTTCGGGGCGGTCGAGATCGACGGCGGACCCTGGTGCCGCATTCCCGAGGGCCGGCCCGGCGCCGGCCTGGTGATCAAGGACGTGATCGCCGACGCGTTTCTCCAGCAGATCCTCACGCGCCCGGCGGAATACGATGTGATCGCCACCCTGAACCTGAACGGTGACTACATCTCGGATGCCCTTGCCGCGCAGGTCGGCGGCATCGGCATCGCCCCCGGCGGCAACATCAATTACATCACGCGGCACGCCGTCTTCGAGGCCACTCACGGGACCGCGCCGAAGTACGCGAATCTGGACAAGGTCAACCCGGGCTCGCTCATCCTCTCCGGCGAGATGATGCTGCGTTACCTCGGCTGGGCCGAGGCGGCGGATCTCATCGTTCAGAGTCTCGAGGCCACCATCGGCGCGAAACGGGTCACCTATGACCTGGCGAGGTTGATTCCGGGCGCGGTCGAGCTGAAGTGCAGCGAGTTCGCCTCGGAAATGATCCGGCACCTTTAGGACGGGCTCGGCCCGCCGCCCGGGCGACGGCTGTGCGGGCGGTGGTTCCCTGACCGGCACCTGTTCGGTGGGTGGCCACCCGCCCCGCGACGTGCTCGGGGCCCTGACCCATTCGACTCCGCTCAGGGTCACCCTGAGCTTGTCGAACGGGCTGGCGGGCGCCCTCCGCCATCGCTGCGGACGGCGCGTGCAAGCACGCCGCCTGGTGACCAAGGGATTGTGACTTGACTGGGGTTATCCCGGGGATGCGCGGCAAGCCGGGTTCTATTTTCAGGTTTGCCGCCGTGGGATTTAGGCCCTCGACTCTCGCCCTTCGATTCTCGGCTCTCGACCTTCGTCCCCCGACTCCCCAGCCCCATGTCCCTCTATATCGGCATCGATTCCGGCACCCAGAGCACCAAAGCGGTCGTGCTCGACCTCGAACAGAAAAAGGTGATCGCGGAGGCCCGCGCGCCTCTCGAGTTGATCCCCGGCCCGCCCGCCGGCCACCTCGAGCAGCATCCCCAGGACTGGACGGCGGCGTTGGATGCCGTGATCCTCGACGTGGTTGCCCGCATCGACCGGTCCCGCGTGCGCGGCATCGGCGTTTCCGGCCAGCAGCACGGCTTTGTGCCCCTCGACGAAAAGGGCGCGGTGATCCGCCCGGCCAAGCTGTGGTGCGACACGAGCACGGTGGCGGAATGCGCGCTCCTGACGAAGAAGGTTGGCGGGGAGAAGGCGGCGATCCGCAAGGTCGGCTTGCTCTTCCTCCCCGGGTTCACCGCGCCGAAGATCCTCTGGCTGAAACGCCATGAGCCGGAAAACTACCGGCGCCTGCGCCATGTGTTGCTCCCGCACGACTACCTGAACTTCTACCTCACGGGGAATTTCTTCATGGAGTACGGGGACGCCTCCGGCACGGCCCTGATGGATGTCCGCAAGCGCACCTGGTCGGCGGACGCCCTCGCCGCGATCGACCGGAACCTGATCGACTGGCTGCCGCCGCTGTCTGCCTCGCACGCCGCCGCCGGCACACTGCGGGCGGATCTGGCGCAGAAATACGGGCTCTCGCCGGACGTGGTGGTCAGCGCGGGCGGCGGCGACAACATGATGGGGGCGATCGGGACCGGCAACGTCGCGCCCGGCGTGGTCACGGCGAGCTTCGGCACGAGCGGCACGATCTACGCCTTCGCGAACAAGCCGGTGGTCGATCCGCGCGGCGAGATCGCCGCGTTCTGCTCGTCCACGGGGGGCTGGCTGCCGCTGCTGTGCACGATGAACGTCACGACCGTCACCGAGCAGGTGCGGGCGCTGTTCAAGTACGATCACGCGGCCCTCAACGCCGCGGTGGCGGCGACGCCGGCGGGGGCGGGCGGCCTGGTGCTGGTGCCCTATTTCGAAGGCGAGCGCACGCCCAACGTGCCGGAGGGATCCGGCGTGCTGCTCGGACTCAACCACGAGACCTTCCAGGCGGGCCATCTCGCCCGCGCGGCCATGGAAGGCGTGACCATGGGGATGAACTACGGCCTGCGCCGGCTCGCCGAACTCGGGGTCAAGGCGCGCGAAATCCGCGTGACCGGCGGCGGGGCGCGGTCGCCGGTCTGGCGCCAGCTCATGGCCGACATCTTCGGCGTGCCGGTGGTGGCGATGGTCGAGGACGAGGGCGCGGCGCTGGGCGGCGCGCTCCAGGCCGCCTGGTGCGCCGCGCTGCGCGAAGGCCTGAAGGTGCGCCTGATCGATCTGACCGCCGGCGTGGTGGCGCTGGACGAGTCCACCCGTTGCCGTCCGGCCAAGGCCGCGGTCGAGCGCTACCGGAAGCTCCAGGCGCTGCAGGACCGGCTCAGCCTGACCCTGCGCCCGGTGTTCCCGGCGCAGCGCCGGCTGCGCTGATCGGCGGATGCCATCATGCCCGGGCGGTTCTACGGGACGGACCTGGCGTACGTCCACGACGCCGGCTTTCTCGAATTCGCCCGGCAGGCGGCGCCGTTCGTGGTGAAACGGCTCCTCCGGCGTTGCGAGCCCGGCGCGCGCGTGGTCGAGATCGGCTGCGGCTCGGGCGGGTTGACCCGGGAACTGACCGAGGCCGGCTATCGCGTGCTCGGGGTCGATGTTTCCCCCGCCATGATCCGGCTGGCACGCCGGCGGGCGCCGGCGGCCCGCTACCGCGTGGCTTCCTGGCACCGGTTCTCCCTGCCGCCGTGCGACGCCATCGTGGCGGTCG
>Ga0265338_10003505_pt1 | contig 22005 bp, 22 predicted proteins | sample 42126metaG_FD_193579 | JGI IMG/M metagenome (GOLD analysis project Ga0265338, IMG submission 193579) | Rhizosphere microbial communities from Carex aquatilis grown in University of Washington, Seatle, WA, United States - 4-21-26 metaG | ecosystem: Host-associated > Plants > Roots > Rhizosphere... | reverse complement strand
TTAAAACCTAACAGATCGGCGAGCGGCTCTCGATGAGCAAATCGACTGTCGACAAACATTTCACGGCGCTGAAGAAGAAAATCGATATTTACGATATCGTCAACCTTGTCCAGTTCGCGAAGGATTACGGTTTCATTGTCATTAAAGATGGAGCCTCGGGCTAAGAGGTTTAATTGGAGTGTCATCCGTCGATTTGCTCGAAGAAGGCCCGAAAGTTTTTTGCAGCACCTCTGTACATTCCCTCGAAGAGTTTCTTATCAGGATTATCCCTTCACATCAAACCGTGCAAAAACCCCGCAGCGAGTAGAAGCGATAAGAACCCCTATCGTGATTGTACCATATCGCGAACCATGTCCGTGATTCTTCTGAAATCAATCTTGCCGCTTCCCATTTTCGGAAGTTCGTCGAGCACGACGAATTGTTTCGGGAGGGCAATGTTTGGAAGATGCTCGGACATTTTTTTGAGAATTGTTTTTTCATCAACCGTCTGCGTGACGGCCGCGACAATCTTCGCTCCCCGCAAATGGTCCGGGACTTCCACTACGCAGCATTGGACATCGCGGGCAAGAAACCTCTCCAGAATATCTTCAACCTTGATAAGCGAGACCATCTCGCCGCCGATTTTTATGAAACGCTTCAACCTGCCGACATGCCAGAGATAACCGTCGTGGTCCATGTATCCCATGTCGCCGGTATCATACCACCCGTGACGAATGCTTAGCGACGTCTGCTCGAAGTCGTCGAAGTATCCCTTCATGACATTGTCGCCCTTCACGAGAATTTTTCCGATCTCGTTCACTCCACACTCTTCACCCGTTTCGTAATTTTCCATCCGCACCTGTACGTTTGGAATTACCTTGCCGACGCTCCCGGGCCTGTTGTTGCTGTGCGTGTTGACCGTGATCGCAGGGCTCGTCTCGGTCGCGCCGTACGCCTCGAGAAGCTCCATCCCGTGCTTCTCTAAAAATCCCCGGCGAAGCGATTCCGGACATTTATCTGCGCCGGTAATCATGATCCGGACGGATGCAAAATCTCCCGGTTCCGATTTATTTAAATAACCCAGGAAAAATGTCGGCGTTCCAACCATCAACGTCACCTTTTCTTCGCGGGCGACGGTGCAGATAGCTTTGAAGTCGAGAGGGTTTGCGTAAGTCACCATCGTCATCCCAAAATACAAAGGCGCCCAAAGATTTGCCGTCTGGCCGAAAATATGGAAATACGGAAGGTTGGCAAGGAACGTGTCGGTCGCGGCAAGGCCGTACACTTTTTCAAGGCTGTCAATATTTGAGGCGATATTCCGGTGTGTAAGCTGAACTGCCTTCGGCTCCTTCTCGCTGCCGCTGGTGAAAAGTATAAAAAGAGTATCGTTCTCGTCTCCGCCGTAAATTTTCTTGAGGATGTTCTGCACGGGGAGTTTGGATTTTAGAGCGGCCTTAATTTTGTCGAACATCGAAACGCTTGCCATGATGTCTTCGATGAACACCATTCCGTCGACCTTGCGGCAGTTAATTTTTTCAAGCAGCGCTTTCGATGTGATGATTGTTTTGAACTCGCATTTCTTTTGGGCGTATTCAGCGTTTGCAGCAGCTCCGGTTGAATAGTTAACCATCACCGGTACCCTTCCGTTCATCAATGCTCCGAGCACAGCCAATGCGCATCCGGCGGATGTCGGGATCATAATCCCGATAAATCCCTCATCGTACTTCTTGAGTTTTTCCGAGAGAATAAGCGAAGCGATAAGCGCTTTCCCGTACGTCAGTCGCACATTTGTCGTCCGATCGACAATCGCGATTTTATTTTCAAATTGCTTGGCGATACGGACAAATTGGTGATGAAGAAGCATCTGACTCTCTTTCAAAAGCCGCGGTTTGAAACCGGTTATTTATCCGAGCACGTTTCGCCTCGGAAGCGTCTCAACGAAGAACACGAAAACAACACAAACTTGAGAATGCTTTATGAACTTCAATACATGCGTTCATAAAGAACTTGTTAAGTACCAAGCTGCAACACTATGTTCTCACTGTGTGCTTAATGAAGTGAGTGGTAATTCAATTCTTTTCTTGTACCGGGCGCCCGGCACGGTCGATACCGGCAGGTGGAACTGGTTGTACGGTGTAGTCACACGGCGGCAGATATCTAAAAAATTTAATGGAGTTTCATATGAATGGCAAGTAGTATTTTGCCGCATGCGTTTCCGGCCGGATTTTCTTGAACGAAGCGCGAAATACAGCCGCTTCGTTGCATTTCTAAGCGAATTATGTTACTTTCATTCAATCACGAACCGATTACAAAGAATGGCATTGTATGGCAGAAGAGACAAGCGAACAGAAACCGCAGGATGAATCCTTTCGGCGCCCGCGCTACCCGCGCTACCGCCGGCCGAACAGAAAACCGCCGGAACAAGCTTCGGCTGAAGGAATACCGGCTGCTGACTCGTCTGCCATGAACGGTTCGCCGGCCGAGACGACCAATGCCGGCACCACGCCCCAGGAAAGTAAAGCACCGCAACAGACAAGCCAACATCGTCCGCAGAATATTGAAATATCCGTCGTCATTCCTCTCTATAATGAAGAGCAATCGCTGAAAGAACTTGCCGACCAGCTGAAAAGTACTCTTGTTCGCTTCGGCGGACGCTACGAGTTGATCTTTGTCGACGACGGCAGCACTGACAATTCATTCCGAGTGTTGCGCGACCTTCATTTCCGGAACAACCGCATTAAAGTCATCCGCTTTCGCAGGAACTACGGGAAGAGCGCTGCCTTGATGGTCGGTTTCCAGCGGGCGCAGGGCGATTACGTCGTTACGATGGATTCCGATTTGCAGGATGACCCGGCAGAAATTCCAAACCTGATAAGGCAGTTAAAGGCCGGCTTCGACGTTGTGTCCGGCTGGAAGAAAAAACGTCATGACCCGATCACAAAGACACTCCCGTCGAAGTTCTTCAATTTTGTCACCAGCGTTATGACGGGCGTAAAAATTCATGATTCCAATTGCGGCCTGAAAGCGTACCGCCGCGAAGTCGTGAAAAGTGTGAACGTCTACGGCGAATTGCACCGCTACATTCCGGCGCTTGCACACTGGCAGGGGTATCGTATCGGCGAGGTCGTCGTTCAGCATCGCGCCAGGAAATATGGAAAAACAAAATTTGGTACTGGAAGGTTTTTCAAAGGATTTCTCGATTTGCTCACTGTTCTTTTTACAACCCGCTATATCGCGCGGCCGCTGCATTTATTCGGCGTGTGGGGAATGGTGTCTGCATTTGCCGGCCTGTGCATTGACGGGTATCTCGTTGCGGAATGGATTGTCGGCAAAACATCGCTCAGCAACCGTCCGCTGTTTCTCGTCGGATTGATTCTCATCATCGTCGGGATCCAGTTCGTGTCGATCGGTTTGCTCGGCGAGATGATTACCAAAGGGCAGCACGTTGAAAAGGAATACTCGATCAGGGAAATCATCAAATAACGGGTGAAGGCAAAAAGAAGTTAACCCTTCATATCAATCGATTGCAACGTTCCTGGATTGCAGCCAACCGTAGACAACGTTTTCGTTAAAACTCATGATTCTTAAGACCGACTGCCGCCACTTTCGCGGCGATGTCCCCTGCAAACCTCATAAACAATACGGCGTTCACTGCGAGAGCTGCACGTATTACGACCCCGTCGATAAGAATATTCTCATCATCAAACTCGGCGCTATCGGCGACGTCATCCGGACGACACCGCTTCTTCATCGCTTGAAAAAAGAGTTTCCGCGCGCAAAAATCTGGTGGCTCACGCTGACCCCGGAAATGCTTCCGGATTCCGTCGATATCCGGATGAAATTTACGCTGGAGAATATCGTAGCGCTCCGTTCGGTGAAATTCGACATCCTCTACAATCTTGACAAGGACCGCGAGGCATGCGCGCTTGCCCTCCAGATTGCGGCGGATGTTAAGAAAGGATTTGTCCTGAAAAACGGCGTGTGCGCTCCGGCGGACAAGGATGCCGAGGCGAAATTTTTCACCGGTGTTTTCGACGACACGAACAAAGCGAATACCAAAAGCTATCCGCAGGAAATTTTTGAAATGTGCGGTTTCAGGTTCGGCGGGGAAAAATACATCCTTCCTTTTGAACCTTGGAAAGATAAACGGTGGAAGATCAACGGAAAGAAAAAAATCGTCGGACTCAATACCGGCTGCGGCGGTCGTTGGACATCGCGCCTCTGGCCCGAGAAGTATTGGATTGCTGCCGCCAAAACGCTGAAGAAATCGGGCTGCGAAGTAATCCTTCTCGGGGGGGAGCAAGAGGATAAGAAAAACAGGAAGATCGCGAAGGCGAGCGGGGCAAAATATTTCGGCTATTTCCCGTTGAAACAGTTTATCAACCTTGTCGACCAGTGCGACCTCGTCGTTACCGCGGTGACGATGGCGATGCATATCACCATCGGTCTCGGAAAGAAGATCGTACTTTTTAATAATATTTTTAATAAGCACGAGTTCGAGTTGTACGGGCTTGGAGAAATTCTTGAACCCGACTTCGAATGCACATGTTATTACTCGCCGACGTGCCCCAATAACTGTATGCAATATCTCTCCCCCGAACGCGTGGTGAAAGCGGTACGGCAACTTCTCGGAGCATCGGCGTGATGCGCGCGAAATGAACATTATCATTCTCGGAACGGCGTATCCATTGCGCGGCGGTATTGCTCACTACAACGCACTTCTCTATACTCATCTCAGGAAGAAACATACCGTACAAATCATTTCTTTCAAAAGACAGTATCCGAAAATGTTTTTTCCGGGGAAGACGCAGGAGGAACAGGGGGACCCCGGTCTGCCGGTGGAAAGCGAGCAGCTGATCGACTCGGTGAACCCGTTCAATTGGATCCGGGTTGGAATAGCGCTGCGAAGGCGAAATGCAGACGTTGTGATTTTTAAGTACTGGCTCCCGTTTTTCGGCCCGTGCATCGGAACGATCTGCGCATTGCTGAAATACCGGAGGAAAACGAAGGTTGTGGCCATTTGCGATAACGTGATCCCGCACGAACATCGCCCCGGTGACCGGCTTTTTACGTGGTACGTCTTCAAATTTGTGGATTCATATATCGTTCAATCGGACGCGGTCGAGAAAGATTTGCTCGCAACGGTAGAGAATCCCGTGTACAGGAAAGTTCCGCATCCGGTCTACGAAATATTTGGCCCGCGCATCGACAAAAAAAAGGCTCGTGCAGCACTGAACATCCGCGACGAAAAAGTGATTCTTTTTTTTGGCTACATCCGTCCTTATAAAGGACTTCATGTGATGATCGACGCGATGAAGGAACTGAAGAAATATCTCCGGGTCAAATTGCTTGTCGTCGGAGAATTCTACGGTGACGAAGAGAAATACCGATGGCACATCTCGGATGCACAGGTCCGTGATGTCATCGACGTTGTCTCGGATTATGTGCCGAATGAAAAAGTGGGGGAATATTTTTCGGCGGCGGACGCGGTTGTTTTGCCGTATCTTTCGGCGACGCAGAGCGGAATTGCGCAAATAGCGTACAATTTCGATAAACCGGTCATCGCAACCGGTGTCGGCGGGCTTGCCGAAGTCGTCGTTGACGGAATATCCGGATTGACCGTGCCGCCGAACGATCCGTCGAAGCTCGCAGACGCAATCAAAAGGTTCTACTCGGAGAACTTGGAAGAAACACTCTCCGCCGGCGCGGCCCGTGAAAAGAAGAAATACTCGTGGGAGAACATGGTGGAAGCAATAGAGCAGTTAACGGTGAACAGTAAACAGTAACCATCATAAATGTTGTTTACCGTTCGGATCAACATATTAACTGATCATTGTTAACTGTTTACTGTTCACTGATTAATGATCACTGAATATGCACTACGACCCTATTAAAAATGTTATCGGCAATGTTGCGCGGACGAGCCCGCTGGTGCGGAGGTTCTTCTACGCGGTTCTCGGGATCATGTTCTTGCGTGAGTGGTATGTTAAGCGCGCACTCCGGGTATTGTTAGGCGGGAAGAGAGATCCCTTTACCATGTTCGACGCTGGAAGCGGCTTCGGACAATACTCGTACTATTGCGCGAAACATTTTCCTTCTGCAACAATCTATGCAGTAGATGTGAAAGATGAACAGATCGCGGATTGCCGTTCCTTCTTCTTGAAAGAAAAACTCGGCAACGTTTCCTTCGAAGTTGAAGACCTGACAATTCCCAAGCACGACGGGCGGTTTGATTTTATTTTGTCCATCGATGTGATGGAACATATTCAGGAAGATCTGCAGGTGTTCAGGAACTTCTACCATGCCCTGAAACCGGGCGGAAAAGTTCTGATTAATACTCCGTCAAATCTCGGCGGCTCGGACGCCCACGACGAGAGCGACCCGAGCTTTATTGAGGAGCATGCCCGCAACGGCTACTCCGTCGACGACATCACGCGAAAGCTGAAAAGCGCCGGTTTTCACTTAGAAAAAGTGACGTATACCTACGGCCCCATCGGAAGCGCCGCATGGCGGCTCGGCATCAAGTATCCAATGCTGATGCTGAACAAAAGCAAGCTGTATTTTATCCTTCTTCCGTTCTATTACATTCTCACGTTGTGGCTGACACTCCTGCTGATGTACGCCGACTATAAATTCGCCAACAAGCGGGGAACAGGACTGCTTGTGGTGGCTGTGAAAGCAGTTTCGTAACGTGTAGGCATCTATCTTAACTGTCACACCGCGCAACTTCTCCTTGTTTTTCTTCTCTCCTTTTTGTATTATTGAAAAACCACAGAAGACCAACCCTCGCGTTGTTTCGTCCATGAAAATCTTTCGTGCCGTTGAAGCAGAGTCAACAAATGCGCCGGCACCATCATCTCAAGCAAAAAAATACAGTCGTATCAAGTTAACGTTGTCTCTCATCGGGACAACGTTTTCGTTTATTGTTACGTTGGCGATAGTTGTGACAGGCTTTTCACTCCGCGTTGAGAATGCCGTCCATTTATACACACAGTCGCCGTATGTTGCACTGCTTCTTTTTGGGGCAGTACTCGGCGTACTCAGCGGCATCGTATCCTTCCCGCTCAGTTTTTATTCCGGCTTCATTCTCGAGCATCGGTATAATTTGTCTAACCAGAACTTCTTTCAGTGGCTGTTGGAGCAGGGTAAAGCGTTCCTTGTCAGCATCCCGATTGCGGTGCCCCTGATGCTTCTGTTCTATTTTTTCTTGAGGGAGTATCAGGCATTATGGTGGCTTCCGGTGGCGACGGCCATGTTTGTCGTGTCGGTGCTGCTTTCCAAAATTGTGCCTGTGTTCATCATGCCTCTGTTCTACAAATTTACCCCTCTGGAGAACGATGCTCTCAAGGAACGAATTCTCTCGCTGTGCAAGAACACCCGTATGAACGTGACTGGCATCTTTACGTTCAACTTGAGCAAGACGACGAAAAAAGCAAACGCAGGATTCACCGGCATAGGAAAATCGAAACGGATCATTCTGGGCGATACGCTCATGCAGCATTTTTCGGATGACGAAGTCGAGACTGTTTTTGCCCATGAACTTGGGCATTACGTTCACGGGCACATTTGGAAAAACATCCTGGTCGGGACGCTGAGCATCTATGCCGGGCTTTTCATTACATCGAAACTCTATTTTCTTTCTCTCGGATGGTTCGGTTTCTCTTCGGTCGATCAGCTTGCGGCGCTGCCGCTGCTCGCTCTTTGGCTCGGCGTGTATTCGCTCTTCACGTCGCCGTTGTCGAATGTTTTATCGAGGAAGTATGAGTTCGAAGCCGACCGCTACGCGCTCGTGAGAACCGGAAATGCATCGGCGTTCACGTCGACGATGAGGAAGCTTGCCGAAATGAACCTCGCCGATACGGCGCCGCATCCGGTTGTAGAATTTCTTTTTTACAGCCATCCGTCAATAGAAAAGAGAATTCGCGCTGCGGAGAAAGCGTAATGCGTGCGCTGTTGACAATCGTCAGGATCGTTATTATTGTTGCAACGAACGCCGGCTTATCGATCATCGCGCTTCTCAGCCTTCTCGTTGAAAAGGACGGCAGAACATATTTTTGGGCGGGGAGTACGTGGTCGAAGCTTTGTTTGAAAATATGGGGGATCGACGTCCGTGTGCGGGGAATGGAAAATATTCGGCCGGACGGGGCGTACATTTTCGTGACGAACCACGCGAGTATGTTCGATATCCCGGCGATTATGTCGGTGCTGCCCCGTGTGCGGATCATGTTCAAAAAGGAATTGTCGTACGTGCCGCTCTGGGGGTGGGCGCTGAAATGGGGGCACCACATTATGGTCGACCGGGCGAAAGGAAGCGAAGCGATGAAAAGCCTCGACCGTGCAGCGAAAGCGATCAAAACCGGCGGTTCCGTGATCCTTTTCGCGGAGGGGACGCGCACGCGCGACGGAAAATTGCTTCCGTTTAAACGGGGCGCATTTACACTTGCGGCGAAATCGGGAGTTCCACTTGTCCCGATAGCAATCAACGGCAGTTTCAAAATTTTGCCGAAGAATTCGCTCGATATCCGGCCAAGCCCGATTGAATTGGTGATGGAAAAGCCCATCGATACATCATGCATCACCAGCCGGGAAGAGGAAATTGCATTGATGAAGAGCGTAAGGCAAATCATTGAACGGAACTATCGGGAAGATATTTCATAGAGGAAAAGAGATTAAGGAGGCAGATAAATATTCAGTCTGCATTCTGTCTCCTGTATTCTGAATTCTTTTTACAGGGAGTAGCAACAATGTCCGTAACCATCAAAGACGTCGAGCACATTGCCGAGCTTGCGCGGCTGGAATTCGACGAAAAGGAAAAAGAAAAATTGACTTACGAGCTCAACGATATATTGAAGTATATCGGGAAATTGAACGAGCTTGATACATCGAACGTGGAGCCGTTGTCCCACGTGATTGAATTGAGCAACGTCTTTCGAGACGATGTCGTGAAGCCGTCAATTTCGCCCGAGGAAGCGCTGAAGAACGCGCCTGCGAAAAAAGACACGTTTTTCAAAGTGCCGAAGGTGATCGGATGACGGTTCATTTTCAATTTTCGATTTGCAATTTACAATTGTCAATCATCCTATTCTGTACGGGTACTGTTGTCTTAAATCAAAAATTGGAAATTGCAAATTGAAAATTATAGGAATCATACCGTCCCGCTATGCATCGCAGCGTCTTCCGGCAAAGTCGCTGGCGGATATTGACGGCAAGCCGATGGTACAGCACGTTTACGAGAGGGCAAAACGATCTCGTTTACTCACCGATGTTATCGTTGCAACGGACGATGAGCGGATAAAGACGGCAGTGAAAAAGTTTGGCGGGAACGCTGTGATGACGCCTGAAACGATTCAAAGCGGGAGCGATAGAGTCGCATTTGTTGCCCGAACCATGGATGCGGATATTATCGTCAATGTGCAGGGAGACGAGCCGCTGATCGATCCGGCTTTGATCGACCAGACTGTTCAGCTGCTGATTGACGACACCGCCGCTGTCGTCGGCACGGCGGTGAAAAAGATTACTTCACTAGATGAACTGCTGACTCCCAATGTCGTGAAAGCCGTGATCGATAAAAACAATTTTGCTCTTTATTTCACCCGTTCGCTTGTTCCGTTTGTCCGCGATTCGGCGGAAGTAACGGACTGGCTCAAACGCGCAGTGTTCTATAAGCATTTTGGGATTTATGTGTATCGGGGCTCTTTTTTGCAGCAATACGCAACGTTGACACCGACTCGGCTCGAACAAGCCGAAAAACTCGAACAGCTTCGTATTCTCGAGAACGGTTTTCGTATTAAAGTAGCGATCACCGAATTTGATTCAATCCCGGTCGACACACAGGAAGACCTCGACCGTGTCAGGGCAAAAGTAAAAATTCAAAATTCAAAATGAAGAGCCGAGCTACAACAATGTTGCGCGCAAATTTTTTAATTTTTCATTCATAATTTTTAATTTTCCTTAAGGGTGTTTCCTTGGCTACCAATCATGTAAAATATATTTTCATTACCGGCGGAGTAGTGTCGTCGCTGGGCAAAGGAATAGCGTCGGCATCGCTTGGATTGCTTCTCAAATCCCGGGGCTTGCGCGTGACCGTGCAAAAATTCGACCCGTATATTAATGTCGACCCGGGAACGATGAACCCGTTCCAGCACGGCGAAGTCTACGTTACCGACGACGGGGCTGAAAGCGACCTCGACCTCGGCCACTATGAACGCTTTCTCGATACCAGTACATCGCGCCAGAATAATTCTACCACCGGGCAAATCTATTACGAAGTGATTTCGAAAGAGCGCCGCGGTGATTATCTCGGCGCCACTGTGCAAGTTATTCCCCACATCACCGATGAAATCAAGAAACGCATCGGCCAGCTCGGCGTATCCGGAAAATACGATGTCATTATCACGGAAGTCGGCGGCACGGTGGGCGATATTGAAAGTCTCCCTTTCCTTGAAGCGATCCGTCAGTTCACGCTGCACATAGGGCGGCGTAATGCGTTGAACATCCACGTCACGCTTGTTCCGTACATCAAATCTGCCGGCGAGCTAAAAACAAAGCCGACGCAGCATAGCGTGAAAACACTTCTCGAGATCGGCGTGCAACCTGATATCCTTATTTGCCGGACTGAACGGCGGCTCTCGAAAGAGATGAAAGAAAAAATAGCACTTTTCTGTAACGTTGAATCGCAGTCGGTGGTCGAAGGGAGGGACGTCGATTCAATTTATGAAGTCCCCTTGTTGTTCGAAAAGGAAGGATTGGACAAGATCGTGATTGAAAAATTGAATTTGAAATGCGGCAAAAGCGATCTGCGCCACTGGTCCCGCACGGTGAATCGCATAAAGAATCCAAGCGACCACGTCTCAATCGGCGTCGTGGGCAAGTACACGGATTTGAAAGACGCATACAAAAGCATCAACGAATCGTTTATTCATGCCGGCGCCGATAACGACGTGGCGGTTGAGTTGAAATGGATCCGGGCCGAAGACCTCGACGCTACGAACCTCGACGAATACCTCGGAGACATTTCGGGATTGCTTATTCCCGGAGGGTTCGGCGAGCGGGGAGTTGAAGGGAAAATAAAAGCGATCGGCTACGTCCGGGAGCGCGGTATCCCGTTCTTCGGGATTTGTCTAGGTCTCCAATGCGCGATCATTGAATTTGCGCGCAACGTCTGCGGCATGAAGGGGGCGAACAGTACCGAATTCCGGAAAACAAAATATAATGTGATTGATTTGATGATCGACCAGCGGGGAGTAAAGAACCTCGGCGGTACGATGCGGCTCGGTGCATACCCCTGCATCGTTCAGAAGAAAACGAAAGCGCATCAAGCATACAAAAAAGAATTGATTTACGAACGCCATCGTCACAGATACGAAGTCAACAATAAATTCCGTAAAAAACTGAGCGAAAGCGGCATGGTGTTCAGCGGACTTTCTCCGGACAATTCACTCGTCGAAATCATCGAATTGCCGTCGCATCCATGGTTTGTTGCCGGACAATTCCATCCGGAACTAAAATCACGCCTCCTCAGCCCGCATCCGCTTTTCAGAGATTTTGTGAAAGCGGCAGTAAAGTACCAGGATGAAAAGCTGAAGAAGTAGGCGTTTCAAATTGTTGATACGGCTCTGTCCTTGAAAACCGCTCCTTGTTTTTGTATCATATCGCAGTACAGCGTGCCCATTTCATCCGTTCCGTTGTGATTGTTGGATCTATTGGTGCGACGCGGGCTGTGGCCGGATCGGTGCACTTTCTCAATTGCAGGATCAACTATGAAAATTCTCATTACAGGCGGCAGTGGATCGGTCGGTAAGTACATTGTCGACGAACTGCTTCGGTACAAACATACGATTGGCGTTCTCGACCTAAACCCGCCGACGAGAAATGTATGGTATCATGACGTTGATGTCATGAACCTTGATCATGTCGTCAAAGCGGTCAAAGGATACGACGCGATCATCCACATGGCAGGCATCCCTCACCCGTTGAACCATCCTCCCGAAAAGGTTTTTTCCCTTAATGTGAACGGAACCTTCAATGTCCTTGAGGCGGCGGCACGGGCCAATGTCAAGAAGGTCGTGTTTACCTCGAGCGAGTCGGTGCTCGGCTTTGCGTTCATGACGCAATACATGGCGCCGGAGTACGTGCCGATCGATGAACTGCATCCGCTGCGACCTCAGGACCCGTACGGATTGAGCAAATTCATCGGCGAACAGATTTGCCGGACGTACTCAGCGCGGTACGGCATCCGCACTGTCTGTCTTCGCGCGCCGTGGATTTGGCTGCCTGAAGGGGGCGAGCGCGAGAGGTATAAATCGCTCGTTTCGGAACATCATAAATGGTGCAACAATCTTTGGTCCTTTGTTCACGCCTACGATGCAGCTCAGGCGCACAGGCTTGCCGTGGAAAAGGATTTGGAGTCGCTCCACGAATGCTTCTTCATTACCGCACAAGACAATTGGACCGGCATCGATTCCAGGAGTTTGCTGAGAACGTATTTTCCTGAAGTCAAAAACTTCGCGCAGGATTTCACCGGGGCGGCCTCTTTGCTGTCGTACCGCAAGGCGAAAGAAATGCTCGGCTACGAGCCGCGGCACACTGTACGCGATATACTTTTCTGATGAAGCAAACGCCGTTCCTTTTGTGCACTCTCAATGGTTGCCAACCCTCGACCGTTGTTCGCCGATGGTTTCACCGCCGCCGCAGCGCAGCAGATTTCTTCAAACAAGAATTTTTCGATGCACTGGCGAACGCATGATAAAGGAACGTTCAAACGATTGAGCAATCTTTGTCCGATAGTTTTTCCATTTTGGTATTGGCCGGGAGAACGTAATTTCGCTCGCATTTCAAAAGCTGCCTCTGCGCGAAAAGATCTGATTGGTTCCATCATAGTACATTCGCTTCAGGGATGTATGATGATCGTTTTCGTTGTCCTTCCGGCGGTTGCTCATGCCCAGGCCGACACCCTGCGATACAGCATCCCGGCGGCGCGGGATTCCAATGACGCGGGCGTTCGCTTTGAACGAAATCTGAATACCTATCTTTGGAATTTCAGGGCCGATTACAGCGCTCGGGACAGTGAGTTTGCCGCGGACGTTCATGACCGTTACAGTTCATCGTTCATCCGGCAGGATCAAAGCTCTCTTCGCGATGAGCAGACGCTGTGGCTGAATGCATCCCGGAAAATTTCTTCGGCGCTGGATTTGGATGTTGAAGCATCGTCGTTCATTTTATCGGACAATCAATCGCTCGATGTCAGCAATGCAGCACTTCACACCGGCCTCGTCGGGGTTTCGATTCGGCCCGTTCCCTACGTTTCCGTTTCGCCTCTTGTCGGTTTTCGTGTCGACCGCCAGCAGGACCAAACGGATCAAGGCTGGAATTACAAGTTGTCGTCGGAGATGGATACCGTCGACATCGACGGGTACCAAACGCTCGCATCAATGCGCTTGAACGTCAGCAATCTATCGCCGCGGTATTTCCGCAACAACGGCGCACAAATGTTTTTCCAGAAGGATTTTCTCGAAGGGTCGTTCGACAGCCTTCGGCTCCAATGGTCGAATAATCGGTGGGACTTTTATGTGCCCGCCGACAGCGTCATGCAAAAGGAGTTTGGCGTGGAATACAATATTCGAAGCAGGGTGGACGAGATCTATAATGTGTCGAACTCTCTTCACTATGCGGTCGGAAAGGAAGTTTCCGCAGTTGTGCAGACCCTCGTCGAAGCGCGGACAATCAGCAACGCATTCCGGTACAAATCGCTGTTGGAACCGACGTTGATTCCGTACGATATCACAGTGCAGGAACAACGGCTCGAGGGGGGGCTTGACATCAACTACCATGATGTCAACAACGTCTTTGGATCGATCGGCATCCACGCCGGTGAACGGGATGAACGGCATATTCTTCAAAAGATCGACGGGGTGGACAAGGATATCGAGCAAAGCGCTTCGGAACAGGAAACGCAACTGGACAATGTCGCGCGCCGAACGTCGTTGCGGGGAATTTTCTCCATGCCGGTTTCTTCGAGCGATTTTGTCTCGTTTGAAAGCTCGGCCGGCATTCTGCGCTATGATACTCCCGATTCAACAAACACCGACGACCGGGATGAACTCCTTATCACGCTTTCCGGCAGGGAATCGCATCGCTGGAATGAGTACTTCGAAATGAGCGTTACGGCCGAGGTCACACTGAACCATATCGTCTACCTGTTTGCGGACCGGAGCGCCAACAACAACTGGAACCGCATTTTTCGGTTAGCCCCGGAATTGACCTATTCACCCTCTCCAGCCCTGCGCTCGGTGAATACGTTCGAAGTCCTGGCGAATTACACGGTGTTCGATTATGAAACGATAGTCCCTACGGTCGAGAGCTACTCGTACAGGCAATTTGCATTTCTCGATTCGACGTCGTATGATATATCATGGCGGACAGCGCTTGATGTTCTCCTCCATATTCGGCTCTATGAGCGCGGACAGCTGCAATGGAAGGAATTTTCGGAACGGCCCCAGCAGTACTTTGAAGAAGTAACTTTTTCGCCGGCGCTGCGGTACACCATACAGGACAGGATTGTTTGCGCCGCCGGATTCCGTTCGTTCGTGCAGAACAGGTTTCGGTATGATGGAGGAACGCGCGTTACGGACGGGAGTTATTTCAGTTATGGGCCGACAACATCAATCGTGATGATGGTTCCGTCCGGGTGGCGGCTCGAGATTCAGGGATGGAAGGAATTTCAAAAAGAGACCAACCAGCCGATACGCGAAGTGTCGAATATCATGATGTCGGCAAAAGCGAATTTTTGAAGAGGACTGCATTGGCAGCACAATCTCGGCGGCGAATGGCGCAGAAAACTTTTCGGCTCACAATGGGAAGCGATCCGAAAAATGTTCATCGCGTGGAGGAATTTTTGCTGAAGATAAACTCGGCACTGAACATCGATGAGGAGAAGTTCGGTTCATTGCTCGTAGTGGTTTCCGAGGCGGTGAATAACGCGATCATTCACGGGAACGAACGCAATCCGGCGAAAAAAGTGGTCGTAACGTGCGCACACCGGGGAAACAATCTGGTGATAAAAGTCAAAGATGAGGGGAAAGGGTTCAACCCTGACACGGTTCCCGACCCGATCCACGAGGACAATTTGTTGCGAGAGACCGGCCGGGGCGTCTTTCTGATGCGTCAACTGATGGAAAAAGTCAGTTACAACGCAAACGGGAATGAAGTAACGATGACGATGAAAATGTAAGGTACTTTAATAAACCCTCCCCTAACAGGGGAGGGCAGGGTGGGGTCCGCTCCCGTTTTTACAACTTCACTTTATCCATACTTGATTTTACTTCGTCGGCGGATTTTTTCAACGCTGCCGATTCTTCAGCGGTCAGTTTGATTTCCATAATCTGCTCAATGCCGTTCTTGCCAAGCTTGACCGGCACTCCAACCACGGTATCCCGCAATCCATATTCACCTTGCAGATAAGCCGCACAGGGAAGAATCCGTTTTTTATCCTTCACGATTGCTTCCACCATTTGAACGGCGGCAGACGAAGGCGCATAGTACGCGCTCCCTGTTTTCAGATAATTGACAATTTCAATTCCGCCGTTGCGCGCCCTTGTAACAAGCGCATCGATTTTTTCTTGCGGCAGTAAGTCACCGATGGGAATTCCTGCAACCGAAGTGTAGCGCGGAAGCGGCACCATCGAATCTCCATGTCCGCCGAGGACAAACGCGGTGACATCTTCAACGGAGACGTTCAGCTCCATCGCGATGAATGAGCGAAAACGCGCCGTGTCCAGCACTCCCGCCATCCCGATCACGCGATGCCTGTCGAAGCCGCTGACCTTGAGAGCCACGTACACCATCACATCGAGCGGGTTGGACACAACGATCAAGATTGATTTTGGAGATTTCGCAACCGCTTGCTCGGTGACCGTTTTGAGAATTGCGGCGTTGGTGTTAAGAAGGTCATCGCGGCTCATGCCCGGCTTGCGTGCAATGCCGGCAGTGATAACAATGATGTCGGAGTTTGCCGTTGCATCGTAGGTGTTCGTTCCTATGATCTTCGAGTCGAACCCTTCCACCGGCGCCGATTCGTACATGTCAAGCCCTTTCCCCTGGGGAAGGCCGTCGACAACGTCGACGAGAACAACTTCATTTGCCAATTCTTTTTCCGCGATACGCTGCGCGGAAGTTGCGCCCACGTTGCCTGCACCGATCACCGTAATTTTCATCGTAGTCTCCGACGATTAATGAGCTGCTGCATGAGATAAAAAAATGCGTAAGAGCGAAACTCTTACGCATGAGATATTTTTTTTATGAACGAAGAAGTTGTCTCCGTTTATGCCGTGACGATTGAAATTGCCTGTCGTGTTTTGCCGACCCGTTGAAACTTCACCACGCCGTCAGACAGGGCGAACAACGTGTCGTCGCCGCCTTTTGCAACATTAGCGCCGGGATGGAACTTTGTTCCCCGTTGGCGCACCAAGATTGTTCCGGCGAGAACCTTCTGACCGCTGAAGCGCTTTACGCCAAGCCGCTGGGCATTGCTGTCGCGTCCGTTACGAGAGCTTCCGCCCCCTTTTTTATGAGCCATGCTTCAAATCTCCGTTATGCTATCGATGTAATTTCTATATGGGTGTATTGCTGCCGATGGCCGCGTTTCACGCGGTAGCCTTTGCGCTTCTTCTTTTTGAAGACTATGACCTTTTCATCCTTCACATGCGCAAGCACTTTTGCATTTACTGACGCACCGGAAACGACGGGCGCGCCGACTTTGACCTCTTTGTCGTTGGAAAGCAGGAGCACTTTCTCAAATTTCACACTGCTGCCGACCTCATTTTCCAGCCTCGGCACGTAGAGCTTTTCTTCGGGGTTCACTTTGTACTGCTGCCCGGCGATCTCAACGACTGCATACATCGGATACATCCTTCCTCAGAATAATGGTGTTTCAAAATTGGACTATCATAATACCAAAAAAATGCAAAAAAGTCAACGGAAAGTTGCGATAAAGATTTAAGATGAAAACTGAGTGAAATTTCAGAAGAAGTCGGACTTCCGGTGAATTAAGGCAACCGAAATTTGCAGTTAAATGCGATTTTTCGATGCCCGATCCCCCCTCACAGCATCCACAACACGGAAACGATGATTTGCGCAAGGATGATTTTAGCGATCATGGAAACCGGATACACGGTGGCGTACCAGATATTCGGCTGCTCGTTCTGCGTTTGTTGGTTCGCATAGGCAAGACATGCCGACTGGGTGGACATGCCGGCCACAATTCCCATTACTGCGGACATGGGCAGCTTCAAATACTTATAGCAGACCAGTATTGTCAATACGACAACGCATGTCGTGATGAGTGCGCCCGCCGCAATCAATTCCCAGCCGCCCGATTGAAAAATTGTCCCAAATCCGAAACCGGCTTTCGTGCCGATTCCCGCGAGGAAGAACACAAGTCCGGTTTGTCTCAGCACAAGGTTGGCGTTGAACGGCAGCGCCCATAAAATCGGACCGGTCCGCTCAAGCCTGCCGAGGATGAGGGCAACGATAAGCGGTCCGCCGGCAAATCCGAGCTTGAACACCATTCCGTGGGGAAGCGGAAGAGGGATCATTCCAACCATCACTCCCAGCACGATGCCGAACGAGATAGAAAGAAAATCCGTTTCGGAGAGAGCCTTCATCGAGTCGCCGAAATATTTTGTGATGCGGTCGAGGTTTTCGAGACGAGTGACGACGCGGATTCTGTCCCCCATTTCGAGAATAGTGTCCGGCGATGGAACGAAATCAACATCGCCGCGGCGAAGGCGGGTGATCGTTGCGCCGAATTCTTTTTCAAGATTAAGCTCGTGAATATGTTTTCCGACAACAGACGTATTGGAAACGAAAATGCGCCGGAAATCGATTCCAGTGTTGTCGAGGGGGAGATGATCCGGCGACTCTTCGCCGAACAATATGCGCGCCCGCTCAAGCGCATCCAGCGTTCCTACCGCAACGATCCGATCGTCCGCGGAGAGAATCGTATCCGGTCTGACAATTTCGATGGCCGCTCCCTTTTTGATCCGGCTGAGCGTGAATGCCGGCTGCCCGAGAAGCTGCAGAGATTCCGCTGCGCTTTTTCCGTTGATCGCAGGATTTGTAATATGAAACGTCCGGCTGACGATGATGTCTGAGCCTGACTCTCTCAAACGTGCAGCCTCTTCCTTTGCAAAGTCAATTTTGAAAATCTTTATAAAAACAAAAGACCATAGAAGGACTCCAAGGACGCCGAACGGATACGCAAGTCCGTACGTTACAACGGGACTGCTGGCATTGAGATCGGCAATATCGCGCGGAAGTTTTATGGAAAGAGATTTTGCAGTTTCAACAGTCGCGGCGAGCGCCGGAGTGCTCGTCAAGGCGCCGCAAAAAAGGCCGGCCGCACTTGACGGAGAGATACCAAGGACTTTCCAAATGACAACCGTCATCAGCGCTCCGGCCACGAGCACCATTGCAGCGAGTCCGTTTGTATGCAGCCCGCGCTTCTGGAATGAGGAAAAAAAACTCGGACCCGACTGCAGCCCCACGGCATAGACGAATAGCACAAGGCCGATGATGTAGATGTATTCAGGGAGGCCGAGCCTTTTATCGAGGGCGCCGAAAGCAATTCCGACAAACAATACAGCCGACACGCCAAGGCTGAATCCGAACACTCTAATTTGGCCGGCGAGGTAGCCGAGTCCGATGACGGTGAAGAAAAGGAGGAGCTGGTTCTCTGCGAAAAAATCTAAAAGGGGCTGCATCGTATTGCTGAAATTAATCTTGACTTAATCTCTCCGAAAAGATACATTAGCGTACAAATGTAGGCAAAAGGCCGGGGAGATTCAATGCATGTAGGGCTTGAATTCACAGTATAGGCCGATTGCAACAACGCATATCTTATCCGACGCAAAACATTCATTAAGCACATCGTATTGCTGTTTTTTCCGGCAATAGTGCTGTCGTGCTTTTATTCCACCACATAAACTACAAGGAGAATTGTATGATCGTCGTCCGCGAAGTTTTTCAACTAAAGTTTGGAAAAGCAAAAGAGGCGAAGGCGGCTTGGAAAGATTTTTCGGCACTTCGTAAAAAGCATGGGCTCCCGGAGAGCCGTGTCCTTACGGACTATACGGGCGAATACTACACGTTTATAATCGAAGACACGTTCAACGACATAGCAGACTTTGACCGTTCGTTGAAGAGCGAGGTAGGGATGAAAGAATTCGGCGAGTGGTATCATGCAAAATTTATCCCGCTGGTCGATTCAGGCAGACGTGAAATATTTTCAGTTGTTGAATGATTTGAATATGCGTTTCTTTCATTCCACGGAGGAAAAATGAAAATTCTTTTCCAAGCTGATTGTAAATTCCTCGCTGCATGGCTGTGGACCGTCGTGAGCGCACTTGCGATAAGCGCTCCCGCCGACCGGCAAACCTCTTCCCAGACAGCCGTGGGAAAAACCATCTATGAAGTGCACTGCGCCCCCTGTCACGGGGTGAACGGAAAAGGAGATGGTATCGCATCGGCACTGCTGAACCCCCGGCCGCGGAATTTTACAACCGGCATATTCAAATTTCGCTCGACAGAATCCGGCAGCCTGCCGACGGACGAGGATCTTACAGCGACGATTAACAGCGGCTTGCACGGGACATCAATGCCCGACTGGGCGCCGTTCATCAAAGGCGATTCATTAAAAGAAGTGATCGATTACGTGAAGACTTTCTCGCCGCGATTTCAAAAGGATAAACCGCGTCCCATTCGAGTAGAGACTGCCGATCCATTTTCGGCTTCGAGCGTTGCTTCCGGAAAAAAAGTCTACGCAAAACTGCAGTGCGCCGATTGTCACGGAACCGACGGCGCCGGGACCGGCGCGGTGGCAAAAGATTTCCAGGATGAATGGAATTTTGAAACCAATGCCGTGAATCTGACCGAGCCTTGGACATTCCGGGGAGGAGCGACTGCACGTGATATTTATGTTCGGTTGAGGACTGGCGTCGACGGAACGCCGATGCCCTCCTACGCCGGCGCCGTGAGCGATAAAGAAATGTGGAATCTCGCAAACTATGTGGTTTCAATGGCGCGTAAGCCTGCGTGGAACATGAATGAAAATGAGCTCAGGGAATTTTATGCGAAGCTTGAAGCCCAGGCAAAGGCCGACCCGGTTCAGCGGGGAAAATACCTTGTCCGGACAATCGGCTGCGCGGGATGTCATTCCAGATACACCGAAGATCTCCGCATCATCGAAGGGTCGCAATTGTCGGGCGGGTTGACTTTTGACCTCTATCCGTTCGGCAAGTATGTTACACGGAATCTCACGTCGGACAAGGAAACCGGATTGGGCAATTGGACCGACCAGGAAATCAAAAGAGCGTTCACGCAGGGAATTTCACGCGATGGAAGAAAATTTCTCCCATTCCCGATGCCATGGGCAGCGCTTGCTGCATTAAAAGAAGATGATCAAAACGCCATTGTTGCCTATCTGCGGACGGTTCCTGCCGTGAGTCACAAAATCCCCGACCCTGACAAGCCAAACATCTTTGCGTATTTGTGGGGAAAATTTAAAATGTTGGTCCTGAAAGAACAGATTCCGACGCCGGTCTATCCAATGAAAGAGGCAGATGACCATGACAAGCCGGTATCGCAAAATCCATCCGGCGCTGAGAAAAACTTTGCCGTGCGAGTTGACCGGGCGAAGGAGGTGCGGCCATGAAGAAAATATTGAAATGGGTCGGCATTGTCGTCGTATGTTTAATAGTAATAGGATTTCTTGCATTCCTCTATCTTATTCCACCGTTTGATTTGCTTCCGCGCGAGGCATTTAGCAAGCCGCATGCAGATGCAGTCGCTTCGTCGCTCGAAAAAATCGAAGATCCCGTTGAACGATCTCTCGCCCAGCGCGGACAGTATATCATGTCGTATTCGGATTGCAGCGATTGCCATACTCCGCAAGGAGACCAGGGACCGAACTGGAATGAATTCCTCGCGGGCGGAGCTAAATTTGAACTCAAACAATATGGAACATCGTATTCACGCAACCTGACGCCCGACGGCGAAACCGGGCTCACCCGTCGGAAAGATGAAGACGTAAAGCGGGTACTGCGCAGCGGCGTCTTCCATGACGGGAGATTTTTCCCGCCGACGACTATGCCATGGACGAGTTTTTCCAATATGACTGAGGAAGACCGCCATGCCCTCGTCGTGTATCTTCGCCACATCAAACCCGTGAAACACAAAGTGCCGGAGTGGTCGCCGATGAGTTCGGACGCACCGTATCTCTTCTTCCCGTACGATTACGCCGAGCACGAGAAAAAGTGAGACGTGCGAAAAAACTGGCAACAATACCTCACGCAAAGCCGCCAAGGCGCGAAATGGATTTCATCAAGAAACCTTAACGACTTTGCGTCTGGCGAAGCCATCTTCCAAAGGAATCCCTTTGGGACCCTTGGGATTTGCGTGAGAAATATTTTAAATGGTTGAAAGAAATAATTTGGATTAATCAGAAGAAGGAATTTGACATGGATAGATATTTAATAGAATCGCCCCACACTAAAGAAGACTGTGCCCATGTGCTCAAACAAGTTGAAGCGTTGGGATATCTAACCCGTTTCGAATGGGGTTGCGCTTCCGGTGATCACACCGGTTTCGTCATCATCGAAGCAGAAAACGAGGCGCAGGCGAAGATGGTTGTGCCGACGATGAGCCGGAAAGAAGCGAGGGTAGTGAAGTTAAATAGGTTTACGCCGGAGATGTTGAAAGCAGGGCATTGAAGTTAAATCAAATCTGCCAGCGAACCGAATTCAGCATCAAAAAGCCGCTTGTATGTGCGGATTGCAAAGCCGTCCGTCATGCCGGCAATGTAATCGCACAACAAACGCATGCGTACGTTCGGGTCTGCGGCGTTCCGCACAACGCTTTCGGTGTCTCGCGGGAGCAGATTTGTTTTTGAATTTTCTTTTCCGAGATAGTTTTCTTCAAAAGCCTTGAATATGTTCCTCAGAATGTACGCCCCTTGTGCTCAAGCTGATGAAG
>Ga0265338_10003503_pt1 | contig 22022 bp, 21 predicted proteins | sample 42126metaG_FD_193579 | JGI IMG/M metagenome (GOLD analysis project Ga0265338, IMG submission 193579) | Rhizosphere microbial communities from Carex aquatilis grown in University of Washington, Seatle, WA, United States - 4-21-26 metaG | ecosystem: Host-associated > Plants > Roots > Rhizosphere... | reverse complement strand
TTGGCCCGATGCGCCGCTGGGATTACAAAGCCGCGCAGCGCCCGGATTTTTTAATCGCCAACTCTGCCTACATCAAGGATCAAATTAAAAAATACTATAATCGTGACGCCGTAGTCATACATCCGCCGGTTGATATTGAGAGATTTAGGGGCGAATCCAGCGAGCCGCGCCGCGGCTTTGTAACTGCCGGACGCCAAACTCCCTACAAACGCATAGACCTGGCTGTTAAAGCCTGCTCCAGGCTCAACCTGCCGCTGGTAGTACTCGGGAACGGCCCCGACCACGGAAAACTCAAACGGCTGGCCGGCAAGTCCGTTACTTTCCTGCGCGGCAAAAGCGACGAAGAAGTCGCGCACTACTTCAAATCTTCCTTGGCCTTTATTTTTCCGGGGGTAGACGACTTTGGCATCGTGGCCGTAGAAGCCCTGGCCGCCGGTACGCCGGTCATCGCCTACAAAGACGGCGGCGCCCTGGATTATGTTAGGCCCGGCCAGACTGGGCTGTTTTTTGAACCGCAAACCACGGAAGCTCTAACCCAAGCTTTAGAAAAATTTAATTCACAGAGTTTTAATCACGCCTCAATCACCAAAACGGCCGAGACTTTTGACGCCAAGCATTTCCGCTCCACCACGCAAGACTTTATAAATAAGTGTTTAACGGCTAAAACTAGCTAACATTCAGGATCGCTTCTATGGCCAGAGCAGTTTCTTGCCAGTGGCTAATGGCCATACAGTCCACGCCCATGGCTTTAACGGGGTAGTCGTTGCCGCCTTCTTCTAAACGATCGCCGATAAAAAATATGTCTTCTTTAGAAATACTTAACATGTCAAGTAATTTGCTAATCCCATAGGCTTTATCAATCCCCGGCTTGGTTATGTCTATGGACGTACCGCCGCCAATCCGGACTTCAAACTCCGGAATAAGTCCGGCGATGTAATCGCGAAGCTTGCGCTTTTTCTCAACAGTCGGGTCCCACTCTTCTTTAAGCCGTACGCCTTCGTCACCCAGCTCGGCCACAATGTCCTGCCCCAGTGCCGAAAAGGTAATCTGGCTGCCGCGGTCTTCAATAGTGTCGCCCCAGGTTTTCTTTTCATGGTAACCAAAGTGGTCTATGCCGGCGTTTAGGGCTTTGATAATTTTGGTCTTTTGGGGTGCTGCAAAATCCTCCGCGTACTGTAGCCGCCACTTGCCTTTCTCATACTTGTAATAACGAGTGCCGCAGGTCGGCATAATATGCAGTTTGGCAAGCCTGGCCGGCTCGGCTTTAAGATGGCTCAAAAACTGCGTTTCAAACTGCTCAAACTTGCCACCGCTCATCACGCAGACCTGGTACTTTTCTAATAATTGGTCAATCAGCTCCGACATTCGGTCGGTAATGGGCGATTTGCTGGCGCTAAGCGTTCCGTCCAAATCAAAGGCTACAACTTTTCGTACCACTTTAGCTCCTTATTATTGGCTTGCAGGCGCTTAGAAATATCACCGACTTTTTGGGCATGGGCTTTGTTGGTGACCAAAACGCCGTTTTCGGTTGCAATAACCGCCACGTTATCCAGCCCAATAACCGCCACCGGCTGGTCGGTTTCGTTGCGCACATAACTATCGGTTACATTCTCCAGTTCTATATTTTCACCACTAATGTGGTTGCCGGTCTTGTCTTGGTCGCTGACACCGTGCAGGTCATGGAACGAGCCCACGTCCGCCCAATCAAAATTGCCCGGCACCACCAGGCCGTCCGGCACGTGTTCGGAGAGGGCGGTGTCAATCGGCTCCGATAAGAAATTCATGTAGAGTTTCTTACGGTTCATTGGCAAAATGGTGCCGCATAAGGAGCGGTAATCATTCCAAAGCCGCGGCGAGTGATCCCTGAGTTCGCGTTCAAAAGTTTTAATCGTGCCGGTCAGGTAACCGGTATTCCATAAGTATTTACCGCTTTTGACGTATAGCTCCGCGGTAGCTTTGTTAGGCTTTTCAACAAACTGCTGGAGTTCGTAGACATTCTTGTCTTTGCCTTTGATTTTTTTGCCTTTTTGGATATAGCCAAAACCGGTGGACGGATAAGTCGGCTCAACTCCCGTAAACACCAGCCTCTCTTCCGTTTGGGCTAACTCGGCCGCCCGTTTGGCAGTTTGCTTAAAGGCTTTGGTATCGCTGATTAAGTGGTCGGCCCACAGGAAAAACACAGCCTGGTCGGCAAGCCCGCGGCGCTTTATCTCGCTAAGAGCCAGCACAAAGCAAGAGGCAGTACCGCGGCGGGCCGGTTCCGCTAAGATCCGCTTCCCGGGTAGTTCCGGCAGCTGCTGGTTGACATATTTAGAGTGCGATTTTTCGGTAATTACAAAGATATCGTCAGACAGTTCCTTGACCCTGTCATAGGTATTTTGCAGCAAGCTTCGGTCGTTGGTCAGGCTCAGCAAGTGCTTAGGGTAATCATTGGTAGACAGTGGCCAAAGCCGGGTGCCAGAGCCGCCGGCGATAATTACGACAATCACTATAAGATGATACCAGAAACAGCCATACCAATTTGTTATGCCGTAAAAAGGCTGAAAGTTTAGGGAGCATAACCCGTGATTCAAAAGACAAAAAATGTTGTCTTTCAGCAAGCAGTAAAGCTTCTGTTTGAGACAACATTGTACTACGGCTCCAAAATAACTTCAGCCGCTACAGGCAGTTAGGCGGGTTCGTGAGGCTTATGATGCCAGATAATACTTTTATTGATAACGAAATTCCAGACCAGTCCTACGACCGCGGCCAACGCCAAAGCCAAAAAATGACCGATAAATATAGAAAAGATAGCAAATGCTATGACAGTCATCAGGGAGCCGAAGGAGTTGCTTAAAAGATAAGACCTGTAACGCTTCCCTGGGCTTAAGTGATACTCATGGATGCTTTTGTCTATGCGGTAAGTCCACCTGTCGTGCAGAATAAAGGTTATCTGCAGAGCCACCAATGCCGCTACTACCTCGGCCAGAACACGATTTAGATGCCAGCCCCTGATTGTCAGTTTTAACACTGTGTAGTTACAAATAAATCCTAGTCCACCAATAATAACGAACTTGCTGGTCAGTTTTTTGTTTCGATAAATGTCGTATACGTGATCTCTCATATAGTATTGCTAAATCTGTACCTTATTAACTTGTAAATACATTCGATGCCATCTTTGTAACCAATCTTCTTACCTTCGATTTTCGTCCGTCCTGTAAAAGAGATTGGCACTTCACGAATATTTATTCCTCTCCTCAACAATTTGCTGACTAGCTCGCTTGCGTAGTCAAAGCCGTCAGAAGTCATTTTCAGATCTTTCAGCAGCGGGGTTTTAACCATTTTATAACAGGTATGCATGTCTGTAATTTTGGTCTTATAAAGCCTGCGCAGCATGAAGTTGTAAAATCTATTGGCATAATAATTAGGCTTCGGCATGCCTTTTATGGAGCCCAGAAACCGCGATCCATAGACTACATCTAGATCGTCCTTAAACACAGCTTCTAGCAAAGGCGGGATGTCGCGCGGTGCGTATTCCAAATCGGCATCCTGGATAACGAAATAGGTCCCTGAAGCGTTCTTCAGAGCGGTCTTGATAGCAGCACCTTTGCCCCTATTTTTAGGATGTGATTCTATTTTTAGGTTTACTCTGGAAGATTTAAAAGATTTTTTAAACTTATCTATGACAGCTAAAGACCTATCGGCTGAGGCGTCATTAATGACTATGATTTCGTAATTATCAATCGGCAAAGAGGTAACAGCTTTGAGAATCTGTAAGATGGTTTTTCCCTCGTTATAAACCGGCACCATTATAGTGAGTAGAGGTTCTTTGGACACGCTTTTAGCCGAGAGTGTAGCTTTGCTCACTTTTGGGCTACCAAAACTACATTTTTCCCAACAACCGAGCGGGAAACTGGTTCGACTTTCTTGCTCAATGGGAAGGCTAAGCGGTCATAGAACATCACCGATCTAGAGGAAATTACACCGCTTTTGGGGCGGCTGGCTTTATAAACTAAGGCGGCGGCGAAACCGAGAGGGTCGCAGTAGCCCAATTTTATTATCTTGAGGTTATTCTTTGTAGCCATGGCCTGCAGTCTGCTCTTTTTATATCTGCGGTAGTGCCCCACCAGATTATCCATTGGTGACCACAAAACTTTAAAAGCCGGCACGTAAATAATTACCACTCCGCCCTTTTTTAGCGCCTTGGTAAGTTGTGCAAACACATCGTAGTCATCTTCTATATGCTCCATCACGTTAAGTGCATATATGACGTCGTAAGACCTTTCTCGTAGGTTTGCGGCATCACTAGACACTTTATAGCCCTTTTTTGTAAGGACTTTTTGTAATTTGCTATCGGGTTCTAGGCAATCAACAACAGTACCTTCGGCTTTTAACATATCCGCATACGTCCCAGACCCAGCACCAAAATCAAGTATTTTCGGTTTCTTTTTCCCGAAACTATGAATCTCTTTTTTTATAATTCCTATGAGATATTTATTATAGTTTTTGGCCTCGGTCATAACCTCTAAGTTTTCACAGCCCGTATATACAAAAGTTTTATTTTTCAAAAATTCTCCTCTCCTAAATAGACGGTAGTTATACAAATTGTAGCACTGCACAGGCTCTTTCCTTTAGGGAAGAAAAATATGCCATAATGTTTGCAACCAATACATGAAAAAAAATCGTAAATCACTACTAACTATACTATTGAGCCCATCCGTAGTTGTTTTTGTAGTCGCGATAATAGTCATGGTTGTCAGCCTAGCGTTCACTCACCGTATTCGTCCGTACAACAGTGACGATGTTTCCTGGCAAAACATATTATTCACTTGGCACCCGTTTAGCGGACACCGCGTGACACTTGGAGGTTCTGATACCTTTATTCTGAAAATCCCGCTATTCTCACTACTTGCCCACTTTTTCTCACCTAGCAGAAAGCTGCTTTTCCTGGAATCCAGCATCCTGGCTATTCTTACTTTTACACTCTTTTACATTGCCTCCCTTTACTTCCTGGTGAAGGCCAAGATAAAGCTCAGTTATCTTAATTTGCTGCCGTTTGTGTGGTTAGCCAGTTTCGGTTATGCCTTCGACCAGCTGTACCTAAATCCGATTTTACGTAACTTTGAAATAGGGCTGTCTTTTATCACTTTCATGCTGGTAGCCATGGTGTATTACGGAAGCATTAATCCGCTAAGATCAGTGGTATCCAAAGCTGTAACTCTGTTAGCCTCTATCACTGCGGGGATGTTGATCTATAACGATCCTTACTACCTATACTTTACGGTGGTCCCGGTGGCCCTTTTCTCTGCGGTGCTACTTCTGATGAAAAAAGTTCCGAAAAACAGTGTTATAACCATATATGCCTGTATATTTCTAAGCCTTATTTTTGCAAAACTTACTTCGCTGATAGCTACCAATGCTGGCATCGATATAGTTTCGGTCTACCCGGTGCAGTTTGTCGTCTTTGATAAGTTTTTCGCAAACTTAGCACTGTCCTTGCACGGTATTTTGGTAATATTTGGTGCTGATTTCTTTGGTAGAAAGATGGTAAATATTGTCACAGCCAGTGCGGTTGTAAATGCCCTGGTCGTTGGCTTTATTTTTTATAAAATTTGTCAGCTACGCAAAGAGGTAACTGGCGGCCTAGGCGACAAGCTAAATACGGGGCGACTGTGGACTGTGTTTTTTGGCCTTTTCTTTGTTTTTGTTTTTACGGCTTACGCGTTCAGCAGCTTGGCAGTAGACCTGAATACATATCGATACTTTGCTATATTAGTGTTTGCCTCAGTTCTCTTCTTGGCTATCACAGTAGGATCTCTGAGGAGTGGTCGGTTGTTTGTAGCAGCCGTTCTGATAGCGGGAATTGTCCTTAATCTGTACGTTACCGTTGGTGGAGCTCAAGGCTATGTGCCGCCAGGTGTAGCCGGTAACAGAGGGAATTATGTAAACTACGATATCATACATGCTGTGGGGTCCAGGGGGCTAACCAAAGGATATGGGGACTACTGGCAGGGCAATATTAATACTTTCCTATCTAACGATGCTGTAGAATTTCTGCCCATTCTTTGCTCCGACGGACACACACGGCCGTTCCACTGGCTAATTGACGAAGCCAGGTTCAACAGATCGGCTCAAAGAAGTTTTTATATGATTGATCCGGACTTGCCCACCTGTACCCCAGAGCAAATAATCACTCAGTTTGGCGAACCGAATGATACGCTTTTGGTTACTGACAAAACTATCCTGATTTATAATTACGACATCCTTTCAAAAATGTAGTCAACCTTCTTTCCTGTCAGTAGGTTGACATAAGGGTTGAGTAAGCACTAAAATCAAAGGGTAGATAGACCCCGCACCATCTGGCGCGGTAAAATAAAGATATGGCCAAAAAGTCAAAAAAAATCAAGTTTACTAAAAAGACCCTGTTGCTAGCTGGCTTAGCAGCGATTGTATTGGCCGGTATTTTGTTTGTCGTTTTTCATAATCCAAAAAGTTCAATTAGCATACCGAGCACTTCGCCGCCTACAAGCGCCAGGGCTTCCAGCCCCGATAAGCAGCCCGCCGTCACCGGTAACTCCTCTAACGCAGCATCGGGTAATACCTCAGATAAGTCCACCACATCACCCCCGGCCGGCAGTACTATTCTAATAGAGCCATCAGGCACATTTGTTAGTAACCACCGCCCGGGACAAAACGGATCACCGACCGGTGAACAATCCGTATGCAACACCACGCCCGGGGCTACCTGTTATATACAGTTCATCAAGGAGGGCGTAACTAAGAAACTGGATGCCCAAACCGCTGACCCTAGTGGCGCGACCTATTGGACGTGGGATGTCAAACAAGCCGGTTTTAGCGCCGGTTCCTGGCAAATTACCGCTATAGCCTCGCTAAACGGACAAACAAAGACAGCTAATGATGCCCTGACTCTAGAGGTCCAGCCATGAAAAGAAAATCATTTTTATCCATAATTATACTTTGCCTAACGGTCACAGGGTTGCTTTTTTGGCACTCGCATCCTGCTCTGGCTGCCTTCAATGGCAACAACCTGATGGATGACGGCGTCTTCGATAAAGCCAACTCTATGAGCGCCGGCCAAATAGACAACTGGCTTAACTCAAATTTTCCAACCAGCTGTATTAGTACCAATAACGGCTTCAGCTCACCCGACCCGAACGGCTATTCATATTCGACCGGCTTCACTTATGGAGGTAATGTGTCGGCCGGTACGGTCATAGCTCATGCCGCTTACGCCTACGGCATAAACCCGCAGGTTATTTTAGCGACGCTTCAGAAAGAATCGTCGGTCGTTTCAGGAGACGCGTCGTACCACTGTCAGTATATAAACACCGCTATGGGTTATGATTGCCCGGACAGCGGCAGTTGCCCGCGTAACCCCGACACAGAAAGCGGTTTTTCCAAACAGGTTATCCATGCCGCCTGGGTGCTCAGGTTCCACGAGCAGCGCTCCAAAGGCAACGTCGGATGGCAGGAGACCAAGCCGGGCTGGGATAACTCCGATGATCCGCAAACCTGTTATAGCGGCCGGATGACCCAAGGTACATACCAGATTTGCCCCAGCGGCCCAAGCGCGTTCTATGACGGCTGGTATACCATTGACGGCACGGCGGTTCATATGGACACTGGCGCAACGGCGGCACTTTACGATTACACACCACACTTCCACGGTAACCAAAATTTTGATGATATTTTTCAGGCCTGGTTCGGCTCAATTTATGATGTTTACTCCTGGTCGCCGGCTGGCCAGTACGCCTTCACCGATAGCTCAAAAACTACGGCCGTAGACCTCACGGACCTTCTTGTCGGTCAGAAAGTTTTTATCGGTTTTCAGGCTAGGAATACCGGCGATACCACTTGGACCAACACTGGTTCAAACCCGGTAGATGCTGGCACAACTTCGCCACAGGACCGTAACAGTGCGTTTTGCGATACCGCCGACAGCCCATCGTGGATGGGCTGCAGCCGGCCCGCGGCCATGCAGGAAGCTTCGGTGGCACCCGGCCAAACCGGAACTTTTGAGTTTTGGTATAAAGCCCCAGCGCAAGCCGGCACCTATAATGAACACTTTAACCTGGTCGCCGAAGGTATCAAGTGGATGAATGACACTGGTATGTACTTCCACACAGTTGTTAAACCGCCTACTTATACCTGGTCGCCGGCTGGCCAGTTTGCTTTCACCGACAGTTCCAAAACTACGGCCGTTGATCTCGCAAATTTAAATCCGAGCCAAAAAGTTTTTATCGGCTTCAATGTTAAGAATACTGGTAATGTCAGCTGGCCGCAGTCAGGCTCTAACCCTGTACATTCGGCTACTAGTAGCCCAAAGGATCGCATAAGCACATTTTGTGACCCAACCTGGATAGGCTGTAACCGCCCAGCGGTCGTCAACGAGGACAACCTGGCTCCTGGGCAGACTGGTACAGTTGAATTTTGGTATCAAGCTCCATCCGGCCCGGGCACCTACCGTGAGGGCTTTAGCATGGTGACTGAGGGCATCACTTGGATGAATGACACAGGTATGAATTTCTACACAGTCGTACATTTTGATACGTCTGGTACGAATACCACTCTTGGCACAAATCAATCGTTAAGTAGCGGCCAATCAATCACATCCGCGAACGGACTTTATAAATTAATTATGCAGGGTGATGGGAATTTAGTTCTTTACTCTGTTAATCACGCGCTTTGGTCTAGTAATACGGCTGGTAAGCCGGTGGTTAGGGTGATTATGCAGGGTGATGGGAATTTAGTTCTTTACGATCTACAGAATAAGCCGTATTGGTCGTCCGGTACGGCTGGCAAGGGCGCGTCCAGTCTCGTTATGCAGAACGATGGGAATTTAGTCATTTATGATAGCGGGGGCCATCCGACTTGGGCTTCGTACACAAACGGCCAACTATAGTAAAATAAGCGGGCTTCTCCAATCTGTTATAATTGACTACACATGGCCGATTTTTGGACTGGTAAAAAAGTGCTTGTTACGGGCGGGCACGGCTTTTTAGGCAACTATGTCTGTAGCAAACTAAAAGAAAAAGGTGCTGAGGTTATTGCTCCTACTCACACCCAGTATGATTTGGTAGATACCAATCAAGTTATTGCTATGTATCGAGAAAATCCGGCTGACATGGTCGTCCATCTGGCGGCAGTAGTTGGCGGTATTGGTGCTAACCGGGAACACCCCGGCAAATTCTTTTATGAGAATCTGATTATGGGCGCCCAATTGATGGAATATGCCCGCAAGCTCAAGATTCCTAAGTTTGTAGCTCTCGGCACGGTTTGTGCTTATCCTAAATTTACTCCCGTGCCGTTCAAGGAGGAAGATTTATGGAACGGCTACCCCGAAGAAACCAACGCGCCCTACGGCCTGGCCAAAAAAATGCTGCTAGTTCAAAGCCAATCCTACCGGCAGGAATACGGCTACAATTCAATCTTCTTACTTCCGGTTAACCAATACGGCCCCGGCGATAATTTTCACCCAACGGACGCCCACGTAATCCCCGACCTGATCCGAAAGTGTGTCGATGCCGTAGATAACGGCCACGACGAAATTGTCCTTTGGGGCGATGGCTCACCCACCCGTGAATTTTTATACGTAGAAGATACCGCCGAAGCCATAGTTCTGGCCGCCGAAAAGTACAATAAAAGCGATCCGGTTAACTTGGGTTCGGGTTCAGAAATATCTATCAAAGACCTGGTAGAGCTAATCGCCAAAGAAACCGGTTTTAAGGGCAAAATCAAATGGGATACCAGTAAGCCCAACGGCCAGCCCCGCCGCAAGTTAGATGTTTCGAGAGCCAAAAGAGAATTCGGCTTTGAATCTAAAACCACCTTTGAGGACGGTCTGCGTAAAACCATAAAGTGGTACAAAGAAAAACAAGCTTAATTTATTTTGAGGATTTTTTTTGCTTTCTGCCTCAAGCTTGGAGCTGGTGTCCAAGCTGGATTATCAAGAAAATCAGCTGCCTCATCTAAAATAGTTTGCGCTCTGGCGACATAGGTATGGTGTTTTAGGCCGTGCTCATAGCCTTGGCGGGCTATTTTCTCCCGTTCACTTTCATGGGACAGGTAGTACTTAATTTTTCCCGCACATTCTTCTGGGCTATCAAAAAGGGCAAGATGTTTTCCGTCTTCAAAGAAATCTTCGATGAAATCTTTACGCTGGGTCAATAAAAACGTACCACAACCGATAGTTTCCCATACTCTTCCGACCAATAAACCATTACCGCCGGGGCCAAATATATTCAGATTTAAATGAATTTTTAATTCATTTATTGCTAGGATAAAATCTTCTTTATATTTTCCTTGAATGAATTCTACTACTACGCCCATCTTCTTAAGTTTTTTGACATACTGCACTCGCTGAGGGTAAGGGCTGCCGATGATAGCCACATCAAACTTAGTCTTAACTTTTAGATTCTTAAAGTGCTCATCGTCGAAGGCGTATGGTAGGCATAAGGTTCTGGAGGCAAATTTTTTAAAATAGTCGCTGTAAAGTTTATTGGCGTGGCAAATCATGTCAAATCCTACCTGTTTGGCCAGCTGCTCTGCGGCTCCTTGGCGGCCGTTATCTACATCAAAGTCCCAATATACGCGCGCCCTAGCTTTTTGTTGTCGCAGTTCTGTGTACTGCGGATCGTCGTCATTGCATTCGCAGTACACTAGCAGGTCGAGTTCTTTGGGCAGTCGCCGGTCGTCAAGTTTTTCTTGAGTGCCGTAATAATTTCCGTAAGCATACACCTCATGGCCTAAACGCTTAAACGCTCTGACCAAATTATCACCAGTTGCCCAGCCTTTGGAATGAGGAATCCCGCGGTAGGCGACAGCTATCTTCAAAGCTTTGTGGGGCATTACAATATTATACTTTAGACCGACCCCCAAACGACAAAGCCAAAGTGTTATACTCTATAGGGTTCAGGTAGGTATTACTTGCGGCTCATTTTTATGGAAATAGTCATACAACCGAAAAAAAAAGTACGTATTGATTGGAAGGAGCTCTGGAATTACCGAGAGCTTTTCTACTATTTCACCTGGCGGGACATTAAAGTCCGCTACAAGCAAACGCTGATTGGCGCGGGTTGGGCTATCATCCAGCCCTTCGCTACCATGGTCGTCTTTACCTTATTCTTCAACAAAGTCGCCGGTATAAAATCCGGAGCAGTTCCGTACGCAATTTTTTCTTATACCGGGCTGCTTTTTTGGAATTATTTCGCGTCGGCTTTTGGCCAAGTCAGCAATAGTTTGGTCGGTAACCAAGGTGTTATAACCAAGATTTACTTCCCCAGGATTATCATTCCTGCATCGGCAACTCTACTGGGTGTAGTAGATTTTTTCTTCGCTTCAGTTGTATTTGCAGGATTAACAATTTACTACCATATTACCCCGGGGCTGGAGGGGCTGCTGATGATTATTCCAATGTTAGTACTTAGTATTATTACGGCTTTAGGTACTGGTATTTTCTTTGCGTCTTTAAATGTTAAATATAGGGACGTCAGGGCGATTGTGCCCTTTATTATTCAAATCGGACTTTTTTTAACCCCAGTGATTTACCCCGTAAGTCTTATTCCCCATAAATATCAATGGCTACTCAGCCTTAACCCTATGTCAAGCGTTATAAACACAATGCGCTCCGGGCTCTTGCACCAAGGTTCTATAAATTGGGCCCAGCTTGGTATTTCGGTTTTGTCTGCCTGTGTCTTTTTGTGGATCGGGCTCACATACTTTAAGCGCACCGAAAGGCAATTTGCGGATATTATATGAGCCAGCCTGTTATCGAAGTGAAAAAATTGTCCAAGATGTACCATATCGGGCATGAACGTAAAGGCATGAAAGGTACTGCCACGTTCCGCGATGCCCTTTTAGGTGTTGCCAAAAAGCCAATCGAACTTCTTACCGGCCACAGGCTAAAGAAAGAAGAGTTTTGGGCCTTGAAAGATATTAATTTTAATATCAATCAGGGCGATATTGTCGGCATAATCGGCAAAAACGGTTCCGGCAAGTCTACTTTGCTCAAAATTCTCTCGCGAATCGTAGAGCCTACCAAAGGTGAGGTTATAATCCGAGGCAAGGTTGCCAGCCTGCTAGAAGTCGGCACCGGCTTCCACCCGGAACTCACGGGTCGTGAAAATATCCTCCTAAATGGAGCCATCCTTGGAATGAAAAAGCGTGAGGTTCGGGGTAAATTTGATGAAATCGTGGCCTTTAGCGAGGTGGAAAAATTCCTGGATACGCCGGTAAAATTTTACTCGTCCGGCATGTACGTACGGCTGGCTTTTGCCGTGGCGGCGCATTTGGAGCCGGAAATCCTAATAGTTGACGAGGTGCTGGCCGTAGGCGATGCGGCTTTTCAAAAAAAGAGTCTGAGCAAAATGAGTTCCGTAGCAAGAGAGGGGCGAACAGTTCTGTTCGTAAGTCATAACATATCCGCTGTACAAAATTTATGTACCAGGGCAATTTTACTGAGAGATGGGTCTATACAGGCAGAAGGCCCAACCCCGGTGGTAGTTCGTAAATATGCCGAAAGCATTGCCGCTGCCGCCGAACAGCCTCTCAAAGAAAGAAAAGATAGGCAAGGCAACGGAAAGGTCATCTTTACCGACTGCCAAAGCCTCTCATCCCCGCGGCGGGCTCTTAAGCTAAAGCTATCCTATCTCAACACGACCGGAAAAAACATTGATGACATTAAGATTTCAGTAGCCATCAAGGACCAGCGGGGAGAAACCATGGCCAATCTTACAAATACGGTTCTGGACCAGCGGATTGAATTGGATAAAAAAGAGGGGGGCATCTATCTGAATATTGAAGAGGTTAATCTGGCGAGTGGCGAATATTACCTGGATTTTTTCTTGGCTTCTGATGACCAAAATTCGGAGATATTTGACCTTGTCGAAGGAGGGGCACGGATTGAGATCGATAACAGGGACTTTTACGATACCGAGAAACAGCCGCCCACCTCAGCCATAGCCCTTTTTGATTTCACATACCATCAGGATAAGGCCTAGTTATGAAACTCAAACTCCCTAGACGAACGCGACCATCTAATTCTAATAAAGCTCGCCAGAAGGAGCCCATAGTAATTATTGACTCGTGGGGTTTGCGATATATTTACTACCCCTGGGAGACAGAAGAACTCAAGGACATAATTTCAAGAGAATTTTATAAGCCAGAATTTTTAGCCATTAAAAAATTGGTGAAGAAGGGCGATATAGTAATTGATGTCGGTGCGAACATCGGGGTTTTTAGCGCCTACCTGAGTCGTGAGGTAGGTGCTGCGGGCAAGGTCTTTGCTTTTGAGCCAGTCAAGGAAACTTTTTGGCGGCTGCAAGAAACTTTGGCGCTTAACCGCTGCGAAAATCTTAGCGCTTATCAAATTGCCCTTTCTAATAAGCCCGGAAACTTTACGATGAACGTCTTTGAGCCGCAATATTCGGCCTGGAACTCATTTGGCCGCCCACAGTTTGGTGACGTAAAACCAACCGGCGTGGAAAAAGTAACAGCCGATACTTTAGATAGATTTGCCGACAAGCATGGTCTTAAAAAAATCAACTTTGTAAAGATTGATGTTGAGGGCTTTGAAAAGGACGTACTAGAGGGCGCAAAAAAACTGCTTAAAGCTGGGGCTATCGATTGTCTTTCATTCGAGATATCCGACATACCACTTAGGGGCGGTGGCCGGGTCGCACGTGACGTGTTTGATTTACTGGCCTCCCTTGGATACGTTGCTTACCGATATGACAGCGCCACTGACGGGTTCGCAGGGCCGGTTACTAACTCATCGGACGACTACCAGAACTTTTACGCCTCTAAGCACAATCTGGGGGATCTATGAAAACTACCACGAGCATACCGGTTGCGCTTTTTGTGTATAGCCGCGACGAGATTTTAAAACGCACGCTTGATTGCTTAAAAAACAATGGAGTTGAACTTTTGTATGTATTCTCAGACGGTCCGAAGGACAATGATGAAGATGCCAGGAAGGTTCAGCAGGTTCGTGAATTAATCAAAAATGTCCACTGGGCCAAAGTGAACTTAGTTGAACAAGACAAAAACATTGGCCTTGATAACTCTATTAGAAAAGGTGTGAGTCATATCTTTCAGGAGCATGATAAGGTTATTGTCGTGGAAGATGACGTCCAGGTGGCTCCTGGTTTCTATAGTTATATGAGCAGCTGCTTGAACCATTTTGAAGGCAATAAGTCGGTGGCTGGTGTAACGGCTTTACGCTACCCCTTCCCCCAAAAAGACTTCAAAGGCTACCCGTACGACGTTTTCTTTGCGCCTCGTTTCTCCTCCTGGGGTTGGGGAACCTGGCGCGAGGTTTGGCAGAAGATAGATTTTGACACTAATAATTTAAAAAGGAGGCTCAAGTCAGTGAAACCAGATGTCATATCAGCCGGTGCGGATATGAAAGGTATGGTGGGAGAGTTAAAGAGCGGCACGCTACACGGTGGTTGGGATATATATTGTGCCCTTAATGTCCTGCTTAACAAGCAATACTTTGTGTGGCCGCGAAAAAATATGATAGAAAATGGCGGGTTCACTGATGGCACTCATGCAGGTGCCGAACCGCCGCCTTGGAGCTTGTCTTGGGAAGCAGACAGAAAGTTCTATAAAAATTTAAGGCTACCTGAAGGTTTGATTATGGATGAGAAAGTATTAGAGGGCTTTCGAAGCTTTTTCGAACAAATCGTCCATGCACCGGCTCACTCATCCAACTCAAAAAAAATCCTTCGAAAAGGAAAAGGCGCCCTACGAAAAGTAAAGGTTCTCCGAATGACAGTAAGGACTCTCCGTAAAGTGCGAAGTAAACTAAACAGCGAGGACCGGCAAGTGCCCAAACCGGACCCCAAAGACTACTCTACCCTGACAACCCCGATGGAAATACCTGTCCAACGCGAAGCTTACTACTTGGCGTTAAATGAGTATGTCTCAGAGGGTGACAAGGTGCTCGATGTGGGCATGGGCCTCGGTTACGGGCTTACGATTATGTCAATCAAGGCTAAAGAGGTCGCCGGTGTCGATGTGGACAAGAAGTCCGTTGACTATTGTAATGATTTTCTTTTCGGCCGTAATCCCAAATTAAAAAAAGTACTTCACTACGACGGCTACCACCTGCCCTTTAAAGATAATGAGTACGATGTCATTGTAAGCATAGACGTCCTTGAGCACGTTGAAAGATACGATGATTTCCTGAAGGAGCTAGCACGGGTCGCCAAGAAATCCGTAGTCATCAATACGCCCAATCGCCGGGCTGAAAACACTAACCCAGACGGCACGCCAAAAAATTATTGGCACCTGAGAGAGTGGTCACCTGATGAGCTGAAGGCTATTTTAAAAAAGAACGGATTCGCATTTGAGTTTTACTACATCAATGGCCCCCCAGACGGCCCCTATAAAGTAAGCCTGTCGGCAAATTCGACTACACAATCACTTACACCGGTGATTTTGCTAGAGGGTAAAAAAAGAAAATAAAAAAATGCATAAGGCTATCACCACAAAAGTTTCAATTAGCCGCATATCTTACAGCACATATTTATTGATAGCTAAAAAGCGCTAGCGAGCTGGTATATGCTTAGAGGCCATCTACGCAAACTGGTGCCCAGGAGAAATAACTTGCAAGAGGCCGGGCAGTCTCTACTTGGTTACAGTGTTTACCTTAAGGGAAAGCCGAAAGGCCGCGCCTTACTCTCCTATTTAACTCAGCCCGTCCGCGACGAGATGTCCGGCAAACCAGAAATAGAATTTAGTAATCGCGGCATTGCCCGTTCTTTGCCAAGGGCTCTTAATGAAATCGGCTACATCGTTGATATTGTGGAGTGGGACAATGATAATTTTTCGACCAAGGAAACTTACGACTTATTAGTGCAACACGGCAGCGTAAATTATGGTACTTTAAAGCCTTTGCTCAAACCATCCGGAGCATTAATCTATTTCTCGACTGGGAGTTACTGGAAATACCATAATGCAGCTGAGAAAAAGCGCTTCGCGGCTTTTGCCAAGCGGAACGGCTTCCAACCAGCATACGATCGCCTGATTACCTCTCCGGAAGAAAAGGTTAATCATGATGCTGATGGGATTATAGCGATTGGCAACGAGGCGGTAAAAGAAACTTACAAGAATTTCCCGCGAGTCTATAATTTAAATCTAGCTAGTTATCCTGACCGCAATGTTGAGAAAATTAAGAAAGATCACACCAAAACCAAGAATAATTTCTTACTTGTAGCCGGCGGCGGCGCTATTCATAAAGGCGTAGATTTAGCTATTGAAGCTTTTGCAGGACTAGAACAGCACCTTTATATCATGGCTTATATTGAGCCGGACGTACAAAAAGTTTATGCCAAAGACCTAGAAAGATCAAACATCCATTTCATTGGTCCAACCGAATTTCGCTCAACGGCATTCTACGAAGCCATGGATAAATGCAGTTTTGCCATTTTACCTTCGTGTAGCGAGGGACAGCCGGGGTCTATTGTCGAGGCGCTCAATAACGGGTTGATCCCCATTGTGACCCGTGATGTCCATCTGTCAGTACATGACTATGGTTTTCTTCTGAAGACTGCTAGTGCCACCGAGATTCGTAACGTGGTGCAAACAGCTGCCAGTTTGGATGCTCAAGAGATTGCAAAGCGGGCACGGAAAGCTTGGCAGAGCGCTCTCAAACAGCATTCGCCTGGGCTTTTTGTAAGCACTCTTGAATCTCACATTCAAAATATTATTAAGGAGACGGCTAAATGACTATTAAGGCTTACTGTATGAAGTGGCATCTGACCAAGAGCGATGCCTTCAGCGACCTGCTTGTGGATGCCTTAAAAGACCGCTTAGAAATTATACTGACAGATATCGAGGAATGGAAACCTGCTGATTCAAATCAGCCAGCTATTTTTTGCCAGGTAAAACCACCTGATGAGCTTTTAAATAACCCCAAAGCAAAAGTGGCTTGGCTACCAATGTGGGATAATGTTTTAGCCGAATATCATGATCAGACTTGGTGGGATAAGCTGCCAAAACATATAAAGATAGTTTGTTTTTCGCAAGCCCTGTATGACATTGCCAGCCGAGCTGGTTTACCGAGTATACACCTTAAATTTTACAAAAATCCAGACGATTTTGAACCAGCGCAATGGGAAAAACGGCAGATATTTTACTGGAATCGGACAGGGCTGGTTGGCCCACAATTTCTGCATAAATTATGCACTGCGCTAAAAGCCGAGGAAATAATTTTTAGGCCCGATTTGGATCCAGGCGCCTCTAAGGATCTATATTATGAATTGCCATCTCGACTTGGTAACACGAGCGTTAAGGTTATCCATGAAATGGACCGAGGCAGTCATTTTAAGGCTGTTAAAGATTCCAATTTTTTACTCGCGCCTCGGGTAGCAGAGGGAGTCGGAATGACCCTTATAGAAGCTATGTCCAAGGGCTCTGCCGTGCTAGCCTACGACGCTTCAACAATGAATGAGTACATACGCCACAGGCAAAACGGGTTTTTATTTAACAACCTAGGATCACGCCGAATTGATAAGAGAACTATCAGGGTAGCTAAAAGGCTGGCAGGCAGGCAAACTGGCCCTCGTTACGCGCTATCGCTAGACCAACGATGGAGCGATATGGCCAAGATTGATTGGGAAGACCTAGGCGCCACGGCTCTTCAGGACAGCCAAAAAGGTTATACTGAATGGTGCGAATCTCTCGATGCTTATAATAACTTCTTAACGTCTTGGTAAAATTAGACATGGTGCATATATCGAAAATATTTAAATTTAAAAATTCTACAGAGCCTGGGAAAATTCCGCTGGACACAATCAGGCAATATCTACCGCCTAATCCAATTGTGTTTGAGGCTGGGGCCCACATTGGTAGCGATACGACCGAGATGGCCGAAAACTGGCCGGACGCTGAAATTTATGCCTTCGAACCAATCCCAAAAATTTTTAAGCAGCTTGAGTCTAATACTAAACGCTTCAAGAGCATCCACTGTTATAAGTTGGCTATCGGGGAGAAATCTGGGCGTATGAAAATACATGTCAGCGGCGGCGACTCAGATGGCTCAAGTTCTATATTGGAACCGAAAGAACATTTAAGCCTTCATCCAAATGTAACTTTTTCCAAGCAAATCCCTGTAGAGGTTAAAGATATTGACTCGTGGGTCAAAAGTGAGAAGTTGACGACTATCGATTTTCTCTGGCTGGACTTGCAAGGATATGAGCTGGCGGCTTTAAGGGGTGCTAAAAAAATCCTGCAGAATGTTTCAGCTATTCATTGTGAAGTAAATCTCGTAGAAGTGTACAAAGGCGCCCCACTTTACTCTGATCTGAAGAAGTGGCTTGAAGAATACGGTTTCCGGGTTGAAATCGAAGCTATAGATTGGGATGACGGCGGAAATGTATTGTTCGTAAAAGATAAGCATGCCTCAAGCTAATCTGCCGCTTTCAGCGTTAGTCGTTAGTTATAACGAAGCCGATATACTGGCTCGTTGCCTGGCGTCAATCCAATTCTGCGATGAAATCGTAGTATACGACTTGGGTTCATCAGACAATTCAGTTGAGGTAGCCAAAGCAGCTGGCGCTAAGGTACGAAAACACAAACGGGTGGCTCACGCAGAAATACTATATATAGAAGAACTGCCTAAGCTGAAGCATGATTGGGTTTTACTGACAGACCCTGACGAACAGGTAAGCCCGGAGCTCAGAAAAGAACTCCTTAAAAAGTTTAACAAATTGGCTCCGGGAGTTGCCGCCGTTAGGGCGCCTATGCAATATTATTTTAAGTCCCATGCACTCAAAGGCACAATTTGGGGCGGGATGCGGTTTCATCGTTTTCTAATTCATAGACATAGAACTTTTTTTCGCCCGCTTGTTAACACTCCAGTTAGCATCAAAGAGGGTTTCGAGGCTGAAGTCTGGCCTTATGATGAGGGTATCATGCGTCACTACTGGGTGAGAGGTTACCGAGATTTCTTTTCTAAGCACAGACGCTATATCACTCAAGAGGGTAAGGCGGGTTACGAGCGAGGCGAGCGCACGAGTTACCGAGGCATTATTCGTTCGCCGTGGCAAAGTTTTTACAGATGTTTAATAACCGAAAAGGGCTATCGTGATGGTACAATAGGTCTTTTCTTGAGTCTGTTTTGGGCTTGGTACAATACAAGTGTGTTGATTAAACTCAAAAGAGAGCAAATTAAAAGAGGTGTTTGATGGCAAAAGAAGCGCAGCTGACGCAAAACTTTGATATTACTGTAGTAACGCCTTCTTATAATCAAGCTCAATTCTTAGAAGAAACGATTAAGAGCGTTCTATCGCAGAAAGGAAATTTTTCTCTTGAGTACATTGTGGCTGACGGCGGTTCGACGGATAACAGTGTCGAGATTATAAAAAAATATGATTCTCTGTTGAAAAATGGAAACTACCCTATCAATTGCCGGCATGTAGAATTTGTGTGGTGGAGTAAAAAAGATAAAGGACAGTCGGATGCAATAAATCAAGGCTTTAAAATGGCTAGGGGCAAGGTTTTAGCGTGGCTGAATTCGGATGATCTGTACGAGCCGAACGCTATTAAGGAGGCCTTGGAATTGCTAGAGTCAAATGATGATGCAGGCTTAGTCTATTCCAACCTTATAGAGATTAATCAAAATGGCCACGAAACTCGCAGACACGATGTTCAAAACTTCGACATGGCATTTGTCCTGAACGGCGGGAACGTAATCCCCCAGCCGACGGCTTTTTTCTATAAGGACGATTTAGAAAAGGTGGGGTACTTAAACGAAAAGTATCATTACGCTATGGATTACGACTTATGGATAAGGATCGGAAAAGAATTTAAAATTCTACACAGCCCAAAATATTGGGCTAAATTTAGGATGCATGAATCCTCAAAGACAGTTTCACTTAACAAGAATTTCTGGAAAGAAGAAAGGGAGATAAGCCTAAAGTACGGGGGGAACATTCTTTCCCTACTTTATATAAATAACCTCTACAGAAATCACCCGGTTCTAATGGCCCGTATCCAGAAAATCATGCGCGGGTTACTTCTTCTGAGAAGATTAGAGTTAAAAGATTTTAAAGAAAAAACAGCTTTAAATATTAAGCATACAAAGCCTAACACTAACGGTAAGCAATAAATGACCGCTATATCTGTTGCTATTCCTACCCTCAACCGGGAAAAACCCCTGCTGGATACTATCCAACAGGTTTTAGCTGAGACTTCTGTGGAGCTGGAACTAATCGTGGCTGATCAATCTGACGAACATTCGCCAGATTTCTATTCCCAGATCCAGCAACTAAAGCAAGATAAACGGCTTAGGTACTATCATATTACGCCAGCCTCGGTCACTGCCGCCCAGAATTTTTTGGTTGGCCGTGCTAAGTCGAAAATAATTCTTTTCCTAGATGATGACGTGATCTTAGGCAAAGGTATAATTGGCAAACACCTGGAAGACCACAACAACAAAGACTTAGGGGTTGATGTGGTAGCGGGGCGTATCGAACAAAAAGAGTTAGCAATAAGCAAGGCCCCCCTATATTTCGATGACTACGGCATGCCGCACTTAACTTTCAATTCCCCTGTTTCTGGATATGCCGATACCTTTCCAGGCGCCAACGTGTCGCTAAAATTGAACGTCTTCAAGAGAGTTGGAAATTACGATACTAGCTACACCAGAAGCGCGATAAGACAAGAAAGCGATATGGCCCACCGAATAGCAAAGGCTGGGTTCAAAATTTATTTTGACGCTGAGGCGTCTCTTATCCATCTTTCAGCACCTTTAGGCGGAGCCCGGATTGTTCGGCCGCAGTACAACGATCTTTATTTTTATGCCAACGATTTTCTGTTTGTTTTAAAAACTGTAGCCTGGCAAAAAAGACTAAAGGCCTTTAGTAAACGATTCAGGCTTTATGTGCTAAGCGCAAATACGGCTAAGCTTCGAATTGCTAGAACTGGTATATTTGTCATTGGTTTTGGATTGGCTTTTAAAAGATCTCTGTTCCCTCATAAAATTACACCAGCTGTGGTTAAGCAATGAATAGCCCCTCCGTATACGTCATTACGCCAGCCTTTAACGATGAGAGGCATGTCGCGAGGTTCCTGGCTTCAGTCAGATATCAAACCTACAAGAACCTAACGATGATTCTGATTGATGACGGCTCTACGGACAATACGTCGGAAACAGCCAAAAGAGTTTGGCCGTCAATTGTAATCTTAGAAGGAGACGGTAATTTGTGGTGGGCTGGAAGCACCAACAAGGGCGTTAACTATGCTCTTGCCAAAAAGGCTGATTATATTCTTACGGTTAATATTGACGTTGAACTGGACAAAAAGTGTGTCGAAAACCTGGTGACAGATTTAGAGAAATTGCCTAAAACACTCTTGGGCTCAATGGTCTGCGATATTAATAACAAAGACAAAGTCTGGTACTTTGGCGGTTATTGGGATAGGCAAAAGGGGGATCTTAAGCATACTACGGGCAATTTAGACCAGATGGGCAATGAGATCCGCCATCCGGAGTGGTTAACTGGCATGGGCTTACTTATACCCGCTGAGTCTTTTAGGCAAGTTGGGGAGTACGACGGGAAGAATTTTCCTCAGTATTTCGCAGATGCCGATTTCTCGTTGAGGTGCCGCATGGCTGGCTACAAATTGTCCGTTTCGCCCAAAGCTATCGTATACGCCGATCTATCGTCCAGCTGGCTCGAAAATTGGCTGGCTCGACCACGGTTAAGCTTTTTCTGGAATTTATTCACTTCCAGGCGTTCACAATACAATGTTAAAAAAAGATTTACGTTTTATAGAAAATATTGGGGCAACGGATATATAAAGGCTCTCTTTAGGCTTTATTTTATCGGCCTATCAGATCTGTATAAGCTTTGGGCGGTATTATATATAAAAAGGTTAGCAGGGAGAACGTAAATGAAGATCGGTATAGAAGGAACGCCGCTTTTTAGTTTTTCCGGTAATTTGAACGGTATCGGGCAGTATGCTAAACGACTCCTAGAGGCTACTCAGCGGTCGGACAAGAACATCCAGTTTGAAAT
>Ga0265338_10003502_pt1 | contig 22031 bp, 18 predicted proteins | sample 42126metaG_FD_193579 | JGI IMG/M metagenome (GOLD analysis project Ga0265338, IMG submission 193579) | Rhizosphere microbial communities from Carex aquatilis grown in University of Washington, Seatle, WA, United States - 4-21-26 metaG | ecosystem: Host-associated > Plants > Roots > Rhizosphere... | reverse complement strand
GCATGCATCCCCGGTTGCGCCCGGGCCAAAATACGGGTTCGACTTCAACGGTGGCCTTGTGTCAAATTCAACAAAACGAAATCCAAATGTTTAAGTCCACGACCTGTTTGCCTTTGTGGAGCGCGAATTTGCCTGACCGAATGATGCCATGAATCCCGTTGCCTCCAATCCCCTGCTCGGCGTATTCCTGCATGGCATCGGCGCCTGTTTCGCCGCGACGTGTTACACGCCCCAGAAAAAGGTCAAACGCTGGTCGTGGCAGACCTACTGGCTCACCCAGGCGTCGTTTTGCTGGTTTCTGCTGCCCATCCTCGGGGCGATGCTCACGATTCCGCAGCTCATGGATGTGCTGCGGGAAGCGCCGCGGGACGCCATGCTGAAATCGTTTCTGCTCGGCGCGGCCTACGGCATCGGCGGCACCGCCTTCGGCATTTCCATCCGTTACATCGGATTTTCGCTTACCTATTCCATCGCCGTCGGTCTTTCCAGCGTGCTGGGCACGCTGATTCCGCCGCTGGTCCATGGCACGCTGGGGGCAACTCTCAGCAAACCCGGCGCCGGCTGGATCATCGCCGGAATCGTAGTCGGGACCTTTGGCATCGCCTGCACCGGCCTGGCCGGGCGGCTCAAGGAAAAGGATCTGGTTTCCCAGGAAGGCAAGGGTGACTTCAACCTGACCAAGGGGCTGTTACTCTCGTTGCTGGCGGGTGTGTTGTCAGCGGTGTACGGCTTCGCCTTGGATGCCGGCGAGCCGATTGCCAACGTCGCTTCGGCACACGGGGCAGGTGTCTGGCGCGGCAACGTGGTTTATATTTTCTCCAACACCGGCGCGTTCATCACCACGGCCATCTACTGCCTGTACCTGCACGCCAAACACAAGACCCTCGGCGAACTCATCGAGCTGCCCGCCGGGCCCGGGAAGGCGAGCCTGCCCGTGAACTGGGCAATGGCCATCGTGACCGGCGTGTTCTGGTACGGCCAGTTCTTCTTTTACAACCTCGGCCACGTGCACCTGGGCGAATACAAGTTCACCAGCTGGGCCATTCATATGATCATGCTCGTGCTCATCAGCAACCTCGTGGGCGTGCTGCTGCGCGAATGGCGCGCGTGCAAGCGCCTGACGGACGCCACCATCGTCTTCGCCCTGCTGGTGCTGATGCTGGCGGTGTTGTCGCTCACCTACGGCAATTACAAGGGCGACGAAGCGGCCAAGGCGGCCGCGGCCAAACCTGCCGAAACCTCCCCATGAAACGCTACGGTTCCGTCATCGGCCTCCGGCCGGAAAAGCTCGAAGAGTACAAAAAACTCCACGCCGCCGTCTGGCCGGACGTGCTGAAGATGATCCATACCTGCCACATCCGGAATTATTCCATCTACCTGCGCCGGCTCGATGACGGACGGCATTGCCTGTTCGCCTACTTCGAATACACTGGCACTGATTTCGACGCCGACATGGCCAAAATGGCCGCCGACCCGACCACCCAGCGCTGGTGGGCGGCGTGCAAGCCCTGCCAGCAACCGCTGGCCGACCGCGCCCCGGACGAATGGTGGTCAACCATGGAAGAAGTCTTTCACCAGGACTGAACGTTTGAATTCAAGATTATGGAAAAGCTCCACTCCAGATTTGCCTTCGCGGTCATCGGCCTTGTGCTGCTGGCCGGATTGAAGCCTGCCCGGGCCGCGGACGATGCCGCCGCAACCAATGCCGCCCCGCCGGCGCTGCAAATGCCGTCGGTCTTCGGCGACAACATGGTGTTGCAGCAAAACCAGAAGGTGCCGGTCTGGGGCTGGACCAAACCCGGAACGGAAGTGACGGTGAAATTTGCCGGCCAGGTCCGGCACGCCCGCGCCGGCGGCGACGGCCGCTGGGAGGCGGATTTGAAATCGCTCAAAGCCTCCAGCCAGCCGGGGGATCTGGTCATCGTGGCGGGTGAAACCAAAACCTTCACCAACATCCTGGTGGGTGAAGTCTGGCTTTGTTCCGGGCAATCGAACATGGAGAAACCCATCGGCAAACAGCCCGGCCAGAAGCCTTGTCTCAACGCCGAACAGGAACTAGCGGCGGCGGACTTTCCGGAAATCCGGCTGTTCAAGGCGGAAAAGGTTCTCGCCGCCGAACCGCAAAAGGACGTCAAGCCGGCGAGCGGCTGGCTCCCCTGCAATTCGAATTCGCTCGAAGCCATCAAATTTTCCGCCGCCGGCTACTTTTTCGGGCGCGAGATCCACCGCCAGCTCAAGGTACCGGTCGGGCTGGTCGAATCCTCGTGGGGCGGCACGCGCATTGAACCGTGGACGCCGCCGGAGGGATTCCAGCGGGTCCGTTCCCTCGACGGCATTGCCAAACCTTTGTCCACCACCAACAAGCTGACCAACACGATGCCGATGGCGATCTACAACGCAATGATCGCGCCGCTGGTGCATTTCGCCATTCGCGGCGCGCTGTGGTATCAGGGCGAATCCAACTGCATGGGCAACCAGCCGGACGGCCCGCTTTACATCGACAAGATGGAGGCGCTCGTCGGCGGCTGGCGCCAGCTTTGGGGTGAAGGCGATTTTGCATTTTACTATGTGCAGATCGCCCCTTTCGACTATTTCACCGGAAAAATCCGGCGGGTTCCCTATGCCGACGCGTTGCCGGAATTCTGGGAGGCTCAGACACACTCCCAGCGCATCTCCAAGACGGGCATGATCGTGACCACCGACATTGTGGACGATCTGAAAGACATCCATCCCCGCGACAAGCAGGACGTGGGCAAACGGCTCGCCCTGCTGGCGCTGAACAAAACTTACGGGCAGAAGGACGTGGTCTGCTCCGGGCCCGTATTCAAGAAAATGAACATCCGGGGCAACCAGGCGATCTTGTCATTCACTGAAACCGCCGGCGGACTGGCCAGCAAGGACAGCCAGCCGTTGACGTGGTTCAGCATCGCGGGTGCCGACAAGAAATTCATCTCCGCCCAGGCCGTGATCGCCGATGGGAAAATCGCCGTGTCCTCCCCGGACGTGGCCCAACCCGTGGCCGTGCGGTTTGCCTGGAGCGAAATTGCCCAGCCAAACCTGTGCAACGGGGCCGGACTGCCCGCCGTGCCCTTCCGCACCGACCAGTTCAGCGTGGAAAAATAGCCTTTTGTAATCAGCACAGTCCGCCAAGGGCGGCAAAGTCATTTCGTGGCCACCCCCAATCTTCTGCCCATCGTCTTTCCGCGAATAGGCTTGGCGCACGGCATTCCGGCGACTACATTTTATTTAATCAATTCACGGGAAACTTATGAAGACTTATCGCCGTGGTTTCACGCTCATCGAACTGTTGGTGGTTATTGCCGTCATCGCCATTCTCGCCGCGCTGCTCCTGCCGGCGTTGTCTGCCGCCAAGAAGAAAGCGCTGCGTATCAGCATGAAATCCGCCGGCGCGGTTCCCTCGGCGACCGTGGAAGAGGTTGCGGGGCCGGCGGGCGCCACCCCGCAACGGCCCCTCGCCACGGTGAAGAGTTTTACCGCCTCGGTCTCGCTCAAGCCCGGCCTGAGCGTCGGCACGGCCCAGCCCGAATCCATTTACACCGCCCAGCTTAAATCCCAATTCCAAGCGTCCAACCCCGCCGGCCAAGGCGGCTGCGAGGTGCTCCTGCCGCTCCCGCCCCAGATCATCTCGCTGGCCGACCTGGAGATCACGGTCAATTCACGGCCCAGCGAATCCGTCGAAATCCGCGGCGACAAGCTTGTCTGGTTCGGCACGCTGCCGGGCGAGCCCACGCCCATGACCATCGCCTTCTCCGCCGTCGGCAAGGGATTGTACAACCTGCAAACGCCGCCCTGCGGCATTCTCGATGTGTTCCATATCGAAGTGACGGCCGTCGGTTCGGACGTACGGATGCTCGAGCTCTCGCTCCAGCCCACCAAGCTGGTTCGCGGAAGCGGGCAAACCGTTTACACGTGGGACTACAAACGGCTCCTCTTCGGCCGGCCGATCTCGCTCGACGTTCTCGGGGTGGCCCCGATCGATCGTCTCGGCGAACTGACCTGGCTGGGCCCGTCCAGCGTGGTGATTTTTGGCCTGCTGTTGGGATTCGTGGCCAATGCCTTCGCGATCCGGAATTTTGACCGCTGGATGTTGCTGCTGGTCCTGGGCACGTTTACGGGCGCCTACCCGATGATGTACTTTGCCCAAGAGTTCATTCCGCTAAACACGGCCATTTTCGCCTCATCAGCCATCGTCTTGCTGGTTATCGCGGCCCGTTCGATGACGATCATGGACGCCCGGCTTGCCCTGTTCGGCGTCGTCCTGCCGGCCGCCGCCATCCTTGCCGTCACGCTCCTCGCCGCCATCCACACCCGGCTGCAGGGAATCCTCATCACCGGCACCGGCCTGGCGATGTTTATTGTGGCGATGTTGTTGATCCCCCGGATGAAGCGCGAACTCCAGATTTTTGGCGAGGCAAAAGCAAACCCCTGACCGGAACTGCGTCGCCGGTCCAACTCAGCCTTCTTTGCTCCGAAGCCATAGATGACAGAACTGTCATCTGCCGTTCAGCGGGCGTTCATGTCCGCCGGCTCTCATGGCGGCGTTTCAATTTTACCAAACATCAAATCAACTCGAGATCAATCCATGAAGAAATCCATCGTCCTTTCGCTAGTCCCCCTCCTCGCCGCCGGCCTGCTGACCGGCTGCCTTTGTGAAAAACACCATAACCATGAAGCCAAACAGGCCAAGCTGATGGCCGAAGCCAAGGTCAGCCGCGCCGACGCCGAGAAGACCGCACTGGCCAAGGCGCCCAACGGCACCATCAAGGAAAGTGAATTGGAAAAGGAAAACGGCAAACTGGTCTGGTCGTTTGACATCACCACGCCGGATACCAAAGACATCACCGAGGTGAACGTGGACGCCATCACCGGCGAGGTGGTTTCCGTGGAGAAGGAAGCCCCGGAAAACGAGGCCAAGGAAGCAGGCGAAAAGGACAAGAAGTAAGCGGTTGATGTCAGCCAACAACCAAAGCCGGGCATTGCAGGCACATTGTCCAAATGAAACGGAGCGCGGGTGTCCCACCCGCAGCAGCCCGGATGGCCAAGTGGGCGCACGAAGTTCCAATGGTTTTTATGCGGGCGAACGTGCTGCGGCGGAGACCGCCGCGCTCCGCCTTTGAAGATTGACGCCGAGCGCGCCCAAGAGCAAAAGTTGTCGTAATAAATCCAAATAACCAAATCATATTATGAAGAAAATTCTGTTGCCGGTTCTGTTCAGCTTGACGCTCGCGGTCTGCCGCGCCGACGGGCCTTATCATTTCATCAAGGAAATCCCCGTCGGCGGCGACGGCGGCTGGGATTACTGCTCCGTGGATTCGGCGGCGCAGCGCCTGTACGTCTCACACGGGACCAAGGTCGTGGTCATTGACCTCGCCAAGGACCAGGTCGCCGGCGAAATCACCAATACCCCGGGCGTCCACGGCCTGGCGCCGGCGCCTGACCTGGGGTTGGGCATCACCAGCAACGGCCGGGAAAACAAGGCGGGCATCGTGGATTTGAAGACGCTGCAAACGCTATCCAAGGTGGACACCGGCCAGAACCCGGATGGAATGCTTTACGAGCCGGGACAAAAGGAGTTTTACACGTTCAACGGACGCGGCCAGTCGGCCACGGTCATTGATGCCAAGGCCGCCAAGGTTGTTGCCACCATTCCGCTCGCTGGCAAGCCGGAATTCGCGCAGGCCGATCCGGCGGCGGGCCGCGTGTACGACAACCTGGAAGACAAGAATGCGGTCGTTGTGATTGACACAAAATCGCACCAGGTTGTCACCAACTGGCCCATCGCGCCAGGCGAGGAGGCTTCGGGCATGGCGATTGACCTGAACAACCACCGGCTGTTCCTCGGTTGCGGCGGCAGCAAGACAATGGTGATGATGGACAGCGCCAGCGGCAAGGTGATCACCTCGGTCCCCATCGGGCAGGGGGTGGACGCCAACGCGTTTGATCCGGGAACCGGATTTGCCTTTGCATCCTGCGGCGACGGAACCACCACCATCGCGCACGAGGATTCACCGGACAAACTGACCGTCGTGCAGACGCTGGAAACCCAACGCGGTTCGCGGACCATGACCATCGATCTGAAGACGCATCGGATTTATCTGGCCGCCGCCAAATTCGAGGCCCCGGCAGAAGGCCAGCGGCGCGGGAAGATGGTCCCGGACAGCTTCAAAATCCTCGTGTACGGGATGGAAAAGTGACCGGCGTATGAACCAGCGGGCAGAATGGACAATGGTGGTGTTGGCCGGGGTGCTGGGGTTGACCGGTTGCGCCGGTGGCAGGGCGGGGAACCAGGCGCTCGTTTCGTCGCCGCGTTTCAGCCATCCGCAGGACATCACCAATCCCTGGCTGCCACTGGCATCCTTGAAGCAGGACATCCTGGAGAATGACTCCAACCGGGTCGAGCGCGCGGCCAGGCCGGAAGTGCACAAGACCTTCGAGGTGGGTGGCCAGACCATCGAGGCGCTGGTGGTGGAAGATCGAGATTATGAAAACGGCAAACTGGCGGAGGTGACGCTGGATTACTTCGCCCAGTCCGACGAGGGAGCGGTTTATTACCTCGGCGAAGACGTGGATGAATACAAAAATGGCGAGGTCGTCGGCCATTCCGGCGCGTGGTTGCTGGGCAAGGACACGCAAAAAGCCGGCATCCTGATGCCCGCGCATCCGAAGCCCGGCGACCGGTTCCGTTCCGAGGATGTGCCGAAAATCACGTGGGAGCAGGATGAGGTGCTCTCGGTTTCCGACACCGTGACCGTGCCGGCGGGGATTTATCAGAATTGCGTGAAGATCCAGGAAATCGCCTCCGACGGCGCAACCGAATACAAGTTCTACGCACCGGGCGTGGGTGGTGTGAAAGAGGTCGAGGGAAAGGCCGCCTTGCTGTTGAAATCGCACGAAACAAGATGACGGCGACGACTTTTTTGCGTTTCAACGATTCAACAATTCGACGATTCTCGACTCATGCGCGTACTGGTTGTTGAAGACGAAAAGAAGACGGCGTCGTTTGTCCGCAAAGCGCTGCAGGCCGAAGGCTTTGCCGTGGATGTCTGCCACAACGGCGATGACGCCCTGGCCGCGGCGCGGGCCACGCCTTTCGACGGCATCGTGCTCGACATCATGCTGCCGGGGCGCGATGGCTTGAGCGTGCTCCGCCAGCTGCGCGAACGCAAAAGCGCGATACCGGTCCTGCTGTTGTCCGCGCGCGGCGAAGTCAACGAACGGGTCGAAGGCCTGAACGCGGGCGCGGATGATTACCTGCCCAAGCCGTTTGAACTGGCCGAGCTGGTCGCGCGCGTGCGGGCCTTGACGCGGCGGGGCGGTGAAAGCAAATCCATCGTCTTGCGGGTGGCGGATCTGACGCTGGACACAGTCACGCACCGGGCGCAACGCGGCGGCGCGGACTTCGAACTGACGGCGCGTGAATATCGGTTGCTGGAGTTTCTCATGCGCTCCCCCGGCCGTCTTTGCGGGCGCATGATGATTCTGGAAAAGGTCTGGGACTACGATTTCGATCCCGGCACCAACCTGGTCGACGTCTACATCCGCCGGCTGCGCGAAAAAATTGACGCCAGCTTTGAACCCAAGCTGCTCCACACCGTCCGCGGCGCGGGTTACCTGCTGAAGGAACAGCCATGACCATCCGCACCCGTCTCACGCTCTGGTACGCCGGCATTTTGACGGTGTCGTTGCTGGTGATCGGCTTCGGAACGTACCAGGAAATCGATGAACGCTTGCGCCACGAACACCGCCGGGAAGCGGAGGAGCATGCCCTGGCGGAAGCGGGCGAGATGGTTTTTCAAGCCGGTCTGCCGGCCATTTTGCTGGGATTGCTGGGCGGCTGGTGGCTGACCCGCCGGGCGCTGTCCCCGGTGGCGAAATTGACCGAAGCCATCAAAAAAATCCACGACCGCAACCTGCGCGAATCCCTGCCCCGGACCCAAAATGGCGATGAACTGGACCGGCTCACCGAGGTCTTCAACGGCATGCTGGCGCGGCTCGATGACTCGTTCAACCGCACCCGCGAATTCACGCTGCACGCGTCGCACGAACTCAAGACGCCGCTGACCGTTTTGTGCGGCGAAACCGAAACCACGCTGCGCGACGAATCGCTTTCACCCGCCGAACGCGATCGCGCCGCCAGCCTGCTCGATGAATTGCGCCGTCTGGCCCGCATCGTGGACGGCCTCACGCTGCTGGCCAAGGCCGATGCGGGACAGGTCGCGCTGAAGCTGGAGCCGGTGCGCTTCGACGAGCTGGTGCGCGACAATTTTGCCGATGCGCAAATCCTGGCCGAGCCGCACGGAATTTGGGTGGAGCTGGCGGGCTGCGAGGAAATCACCGTGCGCGGCGACCGCCATCGTTTGCGGCAGTTGCTATTGAACCTTGCGGATAACGCCGTCAAATACAACCAGCCGCAGGGCCGGGTGACGATGAGCCTGCGCCGGGCCGGCGACGCGGCGGAACTCACCATGGCCAACACCGGCGCCGGCATTTCGCCGGAAGTTTTGCCACGGGTCTTTGACCGGTTTTTCCGCGGCGACCCGGCGCACAGCCAGGCGGTGGACGGGTGCGGCCTCGGCCTGAGCATCGTGCAATGGATTGTTCGCGCGCATCACGGGAGCGTCATAATTGAATCCGAGCCGTCGAAAAACACCGCGGTCACGGTGCGGTTGCCGCTGGGAAATTGAAATGAAACATCGAACATTGAACATCGAACGCCGAACACCGAAGCCAAAAAATCCGGCGCGGTTGTGCATCGTTCGACGTTCAGCGTTCAGCGTTCGATGTTCAATGTTTTTGACGCTCCTGCTTGCTGTCGCCGGCTGCGCCCGGTTCCAGCCGCAGCCCATCTCGCCGGAACAATCGGCGGCGCGGCTGGAATCCCGCCGGCTCGACGACCCGGGACTGAAGAAATTCCTCGAAAAAAATCTTGGCCGCGACCTGCCGGACTGGCCGCAGGAAAAATGGGATTTGAATTCGCTCACCCTCGCCGCGTTCTATTTTCATCCGGACCTTGGCGTGGCGCGCGCGCAGTGGCAGCTGGCCGAAGCCGGCGTCAAGACGGCCGGAGCGCGGCCGAATCCGTCGCTGACCGTGACGCCGGCCTATGACAGCCAAATTCCCGGCAATCCCAGTCCGTGGATGGTGCCGGTGACCCTGGATGTGCCCATCGAAACCGCCGGCAAACGGGCCCGGCGCATCGCCGAGGCGCAGGACATCTCCCAATCGGCCTGGTGGAACCTCACCACCACCGCCTGGCAGATCCGCGGCGGCGTCCGCGACAACCTGCTCGACTTCACGGTCGCCGGCCGGCGGGTTGGCTGGCTGGCGGAGCAGCTGTCCGCGCAGGAACAAATCGTCAAATTGCTGCAACGGCGTTTTGAAGCCGGGGAGATCTCCCGGCCCGAACTCACCACGGCACAAATCGCGTTGAACCGGATCCGGTTGGATGCGAGTAATGCACAAACCCAGCTCGCCAGCGCCCGTTCCCAGCTGGCGGAAGCTCTCGGCGTCGGCACCGTCGCCCTGGAGGGAATGACCCTGGCCTTCGATTTTTCCGCGCGGGCGCCGGCTGACCTGACCTCGGCTTCGGCGCGCCGGATCGTCTTGCTCGGGCGTTCGGACATTCGCGGCGCCCTGGCCGATTACGCGGCGGCCCAGGATGATTTGCGCCTGCAAATCGCCAAACAATACCCGGATCTGCACCTCGGTCCCGGCTATGCCTGGAACTCCGGCAACGCCGGGGATAATGAGTGGAGCCTGGGTCTCACTCTGGAACTGCCGATCCTCGACCAGAACCAGGGGCCAATTGCCGAGGCGAAGGCCCGCCGCGAACTGGCTGCCGCCCAGTTCACCGCCCTGCAGGCAAAGGTCATCGGCAAGATTGAGCGGGCGGTGGCGGGTTATCAGGTGGCAGACGCGCAATTGAAGACCGGCGAGGCGTTGCTGGCCGCGGAGCTGCAACAACAACAATCCGTCGAAGCCCAGCAGCGGGCCGGTGCCGCCGACCAGCTTGATCTGCTCAGCGCCCGGGTGGAATTTGACACCGCGGCGCTGGCAAATCTCGATGGCCTGGCAAAATTTCAAGTGGCGCTCGGCGCCGTTGAAGATGCGCTGCAGCGTCCGGCAGACGCCTTGCCGGCGGCGGTCAACACCACCGCGCTGACGAACGGCGTCCCGAACCGACTGCAGATTTCCAAAGACAAGGAACCTGATCCATGAACACACAAGTCAAATCCCTTTTGCTGGGCATCGTCGCTTTCGCCGCCGGTGCCTTGCTGATGTTTTCTGCGGCCCGGCATCCGGAGAAACCCGGTGCGGACGCTGCCAATCCGACGGCGACAGCCGGCCCGGGGCAGCTGAAACACAGCACCAACGGCGAAACAATCATTGCGCTCGACACGGAAACCCAGGAACGCCTCGGGCTGAAAACCGAAAACCCGGTCCCGCTGCAATGGCAGCCGGACGTGAAGGGCTACGGCAGTGTGATTGATCCGGCGACATTGTCGGCAGCGGTTGCGGACCTGGAATCCGCGCGGACGGCGGCGGAAGCTTCGGGCCGGGAATACGACCGGCTGAAGACCCTGGCGGAACAGAACAATGCTTCTGCCCGCGCGCTCGAGGCTGCCCGAGCCGCGGCAACCCATGACCAGCTTGGCTTTGAGTCCAGCCTCGCAAAATTCGCCCTCGACTGGGGCCGATGGCTGGCGGAGCAAACCAATCTGGCCACCCTGGTTCAGCAATTATCCGGCGGGGAGGCCACCTTGGTCCGGGTGGATTTGCCCGCCGGACAAATCCTGCCCTCACCACCCGCCTCGGCGCGGATTGTGGCGTTGACCGATGAGACAAAATCCGTCAACGGCGCATTGTTCAGCGCCACTGCGGGTGTGAATCCGGCGACGCAAAGCCAGAGTTTTTTCTATTTGATCAAAGATCAGCCGTTGACGCCCGGTGCGGCGGTCACGGGTTTCCTGAGGATTTCCGGCATGCCGCTGGACGGCGTGGTCGTGCCTGCCGCCGCCGTGTTGCGATATGAAGGCAAAGGTTGGATTTACATCCAGACCGGCACGAACGATTTCACCCGTTCGGCAATTCCGCTCGACCGGCCGGCCGGGAACGGCTGGTTCGTTTCTGGCGGTTTGACGGCCACCAACCGCGTCGTCGTCACCGGGGCGCAGACGGTGCTGTCGGCGGAATTGAGCGGCGGCAATTTCAACTCCGGTTCACGCGATTAAAATGCTTCGCCACCTCGTTGAAATCTCCCTGCGTTCGCGCGGCGTGGTCATCGCGCTGGCCGCCGGCCTGATTGGCTACGGCAGCTACGTCGCCCGGAACGCCAAGCTGGATGTCTTTCCTGATTTCGTCCAGCCGCAGGTGACAGTGCAGACCGAGGCGCCGGGGCTCGCGCCCGAACAGGTCGAGGCGCTCGTCACCCGGCCGGTCGAAAGCGCGCTGAACGGGGCGGGCAATCTGGATTCCGTCCGCTCGGAATCCATCCAGGGCCTGTCGGTGGTCACCGCGGTGTTCAAGGAAGGCACGGACATCTTCATCGCCCGGCAGATGATTGCCGAGCGCCTCGCGCAGCTGGGCGGGGAACTGCCGGCGGGTGTGCAGTCACCCAAAATGGAACCGCTCACGTCGTCCACCATGGACCTGCTCAAGTTCGGCCTGATCTCCAATAAAACGTCGCCGATGGAATTGCGGACGTTTGCCGACTGGACGGTGCGTCCGCGGCTGCTCTCGGTGCCGGGCATTGCGGCGGTGAAGGTTTTCGGCGGTGAGGTGAAGCAACTGCAAATCCTGGTCAAACCCGACCGCCTCCTGGCGTTTGGCCTTTCCGTCCAGGATGTGTTGAATGCCGCCGGCACCGCCACCGGCGTGCGCGGGGCGGGCTTTGTCGAGACCGCGGCGCAACGGCTCGTCCTCCAGACCGAAGGCCAGTCGCTCACGGCGGCGGAGCTCGGCAACGTGGTGGTGACGCAGCGCGACGGACGCAGCGTCCGATTGCGGGACGTGGCGGACGTGGCCATTGGCGGCGAGCCGAAGTTTGGCGATGCACTCATCAACGGCCGCCCGGGCGTTTTGATGACTACGGCCAGCCAATACGGCGCGAATACCAGGGACGTGACACTCGGGGTCGAGGCCGCCTTGAACGTGATGCGGCCGACATTTGCAACAGCAGGCATCGATTACGTTCCCGGCCTGCATCGCCCGGCGACCTTCATTGAAATCGCCATTCACAACATCAAGAACTCGCTGCTGCTGGGCGCAGTGCTCGTGGGTGTGGTGCTGTTCATCTTCCTGCTCGACTGGCGGACGGCGCTGATTTGCTTCACCGCCATCCCGCTGTCGCTGCTCACCGCCGTCATCGTGCTCGACCACTTCGGCGTGACGCTCAACACAATGACCCTTGGCGGCCTGGCGGCGGTCATCGGCGTGGTGGTGGACGACGCCATCATCACCGTGGAAAATATTCTGCGCCGCTTGCGGGGCAATCTTGAACTGGCCGCACCCCATCCATTGCTGCAGGTGATACTGGAAGCCACGCTGGAAGTGCGGAGCGCCGTGGTTTACGCCACGTTCGTGGTCGCGCTGGTGTTTCTGCCGGTGCTGACGATGTCGGGGCTGCAGGGCCGCTTCTTCGCGCCGCTCGGGACGGCCTTCATTCTCGCCAATCTGGCGTCGCTCGTGGTGGCGCTGACCGTGACCCCCGCCCTGTGCTACACGCTGCTTTCGCGGACGAAGCCGCACGCGGAACCGGATTATTTGCGGCGATTGAAGTCGCTCCACCGCCAGCTGCTCGAACGCATCAGCCAGCGCCCAAAGACCATCATCGGCATTGCCCTGGCCCTCTTCATCGCAACCCTGGCCTCGCTGCCGTTTTTCGGCGGCGAGTTTTTGCCGGATTTCCGCGAGGGCCATTTCGTCGTCCAGTTGACCATGTCCCCCGGCACATCGCTCGAGGAGATGAAGCGGCTCGGCGGGCGGATTTCGGCGGACCTGCTGAACATCCAGGCCATTCAGAGCGTCGAGGAACAAATCGGGCGCGCCCAGGGCGGGGAAGATACCTGGGGGCCGCATCGAGGTGAAATGCACGTGGAACTGAAACCGACGGCCGGCGAGGACCAGGAAAAGGTGCAGAACGACATCCGCGCCGCGCTGGCAAAATATCCCGGCGTCCAGAGCGAGGTGCTGACGTTCCTCGGCGACCGCATCGGCGAGACCATCGCCGGCGAGACGGCCCAGGTAGTGGTGAATATTTTTGGTGACGACCTTGACGTGCTTGACCAGAAGGCGCAGGAGGTGGCGCAGGCGTTGAACCAGGTCCCGGGCGCGGCCGACGTGCAGATTTCCGCCCCGCCGGGGGCGCCGCGCATGGTGGTGCAGTTGCGTCCTGACCGGCTGACACAGTTTGGCTTCCGCCCGCTGGAAGTGCTTGAGGCTGTGCAGACGGCCTACCAGGGCGACGTGGTGGCCCAGACTTACGAAGGCGACAAGGTGTTTGACGTGACAGTGATCCTGGAACCGGCCGCGCGGCAACAGCCGGAGGACATCGGGAAATTGCTGGTCAGCAATTCCGCCGGCGCCCGCATGCCTTTGGACCGGCTGGCGAACGTCTTTTTGACGACCGGGCGTTACGCCATCCTGCACGACGGTGCGCGGCGGCGGCAGACCATCACCTGCAACCCCGCCGGGCGCGACGTGGCGTCTTTTGTCGCCGCTGCCCAAAAACAAATTGCCGACAAGGTGAAGCTGCCGGCCGGGGTCTATGTGGAATTCAGCGGCGCCGCCCAGGAACAGGCGCAGGCGCAGCGCGAACTCCTGCTGCACTCGCTCACGGCGGCGGCCGGGATCATTCTGCTGCTGGCAATGGTGTTCCGCAAGGCAAGCCACCTCCTGCTGGTGCTGGCCAACCTGCCGTTTGCGCTGGTCGGCGGGGTGCTGGCGATCTTTCTCACCGGACTGCTCAGTGGTGAAGGCGCCTCACTATCGCTGGGCACGCTCGTCGGTTTCGTGACGCTGTTCGGCATCACCATGCGCAATTCCATCATGATGATCTCGCATTTTGAACATCTGGTGAACGAGGAAGGCATGACGTGGGGCCTCGAAGCCGCGTTGCGCGGCGCCACGGAAAGATTGATTCCCATCTCGATGACGGCGCTGGTGACGGCGCTGGGCCTGCTGCCGCTGGCCATTGGCTCGGGGGAGGCGGGACGTGAAATCGAAGGCCCGATGGCAGTTGCCATCCTCGGCGGCCTGGTGACCTCCACCCTGCTCAATCTGCTGGTGCTGCCAGTGCTGGCGCTGCGCTTTGGAAAATTCCGGAAGGCCGCGCCGAACGCCTGACGCCAGCCTCCATTCAAACAGTATCTTTGCCGGCAATCGCTGGCTGCTGAATTTCGGGCCGGGCGGGCTGATCTCCTCAAGTTTTCCGGAAATTCACCGATAAGAATCGAAGTACAGCGATTGCCAAAAAATTCAGACGGCACGATGGCACAATGAACAGCCCCTTATTTCCAAGCGAGCAACAGCTTTGCGCGGCGAAAATCCTCATCATTGATGACGAGGAGGCGGATGTCTGCGTGCTCGAATGGACCTTGCGCCAAGCCGGATTTCCAAACTTCCGAAGCGTCACCGATTCGACCCTGGGTCGAAAGGAATTCGACCAGTTTCAACCCGACCTGGTGTTGCTCGATCTGAACATGCCCGGCCTGGACGGCTTCGCGGTTTTGAAGCAGCTGCGGGAATCGGCGGCGGCCGACGACTTCCTGCCGGTGCTGATGTTGACGGGGGAAAACACGGCGGAAACGCGCAGCCGGGCCCTGGCGGCCGGGGCCAGCGATTTCCTCGGCAAGCCAATCGATTTCACCGAAGTCATGCTGCGGATAAGGAACCTGCTGCAAACCCGGTTCCTCCACCAGCAGGCGCAAAAAATACAGGAACGATTGGATACACTTCTTCCCGCCCGGGACGCAGACGCCCAAACCAAACCGGGTCGGAACCAATGAGTTGATGCACGTATCCGTGTCCGCATAATGGAAACGATCCCTACAGGAGAGCTTGACCGGCTGCTCGCGGCAATGATTCAAAGCGCCGACGGCATTTCGGATTTGCTGTTCGTGGCCGGCAAACCGCCCCAGGTGGAGGTCCACGGCAAACTCAAGCCGTTCGCCCTCGAACCGCCCGAATCCCTGTTTACCAGCGCACACATCGAAACCCTGGCCCGGGCCATCCTCAATAACAATCCAAGGCTCACGCAGGATTTGGCGGACACCGGCTCGTGCGATTGCAGTTATGCCCTGAAAAATTTTTGCCGGTTCCGCGTCAACATCTACCGCCAGAACGGGAACTACGCAATGGTCCTTCGCCGCCTTCAGGCGCAGGTGCCGTCCCTCGATTCGCTCCGCCTGCCGCCCGTGTTCCGGGAGGTCATCCGGGAAAAGAACGGCCTCATTTTTGTGACCGGCGGCACGGGCAGCGGCAAGACGACCACGCTGGCAGCCATGCTGAATGAAATCAACCAGACCAATGAGGTCCACATCGTCACGCTGGAAGACCCGATTGAATTCCTGCACCCCCACCTCAAGGCCACCTTCAGCCAGCGCGAACTGGGGCGCGACTTCTACACCTTTCCGGCCGGCCTGCGCGCCGCCCTGCGGCAGGCCCCCAAAATCATCCTGGTCGGCGAAATCCGCGACCGCGAAACCATGGACATTGCGCTGACCGCCGGGGAGACCGGACACGTCGTGTACAGCACCCTGCACACCATCAGCGCCGCCCAGACCATCAACCGCATCCTCGGCATGTTCAGCCGCGATGAGGAACAGCAGGTGCGCGAGCGCCTGGTCGGCACCCTGCGTTACGTCATCAGCCAGCGGCTGGTCCCCAAAAACGACGGCGGCCGGCTGCTGGTCACGGAATTGATGGGCAGCAGCCTGCGCACCCGCGAAGCCATCTCGATGGGCGAAAGCGAAAACCGCCGGTTGTCCGACATTATTGAAGCCGGGAATACCTCCGGCTGGCATAGCTTCGAACAATCCTTGATCAAGGCCTACGAGGAGGATTTGATCACCGAGGAAACGGCAATCCTTTACTGCATCAACAAATCATCGATGCGTCAGCGCATTGACACCGTCAACAAACGGCGGGAAACCGCCCGCACCCCCAGCACGCTGAAAATGAAAATTGAAGCACCCATTTTCAGGCCCCCTCCGCCACCAGAACCGTGCCCGCCCGTGCTTCCCCTGGTGGGTATGGAATCGTCCGAGTGACGGTGCCTCACCGCATTTGCCGCGCAAGCGCGGAATTCCAATCGGATGCTCCCCCGGTCACCGCATGCCGGGCTTTGGGCTTGCCAGAAGACGGGGTTGCCGTTACCCGTAGGCAACTGGAAGGGAAAGGGGTTATGATAATTCGATCTGATGCCGGCAAGTCCGTCTGGCGCAGCATTCTGGTTGGGTGTTTGTCCGGCCCGGTTGCCGGTGGCCTGCTATCGCTGGCCACAGTGGGCCTGACCGGGTGCGGCACCGTGGAAGCGCCACCGCAACACGTCGTCCTGGTGGATCACTCCGGCCGGTCGCTTTACCTGGCCGGCCCGAAAGCCCGGAAAGGCGAATCCACCAACGATTTTAAACTGCATCTGGCCGCCATCACCAGTGCCATCTCCACCTGCACCAATTGCCTCGCGCCCGATGGAACGCGGCAGATCCTGATTTTTGTCCACGGCGGCCTGAACCCCTACAATCAAAGCCTGGCGCGGGCGAATGAGATTACGCCCGAGATTCTGGCCGCCCATTACTATCCCCTCTTCGTCAATTGGGACTCGGGGTTGAAATCGAGTTACTTCGAGCATTTGTTTCTGGTGCGGCAGGGCGAGGTGGAACCGGTCTGGGGCCCCATCACCTCCCCGCTCTATTTTGTGGCGGATGTGGGGCGCGCCGTGACCCGGGCCCCGGTCGTCTGGTATTACCAGTTGACCAGTGATTTTACGACCATGGTGCGCTGTGAAAGTCCGCTCCGTTTCGGCCGCGGCCATTCCAATCGGCTGGCGCAGGCCTCCTCCGGCACCCGGACCGGGCTTCGCCTCTCGATCGGGAGCGACGAGCGCACGCGGTGGAGCCAATGCGGTTATTTCTTAGCTTATGTCGCCACCCTCCCCTTCAAACTGGCAATCGGGCCGGTCGTTGACGCTTTCGGCAAGAGCGCCTGGGACAACATGTCGCGACGGACGCAGACCATGTTCCGGTCCCCGGCTGAATTTGAGCGTCCGGCCCGGACCAACGAAATCCGCGTGGCCCGGCATCGGGTGGGCGATCCGGCCCGGGGCGCGGTGGCCCAACTGATGCAGTCGCTGGACGATTTTGTGGCGGCCAATCCCTCCAACCATTACGCCATCACGCTGATCGGCCACAGCATGGGCACGATTGTGGCCAACGAAATGGTGCCGATGCATCCCCACCTCTGCTATTCCAACATCGTGTACATGGGGGCGGCCTGCAGCGTCAGCGATTTCGCAAACGCCGTCATTCCCTGCCTGGAGCACAACACGAACGCCCATTTTTACAATCTCACCCTGCACCCCGTCGCCGAGGCACGGGAAGCCCAATGGACCTGGCTGGACCTCACGCCGCGCGGCAGCTTGCTCGAATGGATCGATAACTTCCTGTCCGCTCCGCGCACCGTCCCCGAACGAACGCTGGGCAAATGGGACAATGTGATCTCGACCACCGCGCTCATCCCGACGAATGTCGCCAGCCGGGTCCGCATCAAGGCGTTTGCCGTGGGACCCCGGGATAAACTTCCCGACAACCCGATGGTCCACGGGGACTTCAGCGAGGAACCTTTCTGGCAGGAAGAATTCTGGGCCCGCCGGGCGCCGTGACCTGCGGTTTTAAACCGTGGGCGCCGACGGGAGGAGGCTCATCATTTTCGATTTGCGATATGCGATTTACGAGCTCCGTCACAAAGCCCGAACCCCGCATAAATCGTATTTCGTAAATTCAGTCAGAATCTCATCACCCCGGCTCCTGCTGGATAACAAGTTTTCAGCGGGCGGCCAACCGATTCCATTTGCATGAAGGCCCGACTTTTCCTTGGGTTTGCATTCGCGCTCGACCCGGCCGCCGCCAGCCGTTACCTTCCCGCCGTCTCACCCCAAGGTGAATTATGGATGAATTGCTGAAAATTTTGCAGGCCAACGCGACCGAGTCGCGCGAAAACATCGCGAAGATGCTGAATGTCTCCGTCGCGGAGGTGGACCAGCGCATTGCCAAATACGAAAAAGACGGCGTCATCCGCGGCTACCAGGCCATCCTGAACGAGGATCAGCTCAATCTCGACACCGTCACGGCCGTCATCGAGGTCAAGGTGTCGCCCCAGCGCGAAGGCGGGTTCAACACCGTGGCTGAACGCATCAGCCGGTTCCCCGAAGTGCGCTCGGCCTATCTCATGAGCGGCACCTACGACGTGCTCTTGTTCGTCGAGGGCCATAATCTGCGCCAGGTGGCCGCGTTCGTCAGCGAACGCCTCTCGCCGCTCGACGGCGTGCTGTCCACCTCCACCCATTTCATGCTCAAAACCTACAAACGCCTCGGCGTGTTGATGGAGTCCGGCCATGCAGAAGAAAGACTCAGCGTCGCTCCGTAACCACATCAACGCGACGGTGCGCGACATCCCGCGTTCGGGCATCCGCGACTTCTTCGACATCGTCAGCACGATGAAGGACGTCATCAGCCTGGGCATCGGCGAGCCGGACTTTGACACGCCCTGGCACGTGCGCGAATCCACCATGTTTGCGCTCGAACGCGGTGCGACGCATTACACCAGCAACTACGGCTACCTCGAACTCCGCCAGGCGCTCGCCAAATACGTCGGGAGAAAGTTCGGCGCGGAATACAACCCGGCGAACGAAATCCTCATCACCGTCGGCGTCAGCGAAGCGCTGGACCTGGCGTTGCGCGCACTCATCACGCCCGGCGACGAGGTGCTGTATCACGAGCCGTGCTATGTTTCGTACCGCGCCACCATCCTGTTTGCGCACGGTGTGCCGCTCGCCGTCGAGACCCGGCCGGAAAACGGGTTCCGCCTCACTCGCGCCATGCTCGAGGCGAAGGTCACACCGAAGACGAAGGTGTTGATGCTGAACTTTCCGAACAATCCGACCGGCGCGGTCATGAGCCGGAAGGATTTGGAGGACATCGCCGAATTCGCCCGCGAGCGCGACCTCATCGTCATCACGGATGAGATCTACGGCGAGCTGACCTACGACTCGCCGCACACGAGCATTGTCAGCCTGCCCGACCTGCGCGACCGCACGATCTTCCTGCATGGCTTCTCGAAGGCCTGGGCCATGACGGGCTTCCGGCTTGGCTACGCCTGCGGTCCCGCGGAGCTGATCGAGGCGATGATGAAGATTCACCAGTACACCATGCTGTGCGCATCCTCAATGGGACAGAAGGCCGCCATCGAGGCGCTCGCCCGGCCGGATTCGGACATTGGCGAAATGGTGGACGAATACCGGCGCCGCCGGAATTTCATCGCCGCGTCGTTTGCGGACCTGGGCATCGAATGCCACCGTCCGCTGGGGGCCTTTTATGCCTTTCCGAGCGTGGCCAGGTTCGGCGTGAAGTCGAAGGACTTCGCGCTGAGGCTGCTGCACGAGGAAAAAGTTGCCGTGGTGCCCGGCACGGCGTTCGGCGAATGCGGCGAAGGTTTCGTGCGCTGCGCCTACGCAACCAGCCTGGACAACATCAAGGAAGCCATGGTGCGGTTGAAGCGGTTTATCGGGAAACTTTAGGAGCGCGGACAGCTTGTCCGTGTTTGCAGAACAAACCCGAAAACCGATTTTGAACCGCTAATCGGCGCTAATCTTCGCTCATCGCAAAGGCTTGCGGCGGCAAGCTCCGGCCGTAATCCGGCCACCATTTTCCCTTTCCAAGTCTCTTGGATTGCAGGCCATTCGTGAACCTTGGCGGTTTCCATTTCAGAATTTGGGGTAAACCGATCTCGCGGACAAGCTGTCGGTGGTCCTATCTAATCTTTGTTCCCGTCCTCGGCGGTTTGTCGCTTTTCGATGACGAGAACGAGGACGATGAAGACTTGACAGTCGGCGGCAGGGGAACTTGACCTTCCGGCTGTGGCGGGCTGTCGATTTCCAGCCGGGTCTGGGCGCGATTGACCAGCGCCAGCATCGTGACGGATGCGGCCGCCTGGCGTTCAGCCTCCTCGATGCGGGCAAACTCGCCGTAAGCCTCGGTGCGCACCGGCTCGTCGCGCAACTGCAACTCCTGGCCGCCGCCGGTGCGCAGCGCATGGAGAATGTGGTGGGCATTGATCGCGTCCAGCGGGCGGGCGGGCGCGTAGGCGGCCTCGGCACCGGCAATTTCCGTGACCAGCCGCGCGGCGAGGAGCGGCTGCAAAACCTGCTGCGCCAGCCGGGTGGGAATGCCCAGCTCGGTGGAAATTTCCTGGACGGTGACCGGCAGCCGGCCGAGTTGAAAGCGCTGCCCGATGCATGTCATCAGCCGGAGCGCGACGAATTCGCGTCCGCGCTGGTTGACGTTCTCCGCGAGTTTGTCCTGCAAATATGCCGCCCGATTCTGGAAGGCGTAGGCGACCTGGGCGCCGAAGAGCAGGATCAACCACGAAAAATAAAGCGCGATCATGAATACAGGTATGAGTCCGAGGCTGCCGTAAATATTGATGTTGGTAACCACGCGCGAAACAAAGAGAAAGCCGAACAGGTTGTTCAAATGCCACAACGTCCCGCCCACGACACCGCCAACCAACGCCGCGCCGAACCGGACTTTCGTGTTGGGGACCAGGTGATAAACCAGCGCAAATGCCAGCCACAACATGACGAGCGACAGAAGTTGAAAAAAAAGTCTGCCGACGAGCGGCACTTGAGTGACCAGACTTTCCGCCGACGTCCAATGCGTCCTGCCGGCGAGTCCCAGCGCCCCGGCAAGTGCGAGCGGGCCGAGCGTGATGGTCGTCCAGTAAAGCACAACGCGCCGAAGCCAGTTGCGCCCGTGCGTCACGCCCCAGATATCGTTGAACGTCTCCTCGATGTTTGCGAGCATTTGGATGGCCACCACGACCAGCAGCAGCATGCCAATCGTGCCGAGCGCGCCGCCGCTGGTTTTCTGGATGAAACCGCGAATCTTCCGGGCCACCTCCTTTTGCGCGACAGCCACGCGCGGGTCGATTCCCGTGGCGGCCGTCAGATTAGTTTCCGCCGGGGTATTCGCCGGGGCTTCGACCGCCAGGGAATTCGTGGGGCTCAGGGCAACGGACATGCCCGGGCCGGGGTTCAGTGAGACCTTCTGGTCATTGGTGCTGAGCGTTGCGGGGGGCATGACGTTGGAGACAAATCGGTCAATCACCTGGTAAATTTTTTCCTCACCTTCGCTTTTAAGCAGGCTGCTGGTGACGCTGATGGCGACCGCGAGCAGGGGAATGATGGCGAGCAGCGAGGTGTAGGACAACGCCGCCGCGCGTACGGGGCAACGATTACGCACGAAACTGCGGATGACGAGCGCCCAAAGGTGGGCGAAACGTTCCAGCCGGCTGAGTTCGCTTTCCGCGCCGGAGTAAACGCCGGTCAGTATCTTCACGAGACGTGAGAGCGGCTTTATCGCCATGTGTTGGGTCACGCTAACAAACCCGCCCGCCAAGTCAACCGGCACGCGAATCCGGACGAATTCGGATCTGGGGTCTCGGAGAGGGTCTGGGGTGGAAAGGAAAAAAGTGAACATCCAATATTCAACGCCCAACATCGAACGTCCATTGAAGACAATGGCGCGCAGGGGACTGACGCGCCCTACCATCCGCGTAGGCCGGGGCGACGACGACAGACCCGAACTCCGATCTCCTGACTCCGATCTTCGCGTTATAAAACCTTTATCGCCGCCGCAAAACCGGTAGAGTGACGGCAGGCGTCCGTAGCTCAATTGGATAGAGCTTCTGACTTCGGATCAGAAGGTTGGGGGTTCGAGTCCCTCCGGGCGCACCAT
>Ga0265338_10003501_pt1 | contig 22032 bp, 14 predicted proteins | sample 42126metaG_FD_193579 | JGI IMG/M metagenome (GOLD analysis project Ga0265338, IMG submission 193579) | Rhizosphere microbial communities from Carex aquatilis grown in University of Washington, Seatle, WA, United States - 4-21-26 metaG | ecosystem: Host-associated > Plants > Roots > Rhizosphere... | reverse complement strand
CAGGACCTTGAGGACGTCCAGGCGAGGCTCGTTCGCGTGCTACGCCAGGACGATGACCGCAAGGCACAGGTGCCACGAGTGCTCGGCGTCGTTTTCCGCCCTGCGGCTCTGCGTGCAGACCGTCTGGCGGAAGATTTCCTTCAGCTTGTCGACCTCAAGGATGAATCGTATCTGCTGCTCAATCCGCTCGTGCGCCATCCGACAAGACTAGGCCCCGCCGCGGCTGTTTGCGAGTTCGGACTGCCTCGCGGGGACCGGCGCGACGCCGCGGGCGAGCAGCGATTGGTGGACGTAGGCGGCCGCGAACAGGACGGCGACGACCGAGGCCGCCATGAGCGTCCTCGAAGCCTGCGTCCCGAACAGGATCGGGAACTGCAGGACCGTCATGATGGCGACGCTCTGGGTGGCGACGACCGCAAGGGAATGCCGCCCGAGGAAGGCCAGCGGCCGCCAGGTGAGCGCCCTGGGAAACTGCGCGCCGAAGACGCCGACAAGGTATGCGACGCAGCCAAAGTCCGCCAGGCGCAGGAGCCCCAGGGCGGGCTTGTTCAGGAACACGCCGAACAGGCGGTCGGGCCAGAGCGCGGGCCACTGCGCGTAGTGGATCCCCAATCCGTAGACAACCACGGCCGCCGCACCGCCGAGAACCCACGGGCTCGGCCGCGAGACCTGCTGGCGTCCGCTCATCCGCGCATGGCCGACCACGACCCCTGCCACGAAGAGAAACTGCCAGGCCAGCAGGTTGAAGCTCCCCGTGTTGATGGGATAGATCGGGGCGCCGTCCACCGGGGGCGCCCATTGGACCGCAAGCCACACGCCGGCGCTGATCGCAAGCACAAGCCAGCGGCGGCCGGACTCAAGGGCCCTCACGACCGTGGGGAGCAGCATCACGAAGCCGCAGTACATGGGCAGGAGGTCCAGGAGCCCGGGCTGGTAGAGGAGCGAGACGCCGAGGCCGAGCGACATGACCGGGTGCTCAAAGAAGAGCCGCGGGACGGCCGGAGAGCAGTAGCCCAGCACGCGCTCGGTCAGCTGCACCGCGACGAACGCAGCCAGCACCGAGCCGACGTGCCAGCGGTAGATGGATTTGGCCCTCTCGGACGACGCCGACCACAAGCCGCCAGCCCCCAGGGACCTGAATTTGCGCGTGTAGACCCACCCGGCCATGAGCCCCGAGAGGAAGACAAAGCCCTCGGCGGCGGAAAAAACGCCCACCGACTGGTCCGTCAGCGCCCGCAGTTCCGTCGGCAAGTGGTTGATCGTCATGATGACGAGGAACAACCCCCGCAGGGTGTCAAACCGCAGGTCGCGCGTGCCCGGTTGCACTTCGAACTTGGAATTCACGTGAGAGAGCCGACACCATGTACCATGAATCGTTCCAGAATGCGGAAATCATTCAGATTTATCATAATATTGTTGGCGGCGTGCGGATGGGCCTCGGCCGCGGACACTCCGGAGGCCAGGCGCGGCCCGCAGGTTGACGACTATTTTGGCGAGAAGGTCGCGGACCCGTACCGCTGGATGGAGGACATCGATTCGCCGGAGACGGCAGCCTGGGTTGCCGCGGAGCGGGCCAGCACGGCGGCGGCCCTGGCGGGGATGCCTGAGCGCACCGCCGTGCGCAGCCGCCTGAGGGAGCTCTGGAACTACCCCAAGTACAGCCTTCCTCAGAAAAGGGGCGGCCTCATGTTTTTCACGAAGAACGACGGCCTGCAGAACCAGGCGGTGCCCTACGTGATCGACGCCCCGGGGAGCGCGCCGCGGGTCCTCATCGACCCCAACCTCCTTTCGGCGGAGGGGACCGTGGCGGCCACGGAGATCTCGCCTTCGGAGGACGGCCGGCTCCTCGGGTACGGGCTCGCGAGGGCGGGCTCCGACTGGAACGAATTCCACGTGCGCGACGTGGCGACCGGCAGGGACCTCCCCGACCTGGTGCGCTGGGTGAAGTTCTCGGGGATCGCATGGACCAGGGACAGCCGGGGCTTCTTCTACAGCCGGTTCCCGGAGTTCCCTAGGGGCAACAGGCTCTTCGGAGTGCTTTCGGGGCGGCAGCTCTACTACCACAGGCTTGGGACCGACCAGTCGGCCGACCGCCTCATCTTCGAGATGAAGGACCACCCGGACTGGTTCTTCGGAGGCGAGATGACGGACGACGGGCGGTACCTGGTGATCACGGTGGACCAGAACGACCGGACCGAGAACGGGATCTATCTGGTCGACCTCGTGGACCCGGCGGCTCCGCGCCTAGGGGGCCCCGTGGTCCGGCTTCTCGACAGGTTCGACGCGCGTTACTCGTTTGTGGGCAACAGCGGACCCGTCCTCTACGTCCTGACGACGCTCGGCGCCCCGAGGGGACGCGTGGTCGCGATCGACCTGGCCTCTCCCGATCCGGCGGCCTGGAGGACGCCCGTGCCCGAGACCGGGGACAGCATCGAGGACGCCGGGTTCGCGGGCGGCAAACTCGTCATCTGCACCCTGCATGACGTCCAGAGCAGGCTTGCGGAGTTCTCCCCCGACGGCTCGGCGCGCCGCGACATTGCGCTTCCGGCCGTCGGATGCGTCACGGGCCTCATCGGCCGCGCCGACGACCCCGAGCTGTTCTACGGCTTCTCCTCCTTCCTCGCGCCGGAAACGATCATGAGCTGCGACACGGCCACGGGGCGGGAGTCCGTCTTCCAGCAGCCGAAGACACCCTTTGACGCGACGGCCTTCGAAACCCGCGAGGTCTTCTACACCTCGCGCGACGGCACGCGGATCCCCATGTTCGTCACCGCGCGCAAGGGCTGGAAGCGGAACGGAGCCTCCGCGGCGTGGCTCTACGCCTACGGCGGATTCAACATCGCGATGAAGCCCGCGTACACGGTCCCGATCGCCGTCTGGCTCGAGATGGGCGGGATCTACGTCCAGGCGAACGTCCGCGGGGGCTCCGAGTACGGCGAGGCCTGGCATTTGGCGGGGACGAAGGAGCGAAAGCAGAACGTCTTCGACGACTACATCGCGGCCGCGGATTTTCTCGTGACCCATGGCTACACGCGCAGGGACCGCCTCGTGATCGAGGGCCGCTCCAACGGCGGCCTCCTCGTGGGCGCGGTCTTGAACCAGCGGCCCGACCTGGGCGCGGTCGCGCTTCCCGGCGTGGGCGTCATGGACATGCTGCGCTATCACAAGTTCACCGTGGGGGCCGCGTGGGCCTCCGACTTTGGGACGAGCGACGACCCCGCCGGCTTCCGGTACCTGCGGGCCTATTCGCCGCTCGCCAACATCCGCAAGGGCGTCAAATACCCCCCCGTTCTCATCACAACCGGCGACCACGACGACCGCGTCTTCCCGGCGCACTCCTTCAAGTACGCCGCGGCCCTGCAGCACGAGGCCGCGCAGGTCCCGGGCTCGGGGCCCATCCTGATCCGGATCGAGTCCAACGCGGGACACGGGGGCTCGACAGGCACCTCGCCCGTCTCGAAGGTGATCGAGGAGTGGGCGGACAAGATAGGCTTCGCGGCCCACTTCATGCCGACGGGCGCGCTCTCGGCGCCGCGGGCCCCATAGGCCCCCCTGGGGTCACCATCCGCCGCCGAGCGCGCGCACGAGGAGCACGGTCGCCGAGAGCCGCTCGGCCCGCGCCTGCGTGAGCGAGATCTCGCTCGCGAGCTGCGCACGCTGGCTGTCGATCACCTCGATGTAGCTCACGAGCCCGGCCTTGTAGCGCACGATCGAGAGGTTGGCCGCGCCCTTTGAGGAGGCCACGGCGCGCTCAAGGATCTCGGCCTGGCGCGCCAGCAGCCGAAGATCCGACAGGCCGTCCTCCACCTCCTGAAACGCGACCAGCACCTGCTGGCGGTAGTCGGCAACGGCCTCCTCGTACGCGGCCTTCGCCTGCCTGTAATTGGCGAGGTTTGCGCCGCCGTTGAAGATCGGGAGCGAAACGAGCGGCCCCGCCGCCCACTCGCGGCTGCTCCACCGCAGGAGCGTGTTCAGGTCGCTGCTGTTGGCTCCCGCGAAGGCCGTCAGTCCGATCGAAGGGAAGAAGGCCGCCTTGGCGACGCCGATCCTCGCGTTCGCCGAGGCGAGCGTGCGCTCCGCGGCCGCGACGTCGGGCCGCCGCTCGAGGAGCTCGCTCGGGAGGCCGGTCGGTACGAAGGGGGTCCCGCCGTCGAGCGGCGCGGCCTCGAGGGCGAACCCCTCGGGGTTCTGGCCGACCAGCACGGCGAGCGCATGCTCCTGCTCGGCTATGGCCCGGTCGTTCGCCACCGCGGTGCTTTCGACCGTCGCCAGCTCGGTCTCCGCCTGATACACGTCGAGATCGCTGTTGGCCCCTCCCTTGCGCAGCTTGCGGACAAGGTCGAGGGCATCCTGCAGAAGGGTCACGTTGCGGCGCAGCAGCTCCCGCTGCGAGACGAGCGAGCGCAGCGCGAAGTAGTTCTGGGCCACGCCCGCCTCAAGCGTGAGGAGGACGTTCTGGTAGGTCGCCTGCTGGGCCTCGGCGAGCGAGCGGGCGCTCTCGACCGAGCGCCTGGCCGCCCCGAAGAGGTCGACCTCGTAGGAGAGGACAAGGGGCAGGTCGAAGGAGTTCGTGGTGTAGGAAAAGGTCGTCGAGGGATACTCCGACTGCCGGTTCGCCGAATACATCGCCCGCGAGGCGCTGGCGTCGACCGCGAGGGAAGGGTAGAGGCTCCCGCGCGTCGCCCGGGCCGCGGCAAGGGCCTCGTCATAGCGCGCAAGCGCCGCCCCGAGGGTGGGGCTCGCTGCAAGCGCCTTTGACTCGAGCCCGTCCAGAACGGGGTCGCGGAACACCCTCCACCATTCGGCCTTCGGCAGGGAATCCTTGGGCTGCGCGACCTTCCAGGGGCCGCTCTCCGAGTACGAGGCGGGCGTCTCCACCGCGGGCCTCGTGTAGTCGGGGCCGACCGCGCAGCCGCCGAGAACCGCGAGGAGGCCGGCCCAAAGGCCCGGCATGAAACGGAAGGCCCGCGCCGTCACGGCTTGTTCTCCGGGGCCGCCTGCACGGGGCTCACCTCGAGGCCCTCGGTCAGGGCGTCGTTCGGATTGGAGACCACACGGGCGCCGGCGCCGAGGCCGTCGACCACCTCAACCCGCGTCCCGAAGTCGCGCCCGAGCTTCACGTGCACCAGGTGGATCTTGTTGGCCTCGTCGATCGTGGCGATCTGGGTTCCCGCGGCGTTGATGATGGCGGCGTTCGAGGGAAGCACGATCGCGGGCTGGGCGGCCTGGAACTTGAAGCGCACCTCGCCGTACATCCCCGGCAGGAGCTCGCCCTTCGGGTTTGCGAGCCGCACCTCGGTCAGGAGCGTCCGGGACGCCGTGTCGAGCGAGCCCGCGAAGCGGGAGACCTCCCCGTGGAACGCGCGCCCGGGAAACTCGGGCACCAGGACGTCTGCTCCCAGGCCGACCTTGACCGCCCGCACATAGGCCTGGGGCACGTTGACGAAGACGCGCAGGACGTCCGTCTCCGCGATGTGGAAGATCTCGACCCCGGCGCCCGCGTTGATGAGCGCGCCGACCTGGGCGTTGCGCGCGGAGACGACCCCGTCGTAGGGCGCCGCGACCTGCTGGAACTCCTTCAGCTGGGAGAGCCTGTCCACGTTGGCCTGGGCCGCGGCGACGTTCGCCTTCCCGGCCGCATAGTCGGCGGCCTTCTGGTCGACGTCCTGCTGCGCCACGGCGTTCTGGGCTCCGAGTTCCTTCCAGCGGTCGGCGCTGATGCGCGCCAGCTCCAGGTTCGCCTGCGCGAGCGCCAGGTTGGCGCGGGCCTGGTTCAGCTCCTGGTCGAGGTCCGGGCCGTCGATCACGGCAAGGACCTGGCCCGCCTTCACCCGGTCGCCGATGTCGGCCGTCCACTTGGCGATGTAGCCTGTCGTGCGGGCGTAGATGGGCGTGTCCTGGAAGGCCGTTATCGCCGCCGGCAGCGTCACCTCCGCCGGCGCCGTCTCCTTCACCGCCACGACGAAGGTCACGACCGGCTGGGAGGCCGAGCGCTCGCCGAGCGCGGCCGCGGCGCGCAGGCGCGGAAGCACGCCCGCCACGAAGACCACGGCAAGGGCGAGTGGTATGACGATGATCAGGATGCGGGTTGACTTCATGTTCGTGGGGATCTCGGGCTTCTCCGGAAGGGTTTGCGCACTACGTGGAGGATTCGAGGAGCTCCTGCGCAAGCTCCTCATCCGGGGTGTGGCCGGACTTCTTTCGCAGCGTGGCGTAGACCACGGGGACAAACAGGAGCGTCGCGGCCGTCGCCACGAGGAGGCCCCCCACGACCGCCCTGCCGAGGGGCGCGTTCTGCTCGCCTCCCTCGCCAAGCCCGAGCGACATCGGGAGCATGCCGATGATCATGGCGAGCGCCGTCATGAGGACCGGCCGCAGGCGGGTGTGACCGGCAAGGAGGGCCGCCTCGCGGGAGTCCTTGCCTTCCTTGCGCGTGTCGTTCGCAAACGTGACGAGGAGCACCGAGTTCGCCGTGGCGACCCCGACGCTCATGATCGCCCCCATGAGCGAGGGGACGCTGAGCGTCGTCCCGGTGAGAAAGAGCATCCAGATGACCCCGCAGAGCGCTCCCGGAAGCGCCATGATGATGATGAACGGGTCCAGCCACGACTGGAAGTTCACGACCATGAGCAGGTAGACCAGCAGGATCGCGAAGACGACGCCGATCCCGAGGCCGACGAAGGACGTGGTCATGCTCTTGTACTGCCCGCGCAGGTTGATCGTGCTGCCGCGGGGCAGGCGCTTTTCGAACTCCGGGAGGAGCTTGCGCACCTGTGCCCCGACAGAGCCCAGGTCCCGGCCGTCGACGTTCGCATAGACCTCGAACACGGGCAGGACGTTGTAGTGGCCGACGACCTGCTGGCTCACGGTGCGCTCGATTGTCGCGACGTTCTCAAGCGGCTCGGGCGTGTGGTCGGGGCCCGCGGTGCCGACCGGGAGCGCCTTCAGGGCCGCTATCGAGTCGATCTTGTACTGAGGGGTCTGGGTCGCCACGAGGTACTGCACGCCCTGCGGGCTCAGCCAGTACGTCGGGGCGATCTGGCCCGAGCCCGTGAGCGAGATCAGCACGTTGCTTGCCACGGAGTTCTCGGTGAGGCCGAGCTGCTCTGCGCGCGTGCGGTCCACCTTGACGGCCAGAGCGGGGGCGTTGACCACCTGGTGCACGTGGACGTCCACGGCTCCCGGGATCTTCGCGATCCGGGCGGCCATCTCCCTGACGATCGCGTAGTTCGCCTTGCTGTCCTGGCCCGAGACCTGGAGGTCGATGGGGGCGGGCAGCCCGAAGTTGAGGATCTGCCCGACAATGTCGGCGGGCTGGGTGAAGAAGGTGCAGCTCGGCATCTCGCGGTTGAGCCGCGCCCGGATCTTGCGCACGTAGCCCCAGGTCGATCCGTGCTTCTCGGCGTTCAGCGCCACGAGGATCTCACCGTCGGCCGTGCCGACCGTCGCCGTGTCGCTCGACGCCAGGTTCGTGCCGCCGTTCGGCAGGCCTATGTTGTCGATGATGGTCTCAAGCTCCGCGGGCGGGACCACGCTGCGTATGATGTTCTCGGCCTGCGTGAAGTAGCGCTCCGTCTCCTCGATGCGTGTGCCGTCCGGGGCCCGGACGTGCAGGCGGAACTGGCCCGCGTCGACCCGGGGGAAGAAGTCCTCCCCGAGGAACGGCGCCGCAACCGCGGTCACGACCAAGAGGCCGATCATCGCGGCCAGCACGCGGCCCCGGCGGTCGAGGGCGCGGCCGAGGAGCGAGACGTAGGCCGTGCGGAACCGCTCGAACTGCCGGTTGAACACGATGTGGACCCTCCAGAACAGGTCGCCCTCGCCCGGGCGCCCCCTTCCGTCGTCGTGAAGCACGGGTTTGCCGAGCAGCAGGTAGTGGACGAACGTCGGCACGACGGTCCGTGAAAGGAAATAGGAGGCGAGCATCGCGAACATGACCGCCATGGCCAGCGGGCTGAACAGGAACTTCGCGGTCCCCTGCAGGAAGAAGATCGGCAGAAACACGATGCAGATGCACAGGGTCGACACGAAGGCCGGGACCGCGATCTGCTGCGCCCCGTCCAGGATCGCGCGGACGAGCGACTTGTTCATGTGGTGGTTGCGGTCGATGTTCTCGATCGTGACGGTTGCGTCGTCCACGAGGATGCCGACCGCGAGCGCCAGTCCGCCGAGCGTCATCGCATTGATGGTCTGCCCGAGCGCAAAAAGGCAGATGATGGAGCAGAAGATCGACAGCGGGATCGAGAGGGCGACCACCAGCGTGTTGCGCCAGGTGCCGAGGAAGAGAAGGATCATGACCGCCGTCAGCGCGGCGGCGATCAGGGCCTCCGTGATGACGCCGCTAAGCGCCGCCCGCACGAAGATCGACTGGTCGAACTCGGCCTTCAGCTCCAGCTCGGGCGGCAGGGAGTTCCTCACGTGGGGGAGCACCGCCTTCATCCGGTCGATCACGTCGAGGGTCGAGGCCGAGCCGCTCTTCAGGATCGTCGTCAGGGCGCCCCTTGTCCCGTCCTGGCGCACGATGTTCGTCTGCGGCGAGAATCCGTCGCGGACCTGCGCGACGTCGCGGATGTACACGGTCGCCCCGTTCACCTCCTTCACCGGGATGTCGCCGAGCTCCGCGGTGACCGAGGGGCTGCTGTTGAGCAGCACCGCGTACTCGCGGTCGCCGATCTTCACCGTGCCCGAGGGCATCGTCAGATTCTGGCTGGCGAGCGCCACGTTGACGTCGTTCGGGGTCAACCCCTTCGACTGGAGGGCCTTCGGATCGAGGTCGACCATGATCTCGCGGAACTTGCCGCCCATCGGCAGGGTGACGGAGGCGCCCTGGACGACCGCGAGCTGCACCCGCAGGAAATTGAGGCCGATGTCGAAGAGGTTCTGCTCGGTGAGCGTCTTGCTGCCGAGCCCCAGCTGCAGGATCGGCACGTTCGAGGCATTGTAGCGGATGATGAGCGGCGGCGTGCCCCCCGGGGGCATCACCCGGATGATCGTCTGGTTGATCGCAGTGACCTGGGCGACGGCGGCGTCGATGCTCGTTCCCGGCTGGAAGTAGACCTTGATGACCCCCACGCCCGTGAACGACTGCGACTCAAGGTGCTCGATGTCGTTGACGGTGCTCAGCATCGCCCGCTCGCTGATCGACACGATGCGCTTCGCCATCTCCTCCGGGGTCAGGCCGCCGTACTGCCAGATCACCGACACGACGGGGATGTCGATCACGGGGAAGATGTCCTTCGCCATCTTCAGCGCCGAGAGGACGCCCAGGATCACGATGGCAAGGGCCATGACCGTGAAGGTGTAGGGGCGGCGAAGGGCTAATCGGACGATCCACATGGCGCTGGAAAGGGTTTAAACGGGCGATCATGCACTATTTCGATCGAAACCTACAATATCTCTTTCATGGCGAAACGATGCCTTCCATGCATTGACGGACAGCCGCGGAAATGGGTGCAGATCCGCGTCATATGCGCCCTGCGCGCCGCTTTTCCTTGCTAGGCGCGCCACCGCGGATTTCGATCACACGCATTTTGCCCCCATGAAAGTCCTCGTCGCAGACAAGATATCGTCGAAGGGTGTCGCCTGGCTCCGCAAGCAGCCGGGTCTGGAAGTCATTGAGGCCTACGGCTCGTCGCCGGCGAAGCTCCTTGAGCTCGTGGGGGACGTGCACGCGATCGCCGTGCGCTCGGAGTCTAAGATCACGGCCGAGGTCATCGCGGCGGCGCCGCTGCTCAAGGTCGTGGGGCGCGCCGGCGTCGGCATCGACAACGTGGACGTGGACGCGGCGACGGAGCGCGGCGTCATCGTGATGAACACCCCCTCCGGCAACACGATCGCCACGGCCGAGCTCACCTTCACGCACCTGCTTTGCGGCGCCCGCCCGGTCCCGCAGGCGGCGGCCTCCATGAGGGCGGGCGCCTGGGACCGCAAGAGCTTCTCCGGAATCGAGCTTTTCAGGAAGACGCTCGGGATCGTGGGCCTCGGCCGCATCGGCAGCGAGGTCGCGCGCAGGGCCCAGGCCTTCGGCATGCGCGTCCTCGCGTTCGATCCCTACCTGGCGCCGAGCCGGGCCAAGGGGATGCAGATCGACTCCGTCGCCCTGGACGACCTGCTGGCGCAGTCCGACTACATCACGGTGCACATGCCGATGACCGACGACACGCACTACATGATCGACGAGGCGGCGCTGGCGAAGTGCAAGAAGGGTGTGCGCCTGTTCAACTGCGCGCGCGGCGGAATCATCAAGGAGTCGGCACTCGTCGCGGCCCTGAAGAGCGGACAGGTCGCCGCCGCGGGCCTCGACGTCTACGAGAACGAGCCGCTCGCGGCCTCGAGCGAGCTTCGGACGCTCCCGAACGTGACCCTCACCCCGCACCTCGGGGCGTCAACCGCAGAGGCGCAGGACGCCGTCGGGGTCGAGGTCGCCGAGCAGATCGCCGACGTGCTGAACGGCGGCGTCATCCGCAACGCGGTCAACATGCCGAGCCTTGACGCGGCCACCCTGAGCGTCCTCAAGCCCTATCTCGACCTGGGATCGAAGCTGGGGACCCTGGTCCAGCAGATCTCGCCGGAGCACGTGGGGTTCCTCAAGATCACCTACTGGGGCAAGATCGTCGACCTGGACGCCAACGCCATCACCCGGGCCATCCTGCGGGGCTGGCTCAAGCGCATCAGCGGCGACAACGTGAACTACGTCAACGCGCCGTTCCTTCTCGAGCGCCTCGGCGTCCGCTGCGAGGTCGTCAAGTCCACGGGCGAGGCCGACTACACGGAGCTGATCCAGGTGGAGTCCACGGGCGCCGACGGGATCGTCCGCAGCGCGGCCGGAACCCTCATCGGCAAGGCGAGCAGCCCGAGGATTGTCTCCATCAACGGCCGCGCGGTCGAGGTGGTGGCCACGGGCAAGCTCCTCATCATCGAGAACAGCGACGAGCCGGGCATGATCGGCTACGTGGGCACCCTCCTCGGGCGCGACAAGGTCAACATCGCCAACATGTCGCTCAGCCGCCAGGAGCCCGGCCAGACCGCGCTCATGGTCATCAACCTGGACAGCGAGCCGAGCGAGGCGGCGCGGCGCGAGCTCAAGGGCCACAAGGCCATACGGCTGGCCAAGTTCGTGCATCTCTGAGGCCTTCATGACCGGCTCCGAACATGGCGACCTCCTGGTGCCGCTCGCCCTTGCGGCCGTGGCGGGGTATCTCCTCGGCGCGCTGCCGTTCGGCTACCTGGTCGCGCGCTCCCGCGGGGTCAACATCTTCGAGGTCGGCAGCAGGAGCCCCGGCGCGACCAACGTGGGCCGCGTTCTCGGCAAGTGGCCGAGGAACCTCGTGTTCGCGCTCGACGCCCTGAAGGGCGCGGCCGCCGCGGGCTGGCCGCTCCTGGTGGTCTGGGGGGCGGTGCGCGCCTTCAACGTGCCGAGCGTCCTCGGGTTTGTGGGCCTCGGGTTCGCGCTGCTCGGCCATTCGTTCTCGTGCTTCACGCGCTTCAAGGGGGGCAAGGGCGTATCGACGGCCGCCGGGGGCCTCATGGTCCTCATGCCGCCGGTGGCCGTGGTCTCGGGGGTCGTCTGGCTCTGCGTCTTCTTCGCGACCCGCTACGTCTCGCTGGCCTCGATCCTCGCCGCCATGAGCCTGCCCGTCACCTCGGTGCTGGCGCACCGGGGCACGCTCTCGCTCTGGGTGACGGGGTTTGTCGCCCTCTTTGTCCTCGTCATGCACCGCGACAACGTCGGGCGCCTTCTCAGCGGCACGGAGAAGCGTTTTGAGAGGAGGACGGACGGGGACGACAGGGGACCCGGGGGCAAGCCATGAGGAGCGCGCGCACCATCAGCATCGGAATCTGCGGCCTTGGCACGGTGGGCCAGGGCGTCTGGAAGCATTTCGGCCGGCTGCGCTCGGAGCTCGAGGCGCGCCTGGGGGCGCGGATCGTCATCCGCCGCGTCGCCGTGAGAAACCCCGGGAAGGCCCGCGGCGTCAAGGTCCCCCCCTCGAAGCTCACCACGGACGCCCTCTCGGTCGCGACCGATCCCGCGATCGACATCGTCTGCGAGCTGATGGGGGGCACGGAGGCCGCCCGGAAGGTCACCCTTCAGGCGCTCCGGCTCGGGAAGGTCGTCGTCTCGGCGAACAAGGCGCTGATCTGCTCCCACGGGGCCGAAATCTTCGCGGCCGCGCGCCGCCACGGGGGCCACTTCCTCTTCGAGGCGAGCGTCGCCGGGGGCATCCCGCTCATCAAGGCCGTGCGGGAGGGCCTGGTGGCCAACCGCTTCCCGAGCATCTACGGCATCCTGAACGGCACCTGCAACTACATCCTCACGAAGATGGAGGAGTTCGACACGTCGTACGCAAACGTCCTGAAGGAGGCGAAGCGGCTCGGGTACGCCGAGGCCCAGGAGTCGCTGGACGTCGAGGGTTGGGACACGGCGCACAAGGCCTCCATCCTTGCGTGGCTCGCGCACGGGGTCTGGGTCCGCCCCGAGCAGATGATCGTCGAGGGGATCGAGCGGATCACGCCGGCGGATTTCAAGAACGCGGCCTCGCTCGGCTACGGGATCAAGCTGCTGGGGATCATCACCCGCGACTTCGAGACCGACGAGATCAGCGTGCGGGTCCACCCGACGCTGCTGCCGGAGGGAAGCGTCCTCGCCCGCGTGAGCGGCGTGTTCAACGCCATCTCGGTGAGCGGCGACGTCGTGGGGACCACGGTCTACATCGGGCGCGGCGCCGGCCAGGACGCCACCGCGAGCGCCGTCATCAGCGACATCACCGACGCGGTCGCGCTCCTGCTGCACGGCAAGGGCGCCCACTTCATGGGCGAGGAGATGCCCCCGGCGGCCAAGGGGGTACGCATGGCCCCGCCGGAGCGGATCCGCGGCCGCTACTACGTGAGGCTCACGGTGGCCGACCGGCCGGGCGTCCTGGCCCGGGTCGCCACCATCATGGCCCGCAACCGCATCAGCATCGCAAGCGTCATCCAGAACCCCTCGGAGCGGCCGGGATCGGCCTCGCTTGTCCTCACGACCCACGAGAGCGACGAGCTCTCGGTGCGCGTCGCGCTCCGCTCGCTCGCGGCCCTCGGCAGCGTGCGCGAGGAGCCGCTGCTCCTGAGGATCGGAGACCTGGGGGACTAGGGCCCCAAGGGAAAGCCATTCTACCCATGCCCCGAATCGTACAGAAATACGGCGGAACCTCTGTCGGCGACGTCGAACGGATCAAGAAGGTCGCCGAGCGGATCAAGGCCGCCCGCGACGAGGGAAACGAGGTCGTCGTCGTGCTGTCCGCGCGGGCGGGAGTGACCAACGAGCTGATCGCGCGCGCCAAGGGGCTCTGCGCGGAGCCGAGCGAGCGCGAGCTCGACCAGCTGCTCGCGATCGGGGAGCAGGAGTCCGTGGCGCTGATGGCGATGGCGCTTCACGGGATCAAGGTCCCGGCGGTGAGCTACACGGGCGCCCAGGCCGGCATCTTCACGGACAGGGTCCACACCAAGGCCAAGATCAAGACGGTCAATCCGAAGCCGGTCATACTGGACCTGGCCGCGGGCCGGGTCGTCATCGTGGCGGGCTTCCAGGGGATCGACGACGACGGCCAGATAACGACCCTCGGGCGGGGGGGCTCCGACCTGACGGCGGTGGCCCTCGCGGGCGCGCTCAAGGCCGACATCTGCGAGATCTACACCGACGTGGACGGGGTCTACACCGCCGACCCCCGGGTGGTGAAGAGCGCGCGCAAGCTGCCGGAGATCTCCTACGACGAGATGCTGGAACTCGCCTCCTCGGGGTCCAAGGTGATGCAGTCGCGCTCGGTGGAATTCGCCAAGAAGTTCGGCGTCGTCTTTGAGGTACGCTCCTCGTTCAACCACAATCCAGGGACAATCGTGAAAGAAGAAGTCGCATACATGGAACAGGTCGTCGTCCGCGGCATCGCCGCGGACAAGGACCAGGCGAAGGTCATCGTCAGCAACATCCCCGACAAGCCCGGTTCCGCCGCAAAGGTCTTCCGGGGCCTGGCCGACGCCAACGTCATCGTCGACATGATCGTCCAGAACGTCGGCCGCCACGGGGTGGCCAACCTCACGTTCACCGTGCCGCAGACCGACACGAGCCGCGCCGTGAAGGCCCTGGAGCCCGTGCTGGCCGGAATCGGCGGCGGCCACGTGACCATGCACCAGCACATCGCCAAGATATCCGTGGTCGGCGTCGGCATGAAGACGCACAGCGGCGTGGCGGCGACGCTCTTCCAGGCCCTGGCCGAGGCGGGCATCAACATCGACCTCATCAGCACCTCCGAGATAAAGATCTCGGTCGTCGTCGACCTCGACAGGGCCGACGAGGCCGTCCGCGTCGCCCACGCGGCCTTCGGCCTCGACAAGCTGTAGGACCGGGCGGGGGCATGCGCTACGTCTCGACACGGGGCGAAACCCCTCCCGTGGAATTCGCGGAGGCCGTGGCCGCAGGCCTGGCGCCGGACGGCGGGCTCTTCGTCCCCGAGGAGCTCCCGGATTTCTCCGCGGACCTGGCCGGCTTCGCGAGCCTCCCGTATTCCGAGCTGTGCACCCGGTTCCTCTGCCGGTTCGCGACCGACATCCCGGTGCCCGAGCTGCGGGCGCTGGCGGCCCACTCGTTCGGCGGGTTTGACCACCCCGAGATCGCGCCGCTCGTCGAACTCTCGAAGGGGGTCTACGTCCTCGAGCTCTTCCACGGGCCGACGCTCGCCTTCAAGGACATCGCCCTGCAGCTCCTGGGAAACCTCTACGCGAGGCAGTGCGCGATCCGAGGGGAGACGATCAACGTCCTCGGGGCCACCTCGGGCGACACCGGCGCCGCGGCCATCCACGGCCTCATGGGCAAGAAGGGCGCCGCGATCTTCATCCTCTATCCCGACGGGCGGATCTCGCCGCTCCAGGAGCGCCAGATGGCCTGCACGGGCGCGCCCAACGTGCACGCGCTCGCTGTCGACGGCTCGTTCGACGACGCCCAGGCGGTCCTCAAGGCGCTCTTCGCGGACGGGCCCTTCCGCGCGGAGCACCGCCTCTCGGCGGTCAACTCGATCAACATCGCGCGCATCCTGGCGCAGTGCGTCTACTACCTCCACGCGTGGCTGCGCCTTCCCGCCGACGAGCGCGCGGTCGCCGAGTTCGTCGTGCCCACCGGCAACTTCGGCAACGTGCTCGCCGGGTGGATGCTCCAGAAGATGGGGGTGCCGATCCACGGGTTCAGGGTGGCCACGAACCAGAACGACCTCCTGCACCGGCTCTTCACCACCGGCGAATACCGCACCGGCACGGTGATCCCGAGCCTCGCCCCGTCGATGGACATCCAGGCCGCCTCGAACTTCGAGCGGTTCATGTACTACAGCCTGGGCCGCGACGGCGCCCGGGTCAGGGCGGTCATGCGCGAGATAGCGAGCAAGGGCCGGTACCGCTTCCCTGACTTCGACCGGGACACGTTCTCGTCGTCGCGGTGCACGGACGCCGAGATCTACGGGATCATCCGCCAGGTGCACCGCGCGCTCGGCTACATCGTCGACCCGCACACGGCCTGCGCCTTCAACGGCCTCGACCAGTCGAGGCCGAACGTGGTGCTCGCCACGGCGCACCCGGCCAAGTTCCCGGACACGATCCGGGAGGCCATCGGCATCGAGCCGACCCATCCGTCGCTCGAGGCGCTCAAGGGCCTGCCCCTTGTCCGGCATAAGATTGTGGCTGACGCGGCCGCAATACGTGGCTTCATCGAGTCCCGCGCCATCTGACGGACCGGCACCATGCCCACACGCGAAATCAGCATCTACGACACCACCCTGCGGGACGGGACCCAGGGGGAGGGCATCAGCTTCTCCGTCGCCGACAAGCTTCTCGTGGCCGAGCGCCTCGACCAGTTCGGGGTCGACTACATCGAGGGCGGCTTCCCGGGCTCCAACCCGCGCGACATCGCCTTCTTCGCGGAGGCGAAGAACCTGAGGCTCAAGCACGCGAAGCTGGCCGCCTTCGGCTCGACCCGCCGGGCGGGCGCTAAGGCCAGCGCCGACCCGCAGCTCAGGACGCTCCTCGAGAGCGAGATGCCCGTCCTGACGCTTGTCGGCAAGACGTGGCTCCTTCACGTGACCGAGATCCTCCGGACGACGCCCGAGGAGAACCTCGAGATGATCGAGGACTCGATACGCTACCTGACGGCGCAGGGCCGCGAGGTGATCTACGACGCCGAGCACTTCTTCGACGGCTATCTCGACAACCCGGAGTACGCCCTTCGGACCCTCGACGCGGCCGCGCGCGGGGGGGCCGCGAACCTGACGCTCTGCGAGACGAACGGGGGCAAGCTGGTTCCGCAGGTGCAGTCGATCGTCGCGGACGTCGTCAAGCGCTTCGGCGGCGGGCGCATCGGGATCCACGGTCACAACGACAGCGGCCTCGGGGTCGCCGTCACGCTGGCCGGCGTCGACGCGGGCGCCACCCTTGTCCAGGGCACCGTCAACGGCTACGGGGAGCGCGTCGGCAACGCGAACCTGGTGACCATTCTCCCCAACCTCGCCCTCAAGATGGGGTGCACGATGCGCTGCTCCCCGAAGCTCGCCCAGCTGCGGGACCTCTCGCTCTTCTTCGACGAGCTCGCGAACCTGAGGCCGAACCCGAAGGCCCCCTTTGTCGGCCAGTCCGCGTTCGCCCACAAGGGGGGGCTCCATGCCAACGCCGCGCAGAAGGTCGCGCGAAGCTACGAGCACATCGATCCCGCGCTCGTCGGCAACCGCACCCGCGTCCTCGTCTCCGACATGGCCGGGCGCAGCAGCCTCGCCCTGAAGGCCAGGGAGTTCGGGATGGAGCTGGACGAGAAGAGCCCCGAGCTGAAGGGCCTGATCGAGGAGCTCAAGGAGCGCGAGTTCCGCGGGTATGAGTACGAGGCGGCGGACGCCTCGTTCAAGCTGCTTGTCGGCCGGATGCTCGGCCACAGGAAGGAGTTCTTCGAGGTCGAGGGCTACCGCGTCATTGTCGAGCGCCACGGCGGCGAGATCTGGTCCGAGGCGACGGTGCGCGTGAAGGTGGCAGGCGAGTCGGTGCACACGGTTGCCGAGGCCTCGGGGCCCATCGGCGCGCTGGACAAGGCGCTCCGGCTGGCCCTCGAGGGGACCTTCCCGCAGCTGCGCGGCATGAGGCTGCGCGACTACAAGGTGCGCATCCTCGAGGGCAACGAGGGCACGGGCTCCAAGACGAGGGTCCTTGTCGAGAGCGGCGACGGCCACACGATCTGGGGAACGGTCGGCGTGAGCGACAACCTGATCGACGCGTCGTGGGAGGCCCTGAGGGAGGCGGTGGAGTTCCGCATCTCGTCCACGCCCAAGGCCTAATCTAGCGGCGGCCCGCGGACCGCCGGTCGTCAGTTGGCTCGGTCGCCGTAGAGGACGCCCCGGCCGCCCGTGCCGAAGTACACGCGCCCGAAGATCCGCGGGTCCCCGCAGAGCGCCCGCATCTCGCCGAACCCGTGCCGGTCGTCGTTGATTCGCACCCAGGCGGACCCGCCGTCGTCCGAGCGGAAGATGCCCTCGACGCCCGAGACCTTGCCCGCGATGAAGATGGCCGGGGTCGCGCGGCCCGGGGCCGCCTTGCCGAAGCCGATCAGCTTGGCCTGAACGTTCTTGGCGGCCACGATCGACGCGCCCGAGTTCACGGAGTGCAGGAGCACGTTGTTCGCGATCACCCAGAATTCGCCCTCATGGCCGGGCACGGCCGCGAGCTTCCCGGGCGCGGGTCCCCAGCGCCCCTTGACCACGGGCAGGCCCCCGGCGACGGCCTTGAAGCTCCTCGCCCCGTCGCCGCTGACCACAAGGGTGCCCGCCTCCGTGTCGTAGGCGTAGAACCTGGACGAATTGACGGTGTCGGCGACGACCGCCAGGTTCACCGAGCCGCCGACGCAGGGATACCACGTCGCGCCCCAGTCACGGGTGAGGTGCGGGGCGACCCCGGTCGGCGACCAGACGACGGTCTTCGCGTCGGGCGAGATCGCGATCGGGCCCTCGCCCCGCCAGTAGGCGCCGACCGTCCCGGGCGGCTCCGTGGCGAATGCCTTCCACGTGGCCGCCCCGTCCGTCGAATACGCCCCCGTCAGAAGGTTGTTCTTGTAGGTGTTGCCCGAGCGCACCACGACCTCCGGGTGCCGCCAGGCGAACGCAAGGCTCGAGGTGTCCTTGAAGGCGGGCGTCCCAAAGCGGCCGGCCGCGGGGGAGACCGACAGGTCGTCGTGCCGGAACCCGTCGACGTCCGCCACGCCGCTCAGCAGGTGGGGCCCGCTCGGCGGGCTGACGAGCACGGTGGGCACGGTCTCCTCGATGCCCTGGTCCTCGAAGCTCCACCGGGTCGGCCGGCCCGCGTCGGCGTCCCGCAGGTCGCGGGTGACCCAGATCCCGTAGCCGGTGGTGAAGATCGCGTGGTCCGAATCGAGCGGATCGATCTCCACGTCGCCCAGCCAGTGGCGGTTCATCGACGCCGTGTAGGGCGCCGGGGAATGGTCCCACTGCGCCCTGTCAAGGAGGGCCGTCCAGGTCCTGCCTGCATCGGTGCTGCGGAAGATCTCATCCAGCGGGTAGTAGTGGTTCCAGGTCCCGGCGAGGACCGTGTCCGGATGAATCCGGTCCACCGCAACCGAGCCGTAGCCGAAATGCCGGTCCCCCGAGGGCTTCTCCGGGGTGATGTCGGTCCAGGCCCCGGAGGCCGTGTCGAGCTTCCAGACCGCCCCGTCGGTCATCGAGTTCGGCCCCGGGTCCTTTCCGTAGCTCACATAGAGGATCCCCGTGGGGCTCAAGGCCGAGCGCGTCGGGCGCAGCCCGAGCGGCTGGCCCGCAACGGCGGCCCACGTCGCCCCGGCGTCCGTGCTCCGGAAGATGCTGGCGTTGGGGGTCGAGACGGCGGCAAAGATGACAGGCGTGGGCGCCCCGCGCTTTCCGCTTCGGGCGTCGAAGCGCACGATGTTGATTCCCGTCTTCTGCGCGGGAAAGACGTAGCCCCCGGGGTAGTGCGAGGCGCTGAGAACCTCGTCGAAGTCGGGGAACGAGGGCACCTTCGCCCAGGTGGCCCCGAAGTCGGCGCTTCGCCAAAGGCCGTCGCTGCGCGTGCCGAGAAGGAGCACGCGGTCGTCGTTCGGGTCGACGGCAAGCCGCTCGCCGTTGTTTCGCCCGGCCTCGTTGGCGCCAAACCTGAAGGGCATCGGCGTGCGCTCCCAGGTGCGCCCATAGTCGGCGGAACGCAGGATCTCTCCCACGCTCACCCCGGGGTTGTTGTAGGTCCCCGCCGCGATGTAGACGCGGGAGGGCTCGAGCGGGTCCGAGGCCAGGCTCTCGACCCCGGAGAGGTTCCAGTCCGTCTGGTTCACCCAGTCGATGAGGGGCGCCCACCTCCTCGCGGCGCCGTCCATCCGGTACGCCCCGCCGACGTCGGTGCGGACGTAGACCAGGCCTCCCTCGGTGGCATTGAAGATGATCCCGGTCACGAAGCCGCCTCCTCCTATCGCGACGTTGTGGAACACGTAGCGCTCCGAGGAGGGGAGGGGCGCCGCGCCGGCGTCCTCTGCCGCCATCGGGGCCGGCGCCGGCGACAGGGCCGCGAGGAACGAAAGAATGAGGAGGTCTCGATGGAATTTCATGGCGATTTGGGGAATGGGGCGGCGGGCCGCGGTGTCACAGGGCGCACGCGCGCCTCATAGGATGGGGGCCAGGAGCCTGCAGACGTCCTCCGCGACGCTGGTCAGCAGGTGGCGCTTTCGGATCATGGGAGGCGTGCACTGGGTCATCACGTCGTCGATCCACGCCCTGATGGCGGCTATCTCTGGGGCCGTGTAGACCAGGATCCCCACCTCAAAGTTCACAAAGAGGCTTCGCAGGTCGAAGTTGGGGGATCCGAAAAGCGCAACGCGGTCATCGACGACGATCGCCTTCGCGTGGATCATCCCGCCGTTGTAGACCTGCACAAGGCCGCCGGCCTTGACCAGCTCGCGGGTGAAGTTGTGGCGCGCGAAATCCGTGACGGGATGGTTCGACTTGGCCGGGAGGATGAGCGTCACGTTGCACCCGGCGCGGGCCTTGACGATCATCGAGCGCAGCAGCACCTCGTCCGGGATGAAATAGGGCGTCACAATCTGCAGGCTGCGCTCGGCCTGCTGGATCATCGCCACGATTCCCTCGTAGAGGGGGTCGCCCGGCACGTCCGGCCCGCTCGCGACCACCTGCAGCTCGCATTCCCCACGGATCGGGGCGCCCCCCGCCTGGGCGTCCGCGCGCACCTTGTCCTGGGGCTGGCGCACCACGAAGCACCAGTCCGCGATGAACACCTCGCCAAGCACGACGGCGCCAGGGCCCTCGATCACGGCCCCGAAATCGCGCCAGCGCTTCGGGTAGGGGGCGGCGCCCATGTACTCGAGCGCGATGTTCCGGCCGCCGACAATCGCCGTCACCCCGTCGAAGATCGCCATCTTGCGGTGGCTGCGGAGGTTCGCCGACCCGCGGGAGGTGAACGGCAGCACCGGCATGAACCGCCCGACCTCGCCCCCGGCCTTGCGGATCGGGTCCACAAACCCCCTGGACGACATGAAGCAGCCGAGCGCGTCCAGGAGGAGCCGCACCTTCACGCCCTCCCTGGCCCGCTGCGCGAGAAGCTCGACGATGCGCCGGCCGGTCGCGTCCCGGCTCAGGATGAAGGTCGCTATGTGGATCGAGCGGCGGGCCGCGAGGATCTGGCGCTCAAGCTCCGCGAAATCCTCCTCGCCCGTCAGCATGAACCGGATCCGGTTTCCCCCCACGGGCTCGAATCCGCCCGCGGCCGCCACCGTCTTCGCGACGGGCGCGAAGATGTGAGACATCCTGGCCACGCAGATCGACGGCACGACGGGGATCAGGGCCGTCTTGTTCTTCGCCATGCGGCGCAGCTTGCGGCCGCCGATGAGCAGATAGAGGGGAACCCCGAGCCACGGGATGAAGACGATGACGAGCAGCCATGCGAACGTGTTGGCCGGCGCCCGGCGCTCGCTCATGAGCCTCGCCACGAGGAAGAACGCCAGGAGGAATCCGGCGACCGCGGCGAGGTGCGCCAGGAATCCGCCCGGGGCGATTCTGTGGAGGTATTGGCTGAAGGCCGTCATGCTGATGCTGCAGAATGCCTAGGCTCGGGCGGGGCGGGGCACAAGCGCCGAGCTTCGGGCGGAGCCGTCCGGCATCGGACGTGGCGGCCGCCAATGGGGCGGGCGCGCAGGGCCCCCTGCCAAAATGGACCTTGACGGAACCGGGCGCTCGTGAATGTTTCGGCGTTTGCGATGGTGGAGTTGAGCAGTGGTCGCTCCGTTGACTGTAAATCAACCGCCTTTGGCACCGTTGGTTCGAATCCAACCTCCACCACCACTTTCGACGGGCGTCCTTCCCCTTCGGGAGGGGACCCGGCCGCCGGGTCCGGCAAGATACGTAGTTCCCACTTTTGACGCGGGGCCCGCGGTGTCCATGGTGCCGTCACAGGTTCAGCTAGGGGGGGTATAGGCACCACAGGGATCCACCCTGCACGACAGACTTCTGGGAAGAACGAATTCGCGCAGGGTGGCCTGCGGTGCCCACCAAGCACTCCTCCGGTTTTCGGGAGGCGATTTCAATGGGTCCTGCAAGGTGCATTTCTGGACCTCGTGATTTTATCGTCAATGACGGTCCGGCCTTGCGGCTCAGGTTGATGATTTTTTAGCAGAACTTTGAGCTCGATCACCGCCGGGACGGGGGCGCGCGCGCGGTAATCGTTTGTCCCCGTGGCGCTTCAGAAACTGCATGCGCGAAATGCCGCCGTATCGGCGCCAGCCCTTCCCATGATCACCGAGGTTCGCCGCGTGCGGCGGTCGCCACCCTCCGCACGGGAGAGCAGGCCCGACCTGGTGAGCTTCCCGGGGAGCGACTGAGGGCCTCCAGCCGGCAGCGGCGTCACCTGAGCGCCCGCTCGGTCTCCGGGTCGAAGAGGTGGGCGTGGGTCAGGTCAAACGTGACATGGACCTTCTGCCCGGCGTCGAAGCGGTCCGTCGGGTTGACC
>Ga0265338_10003500_pt1 | contig 22033 bp, 18 predicted proteins | sample 42126metaG_FD_193579 | JGI IMG/M metagenome (GOLD analysis project Ga0265338, IMG submission 193579) | Rhizosphere microbial communities from Carex aquatilis grown in University of Washington, Seatle, WA, United States - 4-21-26 metaG | ecosystem: Host-associated > Plants > Roots > Rhizosphere... | reverse complement strand
CTTCTTCCTCTTCGCCGTCGAGTACTTGGTAATGATCGACATAGCAATAGGGGGTCGGTGGCGCAATGCCAGATTGTAATGGCCCGAAAAGGAGTGCACCAGTTACTGCAACACCATGTGCTTGACAATCCTGCGTCGGGGTACCGGCACCATCCGCACTGAACCGACGAATCCACGGCTCGATCGCCGTGCCTGTCGGTACCCCACCGTCGAAAACCGCTACCCTCACACCCGGGTCTACCGGTGCACCATCAGGCAGTAGTGCTTCAAAACTGAGCCCTTGAGTACTCCGTATGATTGGCCGTAAATGTGGCATCGTCCGCACCGCACGAAGGTAGGAAAACTTCGCTAATTCTCTGGCTCCTATTCCCGATGCCTTAACTCCTACAAAGCATATACCGTCCTTTTGGAGGCGCTTTTCCAAGTTAACATCAATTCCTAAGCTATTCGCATAATTCTTAAAACCGTTAAGTATGCGCGCATTATCACCCTCATGCCCCACATGAAGTATCACTTCAAGTTCAGTGTCTGTTACCGCTTCAGCGATACCTTTGACTCTCTCAATATCCGTGATTGAGGCAACCGATTCTAGCTTTACGATGTCCTGCCCGGCCGTTGTAGCAGCACTTAGTTCCGTGAGCTTCTGCGGCAGATTGGCGAAAGTCGACAAATCGCCTTGCACGAAGATGGTTGTAGAACGAACCTCTTCCGGCTCTCCTCTGCGCGTCCACTTCTCTGGCTTAACGTAAGTTAGCTTACTACCGATCTGTTCAAGTTGTAGAGTGTCAAACAGAGCTTGGGGATAATATGACTTGGCGACGTAGCTTGGGTGAAGTGTTACGGCGGCCACCGTCTTCCCATCTGGTCGGGCTGCTTCCGGTAATTCCGCAAGCTTTGTGGCTACTGCTTCAAACTTTGGCTGCAACCGTGTTATTGCCTCATCAAACGTATAAGGTGAGCGCTTATCCATCATAGACGGAGGTGGAGGGATAACCTCAGTCAACCGTTCTCCGTAGCCTAGTATGAAATTATCTGGATTCATTCTTAGCCTTTACCTTTCTGAGGGTGTCACGCCCCATATTTAGCAAACCACTGACCTTGCGCTGTGAATGCCCCATATCTAAAAGCAAGTTTCCAAGCTCGCGGCGACGCTCCTTTGAGATGGTGGCAGCGTGATCAAGAATGTACTGCTTGATTACTTCCGGCAGTGTCAGTTGTTTCAGCACCATCTCCTTGCGTAGTTGAGTGCTTACAAGCTCTATGTCGCTGAACGACTTGCCGTCGAATAGCAGGATCAGTGCGTCTAATAGCTCTTTTGGTATAGTGGACGAGTCAACGATCTGTAGATGTTCGTAGAGGGCGCGCCGAATAGCGTCGGCTTCCGGTAGAGGAAATCCTAAGACTTTTTCAAATCTACGCCATACGGCAGGGTCAAGCAGTGTCGGATGGTTGGTTGCGGCAACCATCAAATTGGTTGCGGGCCAGTCGTCTATCTCTTGTAGCAGCACGTTAACAAGTCGTTTCAGTTCGCCAATATCCGCTGCGTCATCACGACGTTTTGCGATAGCATCAATCTCGTCGAGCAGTAGCACGCAGTCGATACTCTTGGCATAGTCAAGCACCATGCGGAGATTTGTGCCTGTACGCCCAAGGAAGCTGCTCATCACGGCCGACAGGTCAAGTATCAGTAATGGTAGCTGGAGCTGCTGTGCGAGCCATTTAGCGGCAAGCGTTTTGCCTACTCCAGGCTCACCCACAAAAAGAACCGTTTTCGTCGGCACCAAGCCAGCTCTGCTTAGATCATCTAAACGTCCACGCTCCTCGATAATTTGCCCTAGCGATCTAGCGATAGGGTCTGTCCATATAGGTTCAACATCGAATGAAGGAGTATGGTCAAATCGAATGAGCTGTAGACGGGAATCCATGTCAACCGGTACCGCGTTGAATGATCGACTTTTTGTTGGTGCCGTCAAACTCGGAGAAGAGTGAAGCAATTGGTTAAGCTGGTCGCTAACATCCGCTAAGTCCTTACTGCGAGCCATACGGCGGATATAGAGCTGTATGTCCTGCCTACGACCAGCCAGCGCTAAACGAGATAACTGGACCAGCGCTTCATCTTTTTTCATACATACCATACCCTCTTTTTATGTGTTATACAGGTAATACTAATACCAAGTGGGCTAGAAATCAATAAACACACTTGAACTAGCCCACTTTTGCGTTATGATTGAAGTAATGCCCGAAGAAATTAACACACACTCTGTAGGTCGAGATTTCGTCGTGTCCGATGACATAATATTGGATCAGACAGCTCGCACCCGCACGATTTTTCGTCCCGGTATGCACGGTGGCGGCGTACGTGGGCATATCATACGACAAAAGATAGGTGAAGACGGCCAATGGGTGGATGTGAACGAGGCAAATTTCACAGTGCTTCCTGCTGACGCTGGAGTACAAATTGAACTTGATACCGAAGCGACGCAGAAACTCTACACGAGACTTACGCACTTATACCAAGTTCAGAGTCAAGGGGTTGCGTATGGCGATCACCATTATGTTGTTGCTGAGCAAGATGAGGTAATAGTAGTAAACGATCGTAATAAAGCCCGTGTGATTCAGGCGCTGCTTGAGCAAAATGCCTCAGAAGAGTTTTGGACGGCGTTGGCTGAAGCAGACCCTGACCTTGCGACTAGATTAGCAGCTGGCCGCATGCAATATGATCGCGAGTGCGCCATTCGTGATTTTGAAGTGGCACTGACGGAATATCCTGACGATGAAGCGTTCTGGCAGCGCTTTTTCGAAGCTAACGACTGGATACTACAAACCGTCTTCTCAGGAGCTGTCTATCTTATAGGTAGCGACATTTATATTGGCGGTAAGGGTCCTGTAGGTCGTCAGGGCGCTGGCGGTGTAGCTACCGACTTTTTGTTCTCGGATGATAGTACGAAGAGTTTTTCTGTCGTGGAGATTAAGACGCCAGGTACGCCGCTTGTCGGACGGCAATATCGTGGCAGTGGACAGGACGGCCAGAACAATGAAACGTACAGTATGCACAGTGATCTATCGGGTGGTATCGTCCAGGCTCGTAATCAGATAGCGACCGCGATTGAGAGTTTTGAAAGCGTGCTTGGTCCTGGCTTCGAGCACAAAATGAACCGAGTTCACCCGAAAGGTGTACTGATCATCGGCAAGATAGATGGCTTAAGCGAACGCCAGCTGGTCTCGCTTAATCATTTCCGTCATGGGCAGTATAGTTTGACGATCATTACTTATGACGAATTGTTGAAACGCCTAAAACTACTGTTTGGTATGGAAGAGGCTGCGAATGACGATCACGAAGAAGCGGTAGGTGTTGAGCCTGTTACCAATCTGGAGGATATCCCGTTCTGACTAGTTAGGCTTCAAGGTTCTTCTCGATCTGCATCACCGCTCTACTCTCTGTCACTAGGTCACCTTCTTCTGACGGTGTTTTTTACTCAAAGATTTAGATCTGATTTCAAAATCATAACCTCGAACGAATTTCGGGAGCGTATCATCGTCTTTACGAATCGGTATGATCACTCTCAACTCGGGATCAATCTTGCCATGAATGATAAACCATTCATTAGGGCCGTCTGGATCTTCAGCTAGAGGCTCAAGTGCAGTAAATGCGTGCTGACCTTCTAGAAGAGTCTGGAGCAACTTAGGCTTATCAAGTTTATCGAAATCATAGGTTATTAACTTTGGCATAATCGCATCAAACAGATCGGAGTTTGGACTGCGCTTTGACTCGGCTTTCTTATCGATTAGCTTCTTTAATTCCTCTTCGCCTTCGTATGCCTTCAGCCGTCCTGTAAGATAGCCAAGTCTGTAGCTAACCCCGTCACTCATGAGCCGCCAGTTCGTGTCTGCCAGACAGTTCTTGATAGTCTTCTGGAGCTCTTTCTTGCTGTGAGCTTCATCTCGGTCAGGAGACGCATCAAGACAGTTGAAATCGATGATGACCTCCCGGCCGAGTTGTGGATCACCGAACTTGAATTCCGTATAATTCATTTTCTCGGTTGCCGATCGAAGCTGCTCAATAACCTGCGCGACCTTGAGCTGCTTTATATCCTTAATTGCATCATATACATCAGCGTTCTCTGTCTTTTCGCTGGCATCCGCGTGCAGCTGCCCCAAGCGTCCCATGTGGTACAGTCTGTCCTTAATCTTCAAGAGCATTTGATCATCCAGGCAAAACCGTTTGCGGTCTTCTTCGAGCACTTGGTCTGGCGCATCCTTTTTAGCTCGTTTACTGAAATCCAGTTTTTCCGTATATGTATGCGGGCAGTTCGTACATGTATAGGTAAATGTGGCGCTTGTTTTAGTCTCCTCGGCTGTCATCACCATAGACGCACCGCATTTGTCACAATAGATTACGGGTCCGTCCCGCGCAGTGCCGTCATGCCAGTAGGATGAACGTTTATGACAGCCCCTGCACTCGTACATGAGCATGATGTCTTGTTCGTCGCTTGCAGTCTTTCCTTCACGGCGCAAGTAACACTTGTTGAAGATAACTAGCTCCTGGCCACAGTTTGGACAGGGCGGGATGTTGGAAAGCTGGGCATGAGCAATGCGCTCGTCCTTTTCTTTATCGTCCTGCATCCATTGCAGGATTGTTTTACTGCGCTCATGGTAACGAAGCACGGCAGCCATCTCGACGAAACTGAGGTAAAACGAACTGTACTGTATATACCAACCCGGCCGGTGCTCTTCTAGCTCTGTGGCCGGGACACTCTTCTCAAATTCGCTGAATACATCGTTAACAAACTCCTCGCACTCCCGGCACTGTTTGGCCGTCTGTGTGTCATACAACTCTTCATAGTATTCCTGGGGCTTAAGGTAAGTGATCATTAACTTATTTTATCAAGGCACGTGTCTACTATTCGCGAGAAGAAGGTATTTTTAACATTTTATGACATACTGGGTTTATTATCGAAGGACGGTTATGAAGACTATCAATAACAAGGAACTTAAGGAGTTTATCCAGAGTGGGCACATAAGCCTACTTATTGGCTCGGGTTGTTCGCTTGACTATCTATCGACTCTCAATGACATTGAAAGTCGTATGAATGACGAAACCACGAAAGAAGCGGCGCAAAAGGATTATTACAAGCTTATCCGTAAGTCCAAAGCGGCACTAGATGACTCCCATGAAACCGACGAAGCCGGAAAAGCTAAGCTTATCCAGACGCAACAAAACTACGATGCATTTCTGGGTTTTTGGGCAGACACCATTGCTAAAAGATCATTGCACATCGTAAACAAGCAGGTGAATATATTTACCACCAACTTTGATATGTTTACTGAAGCGTCCTGTGAACGACTTGGTATTCCGTACAATGATGGCTTCGCTGGACAGATAGCTCCAACATTTGGCGTAGCCAATTTCAACAAGGTGCAGAAGTATAAGAGCCTCCAGTTTGATAATACGTCGGACATTCCTCTATTTAATATAATTAAATTGCACGGTTCGCTATCTTGGCAGGCAAAAGATGAAAAGGTTATTTACTCGGATGGTAAGCATATAGCCGATGATCTGGATGCCAAGAAGGGAGCTGATTTTGACGAAGGTTACAAGCAGATAGCCGTCATTAACCCGAATGCTGAGAAGCACTTCGAGACGGTACTCGATACAAACTACGCGTCCATGCTGCGCAAATTCACTCTAGAACTCGAAAAAGAAAACAGCGTCCTACTTATATTCGGCTTTTCATTAGCCGACAAGCATATTAAAGACCTTCTGTATGGTGTTATGAGGACCAACCCTACGCTTGTGGTTGTCTATTTTTCTTATTCGCAATACGACGAAGCTACGGATAAACTTGCAGAGAAGAAGAACCCGAACCTGTATATCATCTCCCCTGAGCCCAGCTTCACGTTTGAGAAAGCTACCGGTTATATATCAAAAGTTTTCAACGGTGAAGACGAGCCTGAGGTTCAAAAAGATGACAACGAAGACGAAGAGTAACTTCAACCTGCAAGAGCGGCTCATTAACGACTCGGTGTTTACGATTGGTAGCGTCTATAGCGTTAGGGGCAAGGATATCGTTGTTAAGGTCAACAAGGATAAAAATCTCCCCCACTTGTTCTTTCAAGGGCGCACGATAAAGAACGTATCGGTTGGACTTTCTAATTACGTCAAGATTCTCAAGGGCTTTACTGAAATTATCTGCAAGGTTGAAGGTGAGTATCTCGAAGAAGATAAGTATCAAATTAACAAGTCCTATGGCAATGAAAAAGGCAAAATAAACCGTTTTTTGAACGTTTCAGTATTCGGTTTTTACGACGGTGATTATAATTTCCAGCATGGCATCAAAGAGATGCCGCTTATTGGTAGTGAGTGCAAGCTGCTGTCGAGAGATGAATTCGAGACGTTGCATGAATTATCCAGTGAAGATGAGCTTTCGGTGTCGCTTGGAGTGCTCATAGATGAAGAAACGCAGAATATATCTATTGCAGTCAAAAAGTTGTTTGCTGGCCATATTGGCATATTCGGTAATACGGGATCAGGTAAATCAAATACGCTTGCTAAGATGTATACCGAGCTGTTTCGACTTAGTAACCTGAACGACAATTTTAAATCAAAGTCTAAATTCATCTTCATTGACTTTAATGGGGAATACTCAAGGGATGAGGATGACCACATTCTCACCGACCAGAAAATGGTATATAAGCTTAAAACACGTGATGATACGGGTGATAAGTATCCAATCAAGCAGTCAGAAATCGAAAAGCTAGAAGTCTTATCTATATTGCTGGATGCCACCGAAAAGACGCAACAGCCATTTCTACATAGGGCGATTGATCGTAAAAAATGGTTCGAAGAAGATAATGAGGACAATTGGAAAGAGCTACATTCAGTGCGGCAAAAACTGGAAGATATGCTTAAAGCACAAGATCGTGAAGTAAATGTGCCGTTTATCAGTCAATTTGCTCGAGAATTCGAAGAGTTGGGCTTTAAAATTGTAAATGATGGCAAGAATCTTGAAGATCTTCAGTATCATACGGGTACGGATGGCTTTTACTTCGTGGATCAAAATACGCGCGTATTCTATAACAGCTCACCTGATAGATTTATTGGGGTTGATGGGTACTTTAATATATCGCTTCCGAACGCTTTGAGTGATACTAATAAGGTACAATTCAAAATTCTGGACGAGTATTATTTTGAGATACTACACGGCTACTCTAACCAGGAGCACATCGGCCCGCTCATAGGTAGGCTGAAGAAACGCTTTGACCTTCTGCGTCGGGTGTTTGATATCACAGATACATTGCCGGAAGAAACTTCAAACATACAGATAATCGATCTCAAAAGTGTGAATTTGGAGATTAAGAAAGTGGTGCCGTTATTGATTTGCAAGACTAATTATGATGAGCAGAAAATTAGGCGAGACACTGATAAACAAAACTCGCTTCATATAATTATTGACGAAGCACACAATATACTATCTGAAAACTCTACACGAGAAGCTGAATCCTGGAAGGACTATCGTCTGGAGACATTCGAAGAAATCATAAAAGAAGGACGAAAGTTTGGCGTATTTTTGACTATCGCAAGCCAGCGTCCTTCTGATATCTCGCCCACCATAATATCGCAGCTTCACAATTACTTCATCCATAGACTTATGAACGATAACGACTTAAGGGCGATAAATAAAGCCGTTAGTTACCTAGACAAACTTTCATTCGACTCGATATCTAACTTATCGACCGGTTGCTGCTTTATAGCAGGTCAGATGACGCAATTCCCACTCTCAGTAAAGGTTAAGCTGCTTGAGGAGAACGAGCAACCGCAGAGCGAAACTATTAATCTAGATAAGCTATGGCGCTCTGCTTAACGGCTAAGTCGATGAGCGCCTGGTCTATGAATTATCGCAGTTCGTATTTTTTGGAGAAATACGAACTCTCAGGCGACAGGCTTAATCGTTTTTAGTCCTCCATCAGTCTTCGTCGCCTGATTCTCCGTACGCTGCTTTGCTACATTCTGCTTTTTGGTTTGCTTGGTTGCAGGCTCCACTGGCTTTGATTTCTCATTACGCTTGGTATACAGCTCCTGAGATGACTCGATCACTCTTTTAGCCACATCCCCACTGCCAGAGCCATCAAGGACAACTGTGACACCAGACATTGGCTCCTGCGCCTTTACTCCTGATAGTCTGGCATAAAAATTAAACGCGGAGAGGTTTGCTATCTCCCCCTTTTGTATGTAAGGACTAAACAACGGTAATATCAGTTCCTCGTCTACTGGGCTGCCAGATCGGAAGCAGACCACCGTACCAACATTGGCGAGAATAATATCTACGAAGCGTCGTTCTTCTTGCTGAGCCGTGGACTGCTCTGCCATGGTCAGAAAAAGTTTATATTTCCTTGCCTCACTCAATAATTGTACGAATGAGGTTGTGGCGAAGTTTTGAAACTCATCGACGTACAGGTAGAACGGCGTACGTTCAGTCTGCCCGAGGCGTGATCTTCGGAGTGCGGCCAACTGTAGTTTTGTCATGACACTAATGCCAAGTAAGGTCGAGGTATCCTCTCCGATATGTCCTTTGCTAAAGTTACAGATCAAAATCTTGTTATTCTGGATGATATCGTCAAAGTCTATCGTGGACTTCGGTTGCTCTAGTATCCGTCTGCTTACGACGGATCGCTGGAACCTGCCGAGCTTGGCGGTTACTCCGCTACTCATCTTTACCTTTTGGTAGTCGCCAGCTTGGTTAAATTCCCCTTTCCAGAAGTCGATCAGGTCTTCGTCCGTAAGCTTGCGAGTGACGGAGTTACGGAACTTAGCATTGGTCAGGAGCTTATAAACCGTAAATAATGTAGCATCCGGTACGGTAAAAGCGGTGTGGATGGTATTTCGTAAGAAATGCTCGATCCTGTGCCCACCGCTATCATCCTCTGAGAATATCTTGCGGAAAACCGACACAACCGCCTCGGTAATGAAGTCTCGCTCAAGTAGTAACTCATCTTCACTTAAACCCTCAGGCTGTTCGAGTAAGTTTAGGCCGATTGGATGAGCGATATCTCGAGGGTTGAAGTATATGACGTCCTTAATACGATCTTCGGGGATATATCTAAGCAGTGTCTCGGACAGATCACCATGAGGGTCGATAATGGCCACGCCTTTGCCCTCCTGGATGTCTTGCACGAGTCCATATTGCAGCATCGTCGTTTTGCCGTTTCCCGTGCCGCCGATGACGTAGACATGGCGTTCGCGTTCGGCGGCAGTTAAACCAATAGGGGTTTCGTTACCATGGTGCTTGTTTACCCCAAGGAGGACGTCGAAATCGTTGTGGTCGGCGTGTTGCTTAATGGCAATGGGGGCAGATAGGGTTTTGCTAAAGGATGTTACTAAGTTTTCCGTTTCGTTGAGCTCACCGTATGGGAAATGGTACAACGCAGCCATTTCGCTTGCCGCCAGTACATTTGAATTGACGGTGAACATCGACGGTAGCCGCTCACTGAACGCCCGCATTTGATATGGATATCTCCACTTATTCGGGAACCTTCCTCTGCTAACGAGTCCTTGATAGCCGGGCATGTGAAACATATGTAAGGAATTCGTGAAACTCTGTAATCGTTCATTGCTATTTGGGCCTATTGCTAATGCCCGAATGTCTACATCAAAGAGCGGCTGGTCCAACTTGTCGTGAATTGCGTCAATAACGTGCTGTGTTCGTGGCGACAGCTCGCTTCGCCCATGCGTCATGTCGGTGTATTCACCACTGACCAGTGATAGTACGAAGCCCATTACCGCCAAGAAGAAATGTAGGAACTTCAAGGCGATCAAAAGCGGATATGCCCACCAAGCATATCGAGCAATACTGTCCTTTCCATGTAGTAACTGGTGCCGCACTCTGCTGACGGTACGCCGATCAGCACGTGACAATACTAGCTGAAATGATAGGAGCTCATCAGGTAGCGGGCGCGACAAAGCGCCGGTAATATATGCAATCGGATCGTGTTGATCAAACTTGACGTGCGAGACTAGCGGAACCGCGAAGTGCCCTGCTTGCCTGAAGTCTCCAATCGTGACGCCCGACTGTATATCATCTTGGGGCAGGTAGTCGTCGACCTCGCGGATCGTGACGTTGGGCGTGTAAGAAATAAGCAGATGCCGAAACATCCCTACGTCGGCAGGACTGAGTGCGGCAATGTAACGAATGCCATTTTCACGAGTAGCGACAATCTCAAGTGATAGTAGATGCTTGCGACGCCGTAGTCTATCCCCTGACGACATTTTGCAAAGTATTCCATGAAGCCCAGCATGAAATTGGGCTGTCGCATGTGCAGTTTTGATATTTGAGGCTGGTGGCGTGAGTTCTAGAAAGACTAGCGCGCGCTTTTGTAGATGATGATAATCCAAAAGCTCCAAGGTCCAACGAAGCGCATACGATAAGACAAAGCGATATAAGGTCACAAGGAGAAGGACAAGTACAATGATGCTCCCGATTTGAGCCGAAGTCGTGGTGCCAAGTGCTTTCTGAATTAAGCTGAGATGAGTGCTAGTAGCGAAATGGGGCATAAAGTCATTCTGCCCACCCCGTTACATCTTTGTACAAATTGTAACAGAGGTAATAATACACTACAACTAACTTGTCGCTTCGGCTAATACTTGAGAAAATATATTTAGTATGAGTTTACATAAGATGCCAAGATTGACATTTGCTGATGTGATCATTGAAGCCATGCCGTTTTCAGACGAGCTGATTGCATGGAGCAGGGTGCATCCGGAGCTTAAGGAGGCGTTGAAGCCAATGCACCCGGAAAGGTTTATAGCTTTGGGGCACGTTACGACAAGCTATTCCCCAAACAAGCCAGACGACCAAGTTATCGGTTTCTATGCCTACGACTATATTGCGGAGCAGTTCAAGCAGGACTTTATTGTTAATATTGGTGGGACTAATAGTGAATTCGTGTTGTATACCAGATTGCCAAAGGAGAATAAAAGTCTTCACGGCAAGTACATTAAGGATATAAACGAGTTCTTTGCCGTTTACGGTAAGCGTGGTGACTATGCCGGGACACACCATCCTAGCCTTAAAGAGATAGTGGGGCTGAATGACCCAACGCTCACAGACCGTGCAACGCGCTACATTAAGCTGGGTGTAGCTCTAAAACAAAGTGGGCTTAACCCGGTAACGCAAGACCAGTTCCGCGAAGCTCTGAGAAATATCAGATTAGCAAAAGAAAGTAGTAATCAAGGTGTTACATTATATTCTTAAACAGAGGTGAAATAGCGTATAATGTTACGTAATATGGCAAAAACAACAGCTAAGAAACAAAAATCTTTAGAAGAGACCTTATACAATGATATTGCTAAAACTCTTCGCGGCACAGTAGAAGCAGCAGAATACAAACACGTTACATTGCCGCTGCTCTTTTTGAAGTTCATCAGTGATAAGTTTGAGCAGCAGCGCGAAAAGCTGGAGAAAGACGGCAAGAGTCAATTTCTCGAAATGAAGGAGTTTTATCAGAAAGATAATATTTTCTATCTGACCGATGATACCCGTTGGAGTTACTTGGTCAAAAATGCCAAGGCTAACGATATCGCGCTCAAGCTAGACACTGCTCTTAGCACTATCGAAAAAACCAACCCTAGTCTTAAAGGGGCGTTGCCAGATAACTATTACTCTCGTGTTAATCTATCGAGCTCAAAAATCGCCAAACTTATAGATGACATCAACAACAACATCAACTACGAGGATGAATCATTCGACTTGATGGGTCGTATCTATGAATATTTCTTACAAAAATTTGCAGTAGCCGAAGGTAAAAGTAAGGGTGAATTCTATACTCCGAAAGCTACGGTCAACTTAATCACAGAGATGATCGAGCCATATAGCGGCAAAATTTATGACCCCTGCTGTGGCTCTGGTGGTATGTTTGTGCAATCGCTCAAATTTATTCAGACACATAAAGGTGATACGAAAAACGTAGCAATCTACGGACAAGAAAATATTGATACAACCTATCGCCTAGCCAAGATGAACCTTGCGTTGCGTGGGATATCCGGAAATCTAGGTGTGACAAACGCTGACACATTCGCCAATGATCAGCATAAAGACCTGAAAGCGGACTATATTATTGCAAATCCGCCTTTTAACCTCAAAGACTGGCGCGCCGAGAATGAACTCAAAGATGATCCACGCTGGGCGGGCTATGACGTACCGCCGGTTAGCAACGCAAACTACGCCTGGATACTAAACATTGTCAGTAAGCTCAGCGCTAATGGCACTGCTGGCTTCCTGCTGGCAAATGGCGCATTGAGCGATAGCGACACTAAAAACATCCGCCGCCGCCTGATAGAAAATAACCTTGTAGAAGCGATTGTGGTGCTGCCACGTGAGACTTTTTATAGCACTGATATCTCGGTAACGCTCTGGATACTGAGTAAGAATAAGCATGCTCGCGACCTGAATATTGGCGATGAAGTACGTCATGTGCGCAACCGCGAGCACGAGATTTTATTTATGGACTTAAGAACTTGGGGTAGCGAATATGACAAGAAATATACCGAGCTAACTTCTAACGATATTGCTAATGCCAGCGGCATATTCCATGCGTGGCAAGAAGAAGGTGGCGACTACAAAGATGTACCAGAAACCTGTCGAAGCGTAAGCTTTGACGAAATCAAAGCCAATGATTTCAGCCTCGTACCAAGCCGCTACATTGAGTTCGTAGATCGTGACAGCAAGATTGACTTTGATAGCGAAATGAAGCGCATCCAAAAAGATGTTAGGGAAATTTTGGCCGAAGAATCAAGTGCCGAAAAAGTACTGCGCGAAGCATTTGAGGGCATCGGTTATGAAGTTTGATAGACTCGGCAACTGCATCCAATTAACAGCCAGAAAAAGCGTACACGAACTCTCGCTCGATGACATCAAAGGTATATCAACAACCAAAAAGTTCACTCCCACAAAGGCAAACCTAACTGGGCTGAATCCAAAAGACTACATCCAGGTTGAACCCGGCCAGTTTGCTTATGTGGCAGATACCTCACGACGCGGCGATAAAATCGCACTTGCCTACAATGACGGCAACAAGCCACTCCTAATTTCTAAAATCTACACGATATTTGAAGTTAAGAACAAAGACGTACTAGACCCAACGTATCTTTATATGTTCTTTTGCCGTGCCGAGTTTGATCGCTACGCGCGCTTCAATTCGTGGGGTAGCGCTCGCGAAACATTTGACTGGAATGATTTTTGCGACACTCAAATACCCGTCGCGAGTATTGAAAAACAACGTGAGTATACGGCGGCTTATAGTAATCTAGCTAAATTGTCAGAAGACCACGAAAAGAGCTTTGCCGACCTACAACTTATCACAAACACCTTCACTGAAAAGTTAGTAGAAAAATACGGTACTGAAGAGCTTGGCAACTACATCCAGGCAACGGACGTCCGTAACTCAGACAATGCGCTCGGCGAAAAAGACCTGCGCGGCATATCAACATCGAAGGTGTTTATTCAGTCAAAGGCAAATACAACCGGGGTCAGCTTTACCAACTACAAAGTAGTGAAGTCCGGCCAGTTTGCCTATGTATCCGACACTTCGCGGCGCGGCGATAAAATCGCACTGGCTTATAACGATAATAAGCTATACATCATCTCAAGTATTTACACGACCTTTGAAATTACAGGCACCGGAAAATTGCTACCGGAGTTTCTGCTACTGTGGTTCAAGCGTCCAGAGTTTGATCGCTACGCGCGCTTCAATTCGTGGGGTAGCGCTCGCGAAACATTTGACTGGAGCGAGATGCAGCGCGTCCGGCTGCCAATACCACCAATCACCGTCCAGAAGTCTATCGTGGCCATTTATCATGCGCTCGAAGCCCGCAAACGCCTAACCGAACGGCTCAAAACAATCATCAAAGAAATCAGCCCTACTCTCATCAAGGACGCTAGAGATAAGGTACTAGGGGTGGCGGCATGAGTGTATTTACCGAAGCACAACTAGAAGAAGCAATCGTAGGTATGCTGGCTGACAGAGACTATACGCACGTGCTGGGCGAAAACATCGCCGGCCGCGATATAACAGACGTCCTGATAAAAGATGATTTGCGGGACTACCTGCGCAGCCGCTATACGGAAGAAGACATCACCGAAGATGAAATCGAGTTCTTAATCCGCGAGCTAGAATCACTCGACGGCACTACGCTATATGATAGCAACAGACAATTTATGCGCTGGATCCAAGACGGCTACAAGTTGACGCGCTTTGACCGTTCGCAAAAAGACATAATGGTGCAGTTTGTAGATTTTGCCAACTCGGAGCACAACAACTTCAAAGTGGTAAATCAACTGCAGATACTTGAAAACTACACACCATATCGTATACCGGACACCATCATTTACGTGAATGGCTTGCCGCTTGTAGTGTTTGAATTCAAGTCCACCACTCGAGAAGAAGCGACTATATTTGACGCTTACGAGCAAATCGTCGTGCGCTATAAACGCGACATACCTACATTGTTTGTCTATAACGCGCTGTGTGTAATTAGTGATGGCGTGAATAGCAAGATGGGTTCCTTCTTCGCACCGTACGAATACTTTTACGCGTGGCGCAAGGTAACCGGCGATGAAGCAATCGAGAGTGAAGGTATCGGCTCGCTCATCACAATGATAGATGGGTTGCTTACTAAAGACAGGCTGTTGAGCGTAACCAAAGACTTTATCTTCTTCCCTGATGACAGCAAAAAAGATGAAAAGATTGTCTGCCGCTATCCACAATATTTCGCGGCTACCAAACTTTACAAGAGTATTTATGAAGCAATACGGCCTGAAGGTGATGGCAAAGGCGGTACGTACTTTGGTGCGACCGGTTCCGGCAAAAGCTATGCCATGCTTTATCTGACCCACCTACTGATGCGCAGCCCAGAGTTTGCTAATCCGACTATTGTATTGATAACCGATCGAGTGGATTTGGATGACCAGCTAACTGAACAGTTCGTAGAAGCTAAAAAGTTCTTTGGCGATGAGAGCGTTGCCAACGTAGAGAGTCGCGGTGAACTCGGCTCACTACTGGGCGGCCGTGAGAGCGGCGGTGTATTTCTGACCACTATTCACAAATTTACAGAAGCAGCCGGACTGCTGAGTGATCGCTCAAACATCATTTGTATATCTGATGAAGCACACCGCTCGCAAACTAACCTTGACCAAAAAGTGAAGATAACTGAAGACGGTACGGAAGTCACCTATGGCTTTGCTAAGTACCTACACGACTCACTGCCAAACGCAACCTATGTAGGCTTTACCGGCACACCAATCGATGCCACGTTTGATGTATTCGGCGAGACAGTTGATCAATACACGATGACCGAATCAGTCTTTGATGATATTACGGTGCCAATCGTATATGAAGGCCGTGCTGCCAAGGTTCGCCTGAACGAAGAAGCGCTCAAAGAGATCGAAGGCTACTACGTAAAAGTCCAGGATGCGGGTGCAAATGAATACCAGGTAGAGGAAAGTAAGAAGCAGATGTCGCAAATGACAATGCTACTCTCTGACCCCGATGTATTGCGAGCAATTGCCGAAGACTTTGTAGCACACTACGAAGGTCGCATAAATGAAGGCTCTACAATAGCAGAGAAAGCAATGCTCGTCTGCCCAACGCGACCAATCGCGCTGAGTCTGTATAACGAAATCATCTCCCTACGTCCCGAATGGGAGGAAATGCGTAAAGCAACAGCACTGGAAGGTCTGAACGAAGCGCAGAAGCAAGAATTATATCCAATCGAACGCATCAAGCTAGTAGTAAATCGCGGTGCAAACGATAGTCCCGAAATGTGGGAACTGGCCGGCGACAAAGCACATCACGACAAACTGGCAAAGCAATTCAAGAGCGACAAGTCCAATCTAAAGATCGTCATCAACGTCGATATGTGGCTGACTGGCTTTGACGTTCCATCGCTCGATACGATGTATATCTACAAGCCGCTCAGCAAGCACACACTTATCCAGACTATCTCGCGCGTAAACCGTAAGTATAAGACCAAGGAGCGAGGCTTAGTAGTGGATTACTTTGGTTTTAAGCGCGAGATGAATAAAGCACTCGGCCAGTACGGTAGCGGTGGCGGAATCGGCACGACTATTGAAGACATCGAAAAGGCTATCAAAAATGCCAAAGACTTTCTTGACTTGCTTGATAAATACTTCTACGGGTTTGATGGCAAGGAAGGCTATTATGTCGGCAGCCCTGTGGAGCGTTTGCTGGCGCTTAATTTGACGGCTGAATACGTTATGCGGAGTGATGAGCAGGAAAAGCGCTTTGTAGAGCTGTGTCGCCGCCTAAAGGCCGCGTATGACATCTGTGCAGGTAACCTAGAAGCCTTTAATGACGATGAGCGCAACCGTGTCCACTTCTACCTGGCGGTGCGCACAATCGTATTCAAGCTAACGCGTGGCAACGCGCCGGACACCGCGCAAATGAATAAAGTGGTGACGGCAATGGTACACGAAGCGCTACATAGCGAAGGTGTGGAAGAAATCTTCAAACTTGGCGATACATCTTCAAAAGAAATCAACCTGTTTGACCCCGACTTCATAGAGAAAATACGCAAGATTAAAATGCCGAACGCCAAAATACGCCTGCTCGAAATGCTACTAGCCAAAGAAATCGATGCACTCAAAAAGGTAAACAAAGTCAAAGGTATCGAGTTTGCCGACAGGTTCAAGAAGCTGGTTGATAAATACAATAATCGTAAAGAACAGGACGTGTTGATTAGCCAGATACTGGAAGAGTTCACTGAGGAAATTATGAACCTCGTTGAAGAACTCGGTATCGAAAAAGAATCGTTCAAAGAGCTGGGCATCGACATTGAAGAAAAGTCATTCTACGACATCTTGAAAGCACTGACCGTCAAATATGACTTTGAGTATGCTGATGATCGCCTGATTAAACTGTCCAAAAAGGTCAAAGGGGTGGTCGATGACAAAACGCACTATCCCGCTTGGGATGAGCGTGCCGACATCAAAGCAGAACTTCGCGCTGATCTGGTGGTATTGCTGTCCGAAAACGAATATCCACCAATTGCTCATGACGAAGCCTACAAAGAGATCTTTGAGCAGGCTGAGAACTTCAAGAATCATAATCAGGCTGCAAACTTCTAGTATGTGGAGCTAATCTTGAACGTTTACCTAGATATCGACGGTGTACTCTTAATTGACGAAAAACATGCCTCGCCTCATGCGGATGAGCTGCTACAAGCAATTCTAAGGGAGTTTCCGGCCACAACTTACTGGCTCACTACACATAACTGGCATGATGAGAACCGTGCCAAAGACATGCTTGCTCCTCACCTCAAGCCAGAAACTGCTGATCTTCTCGATAAAGTAAAGACGACAGAGTGGAATGAAATGAAGACCGAATGTATTGATTTCTCTCAGCGCTTTCTCTGGCTTGACGACGATTTGTGGCCAGAGGAACTTGAAGTACTTGAAGAGCACGATGCTACTGACAACTTCATCTTGATCGACCTGCAGAAAGATCCCGATCAGCTGAAGAAGATCATTGACCTCATTTAGCTTTCTTCTTTTTGTTCCTTCTGATAATTTGACAATATCGCGCCGATTAACATTCGCTGGTAGAACCCTACCTTATGATTAGTAAGAAAAGTTTTATGGATGACGATCGTGACGCTCGCAATGAGTACCCCAAGCAGATATATGTACCATCTAGACCAAAACAGTACCGCCGGTAGTACTAATATTGGTAGCAAACGAATTAAAAATAGGCGTATCAGGCTATCGTAAAATACCTGAAAGCGTGCATACGCTGTTTCGCGTACTGCTTCATGCAGACGTAGATAGTTGACATACGTCTTTACGCCTAGCTCGCTGTGTTTATTAAGCGAGAATGTGGCTTCATCATCCGCATTGTCGTAGAGCGCTTCAAATGCCGGGCGGCTGCGTACGTGCTCGAAGTAAAGAAGTATCAGAAAGTAATCAATGCGACGGCCGGCGAATACTACCCCACCGACTACTATTCCTGCAATAATCGCTAGAAACTCCATTAACCTCATCATATCATCCTTACTTATGTAATTGAGCGACCGTCTAGCTTTCCGTAATTTATCTCAGACTCGTTATTCTAATACATGAGTGGGGATATTAACTTAAACGGAGGGGTTACGGGATGGCTCGTACACTTAAACAACAAATCAAACACGTAATTAGGCGGTACTACGGCGATGAACTCGACATATACGCGCAAATGCAGGGCGATCGCAAAGGGTTAATGGACGCTTTCGTGGATTCCTTAGCGCGTGATATCAAGTTAGGTAGCGTACCACCTGTAGACTGTAAATGCCAGTTGAGCAATTTCGATGGTCAACCATCACCCGTAGACATAGAGTTTGGCAAGCGTATCCGTACGCTCAGGATTCAAAGTTTAATGTCGGTACAAGAATTAGCGAACAGGATGGGCGTCCACCCAGATTACTTAAATGAGCTTGAGCAAGGTAAGATCACTCCACATAGGAATACTCGCGATATCGTTATCCATGCGCTGGGATCTCCATACTTAAGGGTGTACCTAATGCAGGACCTGGACGAGGATGGCGAAACGGAGGCCTGGATAAGATATACCATTTCGAGGCACTTCGGACGAAGCTTGTGGTCGTTTCGCCCCGAAGTCAGCTATGAAGAATCGATTACGCCATTTGTACGAGCTCTCTTAGATCTGGGCAGAGGCGGGTGTAAACTTGCAGTTCCTAGACCTGACGCACCTTACCTTACCAACATTCGAAAGTCTAATACGAGCGGCAACGAGGCTGTGCCGTTTGTTAACGGCATGTTGGAACAAATTACCCCAGAACCGTCGCTGGTCGCATAGAACAGAGACAAAACTCTCCTAAAGCCTCTACGAATGTGTAGGGGCTTTAGCATTTCAATCTTTGTAACCCTGATACACGACAAGAACTCTGCGTGCCAGTTGCATCCCCTGCCGCACTATATATGCTTATCAATTTCTATAAACCGGATCATCTGCCACGCAAGCTGCGCTGATTCGATTCGCCGCATCACTTCACTACTGTCATTCTGTGATAGTACATTAAGCGAACCTTCGTATAGAATGTTACGGTCCAAAATGACAAGCTTCCGATGATGGCCTCCAGTGAATAGTACGTGTATGCCCAGACGCTGTAACGACGCGATTACCCTGTGCGCATCATCTCGCCGGCGCTCTTCGACGTACTCATGAGGATCACGAGTATTGACGATAAGTCTCACTCTTCTTGCCTTAAGCTTTTCAAAAGCAGGCATAAGTCGGTCAAGGCGCCGGTAAGTGACAAATGGACACTCGATTATCAGCTCACTACCGCATCCATCCAGATCCTTCATAAACGAAGGATAAAAAGTATCTTCGTTGTAGAGTTTGGACGTGAGCAGCTCGGAAGAGCATTCGTCTTTGCGTTGACGTTGGAGGAAACTTAACATTGCGCCTCCTCACTTCCCGTTCCATTATTACCGCTTTCCAAAATAGCGTTTTCGCTAACAGATGAAAAAGTTCTATCTTCGTCCAACCACCCCTGCCATGACATATTCCTAAGTCTACAGATGTGATCGTAGACTTTTTTAGTACGATAAGGTTCGGTTAACATATCACTCTTCTTTGGATTAGTTTTCATTTGGCTGCTATGATTTCTATATGACGGATCTAAGCTCATACAAAGTTGCTCCTTTGACTATGATTTTTCTCGTAGACGGCGACAGAGTACTTACTCTCAAAAGAAATGATGACAAGAAGATCTATCCTGGAAAGATTTCGGGCTTTGGCGGCAAGGTTGAACCAGGTGAGAGCTTAGAGGCTTCTGCTAGGCGTGAATTTTTGGAAGAGACAGGCCTAACCATCGACAAGATGGAGTTGCGTGGCACAATGATTCGCATTATCGATGATAGCTACATCAACGAAATGTATATTTTTGTAGCTTCTGGTTTTAGCGGTGAGCCACTTGAGACTTCAGATGAAGGTACAGTTGAGTGGCGTATCGTTCAAGATTTCTTAAATAATCCAGACACGGTCGATCATATCCCCCTATATCTCGAGCAGGTCATCGCTGGCGACGACTTCTTTTGTGGGGTTTCCGAATACTCTGATGGCAAAAGGACGAGTTATACGGATACTAAATCCTATTTTGACGACCGACGTTAACTAGAGAAACTAGCTATACAACAGTAGGTCCGGTAATCCTCCTGGAACTCCTGCCAGAATAATTTACTAAGTCTACAAATCCGATTGTAGATTTTTTAGCGCGAAAATTTTGATCTTCAAAACACCTTCCCGCAAGTGCTCAAGCCCCAGTGGTATAATCTGGTTTATGAAGCAATGGAAACGCATCGAACCGACAAGCGCAACAAAGGTGGGGTGGCGTACGGTTGTTACCAAAACTTTCGTTATGCCAAATGGTCAGACTCAATCTTTTGATACTTTTGGTAATGAAGGTCAAGAGTTTGTGGCAGTTATTGGCGTAACGCATGAAAAGAAAATTGTTGTCGCTCAGCAGTTCCGCTTTGGTCCAGAGAAAATATATGATGAGCTTCCTGGTGGATTCGTCGACAAAGGTGAAGAGCTTGAAATGGCCGCCCTACGTGAACTCCAAGAAGAAACAGGTTACATGCCGAAAAATATTGAGTATCTAGGTGGTTATCATAAAGATTCGTATATGAATGCCCGTTGGCATGTGTTTCTTGCTACCGATTGTAGGCAGGTCGCAAGACAAGAACTTGAGGCCGAAGAGCACATCGAGGTTCATCTGATCTCGATTGATGAGCTTATTAAGAACAGCCAAACCGATAAAATGACCGATGCCGTTGGTGTGCTTATGGCTTACGACAAACTTCAGAAGCTCAAAGCCAGTTAGCCTGTAGCGATCCGACTATTTCTTCTGTACCAAACTTGGAGTCGCCATTCTTGAAAGTTTGGTTCCCGAAATCACCCCCTGCCAGTTATATTTGTTAGTCTTCGGGTAGTATCTGTAAGTTTTTGCTATATTAGAAAGGCCATGACAAATAAATTTGACCATAAAGCTCTGCATATAAAACCTCGTGATCTAGTTGTCTTTACCGCTTTATCAAAAAGAAATTTTTACTTGCGTTATTTTATAACGAAATTCGTGCTTGATCAAGGAGCAGTTCCGCTCAATCCATTTACGACCTTTGATTACTTCCTACTTGATACAGTCGAACGTGATGTAGTGCGGCAGGCGAACAATACGTTAGTCTCACGCAGTGACGAATTATGGGTATTTGGCGACATAAGTGATGGCGTACAAGCTGAAGTCGTGCAGTATAAGGAATTAGGAAGACCGATCAGGTATTTCAAGTTAGTGCACGATAAAGATATCGTCGAAATTACCGAAATAGACGCCACTCATGAGGAATACTAGCTCTACCACAATAGGTTCGGTCAAGCTCCTGTTGCAGGGGCTAGAATGCTGGTGGAAGCGTTTCTTTTTCGTTTGTGAACTTTCTTCTATTGCTCTGCTAGCTTGAAAGCTTACGAGATCCGTACGAGTTAACATCATCGAGCTCATTAAGTTCGTTAAAAAAGTTGCCCAGCAAGGCATACTCACGATATATACTTGTAAAACTAAGTATATATTGTATAATTATTATAATGAGAAGCTTGCTCGAATCATTATCTGATGCCCCGTCCCGTGCTGCTAAGCGTAAAATTGCTGATCAAGTAGTACATGAAATGACGGCCGGCTCTCGGTATGATGCAAATATTGCGTATCACGAATTGTGCCGAAAGATCATACGAAATCTTGGCGTGAGTGAGCCTATTAAGCAAAGGCGCCTCGATGGTAAGTTCTCTACTGATGGCGCTGCCGGTCTTGTATTGCATATCCCTAGGTTGAGCGGTTATCTAAAGGCTATCGAACGAGCACCGCAAGCACAGAGTGCTGTCGATGCCGGTACTGGACCGGCCGCCCTCTTAGCTGTTGCCACAAAAGTTTACCATCCTAAAGCGCAGGTTTTGGCATTTGATAGTAACGAAAAGT
>Ga0265338_10003498_pt1 | contig 22042 bp, 14 predicted proteins | sample 42126metaG_FD_193579 | JGI IMG/M metagenome (GOLD analysis project Ga0265338, IMG submission 193579) | Rhizosphere microbial communities from Carex aquatilis grown in University of Washington, Seatle, WA, United States - 4-21-26 metaG | ecosystem: Host-associated > Plants > Roots > Rhizosphere... | reverse complement strand
GCCAAAGCCGCAGGGCGAGCACGAGGCCGAGGTACGCGGCGAGCAGCGGGTTGGGTCGCTCGCGCGGGAGGTACGGCGTCGTGCCGGGGATCCCGATCACGAGCGCGTCGAGCGGCGCGTCAAGCTCGGCGCGACGGAGCTCGAGCGCCCTGAGCAGCGCCTCGGCGTGTGCGACCGACGGCGGTCCGGCGAAAGCGCCCGCTGCGCTCATCTCCGTCGACAGCGAACGCAGGACGCTGCGCCGCAACACGCCGGGAAGGGCGGAGAAGCCGTGGCGGAGGGGTGAGCGCACGATCCGGTCCAGCGCCTCCGGCTCGTACGGGTAGCCGCGCAGCGCGCCCGCGACGAGCGGGTGGTTGAGGACGACGGAGGCGCCGATCGTCGGCACCCGGCGCGAGAGCGCGCGCTCGAGCGCGAGCGCGAGGCGCCAGCCCTGCGACGCGCGCGTCTCCAGCAGCGAGTCGGCGCCGGCCTCGCGCTGCGGCGCCGCGTCCGAGGCGGCGAGCAACGCGGCCGGCCCTCCGTTCAGGACCGTCTCCGCCGCGGTGACGACGACGACGAGATCGGTGTCGACGAGCGCCGGGTTCACGCGCAGCGGTGGCTGCGCGGAGTCCGCGAGCTCGACGAGCTCCGTGTCCTCGACATCGTGGACGACCACCCGTCCGTGGAACCGCCGCGCCAGCTCCGGCGTCACGAGCGACCCGAGCTCCCGCTGCGACGTCCGCCGCGCGAGGCCGCAGGCGATGAGGATCGTCTGGTAGCCGGTCGCGATACCGAGCCGCTCCAGCTCGCCGACAACCGCGCCGATCGCGAGCTGGCGCGGGTCCGCGGAGACGCTCGGGATCGGAAGCGCCGGCGGCTCGACGACGATCGTCGCCCGCGAACCGCGCCGCGCGAGCGCCTCGAGCGGCTCGCCTTCGAGCGGGAACCGCAGCGCGTCGCGCACCGCGGCCGCGACGTCGGCGACTCCGACGCGTGGCGGCGGCGGACGGAGCACGAGCGCGTCGTCGGGCGCGGCCGCGACGACGAGCCGCGTGCCTGAGAGGAGCGGGATCCGCGGCACCCGCGGATTCAAGCACCAGCGCCCCGGTCGCCTGCGACTTCCTACCGATGTGAGATGCTGATGTGCCGGAGATTCTCCGCAGAATCCGCGGGCTCGACGGAGGAGCGCAATGGACGACAAGAAGACCGAGCAGGCCGGGAAGGGTCAGAACACGTGGGTCGGGCCCGCGATCGCGGTCGCGGCGGTGGCGATGGTCGTCGCCGGCGTCGCGGTCGGGTTCGGCGTCGGGAACTGGCGGGCGCACACGACGACGGTGTCGGTCGCCGGCGCGACGCAGCCGGTCGCAAGCGCCTCCGTCAGTCCGGTCGTCGCGGCCGGCGCCCACACCTTCGTCCAGTTCGCCTGCTCGCAGTGCCACGGCCCGCAGGGCGAGGGCGGCGTCTCCCCGTACGTTCCCGCGCTCACCACGATCGGCAAGACGCTGACGGTCGCGCAGCTGACCCACATCATCAACCACGGCCTGGGCGAGTCGGCGAACCCGACGAAGCCGTACATGCCCGTGTGGGGAGCGGTGCTGTCGACCACCCAGGTGAACAACCTCGTCTCGTACATCCGCGCCGGCCTGCCGGTCGTGTCGGAGAACGAGCCGGTCGCGATCCCACAGGGACAGGGAGCAGCCGTCGCCGGCGCGGCGCTGTACGTCCGCTACGGGTGCATCAACTGCCACGGCCCGAGCGGCCTCGGCGGCATCCCGAACCCGCTCTCCGAGGACAAGGTGATCCCGCCGCTGTCGGGCGGCGGCTTCCGGCACGACTTCCCGACGGACGCGGCGATCGCCGCCGTCATCCGCAGCGGCAGCGTGATCGGGAAGGCGCCGATCGTGAGCATGCCGCACTGGGGCGGCGTCATCCCGCAGGGCGACGTGAACGCGCTGATCGCGTACCTGAAGACCCTCAAGTAGTCCGCGTAGACTCGCAGGGATGTCGCCGAAGACGTTGACGGGCCTCGAGCTCGACCTCGACGACGCGCCCGCGCGCGAGGCGGACCTCTTCCTCGTAGACGGCAACAACCTCGCCTACCGCGCCTTCTTCGCGCTCCCGGAGGAGCTCGCCACCTCGGAGGGCTTTCCCACGGGCGCGCTGCTCGGGTTCACGAACATGCTGTTCAAGCTCCTCTCCGACTACAAGCCGAAGGGCGTCGCCGTCGCCTGGGACACGAGGCCGGTGCACCGCGCCGCCGCCGCCGAGGCGGTCGAGGTGATCTACAAGGAGGGGCGCAAGCCGATGGCCGACCTCCTGCGCGAGCAGTTCCCGTACTTCCGGCCGATCGTCGAGGCGTTCGGCTACCGCAACCTCGAGTTCGAGGGCTGGGAGGCGGACGACGTGATCGCGACGCTGGCCACCCAGGCGGACGCGGCGGGGATCCGGACCTGCGTCGTCTCGACCGACCGCGACGCGTTCCAGCTCGTCTCGGAGAACGTCTGCCTGATGATGACGCCGCGCGGCGTCAGCGACGTCCAGGTCTACACGCCGGACCGCGTCGAGGCCCGCTACGGGATCCGGCCGGATCAGATCCCGGACTTCATCGGCTTGAAGGGCGACACGTCGGACAACATCCCGGGCATCCCGGGCATCGGCGACAAGACCGCCGGGCAGCTGATCGCGCAGTACGGCTCGCTCGAGTCGGTCCTCGAGCACGCGGACGAGCAGTCGCCGGCGCGGCGGAAGAACCTGACGGAGTTCGCCGACCAGGCGCGCGTGTCGAAGGAGCTCGCGACGATGCGGCGCGACCTCGAGCTCGACTGCGATCCGACCCAGCTCGTCCTGGCGCCGCCGGACCGTTCTGAGCTGCGCGAGATGTTCCGGCGGTTCGAGTTCCGCGGTCTTCTCTCGCGCATCGACGATCTCGACGAGGCGGTGCCTGCGGCAGAGACGCCGGTCGTTGTCGGGACGGCGGTGGCGTGGCGGGAAGCACCGCAGCCGCCCGCGTTCGACGGCGTGGCCGCGGTGGCCGCCGACGAGGGACGGATCGCGATCGCGACTCCGGCGGAGGTCGTCGTCGCGCCGCGCACCGCCGAGGTTCGCGGCGAGCTGATCGCGCACGACGCGAAGGAGATCGGCGTCGACGCCGTCGACGACACGATGCTCCTCGCGTACCTGATCGAGCCGGGGAGGAGCGAGTACCTCCTCGACGATCTCGCCGCCGAGTACGCGGTCGAGGCGAAGCCCGAGCCCGAGGCGGAGGAGGAGACGGATCGGCTCGTCCGCCATGCCGCGGTGACGCTGCGCCTGCGCGACCCGCTGCTCGAGCGCGTCCGCGAGAAGGGCAGCGACCAGCTGTACCGCAACGTCGAGATGCCGCTCGTCGGCGTTCTCCGCGCGATGGAGGACGCCGGGATCAAGATCGACACGTACCGGATGGGCGAGATCACGGCACGGCTCGCCGACCGTGTCGAGGAGCTCGAGTCGAGCGCGTACGACCTCGCGGGCGAGGAGTTCATGCTCGGCTCGACCCAGCAGCTTGCGCGAATCCTGTTCGAGAAGCTCGAGCTGACGCCGGGCCGCAAGGGCAAAACCGGCTACTCGACCGACACGAAGGTGCTCCGTTCGATCCGCGACGAGCATCCGATCGTCGCGGTGGTGGAGGAGTGGCGCGAGCTGACGAAGCTCCTGAACACGTACCTCGTGCCGCTGCCGGCGCTGCTCGGCGACGACGGCCGGCTGCACACGCACTTCAACCAGGCGGTCGCGGCCACCGGCCGCCTGTCTACCTCGAATCCGAACCTCCAGGCGATCCCGATCCGCACCGAGCTGGGCAAGGAGATCCGCTCGGCGTTCGTGGCCGAGTCGGGCCACCGGCTGATCTCCGCCGACTACTCGCAGATCGAGCTGCGGATCCTCGCCCACGTCTCCGGCGAGCCGAAGCTGCGCGAGGCGTTCGAGCGGGGCGAGGACATCCACCGGGCGACCGCGGCGGAGGTGCTCGGCGTCGATCCCGCGAAGCTCACGTCGGGCGAGCGCAGCATCGCCAAGATGATCAACTTCGGGATCGTCTACGGCATCTCCGCGTACGGGCTCTCCGAGAACCTCGAGATCCCGCGTGAGCAGGCACAGGAGTACATCGACGCGTACCTCGCGCGGTTCCCGATGGTGCAGGACTTCATCCAGCGGACGATCGAGCAGTGCGAGCGCGACGGCTACGTGACGAGCCTGCTCGGCCGCCGCCGGCCGGTGCCGGAGATCCGCGCGCGGAACCGGCAGACCCGCGGGCTGGGCGAGCGCATCGCCGTGAACTTCGTCATGCAGGGCTCCAACGCGGACATCATCAAGGTGGCGATGGTGAGCATCCACCGCCGGCTGCGCGAGGAGGGTCGCAGCGCGCGGCTCGTCCTCCAGGTACACGACGAGCTGCTCGTCGAGGCGCCGGACGTCGAGGTCTCCGCCGTGAAGGAGCTCGTGCGCGCCGAGATGTGCGCCGCGTATCCGCTCGACCCGCCGCTTGCCGTCGACGTCGGCGCCGGCGACGACTGGGGAGCTGCGAAGTCCTAGAGGACGTCCGGCAGGGAGTCCGGGACGAGCCCGAGGCCCTGCTTCAGCTCCTCGATCAGCGCCTGCGCCCGGTCGAGCAGCGCCGCGAGGTCCGCGATCTCCTCGCGCGGCACCTCGAGCGTGACGCGGACGGGGGAGCGGGCGGTGGAGGAGATGGCGATCGACTCCTCCTCGTCGCGGGTCAGCGCCGTCAGGTCGAGGTACTCGTCGCGGCCGAGCCGCGCGCCGGGCGCGAACTTGTCGTTCGCGGTGCGGAGCCGTTGCGCGAGGACGCCGGGGTAGTGCCCGGGGACATGAACCGTCGCCTCGCGTCCGAGGCGCCCGATCGCACACGACCACTGCGGATAGCCGGGGTCGCGGGTCTCGTGCCGCAGCACGGCGACCGCAACGGATTCGGTCTCGCCGATCGGATAGCGCTCGTCCACGCAGCCAGGGTATCGGCGGGGGCGGGGGTCGAGCTTACGAGTAGCCGAGCTCGGCGAGGAGGTCGCCGGCCTCGGCCTCGACGTCTGCGAGCTGCTCGCTCGTCAGGTCCTGCCGCCAGCGGCCGACCGAGTTCGCGTGGGCGGCCGCGAACGCCGCGGCCAGGAGGTCCGGGTCGAGATGAAGCCCGGCGCCGACGCGCTCCGCCGCCTCGCCCGGGGACGAGACGAGATCCTCGTAGCGGAGCTCGACGGTGCGATCGGCCGGGGCCTCGCGGGCCGAGGTGACGTAGCGGCGCCAGGCCCAGGCGGCGCGGCGTGCGTCGCTGACCTGCTCGAACTCCTCGCGCCGCTCGGGCTCGACCCAGAAGCGCGGGTAGGCGCCGTATCCGGCTCCGGCGTCGTCCCGGCCGCCGCGGCCGGCGCTCAGCCAGCCCCGCTCGAGCAGCGAGCAGACGACGTCACGACCGTCGCGAACGACGTGGATCGCCGTCGACCCCGGATAGGCCGCCAGCGCAGCGCCGATGACGAAGCTCGTCTCCGGCGTCTGCTCGACGCCGCGGAGATGCTGAACGAAGGCAAACCGGCGGAAGCGGTCGAGGATTCGGCGGACGGCGGTCGCCTGCTCGTCGGGCGGCAGGTCGACGAGGCCCGGCAGCGCCGCCTTCAGCGGCTTCACCTCGCCGAGATCGACGACGCCGGGCTGCTCGCCGAGCGTGCCGGCGGTGAAGCTCGTCCCGGATCTCGGCGAGCCGACGACGAACAGCATCCGGTCGTCGTGGCCGAGGAGCGCACCCTCCCGGCGGGCCCGCACGGCGACGCGTACGGCCGACGGGCCGTACGTCGTCATCGCCCAGACCTGCCGGACGGAATGCATGAGACTGCCTGCCTCGTGCACAGGACCACGAACTATGCACGACCCGAGGTCGTCCGGAGGTAAAGAACCGCCCTGCCGCAAACAAATGTGGGGTCGGGCCGTCTAGTGCTGTGGGGCTATACTGACCCGCCTCATGGCCAACGAAACCATCAACGATCCCCGGCTCGAAGAAGGCGTCTGGACCACCGGACCCGACGGCGAGCTGATCCCGGACTACGAGTCCACCTTCCCGACCATCAACGAGGGGGAGGTCGTCAACGGCACGGTCGTCCGTGTGGACAAGGACGAGGTGCTCGTGGACATCGGCTACAAGTCCGAGGGCGTCATCCCCGTCAGCGAGCTGTCGATCCGCCGCTCGGTGAACCCGGCGGACGAGGTCTCCGTCGGCGACGAGATCGCCGCGCTCGTGATGACGAAGGAGGACGCCGACGGGCGTCTGATCCTGTCGAAGAAGCGCGCGCGCTTCGAGATCGCCTGGAAGGCGATCGAGGCTGCGCACGAGCAGAGCGACCCGGTGACCGGGCGGGTGATCGAGGTCGTCAAGGGCGGCCTCATCCTCGATCTCGGCGTCCGCGGGTTCCTGCCGGCGTCGCTCGTCGACATCCGCCGCGTCCAGGATCTGGACGAGTATCTCGGGCAGGAGCTCAAGTGCAAGGTGATCGAGCTCAACCGCTCGCGGAACAACGTCGTCCTGTCGCGCCGCGCCGTCCTCGAGGACGAGCGCAAGGAGATGCGGCAGGCGATCCTCGACAAGCTCAACCCGGGCGACGTGGTCGAGGGGACGATCTCCAACATCGTCGACTTCGGCGCCTTCGTCGACCTCGACGGCATGGACGGCCTGATCCACATCTCTGAGCTGTCCTGGAGCCACGTCAACCATCCGTCCGAGGTGCTCGAGATCGGCCAGAAGGTCGAGGTCAAGGTGCTCGACATCGACCGCGAGCGCCAGCGGATCTCGCTCGGCCTCAAGCAGACGCAGACCGACCCGTGGCAGCAGGTGCTCGAGAGCTACCAGGAGGGCGACGTCGTCCAGGGCAAGGTCACGAAGGTCGTCACGTTCGGCGCCTTCGTCGAGATCCTGCCCGGCGTCGAGGGCCTCGTGCACATCTCCGAGTTGGCGCAGCACCACGTCGAGAACCCGCGCGAGGTCGTCTCGCAGGGCGACGACGTGAACGTGCGCATCCTCGAGGTCGACGCCGAGCGCCGGCGCCTGTCGCTGTCGCTGAAGCGCGTCGAGGACGGCATGCCCATCCAGCCGAAGCCCGGCGACGAGGCGGTTCCGCCGACGATCGATCTCTCCGAGGACGTCTTCACGGACGAGCCCGTGGCGGCTGCCGCAGAGGCCGAGTCCGAGGTCGTCGTCGAGGCCGAGGTCGTCGAGGGCAACGTCATCGTCGAGGACGCCCTCCTCGCCGAGGAAGAGGTCGAGGCGGAGGCCGAGGAGCCCGCCGCGGCGGCTGAGCCCGTCGAGGCCGAGCCGGCCGAGTCCGAGACCGAGCCGGCCGCCGACTAGGGATGGAGCGGCCGCTCGCGGTCGCGGTCACGGGGGGCATCGCGGCAGGGAAGAGCGAGGCGCTGGCGGCGTTCGCCCGTCACGGCGCCCTCGTCTCCTCGAGCGACGAGCTCGTCCACCGGCTCTATCGCGAGGACGCCGGGCTGAAGGAGGAGCTGCGCACCCGCTGGGGCGACGATGTCTTCGCCGGCGGCGAGGTCGACCGCGCGGCCGTCGGACGCATCGTGTTCTCCGACCGGTCGGAGCTCGCCTGGCTCGAGAGCGTCCTTCATCCACGCGTCCGCCGGCTGTACGAGACGTGGCTCGAGGAGCTGCGCCGGAGCCCCGAGCCGCCGGCGCTGGCCGTGGCGGAGATTCCGCTGCTCTACGAGGCCGGCGGAGAGACGCGCTTCGACAAGGTCGTCGTCGTCACCGCGTCCGAGCATGTGCGGGAGGCCCGGCGGGGCGCCGTCGACGACCGCGAGTCGCGCCTGATCCCGGACGAGGAGAAGCTTCGGCGGGCCGACTTCGCGTTCGTCAACGACGGCACGCTCGAGGAGCTCGACGCTTTCGTCGCAGGCGTGGTCGAGGAGCTCGCATCCTGCTGAGGCGCATCACGTTCGGAGTGGCCGTGGTCGTCGCCGCGGCGGGGGCGTTCCTCTACCTGCAGCGGACCGAGCCCGCGTGGTGGGCCCGGCTCTGGTACCCGCTCCGCTACACGGCCATTGTCCGCGGGCACGCTGCGAACTACCGGCTGAACCCGGCGCTGCTGGCAGCGGTGATCGAGCAGGAGAGCAAGTTCAACGCCAACGCCCGCTCGAGCACCGGCGCCGTCGGCCTCATGCAGCTCCAGCCGCAGACGGCCGAGGGCATCGCCATCCGCACCGGGGGATCGAAGTTCGTCCTCTCCGACCTGACCAACCCGGAGATCAACGTCCGCTACGGCGCCTGGTACCTCCGGCACCTGCTGGACAAGTACCACGACGAGCGCACCGCCCTCGCCGCCTACAACGCCGGTCAGGAGAACGTCGACCGTTGGCTCGCGGCGCACGAGGGCGTCCAGTTCCCGGAGACGCGCGCGTACGTCGACCGCGTGGAACGCCTGAAGGGGATCTACAGGCGCGCCTACGGTTCCGAGCTCGGCTTGCCCTGACCGGATGACGCGCGCGCGGGCAGCTCGACCGGCGGAGCCGGCGGCGATGCCGAAGCGAGCGAGCCCTGGCACCCGCTGCCGGAGTTGAGCACGGAGAACATCGTCGAGCGGATCCCCGTGTTGCCGCGGACGTCGGTCGCACGAACGGTGATCAGGTAGGCGCCGTTCCGCAGCGTCTTCGTGTCGAACCGCCGTGACAGGAGGAACAGGTACCGGCCGGGTGTCGAGGCGTACTGCGCCTTCCCGAAGCGGGTGTCGTTCTGGTACGTGCCGCGCGCGTAGACGTCCCAGAAACGCGAGTTCGGAGGCAGCCGGTGGAGGAAGTCGGCCGCGACGTGCTTCCGGACGACGACCCTCGAGTTGCGCGTGATCGTCCAGGTCACGAGCGCCGGCGCGACGGGGAGTCCCTCGAACTTCCCCGAAACCCGCAGCGGCGGCGTGTCGAACGCGTCGGCGACAAGCTGCACCTTGCCGCACAACCCCTGCGGCTGCTGGACGACGCCGTTCTGGTTCTCGACGAGGATCCGCGACACCGTCGGGCGGGTGTGGTCGGCGTACGGCGTCAGATGGCCGCGCTGCAGCGGGTTGACGACGTGCCCGTGCCGGATCTCCGTGACGTGCACGTGACCGTACGGCGCCTGCACGTAGCCGAGCACCGTCTTCCGCGCCGTCACGTGCTGCCCCTCGCCGACGACCCCGACGATGTGGAAGTACTGGAAGATCGTCGTGCCGCCCGGGGTGACGAGGTCGAGCGTCGCGGCGCCGTCGTAGCGGATGCGGCCGTTCGCGACCGCGTAGATCGCCGTTCCGTCCGGCGCCGCGATGTCGACGCCCTGGTGGAAGGTGAAGCTGCCGGGCCCCTCGATCCCGTTCTCGCTCACGTCCGCGGCGAACACGGTGCGCGGGTCGCCGAAGAAGCCGCGGACCGGATGCTGCCGGTCGAACGGCTTGACCGGCCACGGGTACGCGGCAGCCGCGGCCGGGAGAGCCAGTGCCGCGAGAACGATCGGAAGGAGGAGGCGATGTCGCATGGGTCGCAGCAGTGGTCGCAGTTAGGGAAAACGGCTGCGAATCCTGCCTGAAACTCATCGGTTTCGGCGGTTCAGGACTTGACGGAGCCGTCCTCGACGGAGAAGTCGAGCCGCGCGTCCGCGTGGTTGTCGCGGGTGTCGAACGCCTGGACCTCGATCCGGTAGGAGCCGTCGGCCGGCTTCCAGCTGTCGGAGAGGTAGAAGCAGAAGAGGCCGGGCTTGCCCTTGTGGTTCTGCGTCGTCGCCGGCGCGTAGATCGAGTCGTAGCGCTTCGCGTCGATCATCCGGTCGCGGAAGTCGGCTGCGGTGCGCCAGCTGCCGGCCGGGCTGCCGTCGCGGAGGACGCGCCAGCGCAGGAGCGCGGGGGTGACCGGCTCGTTTGCCCAGTCGCCGGGGACCTGCAGCGACGGCATGTCGTACGCGTTCGCCAGCACCGTCAGGCTGCCGTCGCCGGTCCGGACGAGGGAGACGGCGGCGATTTCCGGCGCGGTCGTGTCGTCGTACGGGCCGAGGCCGCCGCGGCGAAGCGGGTTGAGGTAGACGCCGTTCAGCCGTTCGGCGAAGTGGACGTGTCCCCAGCCCTTGTCGATCACGCCGAGGAGCTGGTGCCTGGCGACGTGCTGGCGGTTCTTCACGGCCGGGACGATGTGCCAGTAGCCGAACGCGTGCGACGGCCCGGAGACGACCGCGATCGAGCGGCCGGAGTCGAAGAAGACCTGTCCTGCCTCGACGGCGTAGACGGGCGTCCCGTCGGGCGCAGCGACGTCGATGCCGAAGTGGAACGCGTGCGATCCGCCGGAGCCGATGCGCGGATCGTCGAGGAAGCCCCGAACCGGATGCTCGCGGTCGAACGGCTTCACGGGCCAGTCGTAGGCGGCGCGGGAGACAGCCGGATGCGCCAGCGTCTGCGTGACGGCGAGGGTCGACGGCGTCGCCGCGGTGAGAAGGGTGCGGGGTCCGCCGCACGCGCTGCCGGACTGCGCCGGGGCGGGGCGGGTCTGGACGGAGAGGATCGATGCTGCGAGGACGAGGGCGGCTGCTGCGCCGGTGCGGATATGTGTGGTGGTGGCCATGCCGCCACCGTCGGAGCCGGCCCAAACCGCCTCCTCACGGCCGGCTCACGGCCCGCTAACGCCCATGTGGCGCGTCGGGCGACTTTCAATCCGGCGAACAACCGGTTACAAAACACATATGTCTGCAGACAGGATCGCCGCGCCTGTTGGGAAGGTGGGGGATTTCCCGATGGCAGAGCCGTCGGCCGCGCCGTACGTTGCGCCTGGGGACGGGTGTCCAGCCCCCGCATGAGCCGAAACGAGCCGCCGATGCCGGACTTTCGGATTCTCGGACCGCTGGAGGTCGTCGACGGCGGCGGCGCGCCGTTGCCTCTGGGCGGGACGAAACAGCGCGCGGTGCTCGCCGTCCTGCTGCTGCGGGCGGGCGAGGTCGTCTCGACCGACTTCCTGACCGCGGCGCTCTGGGGGGACTCGGCTCCGCGCACGGCGAACACCTCGCTCCAGAACCTGATCTCCTCGCTGCGGAAGCTGCTGGGGCCCGACCTGCTCGTCACCCGGCCTCCGGGCTACAGGCTCGAGGTCGACCGGGAGCGGGTCGACCTGTACCGGTTCGAGCAGCTCGTGCAGGAGGCCGCCGGCCGCGAGCCGGAGGAGCGGGTGCGCACGCTGCGGACAGCGCTCGCGCTCTGGCGCGGCGAGCCGCTGGCCGAGCTGGCGTTCGAGCCGTTCGCGCAGACCGAGGTGTTCCGGCTGGAGGAGCTTCGCCTCGCGGCGACGGAGGATCTGAACGACGCGGAGCTCGCCTGCGGCGCCGCCGCGGAGCTGGTGCCGCGGCTCGAGTCGCTCGTGGCGCGGAATCCGCTGCGGGAACGGCTCCGCGGCCAGCTGATGCTCGCGCTGTACCGGGCGGGACGGCAGGCCGATGCGCTGGCCGCGTACCAGGACCTGCGGCGCGCGCTCGTCGACGAGCTCGGGCTCGATCCGGGGCCGCAGCTCCAGCAGCTGCACGCGTCGATCCTGCGCCAGGAGGCGGGGCTCAGTCCGGCGGCGGCCGAGGCGTCTCCGGAGGAGCAGGTCGAGCAGGTGGCCGCCGTCCTGACCGCCGGCCGGCTCGTCGCGGTGCTGGGGACGAACGTGGCGGACCTCGCCGCGCAGCTCGCGGACCGGTTCGAGTATCCGTCCGACGAGGCGGCTGATCTGGCCCGCGTCGCACAGTACGTCGCGCTGACGAAGGGATCGGGCCCACTCTACGACGAGCTGCACGCGATGCTCGCCGCCGGCGCGGCGCCGACGCCGGTGCACCGGTTCTTCGCACTGCTGCCTCCGTTGCTTCGGGAGCGCGGCGTTCCGCACATGCTGCTGGTGACGACGAGCTACGACCTCGCGCTCGAGCAGGCGTTCCTCGACGCGGGGGAGGAGTTCGACGTCGTCTCGTACATCGCATCGGGCCGGAACCGCGGCCGGTTCTGCCACGTGCAGCCGGACGGCACCGCGTACACGGTCGACATGCCGAACACGTACGCGACCGAGCTCTCGCTCGAGCGCCGCACCGTGATCCTCAAGTTGCACGGCGGCATCGACCGGGCGCCGACGCGGGAGCTCGAGAGCTTCGTCGTCACCGAGGACGACTACATCGACTACCTCGCGTACGGCGACGTCGGCAGCGCCGTCCCGGTCGCGCTCGCCGCGAAGCTCCGCCGCAGCCATTTCCTCTTCCTCGGCTACGGCATGCGCGACTGGAACCTGCGGCTCGTGCTCGGCCGGATCTGGGGCGTCGAGGGCGTCTCGTATCGCTCGTGGGCGGTGCAGCCCGACCCGAAGCCGCTGGAACGGCAGTTCTGGCGCGCGCGGGACATCGACCTGCTCGAGGTGCCGCTCGAGGAGTACGTCGCCGCGCTCGGGCGCTATCTCGAGCTCGGCCTGGAGGCGGCCGTATGAGCGTCGCCGTCCCGGATGCACCCGCGCTGCTCTCGCCGTACAAAGGGCTGGCGCCGTTCGAGGACTCGGAGCAGGACGCGCTGCTCTTCTTCGGCCGCGAGCGCGAGTGCGAGGTTGCGGTCGCGAACCTGCTCGCGTCAAAGCTGACGGTTCTCTACGGGCCGAGCGGCGTCGGCAAGAGCTCGATGCTGAAGGCGGCGGTGGTGCGGCGCCTGCGTGAGCTCGAGCCGGATGCGGAGGTTGCCGTGCTCGACGAGTGGGCCGGGACGCCGACGCTGCCTCGGCTGGAGGGCGAGGCGTATCTGATCCTCGACCAGTTCGAGGAGTACTTCCTCTACCACGGCGAGGGCCTGCTGCTCGAGGAGCTGCCCGAGGTGCTCGCGCAGCCGCGCTTGCACATGCTCATCTCGCTCCGCGAAGACTCTCTTGCGCGCCTCGACGCTCTCCAGGCCGCCATCCCGAACGTCCTCGGCAACCGTCTCCGCGTCGACCACCTCGACCGCGCCGCTGCGCGCGCCGCGATCGTCGGGCCGCTCGATCGCTGGAACGAGATCGTCCCGCCCGCTGAGCGGGTCGGAATCGAGGCCGGGTTGATCACCGCGGTGCTCGACGAGGTCGCGGCGGCGCCGGCCGGGAACGGCTCGTCTGCCGCGGGCCTGATCGAGGCTCCGTACCTCCAGCTGGTGATGGAGCGGGTCTGGGAGGAGGAGCAGGCCGCCGGCTCGCGGCTCCTGCGACTGGGCACCCTGGAGCGGCTCGGCGGCGCTCGCGCGATCGTCAGCGCGCACCTGCAGCGCACCCTCGGAGCGCTCTCGCCGCACGACGCCGCGATCGCCGCAAGCGCGCTGACGTATCTCGTCACGCCGTCGCGAACGAAGATCGCGCAGTCGTTCGACGATCTCGTCGGGTATACCGACGAGCGCCCGGCCGAGCTGCGGTCGGTGCTCGATTTGCTTGCGGCACAACGGATCCTCCGTGCCGCCTCGATCGACGGCGGCGGTCGGCGCTACGAGATCTTCCACGACGTTCTGGCCGAGCCGATGCTCGCCTGGCGGCGGAGCTTCGCCGGTCATGCGGCGCTCGAACGCGAGCGGCGGCGGCGGCGGCGCGTGACGGCCTTCGCTGTCGCTGCGTTGCTGCTGGCCGCGGCCATGGCGGGACTTGCGGTCTGGGCCGTCGCGCTGCGCTCGGAAGCGTCGAGGCAGCGCCGCGCCGCGCTGGTACAGGCGCACTACGCACTCGGCCAGAAGACGATCGCTCAGCGCCAGAGGAGAGCGGCGTTGCTGGCACGGCACAGAGCGATCGTCGCGCAGCAGCAGGCGACCGCGAATGCGGCGGCGGCCAAGACGAGCAACGAGCAGGCTCAGCAAAGCGCGGCGCAGGCGGAGCAGAGCAACCAGCAGGCGCAGGCGAACGCGACCGCCGCGAACGAGAGCGCGCAGCAGGCGCAGAAGAGCAAGGCGTTCGCCGTGAAAGAGCAGCGCGCCGCGCAGAACAAGGCGCAGCTCGCCAAGCAGGCGGCACGGAAGTACAAGGTCGGCGAGCTCGTCGCCACTTCCCTCGCGGACCTCAACATCGATCCGGTTCGGAGCGTGCAGGCCGCGCTCAACGCGTCGAACCTCGACCCGTCCTCGAATCAGATCGAGGATGCCCTACGCGGCGCGCTGCAGGCGCTGCAGGTGCGCGCCATCTTCCACGGCGGCGGCGGGCCCGTGAACGACGCGAGCTTCAGCCCCGACGGCGACCTCGTCGCCACCGGCGCCGGCAGCGGGAAGCTCCGCGTCTTCCGGACGAGCGGCCACACGATGGTCCAGTCCCACGCGCTCGGTTCGGCGGTCACGACCCTCGTGTTCGGCCCCGAGACCGCGACGACCGCGGCGGCCGCGCCGAGCGGCCTGCTCGCGGCAGGGACGCGCGACGGTCGTGTCGTCCTCTACGACATCGCCACCGCGAAGCTGGCGCAGACGCTGCACGACGGCGCCGGCATCCTCGACGTCGTCTTCGCCGACGGCGGTCGCGAGGTGCTGGCCGGAGACGCGGCGAACAGCCTGAAGATCTGGGACACCGCGACGGGCGCGCTGCTGCGCACGATCACCGGGACACATCCCGTCCAAACGATCGCGGTCAGTCCCAGCGGCCTGCTTGCGGCGACCGTGCAGACGGGCGACCCGGTCGTCCGTGTGTACGCCGTCCCGTCTGGCAATCTCGTCGCGAGCCCGACACAGACAGGGGAGGCGACGGACGCCGCGTTCTCGCCCGACGGGAAGTACCTCGCGACGACCGGACGGCGCAACGGATACATCTGGGAGACGACGACGTGGAGCCAGCTGCATCTGCTCGTGGGTCACGAGGCCGCGATCGATGACGTGGTCTTCGCGCCGGACGACCGTGTCGTCACCGCGAGTATCGACAGCTCCGTGCGCGTCTGGGACGCAGCGACCGGGGCCGCGCTCGCGACGCTCCTCGGGCAGAGCCAGCAGAAGATGCTTGCCGTCGCGGTCAGCCCCGACGGAGCGCAGATTGCGGCCGCGGGCGCCGACCCGGTGGTCCGCATCTGGGCGGCGCCGCTCGGCGCGATCCCCCGCCCGCTCGCCGGCCACCGGGACTCCGTCACGCGGGTGTCGTACAACGGTGACGGCTCGCTCCTCCTCACCGCGAGCGCCGACGGGACGGCGCGGCTCTGGGCGACGGCCGTTCCGGTGCTCGCGCCGCTCGGCAGTCATCCGGCCGCCGTGTCGACCGTCGCGTACAGCCCCGACGGAAAGCACGTCCTCAGCGCCGGCTCCGACGGAACCGCGCGTGTCTGGAACGCGGGGGGAGGCCTCGCTCTGACGCTGCAGCAGGGCGGCGCCGTGACGGACGCGACATACGCGCTCGACGGGCGGAGCATCCTCACCGCCGGTCAGGACGGGACGGCGAAGCTCTGGAACGCCGGGGACGGGTCGCTGCGGACCACGTTCCCGCACGGCGCGCCGGTACGCGCCGTCGTCTCCGCGCCGGGCGGCGTCGTCGTCACGGCCGGAGACGACGGGATGGTCAAGGCGTGGACCTCGGCCGGGCAGCTGTTGTGGACGGCGCGGCACGGCTCCCCGGTCGGCGCGCTCGCCGTCGCGAAGGACGGCGAGATCGCGAGCGGCGCCGCCGACGGCACCGTCAGGCTCTGGCGCGCCCGCGACGGCGCGGCGCTGCATGTCCTGCCAGGCCACACGGGCGCGATCACGTCGCTCGCGTTCGATCCGGCCGGCGACGTCCTCGCGAGCGGCAGCGCCGATCACACCGCCCGCCTCTGGAACGCGAAGACCGGCTCGCTCATCCACCCGCTCGTAGGACACCAGTTCGGCGTCACGTCGGTCGCGTTCAGCCCGGACGGCAAGCTCCTCGTCACGGCGAGCGTCGACGGCGACGCCTGGATCTGGAAGGTCGCGACCGGCGCGGTCGCCGAGAAGCTGCGGTTCCACGTCTCGACCGTGAGCCAGGCGGCGTTCAGTCCGGACGGACGGTGGGTTGTCACCGCAGGCCCGTCGGCGGCGGGGCTGTGGCAGACGCGGACAGGCAATCTCATCGTCTATCTGCACGGCGCGAAGGGAACCCTGACGTCGGCGGCCTGGGCGCCGGACTCGCAGCGGTTCGTCGTCGGCGACACCGGCGGCGGAGTCGAGACGTATCGGTGCACGCTCTGCGGTCGCATTCCGGCTCTGAGGGCGCAGGCCAAGGCTGCCCTGAACGACATCAACCGCTAGCTCGGTCGCGGCGGCCTCCGCCGATACGCTTTCTCCCGTGCCCGAGTTCGCCACCACCGACGTGTACCAGCCGACCGGCGACCAGCCGAAGGCGATCGAGGCGCTGGTCGAAGGACTCTCCGCGGGCGACCGCTTCCAGACGCTCGTCGGCGCGACCGGCACCGGCAAGACGGCGACGATGGCGTGGACGATCGAGAAGCTCGGCCGCCCGGCTCTCGTGATCGCGCACAACAAGACGCTGGCGGCGCAGCTGTGCAACGAGTTCCGCGAGCTCTTCCCGACGAACTCCGTCGAGTACTTCGTCTCCTACTACGACTACTACCAGCCCGAGGCGTACGTCCCGCAGGCCGACCTCTACATCGAGAAGGACTCGTCGCGGAACGACGACATCGACCGGCTCCGCCACTCGGCCACGTCGAACCTCCTCTCACGCCGCGACGTGATCATCGTCGCGTCGGTCTCGTGCATCTACGGCCTCGGTTCGCCGGACGAGTACAAGGAGCGCGTCGTCTTCGTGAACGTCGGCGAGGAGCAGGACCGCGACCTGATGTTGCGCAAGCTGATCGACATCCAGTACGTGCGCAACGACACGCTGCTCGGCCGCGGCCGGTTCCGGGTCAAGGGCGACGTGGTCGAGGTACAGCCGGCGTATTCGGAGACCGCGCACCGCATCTCGTTCTTCGGCGACGAGGTGGAGCAGATCACGCACTTCGACCCGCTCACCGGCGAGGTGCTCGCGCGCCAGGACTCGATCATCATCTTCCCGGCGACGCAGTACGTCACGTCGAAGCCGACGATCGAACGCGCGCGCGGCGAGATCGAGCACGAGCTGGCGGAGCAGGTGAGGACGTTCGAGGCGGACGGAAAGATGCTCGAGGCGCACCGCATCCGCCAGCGCACCGAGTACGACCTGGAGATGATGCGGGAGCTCGGCTTCTGCAACGGGATCGAGAACTACTCGCGCATCCTCGACGGCCGGCCGCCGGGCTCGCCGCCGCACACGCTGCTCGACTACTTCCCGTCCGACTTCGTCGTCTTCATCGACGAGTCGCATCAGACGGTGCCGCAGATCGGCGGCATGTACGAAGGGGACCGCTCGCGCAAGCAGACGCTGGTCGACTTCGGCTTCCGGCTCCCGTCGGCGCTCGACAACCGGCCGCTCCGCTTCGACGAGTTCCTCGCCAAGGTGCCGCAGATGGTGTTCGTCTCCGCGACGCCCGGGGCGTACGAGCTGCGCCACTCGACGCGGCTGGCGGAGCAGCTGATCCGTCCGACCGGCGTCGTCGACCCGGAAGTGGAGCTGCGGCCGACGCTGAACCAGATCGACGACCTGCTCGGCGAGATCCGCAAGCGCGAGGCGGTGGGCGAACGCACGCTCGTGACCACGCTGACCAAGAAGATGTCCGAGGACCTCACCGACTATCTGCTCGAGTCCGGGGTGAAGGCGCGCTACCTCCATTCCGAGATCGACACGCTCGAGCGGATCCAGATCGTCCGCGAGCTGCGGCTCGGCGAGTACGACGTGCTCGTCGGCGTGAACCTGCTCCGTGAGGGACTCGACCTGCCGGAGGTGTCGCTCGTCGCCATCCTCGACGCGGACAAGGAGGGCTTCCTGCGCGGCCGCACCTCGCTGATCCAGACGATCGGCCGCGCGGCGCGCAACATCCACGGCCGCGTGCTGATGTACGCGGACAAGCAGACCGAGGCGATCAAGGAGTCGATCGACGAGACGACGCGCCGCCGGACGATCCAGCTCGCGTACAACGAGGAGCACGGGATCACGCCGGAGACGATCACGAAGAGCATCTCCGACATGGGCGGGTTCTTCATGATCGATGCGCCGCACGTACCGGCGCGCCGCCGCCGCGGTGCGTCGAAGGTCGAGGGGCTCAGTCGCGAGGAGCTGGAGAAGCTCGTCGTCACGCTCGAAGAGGAGATGCTGATCGCCGCGGAGGAGCTGCGCTTCGAGTACGCGGCGAAGCTCCGCGACGAGATCCGCGACCTCCGTCGCGAGCTGAGCGCTCTCGCGCAGAGCGCTGCCTGAGCTCAGTCTGCGAGCAGATGCCGCAGGAACCGCTGCGGATCGTCGAGAAACGAGCGCGTCAGCTCGACCTGTTGCGTGTCCTCGTAGTCGACCCGGTTGATGCCGTCGTCGCCGAGCTCGTAGATGGTCGCGCCGGGATAGCCGAGCAGGATCGGCGAGTGCGTCGCCACGATGAACTGCGAGTGCTCCTCCACGAGCTCGTGCATGCGCCGGATGAGCGCGAGCTGCCCGCGGACGGACAGCGCCGCCTCCGGCTCGTCGAGGAGGTAGAAACCGCGCGGGCCGAACCGGTTCACGGCGATGTCGAGGAACGACTCGCCGTGCGACTGCTCGTGGAGCGGCCGCTCGAAGACGTTCTCGCGCTCGCCGATGTATCCGCTCTGCTCGATCGCGGTCGCGAGGTTGAAGACGCTCTCGGCGCGGAGGAAGAACGCGTTGAGTGGCGGCAGCGCCGAGCGCTCGAGCTCGAGCGCGTGGTGCAGCTGCGAGTGTGACGAGCGGGTCGCGAACCGGAGCAGCTTGCCGCCGCCTTCCGCGTTCAGCTTCGCCGCGACCGCGAGCGCCTCGATCAGCGTCGACTTGCCGCTGCCGTTCTCGCCGACGAAGAAGGTGACGCGGGGATCGAGCTCCAGCCGCTCGAAGCCGCGGAACGCGGGCAGGTCGGCCGTGTAGTCGTCGGGCGGCCGGCGCATGCGGACGGCGAGGACGAACGGCGCGGCGGGCGTCGTGGCGCTCATACGGGGGATGATCGCAGCACTGTCCGCGCCGACGCCGCGCTACGCTCCCCCGAATGCTGGCGAGCATCGTCGCGCTGCTCCTCTCCGCGTTCGTCACCGGCGGCCTGGCGCGCTTCGCCGTACCCGGCCCGGATCCCATGCCCGCGTGGCTCACCGTTCTCATCGGCCTCGTCGGCTCGCTGATCGGATGGGGCATCGTCGTCGCCGTCGCCGGCCCGAAGGCGGCGTGGGTCGGCATCGCCGGCTTCCTCTGCGCGATCGTGCTCGTCATCGCGTATCGCCGCTTCGTCCAGAAGCGGCCGCTGTTCGGGCCCGAGGCATACCGCTTCCCGGAGCGCGGCCTCGGCGTCAAGGAGTACCGGCAACGGCTCCAGCAGGCCGGGATCGATCCGAACCGGATCGGCTCGCCGTTCGGCGCACCGCCGAATCCGGAGGCGTCGGGTCTCGCGGTCGCGACCGCCGCCGCGCGCGACGCCGAGCCGGACGAACCGACGGAGAATCCGGCGTACTTCCTCGGGCTGCTCGAGGAGCTGCACGACTCCGGCGTCCTCTCGGACGAGGAGTACACGGCGTCGCGGACGCGGTTGCTCGAGTCGCTGCGCTAGCCGCCTGGCGGACCCGCGGGCCCGCCAGGCGGACCCTGTCTAGCGGACGATCAGGTTGCCGGACACGCGCGCGAGCGTGCCCGAGTCGTAGCCGTTGCTCAGGCGGAGCCGGAGCGTGTCGTGGGTTCCTGGATCGCCGCCGTCGTGGAGATCGAGCCGCCACGCGACCGTCGTCGACGGGTGGCCGACGAGCGTGCCGTGACCGAACACGACGGCGTCGTGGCCGGTGACGACGACGGCCTGGACGTCCACCGTGCCGAACGTGATTCCGTCGCCGCTGTAGATGACGGCTCCGGCGGTGAAGTGGTGCCCGTCGGAGATGATCCCGAACACCGTGTCGATGGAGCGCGACCAGCGCACTGCGCCGGCGATCAGCGCGGTCGTGCTCGCCGGCGTGCCGACGGTGACCGCCGCGGTCGCCGTGCCGACGCCGCCGTGACTGTCGGTCACCGTCAGCTTTGCGGTGTACGTGCCCGGGAACGTGTACGTGCACGTCGCGTTCGCGCCCGTCGCGTCGGTCGTGCCGTTGCTGTCGCAATCCCACGCGAACGTGAGCGTGTCGGCGGGAAGGCCCGGATCGGTCGCCGTCCCGTGCACCGCGATCGGCGCGCCGGCGGGGCCGCTGTACGGCCCGCCGGCGTTCGCGGTCGGGGGAACGTTGACGACAGTGACCGCCTGCGTGACCGTCGTCGAGCCGCCGTCCTTGTCCGTGACCGTCCCCGAGACGGTGACCGTGCCCGCGTCGCCCGCCCTGCAGACGCCCGGCGAGACGGTCGTCGCGGTGCCGCAGCTCAGCGTCGTCGCGAGCGTCGGCTGGTCGGCCGGAACATCGTGGAGCGCCGTCAGCGAGATCGTGAACGTCGCTCCCTCGTTCACCGAGGCCGGTGCGACGAGCGTCGCCGTCGGCGCCACGTTCGCGGCCGTGACCGTCACCGATGCGGACGCGCTCGCGCCCGACGAGTCGGTGACCGTCACCTGGAACACGTACGTCCCGTTGTCCGGCGCCGTGAACGTCGGCTTGACCGCCGTCGGGTCGGACAGTGTCACCGCAGGTCCGGTGCCGCCGGTCCGTGTCCACGCGTACGTGAGCGTGTCACCGGGGTCGGGATCCGACGAGGCCGACGCGTCGAGCGTGACCACGTCGCCCTCGTGCACCGACTGAGCCGGGCCCGCGCTCGCGACCGGCGGCGAGTCGACGATCACGGTCTGCGTCTGGGTCGAGACGTTGCCGTTGCCGTCGTCGTAGCTCCAGTGCACGACGTGCGTGCCGGCGGTCGAGTACGACAGCGCGTCCGTCGTCGTTCCGTTCACGGAGCCGACGCAGTTGTCGGTCGCGGTCGGCGTGGTCGTGATCGCAACCGTGCCGGAGCCACTCACCGTCGGGAGCGTCACGGCGTCGGGAACCGGGGCGATGGTGTCGTGGACGACGACCGACTGGTCCTGGTGCGAGACGTTGCCGTTCCCGTCGTCGTAGCTCCAGTGGACGGTGAAGGTTCCCTGCGTTGTGTACGACGTCGCGTCGCCTGTCATGCCGACGATCGGTCCGGCGACCGCGTCGGTCGCGGTCGGCGTCGGCACGGTCGCCGAGCACTGGCCGTGGACGTCCGGCAGCGGATTGACGTCGGGAACCGGCGGAACGGAGTCGGCGACGATCGTGATCGGCACCGTCGCCGACGCCTCGCCGGGATCCGCGGTTCCGTTGCCGTTCACGTCGTAGAAGACGGTCACGGTGTCGGAGCCGCCGCTCGTCGGCGTGTACGAGAACGACGTTGCGCCGGAGCCGTCGGTGGCGGCGAGCGGCGTCGCCGCGACCGGGTTCGCTCCGGCCACCGACGCCGTGAGCACGAGCCCGGTGCTGCCTGAGCCGCTTGCCGTGACGGAGACGTGCACGTCGCCGTGGCCGACCTGGACTCCCGTACCCGTCGCGGCGATCGCCAGCGGGCTCAGGCCGGACTGGATTGCGCCCATGTCGTGCCCGGTCCCGTCCGTTCCGATCGCCGGCGAGCCCGGCCGGAGGTGGAGGTCGGTCGCGCTGACGAACAGCGGGTCGAGGGCGATGTTCCCGTTCACGCCGACGATGCCCGCGGGCACCGTGCCCGTGACGTCCGAATGGCCCACTGTCGCCGTGCCCGAGAGTCCCGTCGGGTTGCCCGACACGATCGAGGCGGTCAGCGCGAACGAGCCGCCCGCCGCGACACCCGTCACCGCGTTCCCGACGACGTCGACGTGATCCGCGGTCGTCGTCGCCGCGCCGCCGCTCGCGACGCCGCCGAAGGTGCCGCCGCGGACGATCGTGCGCGTGAGCGACATCGTGCAGGCCTGGCAGCTGACCTGGGCGGGGCTGGAGGTCGGCCCGCTGGCGGAGTTGCTGCCGTGGGCGATCGTTGCGCCGGTGATGTTCAGGGTGGTGCCGTTGAAGCCGACGATGCCGCCCCATTG